>Ga0075163_10004976_pt1 | contig 17787 bp, 17 predicted proteins | sample JI1023141ADNA_FD_71478 | JGI IMG/M metagenome (GOLD analysis project Ga0075163, IMG submission 71478) | Wastewater effluent complex algal communities from Wisconsin, to seasonally profile nutrient transformation and Carbon sequestration -... | ecosystem: Engineered > WWTP > Effluent > Algae...
GGCGGCCTGCCCCAAGGGCATCAGCAAGGACTACATCGCGCTGATGAACCGCGACTACGCCAAGAGCGTCTTCGTCGCCAAGGACGCCAAGGCCGTCTCCGACGGCGCCGGCTGAGTTGCAGCGAGGCGCGTCGCCGCGCCTCCCCTCGGCGGGGTCATGCCCCCGCCGAGCCTCCCCACCACGACGTGTGTCCGCGCGGCGTCCGGGTCGTGACGGTCGGGCGTGACGGTCGGGCGGGTCGCGCCGCGTGAACCGGCGGTCGCGATCACAGCGGCGCAGGCTGCTCGCCGGGCCGGTCGACCGGTGAGGCCACCTGCCACAGGGGCGGCGGCTTGCGGAGCGGGCCGGGGCGCCCCCGCATGGACGTGCCGCCGCGCCCGGCGCCGCCGCGCCCGTTCGGTCCGGAGGTTCCGACGCAGCCAGCCCCTGGCAGCGCACGGGGCCCCCGCGGCATCGGTGCGCGCCGCGCCGCACGCCATCCGCGGCCGGATCGCGATGTTCATGTTCGCGCGGCCGTAGGCGTGGGTAGCGTAGGCCGCGACGGACATCGCGCGGCCGTCGGAGTACTGCCGCACCCACGCGCGCGGATCGCGGCAGCCGTCGCGCGCCGGCGGCGCTCGAGGTTGGCCTGTCATCAACCTCGATAGACCGGACCCGACGCTGACCGCTTGACGTCCGCGCCATTCGTTGCTATCTATGCCGTATTCAAATGCGCCCGCCGCGCCGTCGTCGTTCGCCGGTCCAGCTCACGCTGGATCAGGCGCGTCGCCCCACCGGGCACGGTGGCTGGCGTCCCGGCGCCGGCCGACCGAAGGGCCGCGCCACCTGTTCGCACCAGGCCAGGCCGCGGTTCCCGGCGTCGGTGCCGCTCCACGTCACGCTCAAGCTCGCCGCCGGCGTGCCGTCGTTCCGCAAGGCCGCGATCATGCGCGTCGTCCGCGCCGCCATCGCCGCCGGCGGTCACCGCGGCGACTTCCGCGTGGTCCACTACAACGTCCTCGGTGATCACCTCCACCTCGTCGTCGAGGCTGCCGGCGCCGCCGCGCTCGCGCGCGGCATGCAGGGCCTGTCGGTCCGCTTCGCCCGCCGCATCAACGCGCTGCTCGGGCGTCGCGGGCGCCTCCTGGCGCAGCGCTACCACGCGCGCCCGCTGCGTACGCCGACCGAGGTGCGCAACGCCGTCCGCTACGTGCTGCTCAACGCCAGACACCACGGCGCCGAACGCGGCGCCGTGATGGCGCGCGGCTGGGTCGATCCCTACTCCAGCGCGCTGTGGTTCGACGGCTGGAAGGCCGCGATCCGCACCGACGCCCCGTGGCTCCGCGTGCTGGCGAAGGAGGGCCGCCCCACCGCCGACCCGCACACCTGGTTGCTCGCCACCGGCTGGCGCCGCGGCGGCGGCCTCATCGACATCGACGACGTCCCCGGGCCCGCGCCGTGACTCCGTCGGCGTCCTCGGTGAGGTGAGGCCATCCGCCGCAGGTGCGGCGGCTTGCGGGGCGGGGCGGGGCGCCCCACGTTGGCGATGGCGACGCCGCCGGGCGCCGTCAGGAGCGTCGCCATGTCACGCCGCCTCGGCTGGTTGTTCGCGCTGACGATCGTCGCGTGTGGCTCGTCGCCGCCAGGGGTCGCGCGCCCAGACCAGCGCGGCGCGACGGGCCCGGTGGTGGGGCCGACCGCGGCCACGCCGCCGTCGTGGGGCGACACGCTGCGCGGCGAGAACCTCGCCGACATGCTCGTCGACTTCGTCCAGGGCCGGGCGGTGCCGTCGAACTTCTCGTCGTTGGCCCAGGGGCCGGAGCTGGCGCTGGGCAGCGTCTACGTGATCAAGGCGCGCCCGGGCAAGACCTGCGCGTCGACCAGCGCCGCCGACTACGAGGACGCGCGCCTGCCCGACTTCCGGCTGCGCACGCCGGCGTGCGTCGTGAAGGTGTTCCCCAAGGCGCAGCGCAAGGACCAGACGGTGCGCGGCAGCGTCCGCGGCGGCCTGCAGTTCATCGTCGGCGGCAGCCAGGTCAGCGCCGACGCGGTCTACCAGCTGTCGTTCGAGGACACCCAGGCGGTGTTCGAGAGCACCTCGGACTGCATCGACCTCGAGCGGCTGGCCAAGGCCCGGCTGCCCGAGCGCACCTGCGCCGCCAAGTACATCAGCGGCGCGGTGCTGACGACGATCACCTGGCGCGACTTCCAGAAGGCCGACGCCGCGGTGACCGGCTCCTACACCTCGCTGGTCAAGGTCGGGCTCGACATCTACGGCTCGACCTCGGGCATGACGATGACGCCGGTCTTGAGCTTCGACACGATCGACCTCGAGGCGTTCCGCCTGGTGACCACCGGCCCCGATGGCTTCTTGCAGGTCGCGCCGCCGACCAAGGCGATCGCGTTCGACGACATCCGCCACGCCATCGCGCTGGGCGACGACGCGTTCCGCGCCCTGGCCCGCGGCGACGACCCGCGGTGGAGCCAGCTGTTCGGCCCCGGCGCGACGTACGCGGTGAAGCTCGACGGCGTCGCCGACGAGTAGCGGGCCGCCGAGGCGGGGTCGGAGGGGCTACGACGACGTCAGGTCGGTCACGGGCGACACCTCAGCGCGCCGCGCCGGCGACCAGCGTCGCCACGACGATCGACAGCAGCAGCACGGCCAAGAGGACCGCGACGGTGAAGCCGACCGGATCGGTGGCGGTGCCGGCCGCGGCGGGCAGGGCGGGGCCGGTCGCGGCCTGCTGGCGCGCCTGGCGCTCGGCGGCGGCGGCGCGGCGCTCGGCGGCGGCGGCCTGGCTACGGGCCCGGCGGAGGTCGCGCTCCAGGGCCGCGGCCCGGGCGACCGCGGCAGCGTGATCGTTGCGATAGCTCATCGACGGATCAAGCTGGGCCCGCCGCCGGGGCCGGCAACGGCGAACCGGACCGCGGGGTGTAATCGTGCAGCGCGCGAGCTGGGAAGACGGCCGATCAGCCGTGCCGCCACACCAGGCCGGCGATGGCGGCGGCCGCCATCACCACCAGCACGAACACGGAGATGATCGCCGTCGGTGACGGTGCGCCGGCCTCGCTCCGATCGGCCAGATGCTCGATCGGCGTCTTGACCAGCTGCTGGAGCCGGGCGGCCTCCGCCTCGGCCGCCTTGGCGCGCCGCTCGGCGGCGGCGGTCCGCGCGCGCTCGCGCTTCAGCTCGCGGGTGAGCGCGTCGACGCGCTGCAACGCTGCCTGATGATCGTCCCGATGCGCCATGTGCCACGCCTCCGACCGCCGCTGACGTACGGCTCGCCGCAACTGTAGCGTGAGATCGGCTGGGAAGAAGTCGGAGGTGGCGCGATGAGGCGGCGCACAGCGGGTCGCGCACGTCGCGGCCGGCCGAGCGCGCCGTGCGGGCGCGCGTGCCCATCTCGAGGAGCGAACGATGTCACGCACTCTCCGTGTCACCTCCCTGGCCGCGCTCGCGCTGGCCTCCACCGCCGCCGCCCACGCCGAGACCATCCGCGGCGTCCTGCGCTACACCGACGCCGACGGCTCGGCCAAGCCGATCCGCAACGCCAAGGTCGAGGTGTGGCGGCTGCGGCCCGGCGCGGTGTTCTGGGGCAACGACCTCACCACCACCACCGACAGCATGGGCGCGATCGACGCGCCGATCGCCTTCGCCGGCGTCGGTACCAAGACCGCGCTGCGGGTGTTCGCCACCAACGACGCGGCGCAGGTCATGACCCAGGATCTGCTGGTGCCGTTCTACCGCGAGCCGGGCCGGCCCGGCACCGAGATCCAGCGCACCACCGCCACCGCCGGCGACTTCCTCGACTTCACCTTCACGTTCCCCGACGCGTGGGCCAACAACCACTTCAACATCGCCGACGCGATCAAGTACGCGCGCGACTACGCCGGGAGCCGTCGCGATCCGCGCGAGACCGACCTGATCAACCGGGTCGACGTGCACTTCAACAGCATCAACACCTACTACGACCCGATCCTGCACGCGGTCCGCCTCGATCCGACCTTCGCGATGGACGACTTCACGGTGGTCCACGAGTACACCCACTACCTCGAGGAGCAGATCGGCAGCTTCTACGGCATCGCGTCGGACCACAACGGCTGCACCGCGTTCGCGGCCGGCGTCGACGTGCGCGGCGCCGGGCTGGCGTGGATGGAGGGCTTCGCCAGCTACCTGCCGCACGCGGTGCAGCGCGCCACCGGGGCGCTGGTCGCCGGGCCGGTCAGCGGCAGCTTCTCCGCCGCGACGCTGGAGAACCCGGCGTGCCCGGCGACCAACCTGCCGCCCAAGGCGCTCGAGCGGCCGGTCGCCGGCGCGCTGTTCGACCTGCTCGACGACCCCAACGAGCCGTTCGATCAGCTCGCCAAGCGCGACGTCGAGATCTTCCAGATCTTCGATCGCGAGCTCGACCTGGGCTGGACCAACCCGACCTTCGATCAGTTCGGCGCCGCGTGGCTCGCCCGCGGCCTCGACGCGCCGCAGTTCCTCCAGGCGCTCGGCGCCAACGGCATCTTCCTGCCCGGACCGCTGACCGAGTTCGTCGCCTACGATCACGCGGCGGCGGCCAACGTCGCGGTGTATCGCCCGAGCGACGCGCGGTGGTACGTGCTCGGCGGTGAGCAGGCGCCGTTCCCGTGGGGCGGCGTCGCCAACGACGTGCCGGTGCCGGCCGACTACGACGGCGACGGCCTCACCGACCTGGCGATCCGCCGCCGCGCCGACGCGACCTGGTGGGTGAAGAACTCGGCCAACGGCACGATCCGCACGTTCGTCCAGGGCCTCGGCACCGACACGCCGCTGGTGGCGGACTACGACGGCGACGGCGAGGACGACTTCGCGCTGTTCCGCGCCAACGGCCAGCTCACGGTGTTCGGCGACACCGCGCTCGAGCAGCGCACGTTCTACTCGTTCGCGATCCCCGGCGGCATCCCGACCGTCGGCGACTTCGTCGGCGACAGCAAGCCCGACCTGGCGATCTACGAGCCGTCGACCGGCGCGTTCTGGATCACCTCGCTGTTCGGCACCGGCGGCTGGTCGTTCCCGACGGTCGGCCGCGCCTTCGCCGACGACGTGCCGGTGCCCGGCGACTACACGCTCGGCGGCAAGCACGAGCTCGCGGTCTACGAGCCGTCGACCGGCAACTTCCGCGTGCTGTCGTTCATCGGCGGCGCCGTCACCGCCACCTGGTGGGGCGTCACCGGCGAGCGCCCGGTGCCCGCCGACTACGACGGCGACGGCGACACCGACCTCGCCACCTGGAACCCGACCAACGGCATGTGGTTCATCCGCACCAACACCGGCGGCCTGCGCAGCCAGCAGTGGGGCACCGCCGGCGACATCGCCGTCCCGGCCCCGTGAGCTGCGTATCGATGTGCGAGAGAGGGGACTCGAACCCCTACGGGTGATGCCCGCTAGTACCTAAAACTAGTGCGTCTACCAATTCCGCCACTCTCGCGTGGCGGATCTCTTAGCACGGCGGCGGCGGTGCGAGCCACGGCGGCGGATCAATCGACGGCGGCTCAGTCCACGGTGACTGGGCCGAGGTGCCACAGGGCCGGGCCGCGGTAGGTGGGCGTGGTCCAGGTGGTGGCGCTGGTGCGGGCGCGGCCGAGCAGGTCGATGGCGTCGCCGCGCAGCGTGGCGCCGCCGACGCCGGCGCGGAACCAGCCGGTGGTCGGCTCGACCTCGAGCCAGTCGAGCGCGTCGATCACCACGGCGTCGGCCCGCAGCGTCGCTTCGTCGTCGGTGCCGGGCGGGATCACCAGGCCGCGGACGCCGCCGTTGGGCAGCTCGCCGCGCAGCGCCGCCTCGCGATCGTCGAAGCCCAGCCCGACCGCGACCCCGCGGTTCACCAGCGGGAACCGGCGGACCGCCTCGCCGTGGAGGCCCAGCGGCGCGGAGTACCAGCCGAACGGCAGCGTGCCGTCGCTGGTCAAGGTCAGGGTGGCGCCGGCGCCGATCGGCTGGCCCGGGCGGTAGCGCACCAGGCCCTGCCGCTCGAGGCGCGGATCGGCCTGGGCGACGAACGCCGCGAGCAGGCCGCGATCGCCGTGCAAGAGCGCCGCGGCGGTCAGCGCCACGGGGTAGCGGCCGGGAGCGAGCGGGGCGCGCGTGGTCGCGGCGCGGGCCCGCGCGATCGCGGCGGCGAGCTCGAGCTCGGGCGCGCGCCGGGCCCGGACGTCGAGCGTCGCGCCGTCGGCGAGCGTCGCGGTGACGGTGAGCGCGGTCTCGCGCCACGCGGCCCGCTGCTCGCGGCGCGTCACCACCTCGACGTCGGCGACCTCGGCGGTGACGTCGGCCGCGGTCAGCGCCGCGGGCGCGGCGGCGGCGGCGAGCTCGGCGACGAGCGCCTCGACCGCCGCGGTCGGTGACCCGGCGACGTCGGGGTCGGCGGTGTCGACCCGGGCCGGCGCGGCGGGCGCGGGGCTCGACCACGACGGTCCGAGCGCGGCGGCGGCTCGCGCCACCGCCAGCGCCAGCAACGGGCGGGCGTCGGCGCCGGCGGTCACGGTGAAGCTCGCCGAGCCGCGCCCGGCTGGCCCGTCGCGGTGGATCGCCACGACGAGCGTCGCGCCCGTGGCCGTGCCCGCGCCGGCCAGCTCGCCGAGGCGGCGCCAGGCGCGCTGCGTCGTCACCACGCGCACCGACCAGTCGGCGAGATCGCGCCGCGCGCGCAGCGCCGCCAGCACGGCCGCGCGATCGGCGGCGACGGTCACGCCGCGCCTCGCGATGGCACCAGCGCCGCGCGGGTGACCAGGCCGGGCGTCACGACGGCGCGCGGCACGTCGTCGTCGATGGCGACGGTCACCGGCGCCGCGCCGAGCGCGGTGGTCGCGGCGAGCAGCGCGCCCACCGCGCCGCGCAGCTCGACGTCGCGCCAGGCGTGGCCGGTCAGGCGGCCCCGCTCGAGCCGGCGCACCCGGGTGGCCCGCAGCGCGAGCTGATCGCTGCGACCGCCGACGTCGGCCACGCCGTCGATGAGGAACGCCGCGGCGCCGGTGGTCGCGGCCAGGTCGGCGACCGCGCCGGGCGCGACCACCAGGTTGGTGAAGCTGGCGACGCCGCGACCGGCGCGATCCCGGCGCACCCAGCCGCCGCGGCGCGCGGCGGTCGGCCGCCCCAGGTCATCGATCGTGAACGAGCCGTAGCCGGCGCCGTCGGCGAGGTCGCCGGGATCGTCGACGATCACCACCGGGCCATCGGCGCGCGGGCCGCTCCGCGCGATCAGCGCGGCCGCGACCGGCGGCGCCAGCACCACGACGGCGTCGGGCGCGGCCGTGAACGCCCCCGGCGTCGTCAGCGCCAGCGCCTCGCCGTTGATCTCGGCCAGGGCCGCGGTGCCGAGGCGGTCGGTCGCCGGCCCGAAGCCGCCGGCGATCTCGACGGTGCCCGCCACCGGCGCGCTGCCGTGCCACGCGACCGCGACCGCGCCGATCCGCGAGCGGACCCGCCGCTCGCGGTGGTCGCCCTCCGCCGTGACGATCCACCGCGTCTCGTCGTCGGTGACCGCGTAGACCGCGCGGTAGACCAGCCGGCTGTTGCCGCCGGTCGCCGCCCGGGCCGCGAGGTCGTCGATCCGGGCGCGCCAGTCGGTCAGCGTCAGGCCGTCGGGGTCGTCGAGCGCGGGCCCGGCGTGCTCGGCGGGCGGCCCGGCCGCGATCGCCGCGCCGCCGCCCGGCGGCGCCGCCGCCACCAGCGCGCGCGCGGCCGCGCCCACCAGCGCCGGGTCGACGCGATCGATCGCGTGCTCGCGCCAGCCCCCGTCGGCGCCGCGCCCGGCCAGCACCACCAGCGCGACGGTGTCGTCGGCGACGTCGCGCTCGAGCAGGTCGACCGCCGCGCGGATCCGCCGGCGCACGCGCGCGAACACCACCGGCTCGGTCAGCCGGGTCGCGAGCACCGCCAGCGCGTCGCGCAGCGCCGGCCGGAGCCCCGGGTCGAGCTGGCGCATCGGCGGCGTCGGCGGCGTCGGCGCGCGACAGCCGAGGTCGCCGATCAGCGACGCGGCGGCGCCGACGCCGGCGGCGCGCAACAGGTCGCGGCGGCTCCACACCCGGTGAGCGTAACATCGCCGCCGCTGTCATCGGCACTACCGGGCGTCGTGGCTGCGACGACGCGGCGGCGCCAGGCTCGCCACCGTCGGCGCGGCGCTGGTACGGGCGATGCATCGGCGTGGGGCGCGGTGCGACATCGGCGGCCATTTCCGTCGACGGCGCCCGAGGAGGAAGCTATGAACAAGCTGGTCCCCATCATCCTCGCGGTCGGCGTCGCCACCGCGTGCAAGAAGTCCGAGCCGACCAAGGCGCAGCCTGCGCCCACCACCGCGGCGGCGCCCGCCGAGGCCAAGCCCAGCGCCCCGCCGCCGCTCGACCCCAACAACATCGTCTCGATCGCCGTGGCCTCGAAGGACCACACCACGCTGGTCGCGGCGCTCAAGGCCGCCGACTACGTCACGGCCATCGCCAACCCCGGGCCGCTCACCGTGTTCGCGCCGACCGACGCCGCCTTCGCCAAGCTGCCGGCCGGCACCGTCGAGGCGCTGGTCAAGCCCGAGAAGCAGGCCGACCTGAAGGAGGTCCTGAAGTACCACGCGACCACGTCGGTCTACGAGGCCAAGGACCTGAAGGACGGCATGACGCTGGGCATGTCCAACGGCAAGAAGGTCACGATCAAGGTCGTCGACGGTCAGATCATGGTCAACGACGCCAAGGTGCTGGGCTCGGTCCGCGCCTCCAACGGCGTCGTCCACGTCATCGACGGCGTGCTGCTGCCCCCGCAGTGAGCGGGCGCGACGCGGGGCAGGGGACGCGAGCGGCGGCGGCGGGACGGTAGCTGGAACCGGAACCGGCACCGGAGTTGGAGTCGGAGCCGGAACCGGCACCGGAGTCGGAACCGGAACCGGAACCGGAGCCGGAGTCGGAACCGGAACCGGAGCCGGAGCCGGAACCGGAACCGGAACCGGAGTCGGACCCGGAGCCGGACCCGGAGCCGGACCCGGCGCCCGGGGCCCGCCGCTACGCCGCCGCTACGCCGCCGCCACGCCGCCGCTACGCCGCCGCGGGCTGCTCGGTCGCAGCCTGCGCCGCCGCGGCCTTGGCCGCCTTCGCCGCGCGGGTCGCCGCGATCCGGCCGGCGATCAGGTGCCACGCCGCGATCGCCATGACGCCCGTCCCGAACACGCCGATCCAGATCGTGCCTGACTGCGGGTAGCTCGACGTCGTGAAGTTGGCGATCTGTTTCGAGCCGAAGATCGCCGGTGTGAACGGTTTGATCTTCAGCGGCGCCTCCGGGTCCAGATCGTGCCCGAAGACGTACAACTTGTAGACGAATCGCCCGAAGGCGAACACCGACACATATCCGGTGATCACCACCAGGTCGAGCAAGGCCCGGACGTTGCCGATCGCCGCACAGCGCAGCGTCAGCACGACCAGCAGACCGAGCGCGAACGGGATCCAGTCGAGGTCCGTGAGCTCCGCGCGATCGATCTTGTGCATCCCGATGTAGTGGTTGAGCGTGTTGATCTCCTTGATGTCCTGGCCCTTGTGGCCACCGTCGACCTTGTACGTGTAGACGTCCATGTACAGGCCCTGCGGGTACTGCGGGGCCTTCATCGAGATCCGCCACAGCGGCCGCGACGCGCCGATCACCAGCGGGATCACCAAGAGCGCCAGCACCAGCCGCGACGACAGGTACAGCGGGCGATCGAGGAACTCGTAGAACTTCTCGAGAGCAGACCGCATGACAGACTCCTCGGCGCGGCGCGCCGGTTACACCAGGTCGCTCGTGCGGAAGCGCACGAACGCGAACAGCCAGGCCACGGCGCCGACGAACGCCGGCCACGCGACGCCCAGCGCGTACAACGTCGGGCCGCCGACCTTGTTGGCCAGGTAGAAGCCCACCGGGCCCAGGTTCGACAGCTCGGGCTCGAGCCCCGACAACAGCGCCATCCGGGCGTCCTGCACGGGGTTCATCGCCGCCAGCGTGAACACCGCGTGCGCGTCGACTCGCCAGCGCAACAGCACGCCGATCAGCCCGAAGTCGAGCAGCGCCACGCCCAGCGCCCACGCCAGCACGACGTAGGTGGTCACCCGCGCCGGGTTGCGCACCACCGTCGAGATCGCCAGGCCGATGCCCGCGAACGCCGCCAGGAGCGACGCGCTGACCGCCAGCGCGCGCACGACGAAGGCCCACGGCACGCGCTGGCCCATCGCCAGCTGGCCGTACAGCCCCAGGCCCACCATCAGCACCACCAGCGGCACCACCAGCACCGCGTAGCGCGTCGCCGACACGCCGACGAACCAGGCGCTGCGCGACAGCGGTTGGCTGAACAACAGCTCGAGCGAGCCATCGTCCCGGGCCCGGCCGATCACCGACGCCACCGCGGTCAGCGCGAGCAGCGGCAAGATCAGGAGCAGCGCGTTGCACAACGACATCAGCACCCGGCCCATGCCGGTGAAGCCCATCACCGTCGACTCGCGCAGGCCGACCAGCACGAATACCACGGCCAGGATCAGGTACGCCGAGCCGCAGAACCACAGCCAGCGCGAGCGGCGCACCTCGGCGAGATCGAGCCGCGCCGCGGCCAGCACCTGTCGTCCGAACGTCATGGCATCGCTCCAGGTTGGGCCGGGCCGCCGTCGCGGGTGGCGATCACCGCGCGGGCGCCGGCGAGGTCGAGCAGGCCGGGGCCGCGCTCGGCGGCGGTCAGCCCCCAGCCCATCGGCGTGACCGCGCCCTGGGCGAAGCCGACCTCGTCGGCGCCCAGCCAGCGATCCGCTTGCGGGTGGTGGAACCACAGCCGGTGCACCTGCGGGTGGCGCTCGTCGAGGTAGCGCAGCAGGCAGCCGACGTCGTCGAAGTTGGCGACGGTGCCGTCGGTGGTGACCAGCTGCGCCGCGTAGCTGGGATCGCCGATCGCCATGCGGCAGTGGGCGCAGCTCTCGCGGTCCCACACCACCGGCACCGGGCGATCGGGCGCGCGCGGGCCGCCGCCGATCACCACCAGCGCGACGCCGGCGATCGCGATCGCGACCAGCGCCGCGGCGATCAGGGCCCACGGGAGCTTGCGGTCACGCGGCATGACCCACCTGCCCGAGCTCGAGCCGATCGCTGTCGCGGATCACCAGGTCCTCGACGTCGGCGCCCAGCGCCGCCAGCGCGGCTGGCACCAGCGCCAGCTTCTCGGCGGCGGCCACCGCCTTGCTCCACCAGCCGCCGTGGCCGGCGACGAAGCCGGCCTCGGCCAGCCAGCGCGGGTCGGGGCCGCGGTAGCGCAGCTCGATCACCGCGGCCAGGCGCTCGGCCAGGTAGGCGGCGGCCGGGCCGTCGTGGACCACGCGGCCCTCGGCCAGGACCACGACGTGGTCGACCAGCGCGCGCAGCTCGTCGAGGCGGTGCGAGCACAGGATCACCGTGGCGTCGGCCGCGACCCGCGCGAAGTGATCGAAGAACCGGGCCCGGGCCGCGGCGTCGAGGCTGGCGGTCGGCTCGTCGAGGATCAGCAGCTCGGGGCGGCTGGCCAGCGCCAGCGCCAGGAGCAGCTTCTGCCGCATGCCGCCCGACAGCGCGCGCATCGGACGGCGCCCCACCTGATCGAGCTCCATGCCGAGGTCGCCGGCGATCGTCGCCACCGCGGCTCGGTCGAAGCCGCGCAGCTCGCCGATGGCCCGGACGATCTCGTCGACCGTGGCCGCCATCTGCGGCGCGATCTGCGGCACGTAGGCCAGGCGCCGGGCGATCTGCAGGCGATCGGTCAGCGGGGTGCCGTCGATCAGGATCTCGCCGTCGGCGGCGACCAGGCCCATCAGCGCCCGGGTGAGCGTGGTCTTGCCCGAGCCGTTGGGCCCGAGCAGCGCCACCTTGGCGCCGCGCGCGATCGTGAGGTCGACGTCGGTGAGCGCGGCGGTGGCTCCGAAGCGCTTGCCGACGTGCTTGAGGACGATCTGCACGTCACTCCTCCTGGCCGCCCGCGCGGGGCGCGGCCGGCTGCATGCGGGGGTGGGGATCGATCAGCACCGGCTTGGCCGTGAACAGCGGGTCGAGCCGGCTGGCGGCGTCGGCCATCGCCAGCGCCGGCGTGCCAGTGAAGAACTCGAGGTTGGGGTGGCGGTCGAACAGCGTGTGGGTCCACGAGCGCAGCTCGTAGGGCACGTCGCCGGCGCCGTCGGCGTCGAGGTCGTAGCCGGCGTAGTCGTCGAAGTAGTTGCCGGCCCAGGTCACGTCGAGCGCGTCGCCGCCGCCGTCGACGCGGCTGTGCGCGTCGTTGCCGATGAAGTCGTTGCCGGTCACGTCGGTGGCGTGGCCGCTGGCGTGGAACACCAGCGCGGCGCGGCACAGCCGCAGCTGGTTGCCGCGGATCTCGACCCGCTGGTTGGGGCCCTGCGGGGTCGCGTCGAGGTAGATGCCGACCTGATCGTGGACCAGGAGGTTGTCGGTGATCGTGACGTTGCCCGAGTCCTTGAGCCCGAACGCGATGCCGGCGGCGCCGGCGGCGTTGGCCACGACGTTGCCGATCAGCTTGATGTCGTGGCTGTACATCACGAACACGCCGACGGTGCCGTCGATGTAGCGGTTGCGCTCGACGTCCGAGCGGTCGCTGTACATGAAGTGCGTGCCGTAGCGGCCGCGCACGATGCGGTTGTCGAAGATCTTGTTGCCGCGCGAGTACCAGACGACGACGTCGCGGCCGTCCTCGATCAGGTTGTTCGAGACCTCGGAGTCGTAGGTCTCCCACAGCCGCAAGGTGTCGCCGCGCAGGCCGATCGAGGCGTCGGTGCCGCCGCGCACGTGGTTGGCGTGCAGCCGGACCCGGTGGGCCTTCTCGACCAGCAGGCCATAGACCGCGTGCTCGATGGTCACGCCCTCGACCTCGACCTCGTCGGCCGCGACCAGCACCGCGCCGTCGAGCTTGTCGTAGCGCCCGCCGGAGCCGTCGACGGTCAGGCCCAGGAGCCGCGCCCGCGGCGCGACGATCCGCACCGTCGTGCCGTTGCCGGTCGACGCGATCACCGCGTCGGCCGGCCCCCACAGCGTCACCGCGTGGCGCACCACCACCGTCCCGGGATACCGGCCCGGCGCCAGGCACAGCGCGTCGCCGTCGGCGGCGGCGTCGAGGCGCGCCTGCAGGTCCTCGCCCTCGGCCACCGGCGCGCACGGCTCGGGGCGCGGTGGCCGGGGCAGGTCGCCGGCGGCGTCGTCGGCGACGGCGCGCCCGCCGCAGGCGGCGGCGAGCGCGAGGGCGGGGAGGGCGAGGGCGCGCACGGTGGGCTCCTTCCTTGGGGGCGTTACTTCGGCTCGACCAGGAGGTAGCCGGCCATCTCGAGGTGCAGCGCCGAGCAGAACTCGGTGCAGTACATCGGGAACACGCCGGCGCGATCGGCGACGAACGTGATGTCCGACGCCTCGCCTGGCTCGATCGAGACGTTGACGTTGTACGAGTTGATCGCGAAGCCGTGGGTCGCGTCGTACGCCTGCTCGAGGTTGGTCAGGTGGACGTGGACGGTCTCGCCCTCCTTGACCCGGACCACGTCGGGCGTGAAGTGCGAGCGGATCGCGGTCATGTACACGTGGACGCCGTCGGGCCGGCGCTCGATGCGCTCCTTGCCACCCTCGGTGGCGTTGGGCGACAGCTCGCTGGTCACCGCGTCCTCACCCGGCTTGTAGACGTCGACCGGCGTGAGCTTGTCGGCCTTGATCATCTGGGCGTAGTGCGGCTCGCCGAGGCCGACCGGCATGTCGTAGAGCACCGTCATCTTCGGCGTGGTCAGATCGACCAGCTGGAAGTTCTGCGGCAGGAGCGGGCCGACCTTGTTGAACCGGTCGAGCGCCCACTTGTTCATCGCGATGAGGTACTTGCCGTCGGGGCTGACGGTGTCGCCCTCGGCCGCGGTGAGGTGGCCGATGTTGTAGTGGGTCGAGACCTTGTCGACCACCTTCAGGTCCTTGAGCGACCACTTGGCGACGACCGTCTCGAGGAACATCGAGGTGTAGGCGAAGCCCTGGTTGTCGTAGACGGTGTGCAGCGGGCCCAGGCCCAGCTCGACCTGGCCGCGGATCGACTCCTTGAAGTCGAGGATCGGCACGCCGAAGTCGTCCTTGCCGGCGTACTTCTTGGCGTCGATCAGCGCCTTGATCTTGGCGAACGAGTAGACCGTGCCGTGGGTGTCGAGCTTGCCGCCGACGACGATGTCCTCGCCGGTGGGCGTCACGTCGACGCCGTGCGGGCTCTTGGGCTCGGGCACGAACGTCAGCACGCCCTCGGCGGCGGAGACGTCGAGGCGCAGCACCTTCATGCCCGCGACCATCTCGAACTTGCCGGCCTTGACCAGCTCCTCGGCCTTCTTCCAGTTGACGACGTGGAGGTAGTCCATGTCGTTCTGCGAGCTACCCGACTCCATCGGCGGGTTGCCCTCCATGTTGCCGCCCCACGACAGCTCGGTGTTGATCGAGTTGAAGAACGCGTAGCCGTCGCTGACCAGCTTGCCGGCGTCGGCGAGGTCCTGGGTGTACGGCGGGAACTCGACGGCGAACGACGCCTCCTTGTCGATGCGCCCCTTGCTGCGGTCGAACTTCCAGAACACCGCGGCGCCGCGGTACTTGGCCTTGTAGTCGGTCTTGGGGTCCGCGAACCCGCCGCCGAACGGCGTCGGGTACTGGGTGGTCTCGATGACGTAGTCGGTGTTGGGGGTGACGAACGCGGCGCCGTGATCCGAGCCGATCAGCTCGGACGAGACGATCTGCTTGGTCGTGAAGTCGCCGAGGTCGATCACCGCGACGCGGGCGTTGGCCTTGTCGCCGATGAACAGGAACTTGCCGTCGTAGTCGCCGCCCTGCTCGGACAGCGCCGGGTGGTGGGTGTCGGCCCACGACAGGTTGCGGCCGTGGCTGTCCGACGCCAGCAGGCCCTTGGTCTGGTCGTCGAAGCCGTAGCCTTGCCACGGCTCCGGCGTGAACACCGCGATGTACTTGAGGATGCGCATCGACGGGACGCCGATGACGAGCACCTGGCCCGAGTGGCCACCCGACGCGAACGTCAGGTACTCGTCGAACTTGCCGGTGGGGGTATAGGTCTTGAGGGCGGCGGCGACGTCGGCTTCCGACAGGCCGCGCGCCTTCATCAGCTCGACCACGCCGCCCGACGGTGCTGGCCCGGAGCCACCACCCGCGGATTGCTGCTTGCCGCCGCTACAAGCGGCGACGACGAGGCCGGCAGTTAGCCAGCCGAGACCGGACAGGGGCAGACGCATGGCGCCTCCTTCGCGAGATCGGGCCTTCGCCCGGTGATGCCGGCGTTCCGGCGGTGGACGTGAACGGCTACTTGCCGCCGAGGCTGCGGACGTGGGCGCGAAGCGCGGCGAGGACCGCCGCGTCGTTCAGATCGGGGTTGGCGGGCATCGTCGGGGCCTTGCCGACCGCGGCGCCGCCGTAGTGGATGATCTTCTCGATGTGCTCGTCGGTGACCGACGCCTGCCACGCCGGATCGCCGAAGTTGCGCGGCGGCGGGGTGAGGCCCTTCGACGCGACGCCGTCGCCCTTGCCCTCGGCGCCGTGGCACGGGACGCAGCGCTGCGAGAAGATCTCCTTGGCCTTGGCCGTCGGATCGCCGCCGCCCGCGGGCGCGGTCGGCGTGGGGGTGGTCGGCGCCGGAGCGGCCGTGCCCGAGGCGGCGCCGCCGCCGCTGGCGTTGTCAGACTTGGAGCCGCCGCACGCCGCGAGCGCGAGGCCCAGGACGATGGCGAGTGACGTGGTGAACGTTCGAGTGTTCATGAGCCCCCGCCACAGCAAGGTCGATGCCGAAGGTCAGCGCGCAACGCCTGCGATCGCCCGATCCGACGCGCAACCGGTGCGCGTTTCGTTGAGCCGCGATCACGACGGCAAGATGCCGAGGCGGCTCGCGGTCCGGTGCAGGTTGCCGCGGTCCAGGCCGAGCGTGCGCGCGGCGCCGGCCCAGTTGCCGCCGGCCGCCTCGACGGCCCGCAGGATGCGGCGCCGCTTGAACTCGTCGACCGCGTCGGCCAGTGACAGCCCGCCCAGGTCGTCGACGCGCGGCGCCGGCACGTCGCGGGTCGGCAGCGCGAGGTGCTCGACCTCGATCGTGACCGACTGGCCGCGCCCGGCGCCGGCCGCGCGCAGCGCCGCGCGCAGGATCGTGTGCTCGAGCTCGCGCACGTTGCCGGGCCAGTCGTAGCTGCCCAGCGCCGCCCGCGCCATCGGCGCCAGGGCCACGCGTCCAAGCCCCAGCCGGGCCCGGGCCTCGTCGAGGAAGTGCCCGGCCAGCATCACGACGTCGTCGCCGCGCACCCGCAGCGGCGGCACCGCGATGCGCAGCACGCTCAGGCGGTGGAACAGGTCGCTGCGGAACCGCCCGGCGGCGACCTCGGCGACCAGGTCGCGGTTGGTCGCGGCCATGATCCGGACGTCGACGTGCAGCGGGTGGTCGGCGCCGACCCGCTGGATCTCGCCCGACTGCACCGCGCGCAGGAGCTTGGCCTGGAGGCCCAGCGGCAGCTCGCCGATCTCGTCGAGGAACAGCGTGCCGCGGTCGGCGACCTCGAACTTGCCGGGCCGGTTGTCGACGGCGCCGGTGAACGCGCCACGGACGTGCCCGAACAGCTCGCTCTCGGCGATGCTCTCCGGCAGGGCCGCGCAGTTGACGTAGATCAAGGGCTGGTCGCGGCGCAGGCCGCTGCGGTGGATCGCCCGGGCCACCACCTCTTTACCGACGCCGGTCTCGCCGGTGATCAGCACCGCGAGGTCGGCGCGGGCCGACATCGCCAGCTCCTCTTTCAGGGCGCGGATCGACGGCGAGTTGCCGAGCAGCTCGTCGCGGGTGCGGGCGCGCACCTCCGCCAGCATCTCGGTCGAGACCCGGGCCGCCCGCGCCGCGGCGTCCTCGAGCGCGTCGATCAGCTGGCTGGTGCGCAGGCCGGCGGCCGCCAGGGCCGCGGCGGTGGCCACCGGCTCGTCGCTGAGCTCGTCGAACGCGTCGGGGTTGAGGTCGTCGAAGGTCAGCACCCCGATGATCTCGCCGCCCACCGACAGCGGGCTCCCCATGCACGCATGGACCCGGCGCAGGCCCGCAGGATCCGCGTGCAGCAGGCCGTCGAAGGGATCGGGCAGCCGGGGATCGTCGAAGCGGACCGGGCCGGGCGCCCGCAGGATCTGCGCAAGCCGCGGGTGCTCGGCGACCACGAACCGGCGCGCCATGGTCTCCGGGGCGAGGCCGCGGGCGGCCACCGGGACCAGCGCGTCGCCCTCGATCCGCAGGATCGCGACCGCATCCGCGGGGATGAACCGCTGGATCGCGTCGACCAGGCGCTCGTGGCGGTCCGCGGCGCCGAGGTTCGCGGTCAGATCGACCGCGATGTCGGCGAGGGGCGCGAGGGTAGTGTCGGTATGACGACGCGTTGTGGGTCGGAGGACGGGCACGTTGTGCGGGGCACACTGCACTCGCCAGGCCAACCAGCGGGCCAACCCGCGTGGGTGCGGTCACCGCGCGGTGCCGGAGACCCGGCGGCGGGCGCCGGTGGCCTTGGACCGCGCCGCCGCGGGCGCCGGCTTGACCTTGGCGCCCGGGGCGCCGGCGTCGAGCCAGGCCGCCGCGCGGGCGAAGTCCGCGAAACGCGTCGCCTTTGCTTCGGCGCCGAGGAACGCCAGCAGGTAGCGGTGGCCGTCGATCTCGGCGCCAGTGATGAAGCAGTAGCCGGCCGCGCGGGTGAAGCCGGTCTTGCCCCCGGTCACCTTGTAGGTGCCAGCGACCATCGGCTGGTTGGTCGACCCGTAGGGGATCTTGTTGGCCCCCGATCGC
>Ga0075163_10004977_pt1 | contig 17784 bp, 12 predicted proteins | sample JI1023141ADNA_FD_71478 | JGI IMG/M metagenome (GOLD analysis project Ga0075163, IMG submission 71478) | Wastewater effluent complex algal communities from Wisconsin, to seasonally profile nutrient transformation and Carbon sequestration -... | ecosystem: Engineered > WWTP > Effluent > Algae...
GAGTCATACTCAGCAAGCGGCTGAATAGCGTAAATCGTGCAGTTTGCATCGTCTCCAAGAACACCACCCGGATTATGATTCCAGATACCTGATCCGCTCACGTTGAGGATGAGAGGGTTAACATCGTTACCTGTAACAACAACCACACGGTCAGTGCTGTTTGTTGTATTTGCGTACACACGGTAGGTGGTATGACCTGCAGGATAACCTGCAACCGAACCATTGTCCGTATAAAATGTTTCAACAGAAATGCTAGTCACCTGCGCCATAGAAGTAATGGCCGTCCCGATGAACGCAGCGAGAAATAATAGAGCTCTCTTCATGAGTTGTTTGGTTTTGATACTGATTAATTATGGTTTGAACGGCCAAATATAGAATATGTATGACCGTCAAAAAATAAATATTTCGGTAAAATTGAAAAGTAAAAACCCCCTCATGACTCAACATGAGGGGGTTCCGACGGTAATTTTTTCAAATTACCAATTTTTCCACAATCTACTATTTAATAGATATCGTTTGATTCTGAGTAGTTGTTCCATTTGACAAAGTCAAAGAATAAACACCAGAAGCAAGCGCTGAAGTGTTGATAACGAGGGTCTTCTGACCAGACACAGTACCAAGATTTTCTTCAAATGCTACTTGACCCAAGTTGTTGATCACTCTAACAGTCATTGGCTGAGCCACTGCACTGGTAAAATTAACATTCAACTGCTGGTCAGCAGGTACTGGGAACACCTGGAGGTTGCTCACAACGCTGTTTTCGTTCACATTGTCGATAAGACAAGATGCGCAAGTATTAAAGTCCCAGCAAACAGTAATAGGATTTGCATCCGTTCTCACAATTTGTCTGTTATCGCTAAATCCGCCGTTGTCAACACCACAGCCGCCAATAGAACTGAAATCACCGCTTTCTTCGAGCCAATTTGATGTAGTTATTGTGTTATCCAAACCAATAACGAACTTGTAGTTCAACGTTTGGTAGCATACCTGAGGAGCAGTGATTGTCCAAATGCCGTCGCCATCAGCGTCAGTCATTTGAAGTGCACCAGACTGCCATTGGTTAGGAGAAGTAAAATCACCCATTACCCACAAAGATTGACCAGCTGGGATTGTTTCCGCACCGGCAGTAGCCTGAAAAGTTACATCAGCAGGAGCATTGAAAGGACCGCATGGATCAGCAGTACCCCAACAAACAGCAGGAAGATCCTGTGGAGTATCAGCAACAACTGCAAGTGCGCGGTCACCTCCGAATCCTTCCCAAGCACCATCAAGAATTTTGAATTTGTAAGCATATGTTCCAGGCGCAAGATTGAGTGTAATTGACCAAACATTATCACCGTCAGAATCAGACATAGCAACACCCGTTCCCCAATCGCTCACTGTACCCATCAAGTTCACGCTTGTAGGAATATTTAGACATGCATTAGTCATATCCACATGAAATGTCACTGCCACAGGCTGAGAGCATGGATCGCAAGAATTCCAGCAATACACCGGCAACACCATGTTGGCATCTGTAATTTCATTGAGGCGATTATCATCACCCGCTCCACAAGGACCTGTGATTACCTCATTAGGAAATGGCCAATCATTGCCATTAATATACTTATAGCTAATGCTGGTCATATTGGCAATTTGCACAGTGGTTTCCCAGATATTGTCATTGTTCCAGTCTTGCAAAGGAGTTGCACCTGGCAACCAGTCATTCTCTTCGCCTAGTGGGTTCTGGAAATTTCCCGCCACATGCACACCAAGAGGGTTGATATCTTCACCTGGCTCACCAAGATTACCGTCGAAATCGAGATCAACTGTTGACATATCAACCATTAATCGCACGGCATTTTCTCCGCATGCAGCGCAGTTTTCCCAACATACAGTTGCATAAGAAGTAGCTGCATCACCAACCCAAATTTGACGGTTGTTGTTACCATTTACTTGCGTAGCACATGCGCCTGGCACATTTTCCCACATATTGCCATTTACGAATTTGAATTCGTAACGCGCAGGAAGAAGGTTGAGTGTGGCCGTGAAAATACCATCCATGTTGTCATCAGTCATGGCGATACCAGAACCATTCCAGTTGTTGTAAGCAGCATTGTAATCAGGATCGAATGAAGCACCATTCCAATCACTGTCAGGTTCATTAAAATTACCCGCGATATGCAGACTGTCTGTCGTCGGGGCAATAGCATTCATGTCAACACTGAATGTGACAGCAACCTGTGAGGTCATAGCTATCGACGCAATCAGTGCGACACAACTCAAGTAGATTTTTTTCATAGTTATTATTGTTTGGGTTTTACTTCGTGTACAATTAACACTTTGTCAAAAGTATGTAATTTCGTGCATTACAATTGCTCCTTTTTTCACATTTATATGAAAATTTCTTCAACCATAGTTTACATCCTGCTCATCTGGATTTCGACACCGTCCGAAATGATTGGTAAAAGCAAAAAACAAAGCAGCCCGATTCAGCGCGTAGATCCGCCAAACTGGTGGACCAATATGGCAGAAGAAATGGTAGAACTGACTTTTTATGGTCCGAACATTCAGCAATACGAGATTAGCCTTTCTTCCGAAAACAGCTCCATCAAAAGGATTTCTAAAGCCAAAAATCCGAACTACCTATTCGTTCAAATCACTATTTCCAAAGACCAAAAACCTGGTGATCTCATTTTCCAACTACGCGGACCGAAAAAAAAGCTAATAGAATATAGATATCCGCTGCTTGGACGCGACGGCAGTTACAGTCCGCAAGGACTAAACGGAAACGATCTGATCTACCTAGTTTTTCCAGATAGATTCTCCAATGGCGATCCCACCAACGATGTGAATGCAGGGATGAAAGAACAAGGCGTGGATAGATCGGCACTCAAGGCTCGACATGGTGGCGATTTGCAAGGGGTTCAAAACCATCTCGACTATTTAAGTGAGATTGGCACCACAGCACTTTGGATAAATCCGGTGCTCGAAAACAATCAGCCTTTAGAAAGCTATCATGGCTATGCAGCAACAGATCTATACAAAGTTGATCCTCGTTTTGGCACCAATGAATCATACCGCGAACTTGTGAATGCATGTCACAAACGCGGCATCAAAATGATTTGGGATGTTGTTTATAATCATTGGGGAAATGAAAACTGGATGTTTAAAGACTTACCTGACAGCAATTGGGTGCATTGGTTTCCGGAATTCACTCGGACTAGTTATCGTGCTGAGGTATTGATGGACCCTTATGCTTCGGATTTCGACAAAAACCAAATGACTGATTCTTGGTTCGACAAACACATGCCCGACCTAAATCAACAGGATCCTTTTCTTGCGAGATATCTCATCCAAAATTCTATCTGGTGGATTGAATATGCCCAGCTCGATGCTTTCAGGATTGACACTTATGCTTATCCTGATCAGCAATTCATGAAACAACTCAATGAAGCAATCAGAAAACAGTATCCCAATTTTTTCTTATTTGGAGAAACATGGGTACAAGGATCTTCAGTGCAATCTTGGTTTACCGAAAACGCATTTGTAAAAAAGGATTATTCATCTTCACTTCATGGCGTAACGGACTTTCAGCTTTATTATGCCATTAACAAAGGACTCACTGAAAACTTTGGATGGGAAGAAGGTTTCCGCAGAATTGAACTCACGCTTTCTCATGATATACTTTATAAAAACCCGTACAACCTTGTCACGTTTCTTGACAACCATGATCTAAGCCGTTTTTACAGCATGATGAATGAAAGTTTCGAAAACTACAAAATGGGAATTGCGCTGCTTTACACGCTTAGAGGAATACCAAGTATCTATTACGGAACAGAAATACTGATGAAAAACTATGCAGATCCGGACGCAAAAGTCAGAGAGGATTTCCCAGGAGGTTGGGCCGGTGATAAGGTGAATAAATTCACCGCGGAAGGCAGAAACGAAAAAGAAAATCAAGCTTTCAACTTTTGTAAAACACTGGGTACATGGAGAAAAAATCAAACATGGTTCGGCAATTCAAATCTCAAACAATTTGTTCCGAACGACAATGTTTACGTGTACTTCAGATACGACGATCAACACACTGTGATGTGCATTTATAATGGAAATCAAGAGAACTTTGAATTAAAGCTCGACAGATTTAATGAATGTCTGAAAGGAAAAAAACTAATGCATGAAGTCATCAGCGGTTCACAGCAACCGATGGGAGCTACCACTATTGTCCCTGCGCGGACAGTGCAGATTTTTGAAATAAAGGAATAAGAAAATTCACTACTGATTCTAAACTTTCAATGATTCAAGTTTTTTGCGCATGTCATCAGGTATTGAAATGGTCGTCTTTTGATGATAGTCAAAACACACTAGCACAGAAGCCCCGGTACTGCAAACTTCACTGCCTCTCATTACTTCATAAGTAATCGTAAAACTTTTGGTGCCGATGTGCGTGCACTTGGTGATAATTTCAATCTTATCCTTTTGAAATATGGGCGCTGCGTAGTTTATCTCATTTCTGGCGACTAGAATTCCGTGTTTGAACCAATCCCAATCTTGGTCGAGGATATGTTTGAAGTAAAAAATTCTTGCTTGTTCGAAATAGCTCAGGTACACAGCATTGTTGACGTGACCCATGGCATCTATATCAGAAAAACGAATTTCGGGTGAATATGAAGGCATATATAGGAGTTTGATTTTTTGTCAAATTCAAAAAAAGCAATTAGCACCATTCTTCTTTTTTAGTGCGGTTGCACTTCAATTTCTGAGTTGATTATCGTTAAAGTTTAACAATACATACCCTTTTGAAAACAGAACTCACTGCATAACAAAGAAGATGGTTAAATTTGATGCAAAGATCATAGAATAAGCAATGCCATATCTCATCATTTTTTTCGCCATCATTTTTTTACCCATACTGGTGATGGTAAGTGTTTACAATAAACTACAACGCCAAAAAATAAAAACCGATGAAATCTGGAGCTCCATTGGAGCCCTCATGCAACAACGCAATGACATGATACCTGGTTTGGTAGAAACCGTGAAGGGTTATGCTAAGCACGAGCAGAATACACTTTCAGAAGTAACACGTTGGCGTAATCAAAGCTCTGCAGCGTCATCAGCGTCAGAACAATTGACAGCAGAAAATGGATTGAATAAAGCACTCGTGCAAGTATTTGCCGTTTCAGAAAACTATCCCAATCTGAAAGCCGATAGAAGCTTTCTCGATTTTCAACAAAAGTTTTCTGAAATGGAAGAAAGAATCAGCAATGCTCGTCAGACATACAATGCTGCAGTAAACTCGTTTAATGCAACGATTGCGGTATTCCCAAACAACTTCGTTGCATCATCATTCAACATCAAGCCAGCAGAATTTTTCAAAGAAAAAGAGGTAGCGACAGAGCCACCTTCATTCAAATTCTGACATTACATCACCTGCACTACCAGCCCTTTCAGATACTCACCCTCAGGATGAAATATGCTAATTGGGTGATCAGCGGGTTGATGAAGCTGATGAAGAATTCTCATTTGTCTGCGTGCATTTATACCTGCTGCCATAACAGAATCATGAAAAAGTTTTTTGTCGATCACTTGAGAGCAAGAGAACGTAAATATTATTCCACCGGGTTTTATTTGTCTGATGGCTGCTTCATTGATTCTGATATAACCTTGAACAGCTTTGTGACGTGCACTTAGGTGTTTGGCAAAAGCTGGTGGATCAAGTACAATGATGTCATAATCTTCCTTCAAGTTCTTCATGTATTCAACAGCATCAGCTTTGATTACATCATGTGAAGCGCCTTCGAAACCATTCAGAGCGACGTTTTCTGTGGCCAATTCAAGCGCCTTTTGACTGCTATCAAGACTATGAACCAAACTGGCTCCACTTTGCAGAGCATGTACGGAAAAACCACCTGTGTAGCAAAAAGTATTGAGGACTTTTTTGCCTTTCGAATATTCGCCAAGTAATTTCCTATTCTCACGTTGATCGATAAAATAACCCGTCTTTTGTCCGGTTTCCCAATCAACTTTGAAGCGGCTTCCATATTCAAAACAGATCTCATTTGCTTTGCTTCCGAAAAGATAACTGCCTCCTTGCGATTCTTCGGTTTTTCCTGATACCTTTTCGGCACCTCTGTCGAATATCGCTGTTAGTTTATCGCCATAGACCTCACGCAGTGCTTCTGATATGATTTGACGCTGCTCATGCATACCAACACTATGCGATTGCATAACAGCTGTAGTGCCATAGATGTCTATTATCATACCTGGCATTCCATCGCCTTCGGCATGAACAAGCCTGTATATATTCGTTTCTGGATTATCTGTAAATCCCAATTGTCTGCGTAATTGATAAGCATCGTTGATTTTTTGCTTCCAAAATTTAGCGGGATCATCATAACCATTGAATGAAAAAATGCGAACCGCTATTGAGCCTTCGCTGCAATGGCCTGTTGCCAAATACTTGCCATTAGAATCAACTACCTCTACAATATCACCATTGTGTGCTTGGCCATCTACTTTGAGGATAGCGCCAGAAAAAACCCACGGATGGTATCGACGCAGTGATTGTTCTTTACCTGGCTTGAGAAAAATTTTTGGAACCGACATAATCATTAATATGCCGCAAAGCTATTCATTCTCCATGCCCGGAAGTGCAATTGATAATTTATCTGTGAGGACGAGCTCTCCCCTATCGATTTTCCAACGCACAAATTCAATCAGGTGTTCTTTGTTGAATGCGGGCAAAACAGAAGGCAATTGTTCTATCGAGATACTTCCCCTGAGAGCAATTTCCATGACAGATTTTGTGAGCGCCTCATACTCTTCAGGTGACAAGCCATTCTTTTTGTTTTCTCTGCAGATATCGCATTGACCGCACGGTTCAGGAAATTTCTCACCAAAATACTCAAGCAATTGCACGCTTCTGCATCTTGATTTGGTAATGTATCTTTCCATTGCCATGGCACGTTCCTTATCGGTTCGCAATCGATTTTCGTAAACCTCCACAGGAATAACAAGGTTATCTTCATGCTGTCTGCCCGTCAGCATTGTGAGCTTCGGAGTTTCAGTATGTTGCTCATAGTCCAAAATTCCAAGTTCTTTCATTTTCCTCAATCGTTCTATTACTTGAGCAACTTGAATTTTCGAATTTGTGGCAATATCATTTTCACGGATGGCAACGTACTGTTCAAACAAGCCACCATACATGCGCAGCAGAACCTTCACAAGTCCATCCATCATGGGATTCGTTACCTGAAAACTGTATAAGTCCTGACGATTTGCTCTGATATAAATTCTGGAAGGCATGAAAGAAACATCATTCATACTGAGGTATCCTGACAATTCCAGAATTTTCATGGCGCTTGTCGTTTCAAGTGGTTTCAGTTCGAAGTTTTGACAAAACTTACCCAGATCAAATTCGTAAGACATTTCAAAACCAGCGCCTGGCGGCAGTTGCAGATAATTGCCAATATTCTTGTACACCTTTTTTATGAATTCCTTCGGAGGGTACTTTGCTTCGATTTGTTTATGGATTTTCGCAATATCCGATTCATTCCAGAGCAAGACAGCCCATGCCTGATCTCCATCTCGGCCAGCCCTTCCCGCCTCTTGAAAATAAGCTTCGGGTTGTGCAGGCACATCAGCATGAAGAACAAAGCGCACATCGGGTTTATCGATACCCATACCGAAAGCATTGGTAGCACAAATAATCCGATATTCATTGCGCATCCATTTTTTGAATGCCGAATCTCTATCTGCGATGCTTAAACCTGCATGATAATACAAAGCCGATATTTTGTTCTTATTAATGAGCTCCGCAATCTCTCTTGTTCGCAGGCGGGTTCCACAATAAATGATTCCACAGCCTTTCATCTTTTTGCAAATTTCAACCAGCTTCTTTTCTTTATCCTCTTGCAGCGAAACGTTATATGATAGGTTTTTTCTGGCAAAACTTGTCCCAACAACATGATGGGTTTTGAATTTTAATTTGTCCTGAATATCCGCCACCACCGCAGGAGTCGCGCTTGCCGTAAGTGCTAGAACAGGAATGTCTGGCTTCAACGTTCTTATTTCAGCTATCATCAAATATTCAGGACGAAAATCATAACCCCATTGACTAATACAATGTGCCTCATCGACAGCGATCATAGACACTTTCATTTTTTTGAACCTTTCTAGAAATAGTTCATTGCGCAATCTCTCAGGTGAAACGTATAAAAATTTCACATCACCATAAACACAATTGTCGAGGATACGGTCGGTTTCTTTTGCTGACAGTGATGAATTGACAGTGTGCGCATTAATGCCTCGTTTCTTAAGATTGGCAACCTGATCATGCATAAGAGCCATCAATGGCGATACCACGATGCAAATGCCATCCATACATAAAGCAGGAACCTGAAAACAGACAGATTTACCGCCGCCAGTAGGCAACAATGCCAAAGTATCTTGACCATTGAGAATAGCAATTACGATTTCTTCTTGCTTTGGTCTGAAAAGATCGAAGCCCCAATACTTTTTTAATATTTCATGTTGAACGGCCAATAGATGCGGAAAGTAAATACAGTGAATTTCAAGAATGCTAATTTGCAGTCACCTTTCAAAATTACAATGCCTGCGAAAAGAATAAGCATCGGCAGCCCTGTCATCTGGCATAAGGAATAATTTATTCTTAATTAATCAATTGCTATTCAACCATCATGGTATCTCACTTGAGTCATAAAAAAGTCACAAAAGTTAAAAACCCTCAAACCAAAAGAAGCAGGTAGGGTTATCGAGTCAGAATCGATATTAGACATGAAGGATTGAGGAAGAAGGCGGCATTGCCAATTGAATGAAGTTGATTTAACACCTTTTTAGAAGGCGGATCTGAGTTAAAAATCCCATTGGCATGATCATTGAAATTCCGTTGACATCTCAAACTTCTCAGTAAGTTTTGGTTTTGGTTAAGTCCAGAAATTTTGGTTAAGGTTTAAGGAGCTGCCCCCGGAAACGTTCGGGGGCATTCTTTTTTTTGACGCTAACAGAATGAGCAGCAACGAAAACATTCAATTCCTCCATATCAATTTTTCAAATTTTGTAACATACTTTGGAATGTACCCGTTACAAGGTCACATTTGAAAACAAACATTTAAAATCATAACGAAGCAGTTGAACGCCCTTAAGACTGTTAGTTAGGCATGAGTTCAGATTAATTCTCCTGACGTGAGAGAACCTAACCTAACTTTAAATAATTTATGCTGGAGTATTACAAGGCTGTATTGGGCAATGTGACATTTGACACTATGCTTTTCAGAAAAGAACTCCGCAAAGCAATGCGCCAGCTCGTGGCAGATGACCGAGTGAGATTGAGAGACTGGCTAAAGCAATGCGGGCATGTTTGACAACTCAATTACCTAAACCAATTCAATTAAAAGTCGCTTTCGGGCGACTTTTTGTTTTTCCGAAAACTCCTACCAACATTGTCATTAAGTCGGTTTTGAAAACTTTAGTGAAGTGTCCCGCAATGCAAGTGTGGAAATGATTAGCATTGTTTATTGGAGAAAACGCCTTCATCCCGGTTCCGCTATATGATTTTTTGAATTTTGAACATCATCGTTCAATAACAATAGGAATTAAGGGCGACATGGTCGTTGCTTCTTGACAAACACAATTTTTGGCAACAATTCTGTTATATCGTATACCATGAGATTCATTGTCACATTTATTCTCTTGGCTGTGATCAGCCATTCAGCAGGTGCACAAAAGCTTGAAAAATTCACACATGCCGATGAGACCTTTATCGACGAGATTTTTGAACTTTTCGAAACAACGAGAAAGGGCACTGGAAAAGATTTCATAACCAAAGAGTTCGCGCCAATTTGGATTGATCCAGAAAATTACACAGCCGATCAGAAGGAAATGATTTACAATACGCTTGACGCAATGATAAAAGCCAAAAGCCGCGTAATTCCAGAGTTTCAAGAATACCTCAAATCACTAATTTACTTTCCGGAATCAGGCAAAACAGACCTCGACCTCATTGACTATAACAACGCGCTTGTAAGACTTTTACAAGACAAAAAAAACAAAAAGTACACTTTCGAATTTATCGAAGCTGTTTCTGGTTTGTATCAAAACAAAACTTTCTACAGAACAGAAACAGTGCAGTGGGTAAGTAGCAGCAACAATTACAAGATCACTTATGACTCAGTTCCATCCATATCATTTCCTGGTTTTACGCTAAAATGTTATAGCAAAGGAGACAGCAGTATTATCTCAAATACGAACGGCATCTATTTCCCTGGAGAAGGTCGATTCTTTGGTGATAAGGGAAAAGTAACCTGGCAACGTGCAGGTTTTGATCCAGCGAAAACGTATGCGGAATTTGGCAAATACAACATAAGACTGAAAGGCAGCACTTACAACATCGATTCCGTTACCTTCTATAATGAGTTCTTCGATAAGCCACTATTGGGAAAACTCACAGATAAAATACTTGCAGACAAATCCGCTGAGAATGCAACATATCCAAAGTTTGAATCATATTATAAGAGACTGCAAATTCAAAACATTGTGAAAGGTGTGGATTATGATGGCGGTTTCACCATGGCTGGCACAAAACTGCAAGGAAGTGGCTCACTAGAAGAGCCTGCAATGCTCACTTTTTACAGAGACTCTAAAAAGTTCCTTGTTGCGCAAAGTCTAGAGTTCGATATTCAGCCAGACCGAATAAAAGCACCGCATGCATCCATTACATTTTCGATAGAAAAAGATTCCATTTCCCACCCTGATGTAAATCTATCGTTCGACAGAAAATCAAGGGTACTTGTTTTACTTCGAAGTGAAGAAGGCGTATCCAAAGCTGCGTTTCACAATACATATCACAATCTCGACATGTACTTTGAAGCGCTGTATTGGAACATTGATGATCCATTGATCAAAATGGGCGCACTTGAAGGAAGTACGCAACACTATGGGGCCTTTGAATCGAATACATACTTCAAGAAAAAAAGATATGACTCGATGATGGGTATATCATTCAATCACCCGCTTTATGAAATCAAAGAATACATAGAAAAATCTGGCACACGTGAGTTCTACGCGAAGGATCTTGCAAAATTCCATCACTATAGCGAAGAGCAACTCAATCCGATGTTGATCGACCTTAACAACAAAGGTTTTATCAAATACGACATCAATACACACCTCGTAAAGGTTGAACCCAAGCTTTTCTGGTTTATCGAAAATAACATTGGTAAAAGGGATTATGACGTTATTCAATTCAGCACAGAAGTAAGTTCCGGACAAAATGCGCAGCTCAACCTATTGAACTATGACTTGATGCTCAAAGGAGTTGAAAATTTCCAGTTGAGTGACTCTCAAAAGGTGAACATTATGCCGTTGCACAAAGAAGTTATAGTGAAGAAAAACCGCGACTTCTCCTTTGGCGGTAGAGTATTCGCGGGAAATTTTGAATTCTCCGGCAGTGAATATTTTTTCAACTACGACAAATTTCAACTTGATTTGATCAAAGTCGATTCATGTAGGATTTATGTTGAAGATGATAATTTAGGCAGAGATGAATTTGGCAGACCGATGAAAAGTCGTGTGAAGAGCGTTCTACGCGACCTTGCCGGATATATCAAAGTAGATGCACCAACCAATAAGGGAGGATACCACAGCCCAACATATCCGCAATATCCGATATTCACTTGTACAAAAACGTCATATGTTTATTGGAACGATCCCGTCATTCAAAAAGGCGTTTACAACAAGGATAAATTTTATTATCAAGTTCAACCATTCACGATAGACTCGCTGGATAACTTCAGTAAAAAAGATCTGAAGTTTAATGGCACACTTGTGAGTGGAGGCATATTTCCTGACATAGAAGAGCCATTAGTTTTGATGGAAGACAATTCACTTGGTTTCAAGAAAACTACTGGTGCCGCAGGTTTACCAGCTTACGGTGGAAAATCTAAAGTGACAGCAGATTTGAAACTTGATTATAGTGGTTTAAAAGGCGGTGGTGACTTTAACTATCTCACTGCTTTCGCCTCATCCGATGAATTTTTGTTCTTACCGGACTCCATGTTAGGTAAAACCAAAGTGTTTACGAACCGAGAGCAGAGTGGAAAAGTTGAAGTACCGAAGGCACACAGCGACACAACAATACTCGCGTTCTATCCTAAGCGCGATCAGCTTGACATTACAAGTTCCGGCAAAGCCATCGACTTCTTCGAAGATGAGGCAACACTTACCGGAACTCTGCATCTGAAGCCTGTTGGTATGACCGGTGATGGATACATGGAATTCAGCGGAGCAAAACTTTCATCTAATGAATTCGATTATACCAGAAGAAAAATCCTTGCTGATACCTCATCCTTCCAGCTAGCGGGTATGGGTGATAGCGAAGGATTGGGGCTTGCATTCAAAACGGATGACGTAAATGCCAATGTCGATTTTGATAAACGACAAGGTCTCTTCAAGAGTAATAGTGGAGAAACAAAAATTGAGTTCCCTGCCAACCAATACATCTGCTTCATGGACCAATTCACTTGGTATATGGATAGAGATGAGCTCGACCTTTCATCATCAAGAAAAGCAGCTGATGACCTTGTAATTGACACCAGCGATGAAATGAAAAAATCGAACTTCTTCTCTGTTGCAGAAGGACAAGATTCGTTGAACTTTTTATCGTCAAAAGCGAAGTATGACTTGCGTAAAAGTCGCATCACTTGCTCGAAGATCCAGTATATCATAGTTGCCGACTCTAAGATCACACCCGACAGCGGCAAGGTTGTGATAGACAAGTTCGCTGATATGCAGCCACTGAAAAAAGCGCAGATCCTCAGCAACTACGTGACACAATATCACAAAATGTTTAATGCCGATCTGGAAATTGATGGAAGAAGAGAATACAAAGGCTCAGGAGATATTGCTTATGTAGATGAAGGCAAAAAAGAACAGATCATACATCTTGAGGAAATTAGGGTAGATACTTCTTATCAAACCGTCGGCAAAGGACGGATCAAAGAAGAGGCTCAGTTCTTCCTCTCTCCAGCCTATGAGTATTATGGCGACTTTGAGTTAGCTGCCAACAATAAATTCCTGACATTCGATGGAGGTGTTCGCATCTTGCATAACTGTGAGTTGATGCCACGAACATTCTTTAAGTTCAGATCAGAAATCAATCCTGATGAAATTTTTATCCCAGTTGATTCAAGTTTGCGCGATATGGAGATGACCAAACTCGGCGTGGGAGTTATGATTACAGGTGATTCTCCGATGGATGTTTATCCTGCTTTCTTGAGTGATATCCGTGAAAAAGATGACCAAGGATTAATTCAAGCCAAGGGCTTCCTTTATCATGACAAAGTCACTGGTAAATATTTGATCGGATCAAAAGAAAAAATTCGTCAGCCAAAGCTTGCGGGCAATCTCCTTGCTTTGAATGCCAGCAATTGTGAATTGAATGGAGATGGTCGACTAGACTTCAACGTCGATTATGGTGTGATGAAGCTAACAAGTGTGGGCGAAGCCAAATACAAAACGCAAAGCAATGAGATTACGACACAAAGTGTCACGTTGATCAATTTCCCAATTGATGATGGTGCGATCAAACGCATGTATGAGCAGATAGAACAATGGCCGAACCTTCAACCTGTTGACGTAGCGAAAACAAAATACGAGAAAAGTCTTGTCGAGCTTCTTGGCACGGAAAAATCCGACAAACTCATTTCAGAACTTGGTATTGGAGGTCAACTGAAAAAAGTTCCTGAAGAATTACAAAGCACGCTATATCTCGCTGATGTGAAATTCTTCTGGAATGCCACGGACGAGACTTTCCAAAGCGTAGGGCCAATAGGTATTGCAAGTATTGATAAAAAACAACTCTTCAAATACGTCAAGGGAAAAATCGAAATTGAGAAAAAAAGAGGAGCTGATCTGATTCGCGTCTATCTAGAGTTGGATCCAGGAACTTGGTACTATTTTGAGTACAAACTGGGCATTATGAATGTATTGAGTAGTGACAAAGAATTTGCGAACATCCTCAATGAGGTGAAAGAAGACAAGCGCAGGTTTGAAGAAGGAAAAGCGAAATACACTTATCAATTCGTCAATAACAAGAAAAAGCGCGATGATTTTGTCTCCCGGTTTGGAGATTTATAGTGAATCATCAATTTATAAAAAAAAGAATGGTCAGTTGGCCGTTCTTTTTTTTTCGATAAAAATGAAACCTTTTAGCGGAACAAGAAGTAAGAGCAGGAATAACCAACCCAACTTTACAACATGCAGAAAAACGAAATGTCGGCAGCGCATCACACTCAAATAGCAGAATTGATGCAAACACTAGCCACAATGCAATTTAAAATGGCTCGTGTGAAATCAATGTTTCCGAACTATCACCAGCAATTACAACAGACGTACAATCAACTGCTCATTCATGCAAGGCGAAGCAACATTCTTCCGCCATGGATGACAGTCTAAATAAGAATTTAAACTTCGACTGAAAAACTAAAGACTAATCTGAAAAGCCCCCGAATATTCGGGGGCTTTTCATTTTTTATACGTTGAGTAGGTTGAGATTGAACTATTGAAATAGTCTTCTTAACTCACTTTATAATTCCAGTTGTGTTTGTCGTTTTCAAGTCCACGCTTCAGGCGATCCATATAGGTGCTCACTTTTCCGGCAAAGTCAGCGGAATTATCACGTGGCAATTCATAATCTGTGCCTTCATGATTGATTGTTTTGATTGGTGCGATAGTGGCGGCAGTTCCCACGCCGAAGGCACCATCAAGTTTACCAGCTTTGAGTAGATCGATAATTTCTTTTACAGAAACTTTTCTTTCTTCCACATTGTATCCCCAGTCGCGAGCCACCTGCAATACACTGTTGCGAGTTACACCATCAAGAATAGAATCGCTTAATGCAGGCGACATAACATTGTTACCAGAAAGGAAAACAACGTTCATTGTGCCACTCTCTTCGAAATACTCGTGAGTTTGTCCATCTGTCCAAAGCAGTTGATCGTATCCTGCGTCTTTAGCGATTTGAGTCGGGAACAACGAAGCACCATAATTACCTGCTGCCTTTGCATGACCAGTGCCACCTTTTACTGCGCGTGTGAATGATTTTTCAATTTTCACGTTGAGCTCAGTAGTGTAATATTTTCCAACAGGACATGTAAAGATGCAGAACATGTATGTTTCGCTTGGACGCACACCCACGTATTCATCGATTGCAAACATGTGAGGACGTATATACAAAGACTCCCCCTCCCCTTTTGGAATCCATTCGTTATCAAGGTTCACCAGTTGTGTGAGCATTTCCATGAAAGTTTCCACAGGAAGATCGGGCATACACATTCTCTGAGCGGATTTGTTGAGACGCTCAGCATTCTTTTCCGGACGAAAAATCAGCACTTCGCCATTTTCATTTTTGTAGGCTTTCAGTCCTTCGAAAATAGCCTGACCATAGTGCAAAGCGCTGATAGCAGGGCTGAACATCATAGGTCCATAAGGTCTAATTGAAGGAGTATGCCACTTGCCGTCGCGGTATTCAACCACGGCCATGTGGTCGCTGAAGATTTTTCCAAAGCCAAGGTCACTCCAGTTTACCTCATTCAAACGACTTTGTGTGGTCTTAGAGACCTCGATATTACTTGTTGCTATCATTTAGCTGGTATGTCTTGATTGTAGGTGAAAGCATTGTTCACCGTGATTTTCGCAAATGTAACGAGTTGCCGTCAAAAGTCGCCTTAACAGGAAAAAATTGGATAATTCTCGAATTCTCAGGAATTGACTGGGCTGAAGAGGAATTTATTAGGGCTGACAAGTTGGGTTTTCACCGCATACATCACAATTGAAGCAGTGTTGTTCACTCCTAGTTTTTGCAGAATATTTTTACGGTGAGTATTGACTGTGTGTGGGGAGAGGAAAAGTTTTTCAGCGATTTCGTTGTTGGTGTATCCTTCGGCAATGAGTTTGATTACTTCGAGTTCTCTTTCGCTAATGCTCACCGGCTCGCAGTTAAATTCGTGCATATCGAGTCCATCCACATTGATGGATTCTTTGCTGATAGCGTTAAGAATCTGTCCGCAGAAAAATCTGCCACCGTTACCTGTTTCACGAATGCTGTCAACGATTTCGTGGATGTCGCAATCTTTCTTGATGTAACTCACCACACCCGCCCTCAGCGCATTGACTATCGTGATTCCCGACTGTTCGCCAGTGATCGCTACAATTCTAACTGATTTGTTGATCTTAAGAACTGCTGGCACAACATCAATGCTAAAGTTTTTAGCAGCAAAGTCGAGTAAGATTACACGTGGCGAGAAGGACTTCACCATTTCCAATAACTGGCTGTCTTCCGTTGCTTCGCCGCACAGTTCAAAGTCGTCATACTGTTGCAGTATGGCGTTTAATCCAGCTCGGATCAAAATATTGCTGTCGGCGATGATGACTTTCATTCGACGGCAAATATGTTATTAAAAATCGTTCTAAATAAAATTTATTATTCGAAAATGTTCACATTCTGTCCGGCATACTGATACCAAGCAGTTCCATGGCGTTTTTAATTACCTCTCCGGTTTTAAAAGTCAAAGCAAGACGAAGCATTTTGGCCTTTTCGTCATTTTCTCTTAGAATTTGATTTTCCTGATAAAATGAATTGTAAGTTCTTGCGAGATCGTAGCAATAATGCGCGATATCTGCAGGATTGTATCCCACAGCCGCAGCCGACAACACTTCCGGCCATTCATAAATTTTCGATACCAGATCAGCTTCTTGTTTGTTAAGAGAAAATCCAGCACCTCGTTCAAGTTCTTCGGCTAGAGCTTGGAAGTTAGCATTAACTCCTGTTTCAGCGAACTTTCTCAAGATCGCTTTCGTGCGCACATAAGTGTATTGCACAGAAGGACCAGTATTTCCGTTGAAGTCTATGCTTTCCTTGGGGTCGAAGAGCATGTTTTTCTTGGGATCAACACGCAGGAGGAAGTATTTCAACGCAGCCATGCCAATGACGTGATAGAGATTCTCGCGCTCCTCCATTGGCAGACCTTCAAGCTTGCCCTGTTCGGCAGCCACTTCTTTAGCGACATTGGCCATTTCCGCCATCAAATCATCGGCATCCACAACAGTTCCCTCCCGCGATTTCATTTTGCCTTCGGGAAGTTCTACCATTCCATAGCTCAAGTGATAGCAATTGTCAGCCTTATCAAATCCTAGCTTTTTGAGAATTTTCAAAAGGACTTTAAAATGATATTCCTGCTCATTACCCACGGTATAAATCTGAGACGCTAAATCCGGGAAATCGCGAAAACGCAAAATCGCCGTGCCAATATCCTGTGTGATATACATCGCAGTGCCATCCTTTCTGAGCACCGCCTTTTGATCGAGTCCCTCATCAGTAAGGTCGATCCACACCGATCCATCATCTTTCTGGAAAAAAACGCCAGCCTTTAATCCCTTCTCCACTTCTTCCTTGCCATTGATATATGTCTCGCTTTCGTAGTAAAGTTTATCAAAGTCGACGCCCATGGCTTTATATGTTGATGCAAAACCATCATAGACCCAGCCATTCATTTTTCTCCAAAGGTTCATGGTAGATTCATCGCGAGCCTCCCATTTCCTGAGCATCTCTTGTGCCTGCATCATGACATCGGTCTTTTGAGCAGCATCATCCTCCGACATGCCACATTCCACCAGTGCCTTCATCTGCGCCTTGTGCATTTTGTCGAATTCCACATAGTATTTCCCAACCAGCTTATCCCCTTTCATACCTGATGACTCAGGCGTTTCGCCATTGCCATTGAGCAC
>Ga0075163_10004979_pt1 | contig 17781 bp, 17 predicted proteins | sample JI1023141ADNA_FD_71478 | JGI IMG/M metagenome (GOLD analysis project Ga0075163, IMG submission 71478) | Wastewater effluent complex algal communities from Wisconsin, to seasonally profile nutrient transformation and Carbon sequestration -... | ecosystem: Engineered > WWTP > Effluent > Algae...
CCGCGATCGTCGACGCCGCGATGTTCGACGCCCGCGCCGATGGCGCCGCCGGAGACGACGCTGCGCCGCCCGATGGACCGCCGCTCGACGGCGAGGCCGACGGTCCGCTCGCGATCGACGCCGCCGCGGTCGACGGTCCGCTCGCGATCGACGCCGCCGCGGTCGACGGTCCGCTCGCGATCGAGGACGCCGCGGTCGACGGCGCGGTCGCGATCGAGGACGCCGGTGCTGCCGACGGTGCGGACCCCCTCGCCCTCGGCTGCGCCGACGGCACCCGCGAGGGCTTCGTCGACCCCACGGCGTTCCCGACGGTGGCGGCCTGCGCCGGGGCCTGGGACGGCGAGGTCGGTCAAGCCGGCGCGCTGTGTGCCCCGGGCTGGCAGGTCTGCGACGGCTCGACCTTCGCCGCGACCAGCATCACCTTCACCGCCGCGACCGCCTTCCCCGGTTGCTACGCCTTCGACGCTGCCCACGACAACTACGTCTGTCGACCCGACTGCTCGGCCCAGGTCGCCGCCGGGGTCGACACCGCCGACGGCCTCGACATGGGCGGCGTCGGCGCCGGCTGTCGGTTCCAGTTCCCGGGCACGGCGAGCTGCCTGGTCGGCGGTCGCATCGACGCCAGCGAGAACTCCGGCACCGGCTGCCGCTACGCCGCCGGCATCACCGACGGCGTCGTGTGCTGCGCCTCGATCATCGCCGAGCGCTGAGCGAGGCCGTCGTCAGCCGAGCCCGGCTGCTGCGAGGAGCTCGATGGAGAAGCGCTCAGCGAGCGTGCACCGGCGCCGCACCGTCGGCCACGCCGCGGTGATGGCCTGCTGGCGAGCCCGGTATTCGCGCTCGCGCTTCGCGATGCGGAGGCCCTTCGGGAGGACGGTGAGTTGCGCGCCGATCCGGGAGTTGCATTCGAGACCGACCAGCAGCTTGTGACCGTCGTCGAGCAAGGCGGCCGCGAGCCACGCCTCGGTCGCCTTGGAAGGGACACAGATCACCGTCCTCGGCCCGGGTGCCGCCAGGTTGGCCCAGGCCAACACGCGCGCACGCATCGCCTCGGCGCTGGACGACGGCGGTGGACATGGCTGGCTCGCTGGCAGGGTCGGCCAGCCACGGCGAACCGCTTCTTGCGCGTCCGCGGCGCCGAGGTCGTCGTAGCTCGCATCAGCCACATCAGCGTCGACGTGAAGCACGAACAGGTCGAAGCCGGGCAGAGCGGGGTCGTCTTCCAGGCGCTTCACGCCGCGGTCCGCGTTGTCGCGGCACCACCGCAAGACGCCGGGCCAGCCCGCGCCGACCTTGGGTCGAGTCACCTCGGGTTGCAACTGGGTGAGCACGAAGGGGTGCGGCAGCAGCGCGCGGAGCACGGCCTCGATGACGATCACATCGGTCGGGCCCTCGGCGACCACCGCCACGCGAGGGTCAGACACTGGGGACGGCCCCGAGATGTCCCATGGCCCACAACCGCGACAGCGGGTACTGGGCGTGCAAACAAGCGAGGTCCGGCGCGAGCGTGATCCGTCGGACCGTGGTGTGGCCGGCGCTATTCCGCTCGACCGCAAAGAGCCGCACCTCGTCGTCGTCGAGATCGAGTCCGTCGAGCACGGTCGGGTTGTGCGCGGTGAACAAGAGCTGCCGATCGGGGTCGGTCGCGGCGAGCCATCCGGCGAGTCGGGCCACCAGGCGGGTCACCAACCGCGGGTTGAGCGCGGCGTCGAGGTTGTCGATCGCGAAGACCGACGGTGACGACGACGATAGGCAAAGCACGGCCGCGAACAAGACGTACAGCGCGCCCTCACTCGCGTCGGCGGCCGTGAGCGTGTTGCGCGAGGCCGCCATGAACCGGTCGGTGAATTTCAACACATGCTTGGTGCGGGGCACCGAGGGCGAAAGCAGGTCGCCGACCGTGTCGGTCACGCCGATCTCGAGGACCCAGTCGACCAGCGCCAGGACCTCGTCCAGCAGCTCGTCGTCGAGCTCCTTCGCGAGCGCCGCGAAGCCCTCGGCCAGTCCGCCGCCGGCGAGTCCCACCGGTCGGCGCGGCTGCGGATCGGCGACCGCTGCCCGCAGCGCGGGAGTGTTGGGCGTGTAGATCGCGTAGGCCTGTAGCGCCTTAACGAGCTGGGACGCCGGGGCCTCGGCGCCGAGTTCGACGACCTTCAGCGCGGACAGACCCCGCGTTTCATCCAGGTTGTCCTTCGCGCTCCGGACACCGCGGCTAACTACCGGCACCTCACCCGACGACAGGTACTCGGTCGTAAACGACCACGCCGGCGCTGGCCGATCGAGTGGGTTGCGCAACGCGACCCGAAACGTCGCGGCCGGCTCCCCCGTCGCCTCGAGCGAGATGTGGGGAGGGATCCGGTGGCCCGCGAAGGAGGTCTTGAACAACCGCGGCAAGCCCGCACGCACGCCGTTGCGGATGATGTGCTCGTCGTCGACCCGCCCATCGGCCGCCGCACCGAGGACCCCGAGGGCCTCGAGTACGTTGCTCTTGCCGACACCGTTGGCGCCGATGAAGCAGTTCAAACGACCGAGCGATATGGCTTGGTCGACGATCGACTTGAAGCCCTTGATGCGGATCTCGCGCAGCTTCATGGCGGGGTGGGTAGCGGGCTACGCCCGCGTCGACGGCGAGCGACGGCGGCAGCGTACACCAGAGGCCTCCGGGCTGCGACCAGCCGCGGGTCGGGACGTCGCCACCGCCTCGATGCGAGCCTCTCCAAGGGGACCACTCGGTCGTCAGCCCCGCCGCCGCGTGAACCGGCGGACCAGGCTCGTGGCCTCGGGGACGCGGAAGGCCAACATCGGCCACAGGTAGGCCAGGCCGAACAGCGGTAGCGCGAGGGCGGCGCGGGTGACGACGCCTGTCGGCCCGAGCGCGGTGACGACCATCCAGGTCAGCGCCCCCGCGACCACGGCGGCGCCCACCGCGCCCCAGGTCAGGGCGCGCGGCGCGGGTACACCGCCGAGGACGTGGCCAAGCGCGCGGCGCAGGAGCAGATACTCGATCCACGCGGCGGCGGCGGCGGCGGCGGTCAGGCCGAAGGCGCCCCAGGTGGTCGAGTAGCCGAGGGCGTCGCGCAGCGGCAGCGCCACGATCAGCCCGAGGACGAAGGCGACGGCGACCCGGACCAGCGCGGCGCGCAGCGGGGTCTTGGTGTCGCCCATCGCGTAGAACGCCGAGGCCAGGAGCCGGCCCTGGGTGTTGGCGAGGAGGCCCAGCGCCGAGCCGGCCAGGATGAGCGCCACGACCTGGGTGTCCTCGGCCGAGAACCGCCCGGTCTGGAACACCAGGCCGACGATCTCGCCGGCCAGCGCGACGAAGGCCACCGCCGACGGCGCGACCAGGAACACCACCCGGCGCATCGCCGGCGCCAGCCGGGCCCGGACCGCGGCCGCGATCGCGTGGGGATCGCCGGTGGCGCGGGCCATCTCGGGCAGCTCGGCGGCCGACACCGCCATGCCGAACAGGCTGACCGGCAGCGTCGCGAGCACCTGGGCCGCGCTCATGCCGGCGACGATCGCGCTGCCCAGGTAGCTCGCCAGGATCTGATCGAGGTACGACGACAGCTGCACCGAGCCGCGGCCGATCACCACCGGCCCAAACGCGCGCAGGCTGGCGCCGACCCCCGGCGCGCCCATCGCCAGCGACGGGCGCAGGCCGCCGAGGAGTCGCCACACCGTCGGGAGCTGCACCGCGAGCTGGGCCGCGGACCCGGCCACGGTGCCCCACGCGATCCACTCGGCGAGGTCGCCGGGCTGGCCCAGGAGCCGCCGCCCGAGGGCGATCGCGAAGCCGATCACGACCGCGTTCCACACCACCGGCGAGACGTACGACAGGAAGAACTTGCGGTGGCTGTTCTGTACGCCCAGGCACCACGCCGACAGCACCAGGAGCGCGACACCTGGGAACGTGATCTGGACCAGGCGCACGGTCAGGTCCCGGGTTGTGCCGGTGAACCCGGGCGCGATCAGCTCGGTCAGCGGCCCGGCAGCGACGACGCCGAGCACGGTCACCGCGGCTGCGACCACGGCCAAGAGCGTGCCGACCACGCGGGCCATGGCCTGGGCCTCGGCGTCGCGGCCCTCGGCGCGCAGCCGGGTGTAGACCGGGATGAAGGCCGCCGACAGCACGCCCTCGCCCAGCAGGTTCTGCAAGAAGTTGGGGATGCGCAGCGCGGCCCGGAACGCGCCGGCCTCATCGCTGCGGCCCAGGTAGTGGGCCAGCACGCGCTCGCGGACCAGGCCGGCGATGCGCGACAAGAAGATGCCGAGGCCAACCGCCAGGGCTCCGCCGAGGCGGCGGCGAGGGCGCGGCGCGGTCATCGCGCGGATTGTGCGGGTCGGGCGCGCCGCGGGCAACCGCCGCCGGTCACAGCCAGCGGCGCAAGCGAAACGCGGTCCAGGCCAGGGCCCGGCGCCACCACGACAGGCGCGCGTAGTCGGCGGGCGCGAACGCCGTGGTGTGCAGCGAGTCGGCGAACCACAGCGCGTCCATCGCCGCGCCGACGTCGCGATCGATCACCTCGACGATCACCTCGAGGTTGTACAGCCAGCTCCGGGCGTCGAGGTTGTAGCTGCCGACCGCCGACCACACGCCGTCGACCACCGCGCTCTTGGCGTGCATCATCGGACCGTCCCAGCGCAGGATCCGCACGCCGGCCTTGGCGAGCTGGTTGGCGACGAAGAGCTGGGCGAAGGCCACGGTCTTGACGTCGGACCGGCCGGGCACGATCACCGCGACGTCGACGCCGCGGCGGGCGGCGCGGACCAGCGCGCGCCGCAGCCCGCGGTCGGGCAGGAAGTACGCGTTGGCCAGGTGGACCGCGACCTGGGCGCGATCGATCGCGCGGACGTAGGCCCTGCGGATCGCGCCGCGCCGGCTGCGCTTGCGGTTGTCGACCACCCGGACCGCGGTCGTCCCGGCCCGCGGGGCGTCGGCGGCGTCGGCGGCGGGCGGCGCCGGGTACGGACGGCCCCCGGCGCGGATCCAGGTCGCGCGGAACAGCCGCGCCAGGTCGCGGACGACCGGGCCGCGCAGCTCGCAGTGCAGGTCGTGCCAGCCCTTGCCGCCATCGGCGACCGCGGCGTAGTCGTCGGAGATGTTGACGCCGCCGGTGAAGCCGACCTCGTCGTCGACCACCAGGATCTTGCGGTGGTCGCGGTGCGACCACGCGAACCGGGCGCGCCACGGCGCGATCGGGTTCCACTCGACGACCTCGACCCCGGCGGCGCGCAGGCGGGCGAGGTAGCTGGCGCCGAGGCCGAAGCCGCCGATCGCGTCGTACATGAGCCGAACCTCGACCCCAGCCGCGGCGCGCTCGCGCAGCGCGTCGGCGAACCGCTGGCCGGTGCGATCGTCCTCGAGGATGTAGGTCTCGAGGCCGATCGTACGCCGGGCCCGGGCGATCGCCGCCAGCATCGCCGGGAAGGCCTCGCCGCCGGCGCGCAGCAGCGCGACGTGGTTGCCGCGCCGCAGGCGGTACATGCTGCGGGCGTAGCGATCGATCGCGACCAGGAGCGAGCGCGATGGGTCGGCGCGGTCGGCCGCGGCCGCGGTCACTCGGCCCCGTAGCGGACGCCGACGATCGTGAAGCTGGTGGCGCCCTTGGGGCGCGCCACCGTGACCTCATCGCCGACCCGGCGGCCGAGCACCGCCTTGGCGACCGGTGAGTCGACGCTGATGTAGCCCTGCTTGGGATCGAACTCGTCGGGGCCGACCAGGCGGTAGCAGGCCTCCTCGCCGTCGTCGTCCTCGAGGGTGACCCAGGCGCCGAACGCGACCCGGCCGCGGTCAGGTGGGGCGGCGTCGACCACGGTCAGGACGTCGAGGCGCTTGGCCAGGAACTCCAGGCGCCGATCGATCTCGCGCAGGCGGCGCTTGCCGTAGATGTACTCGGCGTTCTCGCTGCGATCGCCGAGCGCGGCGGCGTCGGCGACCTGCTGCGTGACCCGCGGCCGCTCGGTGGTCCACAGCCAGTCGAGCTCGTCGCGCAGGCGCTTGGCGCCCTCGGGGGTGATGTACTTCGCCGATGGCGGACGCGGGGTGCGGTCGCGGATCGACATGCGCGGCCAGTGTACGCGGCGGGCGATTCCAGGAACAGCCGCGGGCGGTCGCGCGTAGGATCGGGGTCGTGCGTCGTGCCCTGGCCCTCGCGCTCATCGCCGCCTGCGGAGGTGGAGGTGCGTCGAGCGCGCCGCCGCCCGACGAGCTGGCAGCCGCCGGGCGGATCGCCGACGCCGGCGCTCCGGTCGACGGCGCTCCGGCCGCGGTCGACGGCGCTCCGGTCGCGGTGGCGGCGTCTCTGGCGGCGATCGACGTGACCCCGCCGTGCCCGGCGGTCGTGCCGCGGGCGGCGCCGGCGATCGATCGCGCGCGCTTCGTCGCCGCCACCTGGGCCGACCTGCCGGGGTGGGAGGCCGATCGCCACGGCGAGGCGGTCGGCGCGTTCCTGGCGTCGTGCGGCAAGCTGGCCGAGCTGGCCGACGACGCGTGGATCGGGATCGATCGGCGCTTCGGCCGCGCCGGCGACTGGCGCGCCGCGTGCGCCGCCGTGGCCGCGGTCCCGCCCGACGATCACGCCGCCGCCCGGGCCGCCTTCGAGGTGGGGTTTCGGCCGTGGCAGGTCGACGGGCGGCGCGGGCCGGTCGGCAAGATGACCGCGTACTTCGTGCAGCCGCTGCGGGCGTCGCGCCGCCGCCACGGGCCGTACCAGCACCCGGTCTACCGCCGACCGCCCGAGCTGGTGATGATCGACTGGGCCAAGTGCAGCCCCGACGGTCAGGGGCGCAAGCAGTGGGGGCGCCTCGACCCGGCGACCGGCGGGCTGGTGCCGCTGCCGACCCGGGCCGAGATCCGCGCCGGCGCCTTCGCCGGCCGCGGCCTCGAGCTGGTGTGGGTCGACGATCCGATCGACGAGCTGTTCCTGCGCATCGAGGGCTCGGGGCGGGCCATCCTCGACGACGGCCGCGAGCTGTGGCTGGCCTACGACGGCAAGAATGGCCAGCCCTACACCGGCCCGGCCCGGCTCCTGCGCGCGCGCGGCGAGCTGCCGCGAGGGCAGGGCACGATGGCCGGCATCCGCGCCGCCCTGGCTGCCCACGGCGATCGCGTCCACGAGATCATCGACGGCGACGCCTCGATGGTCTTCTTCAAGGAGAGCGATCGCGCCGGCGCGATCGGCTCGCAGGAGGTCGTCTTGACGCCGCGGCGCTCGGCGGCGGTCGATCGCAACTTCATCGCCGCGTCGACGCCGCTGTGGATCGACACCCACGCGCCGCGGGTCGGCGCCCCCGGGGTCGCGCCGTGGCGGCAGCTCGTGATCGCCCAGGACACCGGCGGCAACATCAAGGGCGCGGTGCGCGCGGATCTGTACTGGGGTCCCGACGCCGCCGACGGCGACGTCGCCGGTCACCTCGGCGGCGAGGGCCGTTATTGGGCGCTCTTGCCGCGCGCCCTCGATCCGCGGTGAGCCGGGCGGCCCGTGGCGCTCCGCCTGCTGCCTTCAGCGGGGCGTGAACTTGCCGCGCGCCGGCAGGAGGAACTTCATGAACGCGACCTCGGCGGCGGTCCCGCGCTTGGTGTAGGTGCGATCGTCGACCACGAACCAGGTGCGCTGGTCGTCGGTGATGTCGGCGGCGGTGGCGGCCAGCGCGATCGGCGTCGGGTCGACCTCGGCGGTGGCCGCGGCCTCGGCCAAGAGCTCGCCCAGTCGCGCCAGCTTGGCGTCGATCGTGACCGGGGCGAACTGCGGCCCGACCTTGGCGGTCAGGTCGACCGCCGGCGAGCCGCCGTAGACGTGGTTGGGCTCCAGGTCGCGGGTGATCACGCTGCCGACCATGGCCATCGCGCGATCGCCGGCGGTGATCGGCGACACGATGCAGTGCCCGACGAACCACACGTCCTTGCCGATCGTGAGCGGGCGCTCGCCGAGGAACCGGCAGCCCTCGAGCGTGTCGCCGTACTTGATGTGGCTCCAGAGCTGGGAGTGCGCGCCGATGCCGCAGTTGTCGCCGATGGTGAGCCCGCCGGTGCTGTCGAGGAGCGTGTACTGCCCGATCCAGGCGTTGTGGCCGAGGTGGCACCGCTGCGCGCCGTGGACGTTGCCGTGGTGATGGATCTTGCCGTAGTCGCCCATCGCGAAGTCGTCGCACCGGAGCTGCACGCTCTCGCCGACGTAGCAGTGGTCGCCGAGTACGATCCGACGGGCCCGGCCCCCGGTCGGGCCACACAGGACCGCGGTCGGGTGGATGACGGTGCCGGTGCCGATCACGACCTCGTCGGCGTCGATGCGGGCGCGCATGGCGGCAGGGTATCAGGCGCGCGCGCGTCCCTGCGACCCGAGCGCGCGCCGCGGTCACTCGCCCGCGATCGGCAGGGCGCGGACCACGCCGCGGGTCAGGCGATCGGTCAGGACCGCGCGCTCACCGTCGACGCGGCGGGCCTCGTGGTCGCGGCCGCGGCGGCGCAGCTCGGCCGCGATCGCGCCCAGGGCGGCGCTGGTGTCGGCCATGGCCGCGCGGTCGGTGAGGATGCTGGCGCGGTTGCGATCGCCGACCGGCAACATGAAGCGGACCGCGGCGCCGTCGGCCAGGGCCAGGGCCGTGAACGCCTCGAGCTCGTGGCGGTTGGCGCGCAGGATCACGAAGCTGTAGGTGATCGCGGCGGGGTCGCCGCGCTCGGCGCGTCGGGCCCACAGCGCGTCGAGGTGACCGCGGATCCGCGCCCACGGCAGGCCGCGATTGACCGCGGCGTAGGTCGCGGCGGTGGCGGCGTTCAGGCTGATCGTGACGTGGGCGAAGGCGACGTCGCGGTAGCGGTCGAGCGCGTCGGGCGTCAGGTACGAGCCGTTGGTGGTGAGCGCGACCTCGAGCTGCGGGTGTGCGCGCCACACCGGCCCGGCCAGGAACTCGCGGAACACCGGCGACGCCAGCGGCTCGCCGCCCAGGACCTCGAGGCGTCCCAGGCCTGGCCACAGCGGCGCCAACGCCTGATAGAACGCCGGCGGCAGCTCGTCGGTCAGCGAGCCCTCGGCGCCGTGGCTGCACATCAGGCAGTCGTAGTTGCAGTAGCTGGTGGCCGGCACCACGAGCTCGAGCGGGGTCGAGGTCGGCTGCTCGTCGCCGGCGAGGATCGCTCGGACCGCGGCCACCTGGTTGGCGCGGAACGCCGCGGGCCCGCCGCGCAGGATCAACGCGCGCAGGTCGTCGGAGCGGCCGAGCCAGCGCGGGCAGCTCGGGCGGCAGGTGCTCGGCGTCGGCGTGGTGAGCGCGCGGCGAAACCCGCGCAGGGCCGGCGAGGCCCACAGCGCGAGGGGCGGACCGTGGCCGAGGGCGGGCGCGGTCTGGAAGTCGGCGCAGCACGGGCCGTAGCGATCGCGGAAGCCGTACTCGAGGCGGGTCCACGGTGCCACGCAGCGCGGCGCGGTCAGGCGCTCGGCTGGCAGCAGGTCGGCGAGGGCCACCGCCGCGCGCGGATCGTCACCCAGGGCGTCGACGACCTCGGTCCAGTCGGGGGCAGCGGTCACCGCCGGCCAGTGCGGCGCCAGGGCGGCGGCCAGCGCGTGGCCGATCGGCGCCACGGTCGCGAACGGCTGCGCGGTGCGGCGATAGCTGAGCGCGGGCAACCCCGGGAACGGTCCGGGCTGCAGCGCGGTCGCGGCGAGCGAGAACGCGAGGACCGCGCCGTCGACGGCGACCTCGACGAGCAACCCGTCGCCGCCGCGGATCAAGGCCGCGATGCGACCGGCGCCGAGGGACTGGCCGACCGCGAGGGGGCCGAGCTGCTTGACGTGGATCGTCCTCGCCATCGGGCGCCGCGACGGGCGCGCCGAGCATAGCCGGTCGCGCCGGCGATCAATCGAACTTGCTGCCGACCCAACGGCCGAGGTTCGAGCCGGCGTAGCCGCCGACCGCGCTGCCCGCGGTGGCGCCGATCGCGCCGCCGGCGAGAGACCCGACGCCGGGGCCGGCGACCGCGGTGCCCGCCGCCGAGCCGAGGATCGCGCCGCCAGTGGCGCCGCCCCACTGGCCGACCTTGCCGCCGGCCCACTCGCCCCACTCGGCCCAGGAGGCGCCGCCGGTGACGTCGTCGAGGGCCGCGGTGTCGATCGTGACGAAGCTCGGGATGGACTTGACGTTGGTGGACATGGGAGGGCTCCGGGGGGCTAGTGGGGCTAGAGGCGGTGGAGGAGGTGGAGGACGAGATGGAGGGTGACGAAGGCGGCGAAGCCGATGGCGATCGCCGGTCCGAGGGCGAGGGTCTGCGCGAGCCCGACCACCACCAGGCCGACGATGGCGGCGATAGCGGCGTCCTCGGCGCGCGACGAGCGCGCGGCGGGGATCGGGGCGCGCGGTCGTTCGGGAGATGCGGTCATGGTGGGGCCGGCGCGATCAATCGAACTTGCTGCCGATCCAGCTCCCGACCTGCGAGCCGACGTAGCCGCCGGCCGCGCCGCCCGCGACGCTGCCGACCGCGGTGCCGGCGGCGGTCCCGGCCGGGCCCGCGATCGCGGTGCCGGCGGCGCCGCCGAGCATGCCGCCGCCGACGCCGCCCATGAACTTGCCGAGGCCGTTGCCGGCCCAGCCGCCCCACTCGGCCCAGGAGGCGCCGCCGGTGACGTCGTCGAGGGCGTCGGGATCGATCGTGGTGAACTCGAGGGTGGCGGCGGCGGGGCGGGTCATGGTGGGCTCCTGGTCGAGGGTGGCGATGCGGGGGATGTCCGGGGGATGTCCACCACCAGAGCAGGCTCCGTACCAAGGCCGCGCTGTCGTGGGCTCGGCTACTTGCGTCGACGGACTGGGCCGACGCGAGGCGCGTGGTCGACGATCCGGGGCACGGCCCCCCGGTCGTCGCCCGAGCGCGAGTCACGGCGCGAGTCACGGCGCGATCACGGCGCGATCACGGCGCGATCACGGCGGCGCGATCACGGTGGCGCGATCACGGTGGCGCGATCACGGCGCGGCTTCGTAGGTCGCGACGTCGGCGAAGCGATCGTCGACCCGATCGACCGCCTCGCCCGCGGTCGCGCACTGGAGCGTCGACTGCAAGACCGCGGTGGTCGCGTGGTTGATCACCGGCCAGGCGGTCGGGCCGGGCAGGTAGGCCGGGTCGCAGTCGAACAACAGGCCGGCGGCGGCCGCGCCGCACAGCGAGTAGGCGTTGGCGACCTCGAGCAGGTTCTGGCCGGCCGCGTTCTTGGTCTCGCACAGGTCCGAGAACGCCAGGTGACCCCCGCGCGCCAGGGTGACGTAGTGGCGCGGCGTCGACGACGCCTCCCAGGCCGAGCGCGACGCCGACGGCTGGACGATGGGATCCATCGTGCCGGCGAGGAAGACGACGCCGGTGAGGTCGGTCGCGGTCGCGGCCTGATTGCCAGCCATGCTGATCGCGACCTTCACGCCGGGCAGCCCGGCGGCAGCGGCGGCGGCGCCCGCGCCGGCCGAGTGACCCGCGACCGCCAGCCGGGTCGCGTCGACCCGCCCGGCCAGGAACCCGAGGTCGCCGGTCGGCGCGCCGAGCGCCGCGACCAGCGCAGCGACGTCGCCGGCGAGATCGCGGGGGCCGGTCGGCGTGTCGGGGCACAGCATCGTGAGCACGTCGCCGAGGATGAGCCCCGGGTGATCCGCGGCGATCACCACGAAGCCGCGGCTGGCCCAGTGGGTCGCGATCGCCAGCGACTGGTGGCGGAACGCCGCGGTGCCGTGGACGAAGACCACCGCGGGATACGGACCGTGGGTCTCGTCGAGGGGCAGATCGCGGTAACAGTCGCAGGTCTGCCACGGGTTGTCGGCGTCGCTGATGACGTCCCGCTGCATCGGGTTCAAGGCGGCGCGGATGTCGTAGCGGACGCGCTCGCCGCCGGCCTCGCTGCCGGGCGTCGCCGGGTACCAGACCTCGACCTTGCCGAGGCGACCGACCGCGACCGTGCGGGCGCCGACCGGCCACGGGCCGCGCGCCGACGGATCGCCCGGGCGCGGGAGGAAGGTCGCGCCGTCGCAGCCCGGCTGATCGACCGGGGCCGGGGCGTCGTCGCCGCCGCAGGCCGCGACACAGAGGGCGAGGGAGAGGGCGCCGAGGTTCCGCATGGGCCCGACGGTACGCGCACGCCGGGCCGCCGTGGGGCTTACTCGCGCTGTCCCTCGCGCTGTCCTCGCGCTCGGCCGCCGCCGATCACCGCCAGGGGTCGGCCAGCGCCGGGTCGGTCATCATCACCTCGTCGGTCAGCGCGCCCAGGAACGCCACCAGATCCGCGCGCTCGTCGGCGGTGAGGGTGAAGCCGGTGATGAGCTCGCTCTTGCGCGGGTTGTCGATCCCGGCGCCGCGGCCCCCGGCCGCGTACAGATCGATCACCTCCTCGAGGGTGGCGGCGCTGCCGTCGTGCAGGTACGGCGCGGTGACCGCGACGTTGCGCAGGCCGGGCGGGCGAAACCGGCCGCGATGCTCGGGGTCGCCGGTGACGCTCGCGACGCCGGGATCGGGATCGTCGGCCGACAGGCCGGTGTTGAAGAACCGGAGCTGGTCGCCGACCGCGACCGTGAAGGCGAAGCCGCCGTGGCAGCGAGCGCAGCCCAGGCGCGGCGAGCTGAACAGCGCCTGACCGCGCTCCTCGGCCGGCGTCAGCTCGCCGCGGTCGACCCGGGCGCGCCCGGCCAGGAGCGTGCGCTCGAAGCTGGCCAGGGCCTGGGTCACGCGCGGGATCGCGATCGGCGCCGGATCCTCGGGGAACGCCGCGGTGAACAGCTCCTGATACACCGGCTCGCTGGCCAGCCGGGCCAGCATGGGCGCGGCGTCGCCGGTCAGCCCGAGCTCGACCGGCGCGGTCCCGAACATCGGCACCAGGGCCTGGTCCTCGAGCGCGCGCATCGTCGGATCGGCCCAGGTCAGGCTCGCCAGGTAGCCGACGTTGGCCAGGCCCTGGGCGTTGCGCCGCCCGGCCTCACCGGTCGATCCGGGCGAGGTCGGTCGGCCGTCGGCGAAGCCGCGGGCCTGGTCGTGGCACGACCCGCAGGCCTGCAGGCCGTTGGCCGATAGGCGCGCGTCGTAGAACAGATGGCGACCGAGCTCGACCTTGGCCGCGGTCATCGGGTTGTCGGCGGGCACCGGCGGCGTCGGGAATCCGGCCGGCAGGTCCCAGGCGTAGCCGGGGTCGGTCGGCGGCGCGGCGCACGCCGCGAGCGCTGCGGTCATCGCCAGGGCGCGCACGTCACAGCTCGTGGCGGAGGAAGAACTGGCCCTGGGCGGCCAGGCCCGCGGTGGCGTCGAACACCTCGTCGGCGGTCGGCGTGGTCACCCAGCCGGCGCTCATGTCGAGGCGCTGCTGGTCGTAGTTGAAGGTGCCCATCACCATCATCCGGAACGCGCCGCCCAGGTAGGTGCGGCGCGCGACCTTGAGATCGAGGCCCGCGCCGAGGAAGCCGGCGGGGAACACCCGGCTATCGCGGACCCGCTCGTCGCCGTAGGGCACCGACACCCGGGTCACCTCGACGCCGCCGCCGACCTGGACGAAGCCGCGCAGCCAGCGGGCCAGGGGCAGGCGCGCCCCGATCGCGGTGGTGGCGAGCCCGCTCACCCGATCGGCCGGGACGTCGGTCTCCGGGCTCGACAGCACGGTCGTGTCCGACGAGTACAGATCGAGGCCGACCTCGACGAACAGCCGGGGGCTCACGGTCCGGCTGCCGAACACGCCGACGCCATTCATCCGCCCGGCCCGCCAGCCGTCGACTGGGGTCGGATCGCCCTCGCGGCGGTAGCCCCAGCCGCCGACCCGGGCGCCGACGTCGAAGCGCGGCGCGGCGGCGGTGGTCGGAGCTTGGTCGGGGTTGGCGACCGCGGGCGCGGCCAGGCCGGCGACCGCGAGGGTCGAGAGGGTGAGGAGCGAGGTGGGCGACAGCGAGCTCATGCCGACCCCTCGAGCAGGTCCCGGGCCGTGACCGCGGCGCTCCAGGGCGTGGACCCCGGGTCACGATCGGTGTGGTGGCGCTGTCGGATCCGGCGACGATCGAGGTGCGGCTGTGGGATTTCCGGACGCGCTCACCACGGCGTCGTGCCGCCGCGCCAGTGCAGGAACGCGCCGGTGGTCGCGAGGTCGAGGCGATCGAGCTGGGCCAGGAGCCCGCGCACCGACTCGGCCACCGGGGTCGGCGCGTGGGGCCCGCCCATGTCGGTCTGGGCCCAGCCGGGATCGAGCACCGCCGAGGCGATGCCGTCGGCCGCCAGGTCGCGGGCCAGGGATCGGCTCGCCATGTTGAGCGCGGCCTTGCTCATCCGGTAGCCGTACCAGCCGCCGCTGGAGTTGTCGGCGATCGACGCCATCCCCGACGACAGGTGCGCGACCTTCTTGCCGCGGCCGCGGCGCAGGGCCGGCCACAGCGCCTCGGTGACCCGCAGCGGGCCCAGGGCGTTGGTCGCGAAGGTCGCCGCGAGCGCGTCGTAGTCGAGCCCACCCAGGGCCTGGCCATCGTCGGGCCACACCCCGGCGTTGTTGATGAGCACGTCGATCGCGCGGTCGCCGATCGCGGCCGCGAGGTGGGCCACCCCGGCCGCGGTGGCGACGTCGGCGGCGATCACCTCGACCCCCAGGTCGCGCGCGCTGTCCGGGTTCCGGACGACGGCGATCGCGGTGTCGCCGCGAGCGGTGAGCTGACGGACCAGCTCGCGGCCCAGGCCACGGCTGGCGCCGGTGACGACATGCAGCATGCGCGATCTGTAGCACCCGGTCGCGCGGTCGCGCGGTCGCGCGGTCGCGCAGCAGGCCGGACGGACCGCTTTGCGGTACACTCGCCTCCGGCGCCGCCGGTGCGGCTTGGTTCGCGAACGACATGCTCGACTTCGTCCTGATCTTCGCGCTGGTGGTCGGCAACGGCATCTTCGCAGGCGCAGAGATCGCGCTCCTCTCGGTCCGCAAGACCCGGCTGTCCGACTTCATCCGCCGCGGCGACAAGCGCGCGCTGGCGGTGCAATCGCTGCGCGATCGCCCCGAGCGGTTCTTGGCCACGCTCCAGATCGGTCTGACCGTGGTCGGCACTGCGGCCGCGACCTTCGGCGGCGCCCACGGCGCCGGCGCGATCGCCGAGATCCTGCGCGACTTCGGCCTGGGCAGCTCGGCCGACACCGTGGCCCTGGCCCTGGTGATCGTCGCGATCTCCTTCGCCGAGCTGATCATCGGCGAGCTGGTGCCCAAGTCCTTGGCCCTGCGCTACTCCGACACCTTCTCGTTCATCGTCGCGCGCCCGGTGCTGTTCCTGTCGCACGTCATGCGGCCGCTGGTGTGGTTCCTCACCAGCGTCTCGAACCTGGTGCTGCGGCTGTTCGGCGACAAGACCAACTTCACCGAGACCCGGCTGTCGCGCGACGAGCTCCAGGAGCTGGTCGAGGAGGCCGCCAAGACCGGCTCGGTCGACCCGCGGGCCTCGGAGATCGCGTCGCGCGCCCTCGAGTTCGAGGGCGTGTCGGTCGCCGAGGTCATGGTGCCGCGCAACCGCGTGGTGGCGCTGCGCAAGGGCGCGCCGGCCGACGAGATCCAGCGGGTGATCCTCGAGGAGGGTCACTCGCGCATGCCGGTCTACGACGGCTCGATCGACAACATCGTCGGCTACGTGGTGGCCCGCGACGTCCTGGCCCTGGCCTGGGATCAGGGCCTGGTGCTCTTCACCGACATCTTGCGCCCGCCCTACGTGGTCGTTGAGCGCACCCGGGCTCTCGATCTCTTGCGCGAGATGCAGCGCCGCCGGGTGCAGATGGCGGTGGTCACCGACGAGCACGGCGGACTCGCCGGCCTGGTGACCATCGAGGATCTGATCGAGGAGCTGGTCGGCGACATCTTCAGCGAAGACGACGAGCCCGACACCATGGTCACGCGCGAGCCCTCCGGCACCGCGATCGTCGAGGGCTGGGCCCCGGTGCGCAAGGTCAACCGCGCCCTCGACCTCGACCTGCCGGTCGGCGCCGATCGCACCACGATCGCCGGCCTGTGCATGGCCCTGGCCCACGCGATCCCCCAGGCCGGGGAGCGCCTGACCACCGAGGACGGCACCGTGCTCGAGGTGATCGACGCCTCGCCCCGCCGGGTCCGGCGGGTCCGGCTCCACCCGGTCGGCCAGGGCGTCGCGGCCCCGGCCGCCCCGCCGGCCGAGGCCTGAGCCCGGCGCCCGCCGTCGGCCAACGGTCGGCGCGCATCGCGGTTGTCCCCAGGCGTCGCGGTCCGCTACACTTCCCATCCCGCATGGCCATGCTGGTTGCTCGCGACGCGGCGGCTGCCGATCAGCTCGTGTACCCGTACCCGTTCCCCCTCGGGCCGGCGATCGACGTGTCGTGCTCGAACGACGAGGTGGTCGTGCTGTGTCCGGCCTGGGCGGTCAACGGGCTCCTCGGACCAGGCCGCCACCAGTGGCAGTCGCCCGAGCCCGGCAAGCCCCTCGCGGTGTACTTCGTCCTGACCGGGCCGGTCGACGTCGACTTCGACATGGTGACGTCGTTCACGCCGCCGACCACCGGCCTGCCGGTGACGTTGCGGGCCTCGGGCAGCGTCCTCGTCCGGGTCGCCGATCCCGGCATGCTGATCGCGCAGTTCGTCGGCCTGCCCTTCGATCGGGTCAACGACGGCCTGAAGGCCAGCGTGGCGACCAGCGTCGAGCGCCTGCTCGGCAAGGTCCTGCCGCGCAAGGTCGCCTTGGCCGGGACGCCGACGATGGTCACCGACCCCGCGATGCGCCCGTCGCTCATCGAGGAGCTGACCAGCTACAACCCGGGCATCGGCGCGGTCTACGGCCTGCAGTTCGTTCGCTTCGTGTCCCTCGAGGTCGCGCAGGTCGGGCCGGATCTGCAGCCGATCGACGTCGGCGGCTGGTTGAACGCGCGCTCGAGCCCGGGGCTGGCGCCGCCGCCCGAGGCCGCCGGGTGGGTCAGCGGCCGCGAACCCACCGGGGCCGGCGCCTCGCCGCCCCTCGAGGTCTCCGGCTGGATCGGCGGCCGCGAGCCGACCGGCACCGGGCCCGCGGTGACCGAGGTGTCGGGCTGGATCGGCGGCCGCGGCGACGATCGCGAGGACGTCACCGCCAAGCACACCAGCTCGCCGGCCCTGCCCGTCGCCGCCGAGCCGGTCGCCGAGGTCGCGCCGTCACCGCCGGCCCCGCCCGCTGCCCCCGCCGTCCCCGCCGCCGCTCCCGCGACTCCCGCCGAGCCACCCGTCCTGGCCGCCGGGACGCCCGTCCTGGTGTCGATGGCCGACGGCCTGCTCCACGCCGCGACCGTGCGCTCGGCCATGCAGGGCTACTACGAGCTCGAGATCGGCGGCAGCGATCAGCCGCTGTGGGTCGGGCAGCACCAGGTCACGCCGCAGGTCTAGGCACCGAACGGTTTGATATGCCTGCTGCGACGCGGATGTGCGCGCATCTCTGGGCGTACGTCCGATGCTCGCTCGTCGTGTAGTCGACTACACTCTGCGCTGCGCTGCTCTGCGCTGCGCTGCCTCGGACTCGGACTCGGACTCGGTCTCGGTCTCGGACTCGGTCTCGGTCTCGGACTCGGACTCGGTCTCGGACTCGGACTCGGACTCGGTCTCGGTCTCGGTCTCGTCATCGATACTCCCTGCGACCGCCTTGATCGCGGAGTCTCGTCGTCCGTTGGCGCTAGCTGGTCGGCATAGGCGGCATCGGGACTCGCACGTAGCTCACCGCGACCACCTACTCGACCTCGACCCAGACCGGCTGATCCCCCGCGTCGGCCGGCCAGGCCGACACCAGGGCCTGGACCGTGGCCGTCCTCGGCAACGTCACCCGATGCGC
>Ga0075163_10004981_pt1 | contig 17778 bp, 10 predicted proteins | sample JI1023141ADNA_FD_71478 | JGI IMG/M metagenome (GOLD analysis project Ga0075163, IMG submission 71478) | Wastewater effluent complex algal communities from Wisconsin, to seasonally profile nutrient transformation and Carbon sequestration -... | ecosystem: Engineered > WWTP > Effluent > Algae...
CCATTTTTGGTGGGTTTCGTCGCTACACAGCTGACGCAGAGCGAATTGAACCCCACTTTGAAAAGATGCTCGCAGACAATGCCTTTCTGTTAGAGGCTTACGCTCACATGTATCATCAAGGTGAGAAGCTGTTTTTTAAAGAAGCAGCCTTAGGAATTATTGATTTTCTAGAAAAGGTGCTGAAAAGTGGCTGGGCATATGGGTCGGCTCAAAGTGCAGATCACGATGATGAAGAGGGGGGAGCGGCTCTTTTTAGTTTTTCAGAAATTGAAGAGATTTTAACTCATGAAGAGTTAGCTTTTGCTGTCCGTTATTTAGGGGTTGCTCCAGAAGGAATATTCGAAGGGGAAAACATTCCCTTTTTTGTCGAGGCGATTCCAGAGGAGAAAAAGGGGCTTTTCCAAGCGGTTCAACAAAAAATGAGAGAGGCGATTTTAGAGCGAAGTGAGATCGAGGTCGATCGAAAAATCCTTTTAGCTGCTAATGGACAATTGGCTCATGCGTTCATTAAGGCTGGGTATTATCTAAAGGAACGTTATCTGATTGAAAAAGGGGTGACCCTGATCAAGAATTTGATCGCTCACTTTTATCAAGAGGAACGGTTGCTCCATTCGAGTTACCAAGAAAAATTCAATCAGGAAGCGGTTCTTGAAGATTATGCTTTCACGATTCGTGCTCTATTAACTGCATTTGAGACAGGGGAGTATCCAGAGGGCTATAGCCTTGCACAGAAATTATTGAAGAAAACGGATGAGCTGTTTGGTTCTGAGACTGAAGGGGGATATTACTCCACTTCTATTCAGGACACGCATCTTGTGCGGATTCAGCCTTTGTTGGATGGGACTGAACCTTCTGCGAATGCGGTGATGGCAGAGAATATTTTGCGCCTTTATGGGATGAGTCATAAACTCGATTTACTGAAGCGTGTTGAGGCAATTTTGCAGTTGGGAGTGGAAAAAATGAGCCATTACCCGGCTTCTACCTTGTCGATTTTTATCAATCAGCTCCACTATTTGTCGAAAGATAAAAAAACTATTTTTCTAAATAGAGATCTTGAGGATAATGCGAACTATGGTTTTAGTCATCCTTTCACTTCTGTAGTGGTGTGTGACCCTTTTTTAACCACATTGATACCTGCGATTCAGGGGAAATCGTGTATCAATAACAAGACGACTGTCTATGTGTGCACCCCCACAAGTTGCAGTGAGCCCATAGATGATTTAGAAAAGCTAGGAGTTCCATGGAACCGCGTTTTTTAGGAGATTATCAGCTGAAAAAATGGTTAGGGAGTGGTCCGTTGGGCCAAACCTATCTGGCTGAGCACCGATTTTTGAAAAAGTCGTTTGCCCTAAAAGTATTGGATGAATCATTGTCGCAAGACCGTTTTTTCACCGACCGTTTTGAGAAAGGGGTTGAACAACTGTCTCGTATCGAGGGGGAAGGGTTCAACACATATCGCTATGTGGGTAACCACGATGGCAATTACTATGTGGTGAGTGATCTTGTCTTAAACGATCAAGGACAGCCGCAAACATTGCTCGAATATCTCAAAATTTTGAATTTTCAACTTGAGTACGAGCAAATACATAGCCTCTTGGGGCAGTTAGCACGTGCATTGGATGTTCTTCATCAGCACCGTTTCCAAGACCAGAATATGGCTCATCGAGGATTGAAGTTTTCGAATATCTTGATGGGGAAAGAGGGGAAGGTGGTGATCACCGATGCAGGGCTTACAGCTCTTGTCACAGAAGAAAAAATGCTTCCTAAAATATACAAGGCAGTCGCAGAGGGAATTCCTCATCACGAATCGAAATTTAAAGACGCATTCTTGAGTGCTTTTTACTTCTTTTCGCCAGAGCAGCGCCATGCGGGTCACGTAAGTTATTTTGCTGACCAATATGCGTTTGGAACGCTTGCCTACTATCTACTGCAAAAGAAATTTCCTGAGGGAATCTTCCCTCTTCCAGAGAAATTGAGCTCATTAATTCAAGCTTGCTTGCAATTTAAACCACAAGATCGACCAGAAAAGTTAGCTGGTTACTTTGAACAAAAAACGGCAGCTGTAGCCTCTTCAACTCCTCATGCCGCTCCTAAGGCAAATCCAAGCGAAGCGATTTCCCGGGTGTTGCACACGGAGAAGAAGGTTGTTTATCATGCAATGGATATCCCGCAGCCGAAACTGCAAGAGAGTGTGATCTCTCGACCTGTTTACGACCCAGATCCAGCATCCAAGTTCAAGGTGGACCAAAATGTAGCGATCTTTAAGCCTGAAACGAAGACTGAAGTTGAAGTGGAGCCCATTCTTACACAAATGAGCATCATTCCTAATGGCTTTTATGTGCGAGGATCGCAAACGGGAGCCCGTGATGAGCGGCCGCAACATCAAGTGTATGTGAATTCATTTGCGATTGACATCCATCCAGTCACCAATGAGCAGTATATACGGTTTTTAGAGGTGTTGGGTGGTGAAAAAGATGTGAACAATAACGACACGATCTATCTAAAAGATTCTCGCATCAAACGTCACGGAGGGCGCTTCATTGTGGAGCCTGGCTACGCTAAGCATCCAGTTGTCGGCGTGACCTGGTACGGAGCGACCGCCTACGCAAAGTGGGTGGGTAAGCGATTGCCAACCGAATCAGAGTGGGAAATTGCAGCGCGTGGTGGTGCTTCTGACATAGCCTATCCAACGGGGCAGTTTATCGAACGTTCGATTGCGAACTTTTTCAGTTCAGATACGACAACAGTCATGAGTTACAAAGAGAATAGCTTTGGGCTTTTCGATCTTGCCGGTAACGTCTACGAGTGGTGTCATGATTGGTACGAGTACAACTATTATGAACACTCTTTACAAGAGTCAGATAATCCAAAAGGGCCTGCTCAAGGGGTTTACAGAGTTCTTCGGGGTGGTTGCTGGAAGTCGTTAAAAGATGATCTGCGTTGTTCTCATCGACATCGCAATAGTCCTGGTGTTTCTAACCGTACCTATGGATTTCGTTGCGCCGCAGATGTAGAAACCTAAAAACAGATGATCAGTGTTGATAAAATACTGATTATTTGTTAGTTGTGGGGGATGAACGAAAAAATTGCACAAGTGAACCGCGGGACGATGCATCGTAATCTCGGGGTGATGGATCTTTTTGCTGTAGGGTATGGAGATCTAGGTTCATCGATTTTCTATGCACTAGGAATCACGGCGCTTTATGCTCTTGGGGCAACACCGATCGCTTTGATGATTGCTGGGTTTGTGTTCGTCTGCACTGCGTTGAGCTATGCAGAAATGTCGTCCATGCTTCCCACATCGGGTGGGTCGGCTTCATTTGCTCGACATAATTTTAATGATCTTGTCTCTTTTGTCGCCGGTTGGGGTTTGATGCTCGACTATATCGTGACGATCGCAATTTCGGCTTTTTCCATCTCTCCTTATTTGAGGATCTTTTTTCCTGTTTTGGAAGATATTTGGGTCACTTTGTTGGTGACTGTTGGCTTGATTTTTTTCTTGATGATGGTGAACTTCTTTGGCGCAAGACATTCGACACGCATGAGCATTATTCTGACTTCGCTTACAGTTGTAACGCAGCTAGTGATTATCGCGATCGGATTGTCCATCGTGGATATTTCTGTTTTTTGGGAACATTTGAAGATCAATGGCAGTGATGTCCTCTATTCTCCAAGTTGGGGGAATTTCGCTCGCGGAGTTGGAATGGCGATGGTTGCCTATACTGGAATCGAGTCGATCGCTCAATTGGGAGACGAGGCCAAAACTCCTGCAAAAACTCTTCCTAGGGCGATGCTTTTAGCGATGGGGACGCTTCTTTTAATGTATTTAGGCTTGTCGATCGTAGCTCTTTCTGCGATGACGCCACAAGTGCTTTCGACAACCTATTTGCAAAATCCAGTTGCGGGAATTGTCGTTGCGCTCCCTTTTGGGGGAGCATTTTTGGCTCCTTGGGTTGGTCTACTCGCAGCCATCCTTCTTTTTGTCGCTGCCAATGCAGGGCTCATGGGTGCTTCTCGACTTGCATTCAACTTAGGTGAGTACTTTCAGTTGCCTCAATTTTTTTACCGGCTTCATCCAAAGTTCAAAAGCCCTTATGTAGCGTTGATTTTCTTTGCGGTACTAGCCTCGGCTATCGTTTTGGCAAGTCGTGGCTCTTTAGATTTCATGGCTGACCTCTACAACTTCGGAGCGATGATCGCCTTTTTTTCTGCTCACATGTCGCTCTTACGTATGCGTGTAAAAGAGCCAAACTTGGCCCGTCCCTTTAAAGTCCCGTTCAATATCTGGATCAAAGGATACGAGTTTCCGATTACCTCGATTATTGGTGCCCTTGCTACGGCATTTGTATTCATTTCGATTGTGATTACGAAGCCTGATGGGCGCTATCTAGGAATTCTCTGGCTTGGCCTTGGGCTCATCATGTATTATTTTTTGCGCAAAAAGTACGCACTCAATCCAACTGGCTCGGTCAAATTGGAAAAGGTAGAGCTGGGCAATTACACGAACATGAACTTTAAAAAGATTCTCGTCCTTTGCCAAGGTGATCCGAACGTTGAGGCGACTCAAGTGGGTGTCATGGCAGCTCAAGTAATGGGATCTACGCTTGATCTTCTCTATGTTATCGAGGTTCCGTTCACTTATAGTCTCGATTCAAAGCTTGCGTTTCAAGAAGCGCGTGCTAACAAAATTCTCGACTTTGCTCAGGCGATTGCGGTAGAGCATGGAATCAAGCCTCAGCTCTTTCTTGTTCGCTCTCGCTCTTTTGAGGATGCGATCGTTGAAAAGATCGAAGAGGGTGGTTACGACTTGCTCGTGATCGCCGTCCCTAAAAACATGGACTATAGTGAAAGCGTTTCGCGTGTGATCAATCCAAGCATTGTGATGCGACAAACTAAGTGCCGTGTTTGGGTCATCGAATCAGAAACCACCTTTCTCTTAACTCCTCAACCTACTTAATCAAACCTGCCAGTTAAGTTTTACGAATTCGTAAGGACTGTACAACTCAAGTGATAAATTTACGCATAAATATTTTCTCGCCCGTTTAAGGGCGCTCAATCAAAATCCAGTTTTATCTGGATTTTTGAGACCTCTCCAAGCGTGGCTAGAAATCGTAGCGCTCAGAGCCCGTAGGGTGAAAGTGGGGGTGCACAATTGGTGCCCCCCACCGACGAGCAGACGATTTCAGCCCGCACGGGTGAGGTCGGCAGATAGTATACAACAACTGGCAAGTTGAGTGAATTAGTAACAGCTAACTGGCAAGTTGGGTTACTTAATCAAACCTGCCAGCTTGGGCTAATTAGATTGGTTGAGGGTTGATGAGATGAGGGTGACTTTGGAGTAGAGTTTTTGTGTAGGGATGTTGTGGGTTTTCGTAGATCAGTTCGCTATCTCCTTGCTCCACGATTTTTCCATAGTGCATCACCGCTAGGTCGTCGCAAAGATATTTGACCATCGCAAGATCATGGGAAATGAAGAGATAGTTAAGGCCAAGCTCTGCCTTGAGATGCTTGAGCAAGTTGATGATTTGCGATTGAATGGAGACATCGAGGGCTGCAATCGGTTCATCACAGATGATAAGACGTGGATGGAGGGCCAGGGCACGGGCAATTGCGATTCGTTGCCGTTGCCCGCCACTAAATTCGTGGGGGAGGCGGTGCGCCATATTCGGGTCGAGCCCCACAAGCTCCATCAAGTGGAGAACTTGTTGTCTTTTCTCGGTGAAGGAGAGCTTTTTCATGAATATTTCAAGTGGTTCCATGATCACCTCTTGCGCGGTCATCCGCGGATTCAGCGAGCCGTAAGGATCTTGAAAGATGACTTGTAGCTCCATTCGCACATCCATCATCTCTTTACGGGAAAGCTTTAAAAGGTCGACCCCTTGAAAAAAAATTTCCCCTTCATCGGCTTTTTCTAACAAAAGAATCAGACGTGCAAGAGTCGATTTTCCTGAACCACTTTCTCCGACAAGGCCGAGAGGACGATTTTCCAATACATCGATAGATACATCACTGACAGCTTTGATGATATGCTCATTATTGTGAAATGTCTTTTTGACGTTGCGAACGCTAAGAAGCGGCGAATAGGTCATATTTTTCCTTAAATCGAGGGTCATAAAGCCAGCAGGCAACACGTTGGATCATCGGCGGTGAAGAACTGCTGCATTGAGGGGTTGCAAAGCGACAGCGAGGCTGAAAGGGGCAGCCAACGATCGGGATTGAAAGATCAGGCGGAGCCCCTTCGATCACTTCAAGAGGTGTCGATTTAGGAAGATTTAAGCGGGGAATTGAACGTAATAACGCTTTTGTATAGGGGTGTTTCGGGCGATTAAAGAGCTCTTGAATATCTGATTCTTCGACAATTTCTCCAGCATACATAACAAGCGCACGGTGGCAAAATCCGGAAAGAAGGCTAAAGTCGTGGGTGATAAATAAGATGCTCATCCCCATTTGTTCTTGGATTTTTTTCAGAAGATCAAGAATTTGTGATTGAAGCGTCATATCTAAAGATGTCGTTGGCTCATCTGCGATGAGCAATTTTGGGTCAGGCGCTAGCGCCAGGGCAATCATCACTCTTTGACACATTCCACCCGAAAGCTCATGCGGATATTGGTGAAAGCAACGTAACGGATCCTCGATCTGGACTAATTCAAGCAATTCAAGCGCGCGCGATTGGGCCTCTTGATGCGTGGCTAATAGATGATGGTTTTTATAAGCTTCGACAAGTTGATTGCCGATGCTGATCAATGGACTTAATGCAGCTCTTGCATCTTGAAAGATCATCCCAATTTCACGCCCTCGATAGCTACGCATCTCTTTTTCTTTCAATGAAAGGAGATTCACTCCGTCGTACAACACTTCCCCTGCTTCAATTTTTCCAGCATGATCGGGGATTAATTGGATGATAGCTCGCGCCATCTGACTTTTCCCGGAGCCAGATTCACCAACAATGGCGACCCGTTCATTCGGTTTAATTGAAAAAGTAACACCGCGCACCGCTTGCACTTTCCTCCCTTTTGGGTAAAAAGTGACTCGTAAATTGCGCACTTCCAGTTCAGCTGCTTTCATCGTCTCATCCTTGGGTCAAATGCATCGCGCAGCCCTTCGCCTAGCAAATTGAAGGCGAGCATCGTGACGCTGATAAAAAAGGCAGGAAAAAAAAGGCGCCACGGATAAAAACGGAGCGCAGGTAGTCCATCGCTGGCCATCGTCCCCCAACTGGCCATCGGCGCTTGCACCCCAAGCCCTAAAAAACTTAAGAAAGACTCAGTGAAAATGGCCGCCGGGATCGTAAGCGTTACTGTAGTGATGATCGAACCGACTGCATTGGTGATGAGATGGTGCATTAGTATTCTTGTTCTAGAGGCGCCAAGCGCCTTTGCGGCGAGGACAAAGTCGAGGTGTTTGATTTGATTGATATGGCCTCGGATGATGCGCGCCATATTGATCCACCCGGTTAAAGTAAGAGCTAAAATAATTGTTGAAAGTCCCGGCCCCATTAAAACCAAGAGGATGATCACAATTAAAAGTTGGGGTAAGCTATTTAAGATATCGCAAAAGCGCATCATGATCTCATCGGTCTTCCCCCCTATAAATCCTGAAAAAGCCCCATAGATCACACCAATGACCATGTCAATGAATGCGGCCGAAATTCCAACGAAAAGAGAAATGCGAGCTCCCATCCAGATCCGTGAGAAAATATTGCGCCCCAGTTCATCGGCGCCAAACCAAAATTCTTTAGATGGAGGATAATTTTTAAGGCTTAGGTGGGTTTCATAATAGGTGTACGGCGTGAAGAGAGGAGCGATGAGAGCAGCAATAAAGAGAATGACAAGGAGCCAGAAGCCAACCATTGCAGGGCGATTATCTTTCAGTCTTTGGATTGATTCTCGTAAATAGGGGGCTGTTGGGGCTGATTCCATAGACATTTAGCTCCGAATTCGTGGATCAATAGAGTAGCATAACAGATCGACGATGAAAACGGCAATCATCAAGATAGCGCTGTAAAACAGGGTGATTCCCATGATCATTGTATAGTCCCGGTTAGTGATGCTCATCACAAACCAGCCGCCAAGTCCCGGAATCCCAAAAATTTTCTCAATCACAAAGCTTCCGGTGATGATGCTGGCAGCTAAAGGTCCAAGATAGGAGAGGACGGGTAGGCTGCAGTTGGGGATGACATGTCGAAAGAGAATTTTTAGGGTGCTTAAGCCGCGCGCTTTGGCTGCGACGATATACTCTTGTTCGAGCACCTCGATCATATTATTGCGCACAAGTCGCGCGATGAAGGCGGTGGGAAATGAGGCGAGCGAAATTGCGGGAAGAATCATGTGTTTGCATTCACCCCATCGGGCAATCGGCAATAAATTCAATTTCATGGCGAATAGATACTGAAGCAGAGTCGATAAAATGAAGCTTGGAACCGACATGCCGATCACAGCGACCAGCATAGAGAACCAATCTTGCCACTTGCCTCGGTAAAAAGCGGCGACAGTTCCGAGTGTGCTTCCTGATACAATCGCGATGATAAAGGCAAATCCGCCAAGAACCGCCGATACGCCAAAGCCCTCTTGAATCACATCCTGGATCATGCGCCCCTCATACTTAAAGGAAGGACCTAAATTAAAGTGGGCCAATCCTTTCAGGTATTTGAAATATTGGACATGAAGTGGCTCATCGAGTCCGTAATGAGACATCAGGCTTTTTAAGATCTCTTCTGGAATGGTCTGCTCTTGGGAAAAGGGGTCGCCTGGAATCATGTGCATTAAAACGAAGGTGGCAGTCGCTACTAAAAATAAAGAGCAAGATAGGCTAAAAATTTTATACGTAAGATACGATGGCCATGACATAGCAATCATTTTCTTTTATTTTCGATTAAAAGGAAAGATGATTGCTCTAAATGATTGGACTAGGCAGTCGCTGATTCCGGATTCTGTTTTGTTGGGATCTCCTTTAGGAAGCAAGCTTTTATCTGTGGTAGATAGTAAGCGCGATCGGAACGACGCGTTTTTTTTTCTATATTGGCAAGAGTGTCAGTAAAAACAGGTAATTTATTGGCTAGGAAAAATAAGACTGCGAAATCATGTAAAGACCAAGGGAAACGATAAAACAACCAGAAAAGCTTGAGAAGTCTCACGATGGCGTCATTATTGCTGACATTTTTTTTAGATAGAATATATATGGCTCGTAAGGTGTATAGCAAAAATTTAATTATTTTTTTTAGTGAACAAACTTTTGAGGAAATAATGCGGATTGCTTCGAGCAAATTTGTTGGGATTTTACAAATTATCCTATTTGTAAATGGCTGTGTAAGAACAGTAGACTTAAGAAAAAGTGTGTTTAGGCTTTTGTAAGAGTAATAAATGATGAAAATGGTAAAAGCCATTCTAATGAAACGCCTGTTCATTGCAGAGGAAAGGGCATTGGGTAGCTGAATGCAAAAAAATGTTCTGCATTTGTGGTGAAATCCAGGAATTAAATCAATGGTGGTGTCAAAGATTTCAGGATTTAAAGTAACCTTAAAGTCAAATAATGCGCTGAAAAATTGTTGGTCAAGGTCAACTTTGGGCTGATATCTGAGGCTGTTTCCAGTGGAGAATTTTAGCGCCTTAGTGGCATCAAGAATTAATTTTTCGCGAATTTTTGTATTTTGATTTAATGATTTGATTACTTCATTCACTGGAGCAAAATGGTTCTCTATAGATTTGTTTAAGGATGCCATCTGTTCTGAATGAAGATGAGCTTTGTCGGGAGGTGTCTCTGATAGTGGGACTGTGATACCTGCAAAACCTAGAAGCCATTCAGGGGTGTCCTTTGGCAATATACCTATTTTTCTGAGATCTGGTATGTGAGGATTGAACTCGGAAATGATAGGCTGATGAATAATTGAGAGGGGGGGGGTGATATTCTGTGAATAGTTTCTTGAGGTTGAATTTAATTTTGGCAATAGAATTCCAAGAGAAACCAGCAGCCACTCCATGAGTTCAGGTGAGATTGAACTTTGAGTGACGTAAGTACTTATAATATGTTCAGAAATACCTGAACGTAAATTTTTTTCAAGGGCGAGTCTAACCGCTTCTAAAGCACCCTCCTCTAATTTTAATAGAGTCTCTTTGCTTATATCAAAGCCAAATTCTTTTTGGAACTCCAAATAGGATGGATTTGGTTTTTTAAAAAAATTTTTGATTGTTTCTACCGTATTAGGTAATGTTTTTTCAACTTCAGGTGGTAGAAATGCCGTTTTTTCAACTTCAGCTAGGATCCAATCGGTTACTAGTGATCGAAATGGAGCAGAATCACGAAACTGTTTTTGAATTGTTTCGATGATACAATCTTCTGTATATTTTCTAAAAAATCTGACTAAAAAATCTGGAACATCTAATTCATTACTGAGGTGTTCAACTAAATTTTTTGTGGCGGGCAGTCCAAGAATGTTTCCTAATTTGCTGAAGTGCTCAGCGTATATGTGAACGTCATCATCAATCTCTGCTCGATAATCTTCTTTGATGAGCTGTCTAACAAGCTGTAGTCGTTTTTCAGCTAAGGTATTAATTATGGAATCGCGTAAGCTACAGGTAGGTGCATTCCCTGATTTGATATTGTAAAGCATCATTACTTCTAATGCGTATCTGGTACCGCAGTGTTGGCCAGCTTCAGCAATTTGACGTGCAATACGAACTCGATCTTGTAAAATAGACAGATATTGATCATTTTGAGCTTTTGTATATTGAGAAATATCTGTTCCGGCTTCCTTTTGAAATAGACAAATTTCCTGATTGCTAGCATCTATTAAGTAACGCACTCCATCTTCTATTTGAGTGTAGAACTTATCGATATCTGTTTTGTTATCGGCGGGTGGGGTTCCTAGAAAAGGAATGCGCTTTTCTACATTAGTAATGAAAGCATTCAAACTTTGTATTAAATCGTGGTCTTCTGTGGGAATCCACGATTGTAAATCTTTAACTTTAACATTTTCATTTATGTGATTAGTGGGAATCTTATGGTTATTTGTGTAAAGATGGGCTGAATTCATGAAGCTTGGAACATATGCTTTTGCTCTTAGAGTGGTTGGAAAATTTTTTCCCAAAATATCCTTAAGGGTTGTTTTCCAAAATGCAAGAGATAGAATGGATAAAGCGATCTGCAGAACAGTTTTATCTTCTGTTACTGGAGGAGGCGTATAGTATTTATTTAAATCTACTTCAAATCGAGGTTCTTCACAAAACAAAATATTCATGCACATTATTTTATCTAAATGGATGTATAAATTCGAGGTAAATTTAAAAAATCTATTTTTTAATGGAAGGTATATGGTAGACTCCTTTTTGAATATGTATAAAGAAATTTTTTTTTCAGTGAAATCAGATGGGGTGGAATCTTTCACAGACGCCTTGAGCGAGCTTGGGGCCCTTTCTGTAACGATTGAATGTTTAGAAGGGCAAGAAATCATTAAGGATGAAGCGCAATTTGAAGCTGAGTATTGGGATTTAAATAAAGTAACAGCCTTGATTTCTGCTGAGGATGAGGTGAAATTCGCCCACTTAAACCCTTTAAACTCCACGGTTGTCCCAGATTTAGATTGGGTGTTAGAGATGCAAAAAAATACCCCGATCCAGGTGATTGGGGAGACCTTGTGGATTGTTCCTAGCTGGCATAAGGTGCCGGTAGATGCCAAAGAGGTATTGCTTCTTGACCCAAAAAATGCATTCGGAACGGGCGATCACCCCACCACCCACCTTTGCTTAGAGTGGCTTGTGAAAAATCGCCCAACCGGAAAAACAGTCATCGATTATGGATGTGGCTCGGGAATCTTGATGATTGCTGCGAAAAAACTGGGCTCGACGAAGATCTCAGGGTACGATATTGATTCGGGATCCATGAAGGTCATGCACCAAAATTGTAGAGAAAATGGAATTGAAGAGGATGTGACCCTTGTGGCTGGAGCTGTAGCTGACATCGTTCTTGCAAATATTCATCTAGGGCCACTTTTGACTCTGGTTCATACACTCAAAGATTTATGTAAGCCGAAGGGGGTGTTGGTCCTTAGCGGCATACTCCCGTTTCAATTGCCGCAGCTTTTAGAGGCTTACCTTCCTCACTTTAGTCTGAATAGCGTTGATACGATGAATGGATGGATGCGGGTTGTCTTACGCCGATAATCTTTCCCGCTTCTTAACGTTTTATAATATATATTTTTATTTAAATATAGTCAAAAAACAATGTAAAGAATATCATACTTACTTATTGATAGGTGTGTTTTGTCGTTCCAAGGTCTTTCTCCAACTTCGGCTAGTTTTTCCCCAATTTCTTACTTTCACTCAACTCCGGTCGTTTCAGAACAGTATAAATGTGAGCTGAATGGAGCTCAGCAGGCTCGTTTAGACCTCTTGCTGAATCGGTTGATCTCTGTGGGAGATCAAATATTCATCTTAGGAATGTTTGTCGACTTTGCGTTGAACAATGCATTTATTCCGATGATTATTGGGGGGGCTGGGCAATCGATTTGTGTAGAAAAGAAATACAGTGATATCGATGTCATGTTGTTTCCGGTACATACATTTGGATTAAACAATTTTGAGACAACTTTTGCACCATTTTTTGGTTCGCAGATGAGGGGTTTCCGTTATAATAAAGTGTATCACTCATTTGAGAGTAAAGAATTTGATTTTAAGTGCTTTGATGTGGAAAAAACTGGCCGCACTCATCTTTTTGACCATGACGCCATTTGCGTAGAACTAAGTCGGGATGAAAGGGGTGCATTAAAGGGATTTTTGAGAACAGTGCCTTTAGCAGAAGTCGGTAATGCTCGGAGCGGCTATGAGGTGGCTGCACATTGTTTAGAAAACAAAATATTGCAAATTACAGGTGAAAATCTCTTGAAACCATGTATCCGCTTTGTTCACCATTTAACCAAAGGGTTTAAGGCTGCTTCAGATCTCCATCTTGCAATTATGAAACAAATAGAATGTGACAGGGTCATATTTCAACGGGAGTTGCAATTTTACCTGGAAGGTCATGTTGTAAAGGAGCAGGCAGGCATACTGATTTCGAATGTAAAAATTTGCATAGAAAATATCCAGCCCCTACAAGACACGAAAGAAATTTTAACGTTTTTATCTACAGAATATGGAGAAATTCTCTCGAATACGGGAAAAAATGTGGTGAGAGCGCTATGTCTTTGCCAGGAGGGTTTTTCTTTACTGGAAGAGGGAATTCAAACGCCACATGGACTCTATATCATCGAATCGAAAGGTATAGATGTATTGATTGATGCGTTGAAAGAGTCTGGGGAGTTGACTTTTGCTGATATGACACTCTTTTATGCAAACCAGATGAAAAAAAAATCATCAATAGAACAGAAGTGGATGTTGGATGCCATTTTGAACGGATTTCAAACAAAAAACGACTTTGATTCTCCCCCGTTAGAGTTGTTTTTGGTGCTTTTAAAGAGTTGTTCATTAGATCGGGATCAGTATGCGAAGACTCTTGAGCTTCTGGAGTCATTGAAATCGGAAGAACCTTTAGTTCTTGAGTGCAAAGAAAAAGTTTTATCTGATTATTCTACCTTACTCAAGGGGTTCAAAAAAGGGGATTTGATCTGCTGGAGTACCTTATTGCAATGTCGTTGGCCTCAAGAAAAACTAGACTTTCTTGCAGAGCAAATAAAAGAATCTCCAGAAGAGTTTCGCTTTTTATTGACGCAACGAATGTTGCGAAATCGACCAGAAGGCTTTTTGTTTTCAAGATCGGTTTCTATTGATCAGCTGATTTCGTGGATCCAACAAGATGTTTCAGGTGCTCAGGATCTTTTGTGGGATCGTTTGCGAAAAAAAGAGATCTCTTGTGTAAAAGAAGAGCTCATCGAAATTTGTGCGCAAACCTCCCTATTTTTTTCAGAGCTCATTCAGCTTGTGATGCAACCTCGTCAAAAAATCGAAGCCTCAGCTTATAAAAATCTGTGCATACATTCACTAAGTTCGCGGGCTTTAATGACGCAACAAACTTTTGGTCAATTGTTCTTAAAATTAAGCGAAACTGAACAAAAAGAATTATTTATCCATTATCTGGGCGATCCAAAAACAATTGAAACGTTAAGCTCCGTATTGGTTTTTGACCCTCTTTCTTTCTTTACAAAAGAGGATTATTTTACAAATACAGTGGCTTTAGAGCGATTTTTAGAAAAGCGAAACGCGCTTCTCTCTTTTTATTGCCGTTTAGTCTCTTCAGAGGTGCGAAATGGCTCCTCTTTTGATGAGCCATTTGTTGTGGATATATTAGAAAAAATCAATTGCATTGTAACCGGTAAGGCTGAAAAAGTTGAGTTGCAAAAATATTTCATGCAGATTCAACCTAGTTCTAAAAGAGCCATTTTACTTATGTTGCATTTTGCAAAAGATAGAGACGATGCTGTTTTATTAGCTGAATTGTTAGGAAAATACCCCTTTATAGAAACCGATTGTAAGCCTAACGAGATAGCATCTTTTGACGCAATATTCAAGTCCATAAACACATCTAATCTCCATTTTCGAGAGGTTGATAAAAAACTGCAAGAAATCACGCGGGCAATCACTTCTAAAAACATTCCCGCCACCACTGTTTTTGCTATTTTAAAATCACTAGAAGTGTGGTTTTTCAAATCCGAGATTGAGTGTGCTAAAAATCATAAAATCATGACACAACATCTCAGCTTGTTTACCAAGGTGCTAGATCTTGCTAAGGTAGGACGGATTGGATTAAAACGGTTACTGATTAATCCTATAGATTTAGCTTATTTTGACATCGAATCTGAGTACAAAAAAACAGTTACCGCTATTTTAGCCTCCTTTGTTCAATTTTTTCTTTTTGATACACAATCTGAAGCATATGTAAAAAATCTTATTGATAGCATCAAAGACCAATCGATTGAACTTGCTAATGAGCCCGCAAGTCTGAGTATATGTTTACATCTTTTTCGATGTATTTCAGCTAGCAAGAATGGTGATGATCGATATCTTGATGTGGTAGAAAAAGAAATTCAAAGGCTACAGGTTGAAAATAACGTCGAGATGCACTTAGATGAATTTTTTGTCATTTTGCGATTTTTAAACGCAGGTCACCGCCTGCCGCCGAAAAGGTATGTTCAATTGGTGCAACTAACTGTTGAATATCTAGAGGGCATTTCTTTATCTGATATGGACTTATTCGAACAATCATTAAAAGAAAACAGTCTGATTATTAAAACTCGATCCGAGGTAACTTCTGTGACCACTACAGATTTCAACCCAGATGATAAACGATCTTACTTTGATCTCTTATTAAAAAATGCCACGAAGGTGCTGATTGAGTTAAGTATCCTTGATGCAGAAGATTGGCCTGATCGGTTATGGAGGTTTGTTGATAGATTCTCGTTAGAAAAAGAATATAAGATGAAGATGAAGAGATTAGTCGATTATTATAGCAGTGTTCAACAGGGAGTAGATCTGATTAAAAAAGAGGAAGAATTTCGAGCTTATATGACATCTTTCGTCTCGAAAAAAGAGTTGCAGGAGGAGATTCTGTTCTTAAGAAGTGTGACTCAAGCCTTAAATCATAAAATAACTGTAAAATTTGCGCGCTCTGCTGATCAGGCAAAACTTTGTTTAAATTCATTTAAATGGATAGCACAGAGGTTGGCTATATGTGTTCAATCAAACTTTTCTGATCAATCAAAGGTGGATTTTGAGAATATGGACGATGCGTTAAGTGCTTATCTAGTGATGGTATTAAATGGGAAAAATACCCCCTTTATACAAGCTATGGTTCATCAACTGATGCCTGAGATACACGCAATTTTTCTAACGTGGATTGATATTTCAGTAAAAGAGCAAAATATCCACGAGGAAATTAATCGGGCAGAGCTAATTTGGGATATGACTCAATTTTATGGGGCTTTTGGTGGATTGGAATATTATCTGGAGTGTCGCAAAAAGATCTATTCTATGAAGGGAAAGGGAATTCTTTTTATTGAAGTTGCAGCCTCTAGATTAAAAGACATAAGGCCAGAGTTTCATGTAGCGAGTGCCTCATCGATTTTATTTCGCTCTAAACATGTTTTGCTTGGATTGAATCCGGAAGAGATATTGGGTGCAAAAGATGATTGCAAGAGCTTTGTTACATCGATCAATTATCTGAAAGAGGTGGGGGCACCAATTCTTCAGCTGGAGGCAGAGGCTGTTGCAAATATCAGTATGTGGGTGTTTTTGGCCTGTATAAAGACATTGGATGAGGCTATCGAACAAGAAGAAAAAGAAATCTATAGAGACATCTACGACATTTTTTGGGGAACTTACACCTATTTAAAAGATTTAGATAAGCTCTTTGTGGATATGCACAAAGAAAAAACAAGAATGTTCATGAAGGCTTTTTTACCATTGACCTCTCCTAAATAGAAAGGTTTTATTGGATTTTAAATAACCCTGTATGTAAATTACTCGCGATAAGTATTTTATGGGTATTTTTATTATGTATGGTCTTCATCCTTCTCAGCCTAGGTATTTTCCAGTTCCAGGGCAAGCGCAACTGGTTGTTCAAGACCCGTTAATGACGCCAGAGCGGTTAGGAAGGTTTGGAAATTTACTGATGGAATATGTGGAAGGGAGTTGTTTTTCAGTGCAGCAGGTGACATCGTTGCTTGTATCTGAAGGGGCTTTGGCGCTATTTTTTACAGGAACTGTTGTAGAGTCTGTTTTATTTGGTCGGGAAAAAACTGATATTCAGCTCGAAGTTTTTGTCCCTCCATATGTAAATTTTTATCTGTTTTTTACCCGATGCGTACAGTTTATCATAGCGAATACCTTCTGTTCACCCTTCATCATTCCGAATCGATTGATTCGTTGCGGTCAGATGACCATCATGTTCCCCTCAGGGGGTCGCCCACACCTTTTTGCTCATGAAGCAATCGCTATCCAGTCAATTCTTGAGCCTTTTTACAACGTCTTTCACCCTTCAATTACTTTAATTCCGAATGGACTTATTCAAGATCGAAATTTAGCTTTTGAGTTGAGCCAACAAAAGCAAATACAGCTCCTTTTTCCAGAGGGTGCGACCCATTTTTCATTCAAGGCTCTTCGATTAATGATGAAAGGGTGGACAGCTCCTGATGAAAAATTTTTAGAAAAGAGCATGTTGAAGTTGTTTGAAGAAGGGCGCGATCCAAAAAATTTTCATCAAAATTTGGACTTGTTCCTCTGTGTAGAATGTTTCGACGATTTGGAAAGAAGTCTATTTTTATCGAATTTACACAGATATCTAATCCAATTTCATAGCTCGCAGGACTTGATTGAAGTTGTCAAAAGCTATTTGGGTGAAAAAGTGTCGGAACAAATAGCAGAAACAATGGATGCTGAAAGAGTTGAGGTAACGATTCACGAAAAAGAAATCTTAAGAATCATTGCTGAATACGAAAAAGTATTGGAAAAAATTGGGGAAACAGTTGTTGCTGAAAGAGTTGAGGCGATGATTTATGAAGAAGAAGAAATTTACCAGGCACATCCGCTTCCTGAATATGTAGAGGCGATAGACCCAGAGAAGACATGGCAAAGTGTCTTAGAGGCATCAGAGCCATTGAGTGAGGAGACGGTGCTATTAGTATTGAAAAATGCCAAAAAATGCGATGCAAAAATGCGATTGTTGCTCATTCAAAAGTTGCTGCCATTTGCGAGGCCTTCGGAAAATTCGCTAAAGAAGCGATCGCTGTGTTAGAAGATCAGTTTTCTAAAATAGATGACAAAAAAAAGCAATGTTTTTTAGAAAATCGACCATCAC
>Ga0075163_10004982_pt1 | contig 17778 bp, 16 predicted proteins | sample JI1023141ADNA_FD_71478 | JGI IMG/M metagenome (GOLD analysis project Ga0075163, IMG submission 71478) | Wastewater effluent complex algal communities from Wisconsin, to seasonally profile nutrient transformation and Carbon sequestration -... | ecosystem: Engineered > WWTP > Effluent > Algae...
AGCCCGCCGTCCCCTGGCTGCTGAGCCTGGTGTTGCTGGGCACGGGCATCGCGTCCGCCATCGGCCCCTACCTGGGCTTGACGCTGAAGGGGCTGGACCCTCGGCTGCCGTTCGCTCTGGCCGGGTTGTCGCTGGCTGCCATCACGGCCGGCATGGTGTGGGCCGAGCGCGCGCTGTCCCAGCGCCGGGCCGCCGACCGGGCGGCCGGGATGGAGACCGCGGCGGCGCCGCCGGCTTCGCACGGCAGACGCGATGGCGTGGTGCCGATCCCGGGCTTCCTGCTGGCCGCACTGCTGGCGGCGGCCGCGGCCCAGGTGCATGCCAATGTGGTGGCCGCGCCGCTGTACCTGCGCCATGCCCCCGCATCGATGCTGCCGGTGCTGTTGCCGGTGTTCTGGGCCGGCTTCAATCTGGCGCTGATGCCGGCGAGCCTGGCCGTCAGGCGTTTCGGCGCCTTGCCGATGATGGCCGGCGGCGTGCTGGTGGCCGGGGCGTGCAGCGCGGGCGCCTGGAACGCCACGTCGCTGGAGGCGCTGCTGCCCCTGCAGGGGCTGGCCGGCGCGGCGTGGGGCGTCAGCATGATGAGCGGGTTTTCGGCCGCCGTGTTCTTCGGTCATGTAGGCCGCGAGGGCTTCATGGGCGGCGCACTCAACTCGGCCCTGGCGGCGGCGGCGTTTTCGCGCATCGCCGTGGTCACCTTCGTCGCGCCGGCGCCGGTGGTGGCCACGCAATGGGGCTGGGTCCCGCCTCTGCTTTTCGCCTCGAGTGCGGCACTGTTGTGGGCCATCTGGTCGCGCAGCCGCAGCGTCTGATACTTTCACGGCGCCCTGTCATGAGCCACCGCATTGCCCTTCAGCCGACTTTCGTTCCTCGCGCCTGGTTGGACGTTTGCGGTCCGGCGCCACGACCCAGGCGGACGGCGGGATTTCCGCAGGCGAGCGCGGGCCGTGGTCAGCTCGCCAGACGCGCCGCCCGCTCGAGCAGAAGGCCGCGCTGGGCCTCGTTCTCGGACAGTTCGGCCGCGCGCAAATAGGCCAGCCGAGCCTCCGTCGACCGGCCCAGGCGCTCCAGCACATCGGCCTGCGCGCCAGCCAGGAAGGGGTAGCGGCGCAGTTGTGGCTCTGCATCCAGCGCTTGCAGCAGCGGCCAGGCTGCCGCCGGCCCGCGCGCGAAGCTGACGGCCACCGCGCGGTTCAACGCCACCACGGGCGAGGCGGTGAGCGCCAGCAGCCGGTCATAGCCGGCGACGATGGCGCTCCAATCGGTGTCGTCGGCGTGCGCCGCACGCGCGTGGCAGGCGGCGACCGCGGCCTGAAGTGTGTAGGGCCCGGGCTCGCCGAGCGCCTCGGCACGCGCCAGCGCAGCGAGGCCTCGCTGGATCAGCAGGCGGTCCCAGCGCCGCCGGTCCTGGTCGGGCAGCAGCGCAGGGCGACCCCGCGCATCCAGCCGTGCGGGCAGGCGCGAGGCCTGGATCTCCAGAAGCGCTGCCAGGCCATGGGCCTCGGGCTCGTCGGGAAGCAGGTGCTGCAGTTGGCGCGCCAGGCGAAGCGCCTCGTCGCACAGTGCCGGGCGCAGCAGCTGGGCGCCGCTGCCGGCGCTGTGGCCCTCGTTGAAGATCAAGTAGACGACGGCCAGCACCGCGCCCAGCCGCGCGGCCCGCTCGCCGGGCGCCGGCAGCTCGAAGGCCTGTCCGTGCAAGGCCTTCTTGGCCCGCACGATGCGCTGCGCCACGGTGGCCTCGGGCACGAGGAATGCGCGTGCAATCTCGGCGGTCTCCAGCCCGCCCAGCAGTCGCAAGGTCAGCGCCACCTGCGCCTCTCGCGGCAACACCGGGTGGCAGGCGATGAAGATCAGACGCAGCAGCTCGTCACCGATTGCGGCCTGGTCGCGCGCCGCGTCGAGCCGATCGACGAAGTCGGGCTCGATGTGCGCCAGGGCTGCCGCGTCGTCGGCCGCCAGCGCTTCGTGTTCCCGCTGCAGCATCGCGCGGCGGCGCAGTCTGTCCAGCGCCTTGTTGCGTGTGGCCGTCATCAGCCAGGCCGCCGGGTTCGCTGGGAGACCGTCGCGCGGCCACGCGTCCAGTGCAGCGAGCAGCGCGTCCTGGGCGCAGTCCTCGGCGTCGTCGAGGTCGCGCAGCAGCTTGGCCCCGGCGCCGACCAGCCGGCTGCGCTCGATGCGCCAGACGCCGGCGACGAGTTCGGCATGGCTCACGGCGCCTTGGACCAGGGGCGTCATCCCGCGTAAGCGCGTCGCAGGCTCGCGAGGTCGATCTTCTGCATGGTCCAGATCGCCTGAAAGACACGCTGCACCCGGGCGGGGTCGGGGTCGCGGATCATGTCGAACCAAGCCGCCGGGATGATCTGCCACGACAGCCCCCAAGCGTCCTTGACCCAGCCGCACGCCTGAGGCGTGCCGCCGCCCGCGGGCAGGTGCTCCCAGAGGTGGTCGATCTCGGCCTGGTCCGCGGCGGCGACCATCAGCGAGAAGGCCTCGTTGAGCTTGAAGTGCGGGCCACCGTTGAAGGCCGTCATCTGCAGACCGAGCAGCTCGAAATTGAGCAGCATGACCGTGCCGGCGGCGCCCGGCGAGTTCTCGCCCCAGCGCTGCATGTGCGTGACGCGGCCCTGGTCGGCGCCGAAGACCTTCAGGTAGTGGGCCACCGCGTCCTCGGCACCTTTCTGGTACCAGATGAAGGGGGCGAGCTGGTGCCGGATTTGCATGGCGAACTCCTGTTCAGGCTTGCGGCGGCGTGCCGCTCATGTGAACCAATTCCCAGATGTGGCCATCCAGGTCTTCGAAGCCGTGGCCGTACATGAAGCCATGGTCCACCGGCTGGCGTGGCACGGTGCCACCAGCGGCGGCAGCCCTGGCGACAAGTTGGTCGACTTCCTCACGGCTTTCGCAGGACAGGCACACCAGCACCTCGGTCGCGGTCCTGGCGTCGACCAGTGGCTTGGCTGTGAAGCCCTTGGCGAACTCCTCGGTCAACAACATCGCATACAGGTTGTCGCCCAGCACGAGGCTGGCGCCAGCTTCGCTGGTGAACTGCGGGTTGAAGCTGTAGCCCAGTGCCTCGAAGAAGGCTTTGCTGGCGGGCAGGTTCTTGCAAGCCAGGTTGACGAAGATTTGCTTGTGCATGTCGAAGATCCTTCAGTGGGTGGATTCGGCCAGCGCCTCGAGGCGCTGCAGTGCCAGCGGCCAGGAGCCTTCGAAGTAGGAGCCCTCGCCGAACGCGCGGGTCCAGTCGCGGTACGCCAGCGGGTCGAACATGCAGTCCCACACGCGCGCCGGCGGCGCGTCGATGGCGATGCTGAACTCGAGGGCGGTCATGACGCCGGTCTCACAGCGATGCTCATGGGCATCCTCGCTCAAGTCGGTAAAGCCATGTCGCCGCCAGGCGCGAAGTCGGCCTCCTCGTAGAGCTGGCGCACCTCGATCTCGCAGGCCTGGCCCGGGAAGGGGTTGGGGAAGCGCGCAGCCCAGGCTTGGGCCTCCTCGACCGAGCGCACCTGGATCAGCGTGTATCCGGCGATCAACTCCTTGGTCTCCGCGAAGGGGCCGTCGACGACCTCGCGGCGGCCGTCGAGGTGGTATCGCTGACGCCAGCCCTGCCGGCTGGGGCGCAGGCCTGCGCCGTCCAGCAGCACGCCGGCGCGCGCCATCTCCTCGTGGAAGGCGCCCATCTCCTCGAACAAGGGCTTCAGCTCGGGGCCGGGCGGCTCGCCGCGCTCGCTGGTGACGGTGGCGCGGACCTGGATCATGAATCGCATGGTGGATCTCCTGGATGGGCTGGGGCAGTCCGATCCGTCCTGCCTTCATCTCCTCGACGATCCGGTCCGGCGCGATTCGACAGAGGCCGGGTAACTACCTGCTCAGGTGTAGCAGGGCCCGACGCCGCGGATTTCCACCGTCGCCCACTCCGCCGCGGGACAGCGTTCGGCCCATGCCCGGGCCACGGCAGCGTCCTCGGTGTCCAGCAGAAAGTAGCCGCCCACCATCTCCTTGGTCTCGGCGAAAGGCCCGTCCCAGACCTGGGTGCCGCCGTCACGCCTGCTCAGGCGCGTCGCCGCCGTGCCCAGCGAGTTGACGCCCAGAAGCAAGCCCGCGGCCTGCAGCTCGGCGGAGAAATCCACCATGCGCTGGTAGACAGCCTCGCCGGCGCCGCGGCCGCGTTCAGCGCGCTGGCCCAGGGGTTCTACGATGAGCAGCATGTGCGGCATGGCGTGTGGGGTCCCATTGCAATGGCGTGGCGGCGTGCTGGATTGATCGAGCATGACTTTCTCACAGACAGCGCCGGGAGTGTCGATCAGGGCCAGGCTCTCCGCCCGGACTGGCGTTTGAACTGGCGGCGGCAGCATCAGGCCGTCCAGTGCCATGTACGGACGTCAGCTGTCTGAACGCGCAATATGGGTGTCAGCTGTTCGCTAGCCAAGAACGGGCTCGGCATGCCCACTGCCGCGCCATGTCGATTCGCAGCCAGGCAGCGTCGAAGACTTCGGTGCGCCCCGGGACGAGGGTTCGTTTACGTTACTTCGCATTCGGCCCATTGTTGCTACAAGTAACTTGACGATATTGGGATCTAGAAATGTCAGCCAACTTGATCGGATCCAGCGCAGCCATGAGTAATGCAATGCTCTTGCCACACCGGCTCGTCCTGCGGGCAGGCCAGGCGCTTGCCATCGCGGGTGGGTTTGCGGCGATGGCCGTGCCAGCACTGCAGGCAGACGCCGCCGAGGCGACCACGCCGGAACTCAAGGTGCTCGCGATCCGGCCCGAGAAGCCGGAACTCAGGGTGGGTGAGTCGCTGCGGGTCTCGTTCGATCTCGAGGCACCGATCCGATGGCACGTCTACCCGGCAGCGAAAACGCCGCTCCTGGGCAAGCAAACGGTGTTCGAGTTCGAGGGGGCCGAGGTCGCCGGGGTGATCGTTGAGCCGCGACCCAAGTACCGCCGGGAGGGAGTCCTCGAGTCCGACTTCCACGAAGGCAGGGTGACGATCACCGTGCCCGTCCGCCTTGCGCCGGGCGCCGGGCCGGGACCGCGAGAACTGAAGGGACGTGTGGTCTACCAGATCTGCGACTGGAACCTGTGCCTGAACGGTCAGGCGCCGTTCCAGTTCCGCTTGACGGTGGTCGATGGCGTGCCGGCCTCGGACGCAGCGAAGCGGTGAACCGCCCCGCGAATGTGAAGAAGAGAGGGAAGCGTAGATGTTGCAACCAAAACTGAAGTTCGGCCGCACGGCGGTCTGGGTGCTCGCGACGGTCTTTGTCGTGGGCCTTCTTGCCGTCGGCAGCGGACAGGGCGTGGCCGCACCCGCCTCGGACGGCGTGCCACTCACGGCGCCGGCACGGTGGTCGACAGAGCCCGTATTCAAGATCGTCAGTCCTCTGGGCGATCGCACAGTCACCATGATGCCAATGGCCGCCAGGCTCGACACACTGGCCGGCAAGACCGTGTGCATGGTTTGGAACAACGCCTTCAAGTCCGACGTGACGCTGCCCGTCATCGGTGAAGCGCTGAAGAAGCGGTTTCCAGACACCACGGTCATTCCATACACCGCGCTGCCCATTGCGCCACTGCCGGAACCCTACGGCGTGCCGAAGAGGAACTCCGACGCCCTGCAAGCGGCGTTGAAGAGCAGGCGCTGCGACGCGGTGATCACCGGCAACGGGGGCTGCGGCATCTGCACGCCCCGGGCGAATCATGGCGCGGTACTCGCGGAGCGCAGCGGCATCCCAGCCGTGATCGTGACCAACCCAGGTTTCGACGAGCAGGCGCGCACGATGGCGCGCGACGCTGGCATCCCCTCGCTGCAGGTTGCGCTCTACCCCGACCCCTTCGATCTCGAGACCGACGCACAGTTGCGTCAGAAGACGCTCTCGCTCGTGGTGCCGCGGGTGATCGAAGCCCTGACCCGGCCCCTGCCGGCGGCGACAACCACGGAGGTGAAGCGAGATCCCGGGGAGATCGCTTTCGTCGGCTCGGTCGACGATGCCAATCGCTACTTCGCTGACCGCGGGTGGAGCGATGGACTGGCGATCACCCCGCCGACGCGTGAACGGGTCGAGGAATTCCTGAAGTACACCGACTACGCGCCCGACGCGCAGATTGCCGTGCTGCCCCCCGCGAATCTGACCGCGACGCCGTGGAACATCGCCGTCAATGGCGTGATGGCCGGGAGCCGGCCCGAGCACATGCCGCTGCTGATCGCTGCAGTGCAGGCGATCGCCGACCCGGCCTTCAGGTACACGAACAACGGCGCAAGCACGCATGGGTTCACCAACTTCTTCTGGGTCAACGGACCGCTCGCGCGTCAGCTCGACATCGACCACGGGCAGGGCCTGATCGCTCACCCGGTGAACAGCGTTCTGGGCCGCGCGATGAGCCTGATCGAGCGCAACATCGCCGGCCTCAGGATCAAGGAAACGCAGATGGGCAGCTTCGGCAAAGCCATGTCGTGGTTCCTCGCCGAAGACGAAGTGGCGGCCAACGCGCTGGGATGGGAGCCGCATCATGTAGAGAAGGGATTTGCGAAGAACGCGAACACGATTTCGGCTGGAAACAGCACCGTGTGGGGCCGCAATCTGGTGCCGTCTACCGCCGACCCAAAGGTCCTGATGCAGATCATGGCCTACGGCATCTCGAACACCGAGGCGTTGGCCAGTGGCTTCACCGGCATGAGCCGCCGCTACGTGCTCATCGAACCAGGGGTGGCCAAGATCCTCGCCGAAGGGGGCTACACCAAGCGAGGCCTGAAGCAGGACCTGATCAAGACCGCTCGCGTGACCACGCACGAGGCGATCTTCTCGCAGGTGAACGGGTCGTTCGGCCGTGTCAACCGCTCCTTCGAGGCCGAGTACACGAGGGCCCAGGCCAGTGGAAGGTCCGAACGCGGCAAGCTGCCGCCGTGGTATCCCAAGCCTGCGGGCTGGGAAGACGTCGAGACGGTGCCGGCCGTCGGCATGCTCGAGTTCATCATCTGCGGCGACGCGTCGCGCAACAAGGTGCAGATCCTGGCGGGCGGGCCCGGCAACGCGATCAAGGAGATCCGCTTGCCGGCCCGTTGGGATGAACTGATGGAAAAGGCTGGCTATCGGCCGCTGCGGGAGTTCGCCCTTCCATAGCCGGCCGAGACGCGGCGCTTCGGCTGGCACGCCGAAAGCCGTCGGCGAATACGAACCGCAGTCGCGGACACTGGCGTTCTGTCGTACGTCGAATGTCCGTCGTCGATCTAGAGGGAACAGTCTCGTGGGCACGTCGACCGTTCGGACATGGCCGGATCCTGAAGTTCACGACCGACTGCCCCAGGCAAGGCCTGTACGGCAAACAGCCCTCGGTCCGATCAGGCCAGCGCCGCGTTGAACGTGGCCAGCAGGCGCGACCAGGCACGTTCGGATTGGGTGGCGTCGTAGACGCGGCTGTCGGGCGGGCACCAACCGTGGGCGGCCGGGTACACCTCCACCTCGGCCGTCAGCTTGGCGCTGTTGAACGCGGCCCGCAGGGCAGCCTTGGCCTCCGGGTCCTTGGTGTCGTCGTTCTCGGCCACCGCAACCAGATAGCGCGCCTGGGTCTGGGCCACCAGGCGATGGGGGCTGTCGGGGCTCGCGGTCACCATCGCAGCGCCGTGGAAGCTGCCGACGGCGCCCACGCGGCCTGGCGCTACGGTGGCCGTGCGCACCGCAATCGGCCCGCCCATGCAATAGCCGGTCGTGCCGAGCTTGCGCCCCTTGTCCACCTCGGACTGGGCGTCGAGCCAGGCGACGAAGGCCTTGGCGTCGCTCAGGTGCATGGCCGGCGTCAGCGCCTGCATCAGCGGCATCACTTCGGCAATCGGCGTCTGGCCGCCCTGCGCCGCGGTGGGCGCTCTCTTCTGCCGGTAGAAGGGGTTCACGACCAGCACGCTGTAGCCCGATTCGGCCAGCCGTCGGCCCATCTGCCGGAAGGCCGGGCGCAGGCCGAACACGTCGGGCCACACCAGCACGCCGGGCGCGGCACCGGACGTGGGTGCGACGAAGTAGGCATCGCAGCTGCCGTCGGTCGTGGTGATGGTCACCTCGCGTTCGGCCACGGCCACGGCGTTGGCCACGCTGGGCAGCGCGGTCAGTACGCCGGCCGATGCGGCCCACGCCGCGAAGTCGCGGCGGGTGTATTTCTTCAGCGCTTCCTGGTCGTTCAGATCACACACGGTGGGCACCTCATCAGGGCAACATGACAACCACGGCTTGTGCCATGGATCGCGCCGTTCTGCTGGCGTCTGGCGCTCCAAACACCCATTGCCATCAGGGTCAATGCCCGGCGTGCGATCCGCGCTGGAGCCTGGGCCGAGGCGGGCCGATACTGTGCCCATGCTGCTCAAGGTCGGTGAACTCGCCAAGCGAACGGGCCTGACCGTGCGTGCGCTGCACCACTACGACAGCATCGGCCTGCTGCGCCCGTCCGGGCGCTCGGAGGGCGGCTACCGCCTCTACAACCGCGAGGACGTCGCGCGGCTGCACGGCATCCAGACGCTTCGCCAGATGGGCGTGCCGCTGGCCGACGTGGCGCAGCTGCTGGACGGGGGCGCCAGCTCCCTGCCGGCGATCCTGGCACGGCAGCTCAGCGCGCTGGACCAGGAGATCGCCCGGACCCAGGCGCTGCGCAAGCGGCTCGGCGTGATGCAACGGGTGCTCGCGGGCGGTGGTCAGCCGGAGATCGACGACTGGCTCGCCAGCCTGGCGATGATGCGCACCTTCGAGCAGTACTTCAGCGTCGGGGAGCTCGAGCTGGCCTTCGAGCGCTGGAAACAGTGCGCGGCCGAGTGGCCCTCGCTGGTGCAGGCCATCCACGCGGCGATGGATCGCGGCGTGCCGCCCGATTCGGTGGAGATTCAGCCGCTGGTGCAGCAATGGATGGACCTGGCGGCTCGCTGGATGGATGGCGACCTCGATTTCCTGGGCCGCTGGGGCAGCATGTTGCGTGAGCAGCCGGGTCTGCCGCTGCCCGCGGGCATGGACCTCGCCTTGCTCGACTACATCGATGTTGCGATCCAGCGGCGAATGGCCGTGCTCGCCAGGTACGTCAGTCCGGAACAGCAGCAACGCCTTGCCAGCAACCGCCCGCAATGGCGCGCGCTGCTGGAGCGTGCCGAGCGCCTGATGGCCGATGGCGTGCCACCCCAGGCCGAAGCCGCGCGTGAACTGGCGCGCGATTGGCAGGCCCTGATGGATCGCACGGCAGGGCACGACGCTGCCCTGGGCGACCGCCTGGTCGCGGCCTACGAGAATGAGCCGCTGCTCCAGGCCGGCATGGCCTTCACGCCGGCGTTGAGAAGTTACGTCAGGCAGGCCGCAGGCGCTTGACCCTGACGCAAGGTGAGGGTGGACGATGCGATCTCCACCACACCGGGAGCTCGCCGTGCCCACCATGCCGTCCAACATCGTTCGCCAAGGCGAGCCGAGCCGCTCGGCCCACTGGGTCGCCGCGTTGCGCGCCGTTCATCAGTTGCTCGACGAGCCCCTGGTCCTGCACGATCCGATCGCGCTGCGGCTGTTGGGCGCATCGGCAGAGGCCGCGTTGCGGGCCGATCCGTTCGCCCTGAACGACCCGCTCTCGCGCGGCGTCCGGGCCGTGATGGTCGCGCGCAGCCGGTTCGTCGAGGACGAGCTGTCGCGCGGCGTGGCGGCAGGGGTGCGCCAGTACGTCCTGCTGGGCGCCGGTCTCGACACCTTCGCCTATCGCAGCCCCAGCCCCGATGCGCAGCTGCGGGTGTTCGAGGTGGATCACGCCGGAACGCAGCGCTGGAAGCAGCAACTGTTGGCCGACGCGGGCATCCCCGTGCCTCCGACGCTGAGCTTCGTGCCCGTGGACTTCGAGCGCGACGACCTGGGCGGAGCGCTGGCGCAGGCCGGGTTCCGGGCCGACGAGCCGGCCTGCGTCAGCTGGATGGGTGTGACCACCTACCTGACGACCGATGCGGTGCTGCGGACGCTCCGCGCGATGGCCGGCCTGGCCCCGGGCAGCTGCGTGTGCTTCGACTACCGCGTGCCGGCTGCGATGCTCGACCCCGTCGACCGCGTGATCGACGAGGTCGTCGGGCTGAAGGCTGCCGCTGCTGGAGAGCCCTGGCTGTCGACCTTCGACCCGACGCAGTTGCAGGCCCAGCTGCTCGACGCGGGATTCGGTTCCGCAGACAGCACCACGCCGGACGAGCTCAATGCCCGCTACTTCGCGCGACGCAAGGACGGGCTGCGCACAGGCGGCAGCCTTCGGATCATGTGCGCCCGCACAGCAGGCGCCCGGCCAGGCTGACGCCCACTGGGCATCTGGATCCAGCCGACGCGGTGCCCGAGGCTCGCGCGTGGCGATACTGCGCGCTCTGGTCGACACAGACGCAACGATGCCCGACACCGTCCGACGAACACTGATGATGGCTCTGGCCAGCGGGGCTGCGGGCTGCGGCATGCCCTCGACACGGGCGGGCCTTGCGCCGAATGGCGGCGGCCGCTGGGTGGACTGGGAGCACTTTCCATCCAGGTTCGTGGCGCCGCGCAAGGTGCGCGTCTGGCTTCCGCCCGAATACGACGCATCGCACGAGAACTTCGCGGTGCTGTACATGCAGGACGGCCAGAACCTCTTCGATCCGCCGAGCCCCATGGCGCGGGGCGCGTGGGATGTCGACCGGCATCTGCTGGCGCTGCGCAGGTCCGGCGATGTTCGACCCACCATCGTGGTCGCGGTATGGAATGCCGAGAACAACCGGGCGCGCGAATACGGGCCTCAGGCCGCGATCGAGGCCTTGCCCGCCGAGTTGCGGCGCTTGGTGCCGCCCGCCGGGCGCTCGGCCGATACCGAGCCGCTGGCCGACGGCTACGTCCGCTTCCTGGCCACCGAGCTGAAGCCTTTCATCGACGGCCACTACCGCACACGGGCCGGCCGCGACGACACCTTCGTCATGGGCTCGAGCATGGGCGGGCTGATTTCGCTCTACGCGCTGTGCTCGTTCCCGGAGGTGTTCGGCGCGGCCGGCTGCCTGTCCACGCACTGGGTCATCACCACCCATTACGCGGCCTTCCCGGCCCACTTCGCCCCCGGTGCCGGCGGTGATCCACGGGTCGAACGGATGGCCGCGGCCTACCGCGACTGGCTGCGTGGGCACCTGCCCCCGGCGGGAAGGCACCGCCTGTATTTCGATCACGGCACGCAGGGCCTGGACGGTCTGTACGGCCCGCACCAGCAGCTGGTCGACGATCTGCTCGCGGCCAAGGGCTACCGGCCCGGCGTCGACTGGATGACCCGCGTCTTCCCCGGTGCGCCACACGACGAGAGCGCCTGGCGCGAGCGGCTCGCGATCCCTTTGACATTCTTGCTGCGGCCCTGAAGCGGAGACAGCCCATGACCCCGATCCCTGTCCCGATTGCGCGCCTGCTGGCCGCGCTGCTCATCGCCTTCACGGGCCAGTGCGCGTCCATTGCCGAAGCCAGTGACTTCGCGTCGACGCGGCCTGCGGCCCGCATCGAGTACTGGCAGCAGCGCCAGGCGGCCATCGAGGCGCGGCTCGCCGACGCCGCGAGCCTGCGCGACGTGAAGCTGGTGTTCGTCGGCGACTCGATCACCGACTTCTGGCTCCTCGGCGACGACCCGTGGATTCCCGGCCGCATGCACGGCCGCCGGGTCTGGGATGAGTCCTTCGGTGGCGCCGTGCCCCAGAACATCGCGCTGAACATCGGCATTTCGGGCGACCGCACCGAGCACCTGCTGTTCCGGATCCTGCCGAAGGCGCAGGGGGGCCTCGGCCAACTCGATGCCCCGGCCCTGGCGCCCGAGTTCTTCGTGTTGATGGTCGGCATCAACAACTCCTACGCACCCGAGATGCCGGTCGCCGACAGCGTGTTCGAGGGCGTGCTGGCGGTGATGCGGTCCCTGCACGCGCGCAAGCCTGGCGTGCGGCTCATTCTGCAATCGATCCTGCCCACCTCGGAGCCGTCCAGGGACGACGCGGTGGTGAAACCCGTGAACCGGCGGCTGGCGGCGCTGGCGAAGAGTCCCGAGTTTGCGGGCTTCACGACCTGGCTGGACCTGCACCCTTCGTTCGTCGATGCGCAGGGCCGCCAGGATGCGCGGCTGTTCGTCGATGGCCTGCACCCGAGCGAGGCGGGCTATCGCGTCTGGCGCGATCGGCTGGTGCCCGCCCTCGCTGTGGCACGCGCCGCGGCGCGTTGATCAGGCCGGTGCATGTCCACCGTGATGGCCACGATCTCGGGACCGATGCCGTCACCCGGCAGCACGGCGATCTTCAGAGGCGTCACGGTACCTTGCTTCGATGGTGAAACGGTGCCGCATTCTCGTCGCTCTACTGCGTGCTGTTCCCCTCTGGGCCGTTGCCCACGCCCACCCGCTTCACAATCGCCCCGATGAACCCTCCCGCTCGAACCGTGGCATTGCTGCTGAACCTGGCGCATGCCTTCGACCACCTGTTCCTGCTGATCTTCGCCACCGCGGTGGGCGCCATCGCCGCCGACTTCGGCTTTGCGCGCTGGGAAGACCTGATGCCCTATGGCGCGGGGGCGTTCCTGATGTTCGGGCTGGCCTCGCTGCCGGCCGGGCGCCTGGGTGACCTGTGGGGCCGGCGCCAGATGATGCTGGTGTTCTTTGCCGGCATGGGGGCCTCGGCGCTGCTGGCCGCCGTGACCCAAAACGCCTGGCAGATGGCGGTGGCGCTGACGCTGCTGGGCATCTTCTCGTCGATCTACCACCCGGTGGGCATCCCGATGCTGGTGCAGGGCGCCAAGCGGCCGGGCGCCACCATCGGCGTCAACGGCCTGTCGGGCAACCTGGGCATCGCGGCGGCGGCGCTGATCACCGGCCTGCTGGTCAAGCTGCTGGGCTGGCGCGCGGCCTTCGCCGTCCCCGGCCTGGCCTGCTTTGCGATGGGCTGGCTGTTTGCCCGCGTGGTGCCGCACGAGACCGAGCCGCCGCACAAGCGCGAGCGCAAGGCTGCCGTGCCGCTGCCGGCCGCGCAACTGGCGCGCGTGCTGGTGGTGGCCACCGTGGCCTCGGCCTGCGTGGGCCTGCTGTTCAACCTGTCCACCAACGGCAACGGCCGCCTGCTCGACGAACGCATGCGCGGCGTGGTGGCCGATCCGGCCACGCTCGGCATGCTGCTGGCGGCGGTGTACGCCGTGGCCTCGCTGGCGCAGGTGGTGGTGGGCCGGCTGATCGACCGCTTTCCGCTCAAGCCGCTGCAGTTGGTCATCATGGCCATGCAGGTGCCGCTGCTGCTGCTGGCCGCGCATGCGCAGGGCTGGTGGCTGTATGCCGCGCTGCTGGGCGTGATGGTGCTGATCTTCGGCGGCATCCCCTTCACCGACGCCACCATCGTGCGCTACGTGGACGACCGCATGCGCTCGCGCGTGGCCGGCGTGCGCCTGGCCATGTCGGCCGGCTTCAGTTCCCTGGCGGTGTGGGCGCTGGGCCCGGCCGTCAAGTCGGCCGGCTTCGACAGCCTGCTGATGGCGATGGCCGGCATTTCCCTGCTCACGGTGGCGGTGGTGATGTTCCTGCCGGGGGAGCCGAAGCAGGCCTGAGGCGGGGCGGCACGAGCTCGGCGCTGCCCACTGCGCCGCGCCGCGCCTCAGAACAGGCCCACGATGCGCCCGTCGTCGTCGAGGTCGATCGATTCGGCGGCCGGCACACGGGGCAGGCCGGGCATGGTCATGATGTCGCCGCACACCATCACCACGAACTCGGCACCGGCCGCCAGTCGCACCTCGCGCACATGCACCACATGGCCGGTGGCAGCGCCGCGCGCGGCGGGGTCGGCGCTGAAGCTGTAGGGCGTCTTGGCGATGCAGACCGGCAGGTGGCCGAAGCCCTCGCCCTGCAGCCGCTCGATCTGTGCACGCACGGCGGGCGAGGCGCTGACGTCGGCGGCTCGGTAGACCTGCGTGGCCACCTTGCGCAGCTTGTCCCACAGCGTGTCGGCGTCCTCGTAGACGAAGCGCATCTGGCTGGGCCTGGCGGCCAGCTTCACCACCTCGTGCGCCAGGCTCTCGGCGCCTGCGCCGCCCTCGGCCCAGTGGCGCGCCAGCACCAGCGGCACGCGCTTTTCCAGGGCCCAGTCGCCCAGCACGCCCAGTTCGTCCGGGCGGTCGTCGGTGCGGTGGTTCAGCGCCACCACGCAGGGCAGGCCGAATACGCGCGACACGTTGTCCACGTGCCGGTCGAGGTTGAGCAGGCCCTCGCGCAGCGCGGGCAGGTTGGACGCCGACAACTGCGGCAGCTCGACCCCGCCGTGGAACTTGAGCGCCCGGATGGTGGCCACCACCACGGCCGCCGCGGGGCGCAGGCCGGACTTGCGGCACTTGATGTCGATGAACTTCTCGGCGCCCAGGTCGGCGCCGAAGCCGGCCTCGGTCACCACGTAGTCGGCCAGCTTGAGTGCGGCGCGCGTAGCCAGCAATGAATTGCAGCCGTGCGCGATGTTGGCGAAGGGGCCACCATGCAGGATGGCGGGGTTGCGCTCGAGCGTCTGCACGAGGTTGGGCGCCAGCGCGTCCTTCAGCAGCACGGCCATCGCGCCATGCACCTTCAGGTCGGCGGCGCACACCAGGCGCTGGTCGCGCGTGCTGCCGATGACGATGCGGCCGAGTCGCGCCTTCAGGTCGCGCAGCGAAGTGGCCAGGCACAGGATGGCCATCACCTCGGAGGCGACGACGATGTCGAAGCCGTCCTGCCGCGGGTAGCCGTTGGCCGGCCCGCCCAGGCCCACGGTGATGTCGCGCAGCGCCCGGTCGTTCATGTCCACCACCCGCTTCCAGGTGATGCGTCGCACGTCGATGCCCAGCGCGTTGCCGTGGTGCACGTGGTTGTCGATGGCGGCCGACAGCAGGTTGTGCGCCAGCGCCACCGCGCTGAAGTCTCCGGTGAAGTGCAGGTTGATGTCCTCCATCGGCACCACCTGCGCATGGCCGCCGCCGGCCGCGCCGCCCTTCAGTCCGAACACCGGCCCGAGCGAGGGCTCGCGCAGCGCGACGATGGTCTTGTGCCCGATGCGGTTGAGCGCGTCACCCAGGCCGACCACCGTGGTCGTCTTGCCCTCGCCCGCCGGCGTGGGGCTGATGGCGGTGACCAGGATCAGCTTGCCGTCGGGCCGGTCGGCCAGCGACTCGAGGTAGGGCAGCGAGATCTTGGCCTTGTAGTGGCCGTAGGGCACCAGGTGCTCATCAGCGATGCCCAGGCGCTCCCGCGCCAGATCGACGATGCGTTGTGGCCGCGCACGCTGCGCGATGTCGATGTCGGTCTCGGCCAAATCCCGTCTCCCGTTGTGCCCCGGTCGGCGATGGTGACACAGAGTGAAACGGCGGCGCCGTGGGTCAGTCCGCCGGCAAGGCCCGTCGGTATTGCATCGCCTCGGCCAGGTGCAGCGTGGCCAGCCGATCGGCGCCGGCCAGGTCGGCGATGGTGCGCGCCACCTTCAGCACCCGGTGCAGGCTGCGGCCCGACCAGCCCAGGCGGGTGGCGGCGGTGTGCAGGAAGCGGGCCGTGGTGTCGTCCATTGCGCAGGCCTCGTCCAGCGCTTCGCCCTGCAGCCGCGCGTTCGGGCCGTCCTGGCGCTGCAGCTGGCGGGCATGCGCGGCGGCCACGCGCTCGGCGACGGCGACGCTGGTTTCGCCGGCCGGCTGGGCCAGCAGGTCGGCGGGCGCCACGGCCTGCACCTCCACCTGCAGGTCGATGCGGTCCAGGAAGGGGCCGGACAGCCGGCTGGCGTGGCGGGCGATCTGGTCGGGCGTGCAGCGGCAGCTGCGCCCGGGCAATTGCGCGCCCAGCCAGCCGCAGGGGCAGGGGTTCATGGCCGCCACCAATTGGAAGGCGGCCGGGAAGGTGGCCTGGCGCGCGGCGCGCGAGATGGTGATGCGGCCCGTCTCCAGCGGCTCGCGCAGCGCGTCGAGTGCGGTGCGGGCGAACTGCGGCAGCTCGTCCAGGAACAGCAGGCCGCCATGGGCCAGAGAGATTTCGCCCGGGCGCGGCGGCGAGCCACCGCCCACCAGGGCCACGGCGCTGGCCGAATGGTGCGGTGAGCGCATCGGCCGCTGGCGCCAGCGGTCCGGATCGAACCCGCCGGGCGCCAGGCCCTGCAGCGCGGCGCTGGCCAGGGCGTCTGCGTCGGTCATCGGCGGCATCAGGCCGGCCAGGCGGTGCGCCAGCATCGACTTGCCGCTGCCGGGCGATCCGCACATCAGCAGGCTGTGGAACCCGGCGGCCGCGATCTCGAGGGCGCGCTTGGCGGCAGCCTGGCCCCGCACCTCGCGCAGGTCCGGGCCGTCGACGGGCTCGCCGGGCTCGGGCGGCCGTGCGCGGGGCAGGGGCTGGGCCGCCTCGCCGGGCAGCATGGCCCGCACCACGTCCAGCAGGTGCGCGGCGGGGTGCACGGTCAGCGGGTCCGCCAGGGCGGCCTCGCGGGCGCTGGTCTCGGGCAGCACCAGGGCCCGCGGGCTCGCCGACCGGGCCGCGGCGAGCGCCAGGGCCAGCGCGCCGCGCACCGGGCGCAGCTCGCCGGCCAGCGACAGCTCGCCGGCAAACTCACAGGCTGCCAGCCGCGTGGCGTCGAGCTGGCCGTCGGCGGCCAGGATGCCCAGCGCGATGGGCAGGTCGAAGCGGCCCGATTCCTTGGGCAGGTCGGCCGGCGCCAGGTTCACGGTGATGCGCTTCTGGTGGGGGAAGGCAAAGCCGGCGTTGCCGAGCGCGGCGCGCACGCGCTCGCGCGATTCGCGCACCTCGGTGTCGGCCAGGCCGACCAGGGTGAAGCTCGGCAGGCCGTTGGCCAGGTGCACTTCCACCCGCACCTCGGGCGCCTGCATGCCGTCCAGCGCCCGGCTGTGGATGACCGCCAGTGACATCGTTCTCTGCCTCCCGGGCGGGATTCTGTGGACGCGATGGCAACGGCGAATCGCCCGGGCGGGTGGGCCCCGCCTTGGTGGGTCACCCGTTGGGGGGCGTTTCAGCGCCCACCGATGCACGAGCTTGGTGCGGATGGTGCGCGCGCCCGAAAGTGGTGCGCATTTGTCCCGCCGCCGCCGAAGCACACACCGCCATGGGGCGCCAGGGCACGAATGGCCCTGCGGAACGGGTGGCATGGAAGCTGCAAACGTGGTCTCCGAACCCTCCCCAGTCCCTCATCCATTCGGAGCTCGCCCATGAAACTCAAATTCGCCGCCCTTGCTGCCCTCGCCACGATCGCCGCCTTGCCGGTTGCCGTGCGCGCCGAAGATGCGCCTTCCACCACCTTCAACGTCGGCGTGGTCACCGACTACCGCTATCGCGGCATCTCGCAGACGCGCAAGCAGCCGGCCCTGCAGGGCGGCTTCGACTACAGCAACCCGAACGGCATCTACGTCGGCTCGTGGGCCTCGACCATCAAGTGGCTGAAGGACTTCGGCGCCCGCGACACGGTCGAAATCGACGTCTACGGCGGCTACAAGGGCGAGATCTCCAAGGACCTGACCTACGACGTCGGCGTGCTGGCCTATGTCTATCCCGCCAACACGCTCAGCCCGGATGCCAACACCACCGAAATCTACGGCGCGCTGACCTTCGGCCCGGTCACCGCCAAGTACTCGCACTCGCTGACCAACACCTTCGGCAACACCGACAGCAAGAACAGCTGGTACCTCGACGTGTCTGCGTCCTTCGAAGTCACCGACGGCTGGATCGTGGCGCCGCACATCGGCCACCAGAAGATCACCGGGCCGTTCAGCGGCGTGGGCACCTACACCGACTACTCGCTGACCCTGTCGAAGGACT
>Ga0075163_10004984_pt1 | contig 17774 bp, 18 predicted proteins | sample JI1023141ADNA_FD_71478 | JGI IMG/M metagenome (GOLD analysis project Ga0075163, IMG submission 71478) | Wastewater effluent complex algal communities from Wisconsin, to seasonally profile nutrient transformation and Carbon sequestration -... | ecosystem: Engineered > WWTP > Effluent > Algae...
TGCAACATTTGTGTACGGGATTCCCGAACATTTTCTTTCTCAAGTCGGGATAGGTTTTAAGAAATTGGAAATAGGACAAGAAGAGGAAATATAATATGAAGAGAGTTTTTATCATACATGGATTTGGAGGAGTACCTGACGGAGGGTGGTTTCCTTGGCTATTGGGTGAACTTGCTGAAAAAAATATTCCAGCCGTATCGCTGACGATGCCTCACACCAATGAACCCATAGTTTCTGAATGGGTTGAAACGATTGCAAAAAATGTATCAGAAATACAAGACGAGGTGATTCTCGTAGGACACAGCCTCGGCGTACCTGCGGTACTTCGTTATTTGGAAACGCTACCTACTAACAAAAGAATATATGCAGTTGTTTTGGTTTCTGGTTTCATTATGCCTCTTCAGCCTGAAAACCGAGAGAGTGACTTTAGAAAGATAGATGTGTTTGTTGATCCCGCAATTGATCTGGAAAATGTACGAGCAAAAATAGATAGTGCCACCGTCATCCATGGTAGACTGGACACTATTGTTCCATTTTCTCATGCTGAAATAATAAGCAAAGGTCTGGGTGCCGAGCTCGTCGAAGTAAAACAAGGTGATCACTTTAGTCAAAAAACAGAACCGATTTGTCGAGCACTTCCTCAAGCATTAGAAGCCATCGTATCGCTCTTGCCTAAAGCCTAGCGCCTATAGCCTGCATTGTATGTACCACATCTACCACACAGACGCCGTCGTTCTCTTCTATCGCAATCTCGGCGAAGCGGACCGACTGTACACGCTCTACACACGCGAGCTCGGACTCATCTATGCAAAAGCTATCGGTATTCGTAAACTCGAATCCAAGTCTCGTTTTGCATTGCCACTGTTTGCATACGCACGTGTGTCGTTTGTACGCGGTCGCGACATGTGGCGACTCACCACGGCGACCCCGATAGAAAACTTTTCAGCGCTCTCTCGCGACACGGCGTCACTTCGACTCGTTGCAAAACTCGCACGTCTCGTCAAACGTCTTTGCAAAGGCGAAGGAAGTGAACCGCGGATTATGAACGATCTCGTTGCGCTCCTCGAGTATTTGTCCCGCCCTGTTGTCACACATGAGGAAAGAAAAGTTGCAGAACTCACCTTTGCGCTCCGTCTCCTTCACACACTCGGCTATGTCGGCAATGAAACCAATTTCCACACTATGCTCAAAGACGACGCGACGTTTGGCGATCTCGAAACTATTTCTGAAAAAACACTCTTGTTCGAGATCAACCGGGCACTGCGGGAGAGCCAACTGTAAAAGCTTACAGCTGACAGCTTTTAGCTTAGAGGAAGTGCAAATACTCCAAGTTTTCCTGCCCACTGTAAACTGTCAGCTGTCAGCTATGTTATAATGTCCCTATGTCTCTTCCCGAAGAACCAAGTCGTCTCGACAAACTACAAAACCGCCTGTACGCGAAAAACACACCACTACGCAAGCGTGGGCGTGCTCGCATGTCCGAAGAAACAGTTGCAGGACACGACACGTTCACTCCTATAGAACCTATGACTCCACACAAAAAACTTCCTCCTACATTTTTCAAAAAAGTATTTTTTGGTTCACTCGTTATTTTTATTTGCGCGCTGTTGTTTGCGGGATTTATGTGGTGGCAAGGCAAACGTACCGTCTCGAGTGATCGTATCGAGATCACTATGCTCGGCAGTACCTTTACCGAAGGCGGAGAAGAGCTACCTCTTGAATTTGAAATACTCAACAAAAACAGTGCCGAACTCGAACTTGCAGACCTCGTCGTCGAATACGCAAAGAGTGGAGTCGATGCATCAGAAAAACAATCCATCCGTATACCAGTCGGTACGATAGGTGGGGGCAAGCGCGCGGTCGTGCCGGTCAGTGTCGTTCTCTATGGTGAAGAGGGTTCTATGCAGTCGATTGATCTCGCACTCGAATACCGTATCGCTGGATCAAACTCTGTGTTTATAAAAAATTCATCTCACACAGTCACGTTGTCTTCTTCTCCTATTAGTTTGTTTGTCGACGCACCGAGTTCTATACCGCCGAACCAAGAGATTACTCTCGACGTCACACTCAAACATGATGCAAAAAATATTGCGACCGGAGTCGGACTACAAGTAGAGTATCCGTTTGGTTTCCAATTTGCGAGTGCAGAGCCTGCTCCTATCAAAGGCAACAATGTGTTTTCACTCGGAGATTTGCCCGAAGGCGCCGAGCAACATGTCGTGATCAAAGGTACGATGTTTGGTGAGATTGGGGAAGAGCGCGCGTTTCGTGTCTATGCAGGTAAAATGGATGCTGGCGATGAAACACGTCTTGGCGTCACCTACGCGACACTCGTCCACTCGCTTACTCTTGAAAAACCATTCCTCGAGGCAACGCTCGTCTACAACAATGCAAAGGGTAACGAATTTACTGTTAAGCCTGGTGAAGTAGTGACTGCTTCAGTAGAATGGGGAAATAACTTGCCTCTGAAGATGAATAACGTCGAACTCCGAGTGAAACTCGCAGGTACGGCATTTGACCCGAGCACGGTCAAACCACAAAACGCTGGGTTCTTTGATTCGGCAACCAACACAATCATTTGGAGTGGAGATAGATACCGAGACTTTTCTGCAGTAGAGCCAGGAGAAAGCGGGGAAGTACGTTTCACTTTTACTCCTCGTACCACGAACGGCGCTGGGCTGATCGAAAATCCTGCCATGACTGCATCGGTCTCGATCAAGGGTAACCAGTCGTCGTCGGGCAACACTCCGGAAGAAGTTTCAACGATAGAAGAAAAAACGTTCAAGGTCGCTACTGATTTGCGCCTGTCGGGCCGTACGCTCTATCACACGGGCCCTATCGCAAATACAGGACCTTTGCCTCCACGTGTTGACCAGGCAACCACATACACTGTGGTGTGGAGTATCACCAACACAACGAGTCAGGCTACCGATACGGTGGTCAAAGCAACGTTGCCGATATATATGACATGGGTTGGTGCGACCGTTCCTGCGACAGACTCGCTCGTATACAACACTGCTAGTCGTGAGATAGTGTGGCAGCCGGGCAATATCGCTCCAAAAACTGGTGGCGTTACGAGTCCACGCGAAGTGTCATTTAAAGTGTCACTCACGCCTTCTGCGTCACAACTCGGTTCGTCCCCAAGTATCGTCAGCGGTGCAACACTTTCTTCTCGAGACAACTTTACTGGCGCACTCCTCCAGTCCAGCTGGCCAGCGCTGACCACGCGACTCACTGCCGATACGGGTTCAAACGAAGGTGAATGGTTGGTAGCGAATTGACGCTTTAGTGTCATCCCCGACTCGATCGGGGATCCAGGTTGTATTGTGTGTAAGAAAGTAGTTAATCGCCCCGCCGCGTCAAACGCGGCGGGGCGATTTCATACAGATGCCCGAATTCACACCTCGTGCTATAATCCCTCCATATGGCAGAAATCAATGAAAAAGACGTCATGGAGAAGATTATCTCCCTCTGTAAACGTCGAGGCTTTATTTTCCCGGGCTCCGAACTCTACGGAGGTCTCGCGGGTACATGGGATTACGGACCACTCGGTGTCACGCTCAAGAAAAATATTGAGCGATTGTGGTGGCAAAAATTTGTCGAGAGCCGTGAAGATATGTACGGTATCGAAAGTGCGATACTTATGAACTCAAAGATATGGGAAGCGTCAGGACACGTCGGAGGATTTACCGACCCACTCGTCGAATGTTCAAAATGTAAAAAGCGTTTTCGCCCAGACCAACTCGAGGACGCAAGCAAGTGCCCAGAGTGTGGAGGCGCATTTGGTCCAGTTCGCCAGTTCAACATGATGTTCCAAACACAGATCGGAGCGGTAGAAGAAACGTCTGACACTATCTACCTCCGTCCAGAAAACGCGCAAGGTATGTTTGTGAACTACAAAAATATTATGGACAGTATTCATCCTAAACTACCTTTTGGTGTAGCACAGATCGGACGCGCATTTCGAAACGAGATCACGCCACGTGACTTTACTTTCCGTTCACGCGAGTTTAACCTCATGGAGTTTGAATACTTTGTTCGTGAAAGTGATTGGAGTAAGTATTTTGAATATTGGCGAGAGGAGATGCTCGAGTGGATAGATATTGTCGGTATCGACAAAGACCGTGTACACGAGATCGAAGTCGCACCAGAAGACCGAGCGCACTATTCGAGCCGCACGATAGACTTTGAGTTTGATTTTCCTTTTGGGCAGAAAGAACTCTATGGTCTCGCATACCGAGGTAGTTTTGACCTTGGTAAACATCAGGAGATGTCTGGTCAGTCACTCGAGTATGTCGACGACTCCGACCTCGCACCTGGAGAGTCTGCAAAGAAATATTTACCTCACGCTATTGAACCTACGTTTGGTCTCGACCGCACCATACTCGCCGTGCTCGTGTCCGCATATCGAGAAGACATCATGGGCGAGGGAGACGAAGCGCGTGTCTATCTGAAACTCGCACCATCGGTTGCTCCTGTGATCGCGTGTGTCTCTCCACTTCTCAAGAACAAGCCAGAACTTGTCGCCTATGCTCGCGGGGTATTTGCGAAACTCAAAACTACGTATGGACGTATCATGTGGGACGACAACGGCAATATCGGCAAACGCTATCGTCGTCAGGATGAGATAGGGACACCATGGACTATCGTCATCGACTTTGACACACTCGAAAACAACACAGTGACGGTACGAGACCGTGACACTGGCGCACAAGAGAGAATCTCGGTCGGAGATCTCGAAACTTTTATCAGCGATAAACTTTCGAACTAAGTATGTCTACAAAAGCAATCATCGGCATCGTTGTTTTGTTCTTGGTTATAGCTGGAGGAATATTTTTTATCACACGAGGTGGCACACAAAAGAGTGAAGAAGTGTTTACGCCGAGTGGTGTCGAGTTGAACAAACCGACTGCGTCACAGCCGTCTGAAACAGCTATCGACGCCGGTGCTGTCTCACAAAAAGCATGTGTCCAGTCTGGTTGTAACAGCGAGCTCTGTGTTGAAGAGGGAACAGACATATCTTCTACTTGTCAGGCGCCTACTATTGAACAGAGTTGCCTCATCCAGTATGCATTTTGTGAAAGACAAAAAAGTGGTCAGTGTGGTTGGTCCACAACAGACAAATACAACCAGTGCATGATCGAAGTCACAGAAAAATAGTATAAAAAAAAGACCAGCAGCGATGCTGGTTTTTTGGTGGCGAGAGTCACTATAATTAAAAAGAGGTTGCCATCCTACAAGAGGACAACAACCAATATCTTTTCACATTTTCACCAGTTAATGTTAATGGTGATTTCCGCCGATGTGATTGACGGTGATACTAAGTTGGCCAGTTGAATGGCCCTCGAAGTTTACGAACGCATTAGCACTTAAAAGAACGTGTTCACACATTTGCCATCCCAGCATTGGGCCCACACCGAGTGTGTAGTGCAATTGACCACCAAACACAACATCTCGATAAAGGTATGTTGCACGGGCGGTATAGAGCCAAACAATTTGAGGGAAATTCCATCCAGCACCAGCTTCGGCATGAAGATGAAATTTTTTCTTTTCAAGGCTATATACAGCCATAGCGCCCATCCCGAAAGCTATTGGACCTTTATATCCGCTTTCATTTTCGGATACTTCTGTGGGCTCTACAAATGAGCCAAGTACAAAACCCAACTCTCCAACTCTTTTGTCCCAGGCAACTCCCGTCATTAGCAATGCTTCATGAAGTTCTATCTTTGAAAACACAAATTCTCCAGTAGTAACTGAGATAGCGTTTTTAAATGGTACCTGCGCTTGTCCACCAATCGCAAATCCAAATGAAGCATCACTGTATCGCGCATTTAACTCAAGGCTACTTTGCGCGTTCGCAAGGCTGGGAACCAATAATAAAGTTACCATGGTCGCTTTCCGCCAATTTAGCCGATACGGCCAAGCAAATGCAATTGCATAGAGCAATATTACACATGCTTCAGAGGTTTCAAACCCTGGGTTTGAAGCATTCCACCTTGTTTTTGCAAGCATTAACAATAACACTACTGCTCCAAGTACAATCCACAGTTTTGCGTCGTACTCTTTGCGCATTTGGAAGCAAATCGCTATTGCACTGATAAATAGTGCTACGAATTCCAGAAATAGTAGTGCTCCTGGTTCGCTTAAGTCTTCAAGGTTTAGTGTTGTAGCCAAGCTGCTTATGTTAGTCATTTTGCATCCCGCCATACCAGCAGCGATCGTGAGAGGTAAATATACCCCGTACATGTTGTCTCTAGTCATTTTTCTCGGTTTATGGTTTTCAATTTAATTTAAAACTTTCGGCAGTATTGTAGCACCTTTGTGGTCCACTGTCAAGCATCGACCCTTGTAAAATAAGGCTTATTTGGTATATTTAGGGTATGAAAACATACCAAAAGACCCTCAAAAACGGCTTACGGACGCTTATAATCCCTATGAAGGGCAATCCTACAGCAACTGTCATGATTTTGGTTGAGACTGGCTCGAAATATGAGACCGATCACGAGATGGGGCTTTCGCACTTTCTCGAGCACATGTGTTTCAAAGGCACCACCCAGCGTCCACGTGCGATGGATATCTCTCGCGAACTTGACGGTCTCGGAGCGCAGTCAAACGCATTTACATCACACGAATACACAGGCTACTACGCAAAAGGCGAGGCGCGACATTTTGGAAAACTCTTTGATGTGATTTCTGACGTGTACCTTCACTCGACATTTCCAGAGGCAGAAATAGAAAAAGAAAAAGGTGTGATAGTCGAGGAAATAAACATGTATGAAGACATGCCTCACCGACACGTGCAGGATCTTTTTATGGGCTTGCTCTACGGCGACCAACCGGCAGGGCGCAACATCGCAGGTACACGCGAGAGTGTGCGCAGTTTCACACGTGCGGACTTTGTCCGGTATCACGGCAAACACTATGTACCAGGTGCGACACTCGTTGTTGTCGCAGGAGGAGTAGATGCAAAGAAAGTTTCGGCAGAGGTGGCGCGCGTCTTTGGCAAACTCCCACAAGCGAAAAAGACTGGCAAGAAAAAAGTCATCGATACACAAAAAGCTCCAGCCGTTCGTATCAAAGAAAAGAAAACAGATCAGACACACCTCGTGCTCGGCTTTCGTACATTCCCAGTCACCGACGAAAAGAGAAATCCTGCACTCGCGGTTCTCGGTACCGTGCTAGCCGGAGGTATGTCGTCACGATTGTTTGAGAAACTCCGCGAAGAGATGGGTGTGTGCTATTACGTTCGCGCTGGTAACGACCCGTACACTGACCACGGCTACTTTGAAGTCTCTGTTGGTTGCGATACCAAACGAGTCAAAGAAGTAATCAGTGTCATCCTCGCCGAATGCGCTCGTCTCAAAACCGAACTTGTATCTACAGAAGAACTCGCAAAGGTAAAAGAGTACATGGTCGGCAACATGCTCCTCGAACTCGAGTCGTCAGATGCCTATGCCAATTTCTACGGTGGCCAGGCAGTGCTCCGTCGCCCTCTCCGCACCCCACGCGAGGCAGAGAAGAGAGTTCGCACCGTTACAGCTGAGGATATACAAAAGGTGGCAAAACAAGTCTTTACAACCAAAACCCTCAACCTAGCGCTCATCGGTCCATATACCAAGGCGGATGAAAAGGTGTTTGCAAAGCTTTTGCGCGTGTAAGAAAGCGCGATATTTCGTGTCAGATATGGTATACACTCTTGGTGTTTTTTTTGCCGAGCTTTTTCTTTGAAAAAGCCCGGCCGGGAGGTATACTATATACAATGAACTTTCATCCTCGTGTCACCGTCGATATTTCTTCTAAATCCATCATTCGGGTGATACTTTTTGGGTTTCTCATTATCGCTCTCTACTATCTCCGCAGTCTTATTCTCGTTATATTGACGGCTATTGTCATCGCTTCGTTTGTTGAGTCTGGCGTACGATTTTTTGGCAAGCGACGCATGGGGCGGACGCTGTCGGTAATCCTCATATACCTCATGTCACTTTTGGTTCTTGCGGGAGTGTTTTATCTTTTCATTCCAGTGGTCGTTAGTCAGATCGATGAACTCGCAAAGATTATCACTCAGTATCTACCACAGGTGCAACAAATTCAAAATACTGGTGGTGTTATAGGTAACGGAAACATCGGCGAATCAGCGACAACACTTGAGAACATTGTCACCTCGTTCAAGGCTGTCACCCAAGGCAACTCCGGTGGATTGTTCCAGACACTCACTGTACTGTTCGGTGGCATAGCAAACGTCGTGCTCATCGGTGTTATCTCATTTTATCTTTCAGTCGAGGAGCACGGTATAGAAAAGTTTCTCCGCATCATCACTCCTGTCAAACAAGAAGAGTATGTCCTCTCACTCTGGGAGCGTACACGAAAAAAGATTTCACGTTGGATTCAGGGGCAGATGTTCCTTGGTCTTATCATAGGTATCCTTGCGTTCATCGGCCTGTCACTCCTTGGTATACAGTATGCTCTCATCATCGCACTCGTTGCAGCGCTGTTTGAGCTCATACCGTTTGGTATGATACTCGCGACTGTGCCTGCGGTCGCACTTGGCTTTGCAGAGGGCGGCACATCGGTTGGACTCATGACACTCGGATTTTTCATCGTTTTGCAACAAATAGAAAACTACATCCTCGTTCCTCTCATTGTTCGCCGTGCGACTGGTGTTCCACCGCTGATCGTCATCCTTTCACTTTTGATCGGACTCAAGCTTGCTGGTTTCTGGGGTATTATCCTCGCGATGCCGGTGGCAGTATTTCTCCTTGAACTCTTTACTGATCTCGAACAGAAAAAGATTTTTGAGAAAGAAAGCCTCGATGCTGTATAAAAACCGCTTCCAAGCGGTTTTTTCTTTGTTCCTTTTCTTTTCATAAAGTGTTATATTTTCCCTATGCAGAAACCATTTTATCTCACTACCACACTTCCATACGTCAACGCTGAACTCCACATGGGCCATGCGCTCGAGTTCGTACGTGCGGACGCTATCGCACGGTATCACCGAGACATACTCGGCGAAGACGTTTTTTTCAATTCTGGTACTGACGAGCATGGGTCAAAGATTTTTAAAAAAGCAGAAGAGCTCGGTATGACCGCGCAAGAGTTTGTCGATATGAACGTCGCAAAGTTTCATGAAAGTTTGGGTTTGTTTGGACTCATGGATGGCATGCATTTTATCCGGACTACCGACGCACACCATATCGTCGCAGCACAAGAGTTTTGGAAGCGAGTGTCTGACAACGGCTATATCTACAAAAAAAACTACCAGACCAAGTATTGTGTTGGTTGCGAAAGTGAGAAAACAGATAGCGAACTCGTCGATGGCAAGTGTCCTGATCATGGTGTTGCACCTGAACTTATCGATGAAGAAAATTACTTTTTCAAATACAGCGCATTTGGCGAGAAACTTTTAGAATTTTATACAAAGAACCCTACGTTTATCATCCCTGATTTTCGTTTTAACGAAATCAAAGCGTTTATAGAGCGCGGACTCGAAGATTTTTCCGTATCGCGTCTCGCAACCAAAATGCCGTGGGGGATACCTGTCCCCGGAGACGCAGACCAAGTGATGTATGTATGGTTTGACGCTCTTACTAACTACATATCAACACTCGGCTGGCCCCACTCCGCCAAGGCTCCGCGGGGCACGGCCGAAGTTGAAGGTGACTTTGAAAAATATTGGGTCAATGGCACGCCGACGCAATACTGTGGCAAGGACAACACGCGTTTTCAGGGCGCGATGTGGCAAGCGATGCTCATGGCTGCAGGATTGCCCAACTCTCACCAGATTGTTGTGAACGGTTTCGTCATGGGCGACGGTGGCGTCAAAATGTCCAAAACACTTGGCAACGTTGTCGATCCAAAAGATATTGCACGAGAGTTTGGTATCGACGCGCTCCGTTTTTTCTTGCTCAAGGAAATCAGTTCGTTTGAAGACAGTCCGTTTTCTCGCGAGCGATTCGTCGAGAGTTACAACGCACACCTCGCAAACGGTATCGGCAACCTGACGTCGCGTATTATGAAGATGGCGTCGACCAATCTTACCCAGACTTTTGAAATGCCGGAAAAGTCACTCCCAGAGGCGTGGCTCACTGCGATGGATGCATACGATATCAAAGCCGCTGCAGAGTGTGCTTTTCACGAAGCAAAACTCATGGACGAACGTATTACCGAAACTGAACCTTTCAAATTGGTCAAAACTGATAAAGTAGCAGGCGATGCAATCATCAGCGAACTCGTCGTCCGTCTCTATACCGTGGCGCGTATGCTCGCGCCACTTTTGCCCGAGACATCGAGGAAAATAAAAGAAGCAGTCGAGGCAAACACTATGCCAAGTGAGCCACTTTTTGCGAGAAAATAGTATGGAACTCAAATCACCAAAACTAGAACAAGCAAAAGAGCCGAAGCTAGAATGGCGAGAATATTCACTCGACGCGCTCCGGTATGAAATCGGGGAAATCGAGCGTGTTGTCGAAACAGTTTTGGGGATTTCTCGCACAGATCCTACGTTTCAAACAACCGTGCAAGCCATATCTGAAAAAGTCTTTTATGGGAAGCTGAACGATCTCTCGGATACTGATTGGGCAAGACTTGAAAATACTGATTCATGGTCGGAACTTTCTGTGGGTGATTTTGAGAAACTCGATGAGTTAGTGAAAATACATGGTCAAACTATGGATCATATTATGCAAACGATAACAGCGGGTAAAAAACTCGCAGCACCTATTATTTTTCGCCATGATGGAAAGCTACATCTTGTTTCGGGCAACAAAAGGTTGATGCTCGCTCGTGTATATGACAATCGTCCAAAAGCAATTTTTATAGAAGAGTAGTATGACACCAAAATATTTCGACATCCATACGCACGTGAACTTTAGTGTTTTCGACGCTGACCGTGACGAAGTAATCAAACGCGCACAGGACGCTGGTGTCATGATGATGAACGTCGGCACACAAAAAGATACCTCGAGAAAGGCGATAGAACTCGCAGAACAGTACGAGGGAGTGTATGCATGTATCGGACTGCATCCTATCCATTGTGATCGCTCACACCACGACGAAGCAGAAACAGGCGAAGGTGGTGTCGAGTTCACGTCACGCGGAGAAGTGTTTGACTACGATTACTATCTCGAACTCGCGCGTCATACAAAAGTGCTCGCGATAGGAGAGACAGGGCTCGACTACTATCATCGAGAATTGCTCGATGGGTCACAAGAGGCGATAGATGAAAACGTAGCCAAACAGCGTGAAAGTTTTCTCGCACACATTCGTCTCGCGCAGGAGGTAGGCAAACCGCTCATGATCCACGGTCGTCCGACAAAGGGGAGTATGGATGCGTATAACGATATCATCGACATACTAGAAAGCGAGGCAAAGAAAGCGCCGATCACAGCAAATTTTCATTTCTTTGTAGGTGATATTCCGACGGCGAAACGTATACTCGGCAACGGCTGGACGATGAGTTTCGACGGTCCTATCACCTTTGCAAAAGAGTATGCAGACCTCGTCCGGTACCTCCCACTCAGCTCGATGATGGTTGAAACAGACGCTCCCTATGCGACTCCAGTCCCACACCGTGGCAAGCGCAATGAACCGTCGTATGTCTCTTATATTGCGAAACATATCGCGACTATCCGAGGTGAAGATGAAGAGGCGGTCCGTGAAGCGCTTTTTGCAAATTCTCTCCGAGTTTTCCGTCCGCTCTCGTAGTACTTGCTTTTTTTTATGGATGTGCTATAATATATGTATATAAGTCGCATTTTTATTACGTGCTTTAACCCTGAATATACATGATTCAAAATACAATATCGCGTGGGATTGCGTTTCTCACCGTGTTTTCTCTTCTGGTTTCTCCGTTTACTATTATTCGCGCTGAGGAACTTCCTGTCGAAGGGCCATCGTGTGAAGGAAATACTGCACCTCTCATCCGTCTCAACGGACCAGAGACAGTCACGCTCGATCTTGGTGCTACGTTTACTGATCCAGGTGCCGAGGCTCGTGATGCAGAAGATGGAAACATAACTGAAAGTATCGAAGTCCGCGGTGATAGTGTCGACACAAATACTGTCGGTAGTTACAAAATTCGTTACGGTGTCTACGATTCATGTGACGCCGTCTCTGAAATTCTTGTTCGACAAGTTGTCGTGCGTGAACCAGTCGTGCTTTTTAACAATGCACCTGTTATCACTCTTCTCGGTGATAGTACTTTTTTTGTAGAACTCGGACAGGCGTTTATTGATCCAGGTATTTCTGGTAGTGATATTGAAGACGGTACACTCGACGACGGCATACTCGAAGATATCTCACGTGGTTCGGTTGATACCAATACAGCAGGTGTCTATCGTATTCGTTATGGTATACGTGACTCTGGTGCACCAACTGGTGATCGAAAAATCGATACAACAAAGCGTACCGTGATCGTGCAAGATATAACAATAGTAGATACAGATGAAGATGGCGTTGATGACGAGATCGACAACTGTCCACTCGTGTCAAACTCTGACCAAGCAGATACCGATGAAAACGGTGTAGGTGACGCATGTGAAGACGGAGGACCAAAAGTTATTGATACTGACGAAGACGGTGTTGATGACGAGATCGACAACTGCCCAGGTATTACCAATCCTGACCAAACAGATACAAACGAAGACGGTGTTGGTGATGCATGTGACGGAACAGGCGGAAATGAGCAAACAACCGATACTGATGAAGACGGTGTTGATGATGAAGTAGACAACTGTCCGCTCGTCGCAAACGCTGACCAAGCAGATGCTGATGAAGACACGATCGGGGACCTCTGTGACGAAACTCCAAATGGAAACCCACGCTCAGGTGGTTCAGGTGGAGGTTCTCGAAACAATACTGATGATGAAGAAACGGAAGGAGAAGTATTGGGTGAAACAACTGATGAATCAAATGCCGGAGCTATGTGTGACTATATCGGCACCTACCTCAAGTATGGCAAGACCAACGATACACAAGACGTTATCGATCTACAGACTTTCCTCAACGAAACAGAAGGAGAGACACTCGTTGTCGATGGTATCTTTGGACTTGGTACCCAACAAGCGGTACACCGACTCCAGATGAAGCACAAGGATGAAATACTTCTACCATGGGGACTCGATCAATCTACTGGTTATGTCTATATACTCACAAAGTGGTTTATAAACAACACCAAGTGCCCAGGTCTCGAAAAACCTATAGTCTAATAGCTTTTTTGCGCAAAATACCCCAGCCTTCGGTTGGGGTATTTTTGTATATAGTGAGCTTTACGAGTGCCCTGTTGTGTGGTCTAGCCTTTACTTTTTTGTTGCTTTGTGGTATAATAGAAGTATATGAAGTTGGTAAAAAAATGCATCAATATCTTTGTCCCGCACAAAGGCAATGATCACAAACCACACCTCTTACGTGAAGAAGGAATAGCGGCACTCCTCCTCGTTATTCTCTTGGTGACGGCTTTTTCATTTTCTGGAAAAGTAGCTGTCCAGACAAAACTACTTACCGCGTCGGTGCAGTCTCTGCTTCTTGCTGATCTCGCAAACGAAAACCGCATTGATAATGATCTTCCGAAACTCGTTTGGAATGACACGCTCGCTCGTGCCGCGCAACTCAAGGCCGATGATATGGCAGAAAAAGGTTACTTTGCACACACATCGCCTGAAGGTGCGACGCCGTGGTCATGGTTTACACAGGCAGGGTACCTCTTTGCCTATGCTGGTGAGAATTTGGCGGTCAACTATAGTGAGTCTGTCGATGTAGATGAGGCATGGATGGATTCTCCGACGCACCGTGCAAATATTTTGAATGGAAACTTTACCGAGATAGGTATCGCGACAGCCGTTGGTGAGTACAAAGGCAAAGAAACAACATTTGTGGTACAGATGTTTGCAAGTCCATTTATTCCTCGCGTTGTTGCAACTGGAGATACCGCTACTACCCCTGTCGCTACTTCTGTCGAGTCGCTCGAAACATCGAGTATTCCAGAAGTCTTGGGAGAGGAAACAACCGTAGAGGAGGTAGTCGAAACACTTTTTGTTTCAGATACCTATATCGCTGTTGAAAATACAGCTCAGACAAATGAGACGACAGGGCCTGCTGTTACCGAAACACCTCTCGCCGCAGCGACGGAAACAGGGGACTATGTAGCTGCACCGCTCCATGTGATCGATAGTAGTGCGCACTATTCTGTTTTCATATATCGGATATTGTTTGCTGTGGTCGCTATCTCACTACTTCTTATGATCGGTATTGAATATAAAAAACAGCACTATAAAAATATCGCTTATGCGGCAGGGGTATTGCTCGTGCTTGCTCTTTTGATACTTCTCCAAACCGTACTGCACGTACAGGTTGTCTCGGTGATATAGCTTCTCCTGTGCTGGCGCATCCTTCTCTAGGGCGCCTTTACAAAACTGCCTTTCTTTGGTAGTATTTTTGCACACGAGTCCCGTGCTGCGCATTTGGTGTGCGTAAAAATGGACACAAAATAGAGCAGTATCTAGCTCGAAACTGAAGAAAAGATCATTATAAAATAGCATTATAGTATGGAAGTAAAAGAACCAAAAACCCAAGTATATGAACTCGGTTTTCACCTTTCTCCAGAGATCGGGGATGACAATGTCGCCAAAGAATTTGGTGATATCAAATCTCTTATCGAAGAGGCTGGGGGAACCTTTATCAGTGAAGAAGCTCCTCACTCTATGCCACTCGCATACGATATGGAGAAAGTGATTGCAAACAAGAAAAATACGTATTCAAAGGCATACTTTGGGTGGGTAAAGTTTGAACTCACATCAGACAAGCTCGCTGAACTAAAAACAAAATTCGATGAGATGGTAACTATTGTCCGTTTCTTGCTCGTCAAAACTGTTCGTGAGAGCACACTCGCTCCAAAGAAAATCGTCCAGAAAATAGAAGGCGCAGCACCAAAACGTACCATGCGTGAAAAAGAAACTGCAGGTCCTATGATCGAGGCAGAAGTCGATAAAGAAATTGATGCACTCCTCGGAGACGAGCCAGAAGCAGTTGCAGAGGTTGCAACAGAAGAACCAGCAGAAGAGTCAGCAACAGAAGAAGCTACAGCCTAACAAAATAAACAACAAACAAGAATTAAGTACTCATTAGTAACTAGTTAACAAGAGGGAAGAGGTGAGAGGTGAGAGTAAATGCAAAAGCAATTCACTCCAACCTCCTACCTCCAACCTCCAACCTTCGTTATGTACATCAACCGCGTCATGCTCCTAGGAAATATGACTCGAGACCCAGAACTCAAGAGTCTCCCGTCTGGTATCAAAGTCGTTAGTGCTTCACTTGCAACCAACCGTACGTTCAAAGACCAAAACGGTCAAAAGAAAGAGCAGGTAGAATATCACAACATCGTTGCCTTTGGAAAAGTTGCCGAGCTTATCGCTCAATACTCGAAAAAAGGTGCATCGCTCTATGTCGATGGCCGCATGACAACACGCAGTTGGGATGCAGCAGATGGACAAAAGAAATACCGCACTGAAGTTATCGTCGAGAATTTCCAGTTTGGTCCACGCAAAGACGGCGCATCATCTACTGGTACCTACCAAAAAGACGACAGCGCTCCAAAGACTTCAGCTCCAAAAGATGACGATCAAGGTTTTGACTCGATAGAGTACCCACAAGAAGAAAGTAATTTAGAAGATATACCGTTTTAAATTAGTAAACACAGGAAAGAGGTGAGAGGTGAGAGTAAATGCAAACGCAATTCACTCCAACCTCCAACCTCTTACCTCCAACCTAAACTTATGAAACAAGATTTTTTCACCGCAAACAATATCAAATACATCGACTACAAGGATACCGAGATACTCAAAAAGTTCTTGAATCCAAACGGTCGTATCATGAGTCGTCGCCGAACAGGTGTCACTGCAAAGAGCCAACGAGGTCTTTCAGAGGCTATCAAGCGAGCACGATTTATGGGCCTTCTCCCATATATTGCTCGATAATATCAAGCAAAGCTTAGAGAACAAAAAAACCGCGTCTAACGCGGTTTTTTTTGTTTGCACCCTCCCATAACTAGGGGACCTGTCCGACTCTTGGCGGAGGTTCGGAAGCGCAGCTCCAGGGTGAGGTTGTGTTGTGGGCATAAAAAATCCCGCCACGATGACTCGTGACGGGAAATAAAATTTTGAGCAATTGCGGATTACACTATCATAGTGTATTTATTGCTCGTAGAATAAATCTCATGCATACCGGTATATATTTTTTCTACCGCTGAACCTTCGTATGTAAAGGGAGAAATAGGGTATACCTTATTATCAAGAGCAATTTCTACAATAGGGAGTGCTGTGATTGCTGTACCCACTTGCATAGCCTCTACAACATAATTAGTCATAAGCCAGTTACGCAATTCTGCAATTGAAACGGGTCGGCTTTCAGGTTTGTAACCCCACGCACTAGCATTTTCAAGAATCGTTTTTCTTGTAATGCTGTCGAGAATTTGTCCATCCGGTATAGGACTTATCAATCTTCCATCCGCCAATAAAAACATTACACTTGCTGTAGTCATCTCGTGTATGTATTCTGCAAGTGCATCTGTCCACAACGTCATGTATCCTTCTGAAAGGGATTTCATATCTGCCAATCTACCAGCTACATAGTTGGCCGCAGCTTTTACGTCACCAATACCGCCGGCACAGGTGCGTTTGAGTTCGCGTTCTACGCGAATTTTTGTCAACTTTCCCGGCGAAAATGTGTGAGGCATTATCATCACAACGAACATAAATTCGCCAGACGAATACGCTCCACAGCTGTCCGTATTTGCAAATATGAGCGGGCGAATGTACCAGTCAGTAACTTTAAGGTTAGCCTTTTGGGCATGGCGCATAACATTCATAACTCCAGTTACATACATTTCGTATGATGGTGCCGGCAAAGCCAAGCGAGCGCATCCTTGTGCAAAACGTTTGTAGTGATCGAGCATTCGGAAAACATACATCTCGTCATTTTTCTGCGTTGCTTTTTGTCCTTCAAACAGCGACCCAGCGTAGTGGAGGGCATTGGTAGCCAGACTCAGGGACACTTGATTGTCCGTGGTTACTATTGGAGAGAATGTTCCGTTCAGCCAGCTTGAAATGGACATGAATTCAAATGGATCTCTAAAAGGAGAAGGTAGTACGTGTATCATACTTATTTAATTTTTTTGGTGAATTGAGTATTGTTTCAAAGTAACTCTATACTTTTCTGTGCGCTCTGTCAAAACAAAAATCCCCTTACAAAATAAGGAGATTTTTAAGTGTTTTTTTTCTTTCTGCCTAGAGCCTCTAGCCTAGTTCTTCGGTGCTCGTTCGACGTATTCTCCGGTCTCAGTATTGACGATGATGCGTTCGCCAGCTTCGATAAAAAGGGGAGCATTGATAGTGGTACCTGTCTCGAGGGTTACCACTTTGTTGCCGCCTGTTGCTGTGTCGCCTTTGATATTTGGAGGAGCGTCTTTGACGACAAATTCCATTTTGATAGGCAGTTTCACCCCGATGATTTTTTCTTCATCTTCAAAATCAAATACCATACCTGAGACCATCATGTTGTCTTTGAGGTACGGCTTTGCATCAGCGAGAAGTACTTCGTCGAGTTTGAAACGGTTTGCTGGATCAGTTGGGTCACAGAACCAGTACTCGCCTTTGTTAGCATAGAGGAACTTGATATCGCGCTTTTGGACGTCGGCTTCATCTGCAGTATCGGACGAGCGAAATGTCTCGTTGTACGTGCGACCAGTCGTGAGACTCTTTAGCTTTACTTGGTTTTGTGGTTTGCGT
>Ga0075163_10004985_pt1 | contig 17774 bp, 17 predicted proteins | sample JI1023141ADNA_FD_71478 | JGI IMG/M metagenome (GOLD analysis project Ga0075163, IMG submission 71478) | Wastewater effluent complex algal communities from Wisconsin, to seasonally profile nutrient transformation and Carbon sequestration -... | ecosystem: Engineered > WWTP > Effluent > Algae...
TACAAATTATAATCACCTATTTTCTTTAGTACTTCTTTTCTGATCATTAAAGACGATCCTGTCATCACTACTTTACTTTTTTGGAACTGCGATTCGATCTCGGAATGTTCCAAGGGAAAATTTGAGGTTAAGAAAACATTATTATTAGTGTCTATCTTAGTAATATTTGATCCTACACATGAAATTTTAGAATTAAGCTGGAAGAAATTTACCAACTTTTCTAATCTACTAACATCGCTATAATCATCCGCATCCTGAAACGTGATAAACTCTCCTTGACATTTACCGAATAACAAATTCGAAGCTTTTAAATATCCTTGATTGGTGCCATTATGAAATCTCTTTATTCGCTGATCAGTAAATGAATCGATTATTTTTTTGGTACTATCCGTTGAACAGTCATCCGCTATCAATAATTCGAAATTTGAGTAACTCTGGTCCAAAATACTCTTAATGGCCTTCTCTACAAATTTCTCACAATTGTAAGCAGGCATTAATATTGACACTAAGTCACTATTCATTTATCGCTAACAATGAATCACTTAAATTTTGGGAAAACATAATCGCACCCCTTTTATTTAAATGCGTAACATCATAGAAATTTGCGATGCTATCACACAAAACATGATGTTCAAAATCATAGTATTCTAATTTATTCTCAGACACTATTCGATTTACTGTATTCTTATAATTTAAAAGAGTTTTTTTATCAAAGCTCACTACTTTGCTATATACCGGAGATGTAAAAAGTATAACTTCAGTAGAATTGCGTTTTGCAAGAGCAATCATTTTTTCAAGATATAAAATTGTTTTCTCATTCATTTCTGAATTTGTGTAGTAGTGGGGTTTAAATACTTCTTCCTTTGATGCTTCGTTAAGATATATCGTTCCATACTTATCAAATTCACTGTCTCCAGAACCCTCACGCAAGGTAGACGTAAACAGAACCAATGGCCTGAAATTTGAATTATACTCGGCGTATCTCATAAATGGAATATTCTTCCAGGCCCAACTTTTATATCTCTTTTTTGAATTATCTTTTATTAATTCATAAACGTAATCTGTTTGGATGTAAGGAAAATAATAGTACTCATGAAAAGGGTAAGAAAAAGCAGAGTCGGGATCTATTAAGTTATAATAGCTTACCTCTATAAAAAGTTGCTTTATTTTAACCTCATTTTCCTCTAACAATCTACGTAACACCAAATACTGCTCGGCATATCCTACACCCGATAGTCCTAAGTTTATAGCTTTACCCTTATGACGTTGTTCAAATACTTCACAATCTATGGAGTGCAATACGCGTGAAGGCCCTATAAAAGCCATATCGTAGCTCTCCTTTTTTTTACTCAACAACCAATAATTTTTTACAACAGTATTAGTTGGTACTATTTGAGTGAACGTGTGATCCAAAATGATCATTAGAGTTAAAATCAAACAAACAAAAATCGCAACCTGAACTGATCTCATCAATTAAAACTGAAAATAAATGAATTCGGCACTGCTATGAAACATTCCAAAGAATAAAATATAGAAAATGAAAAATACATAAACTCCCCACCTGAATAATAAAGGCTTTGTAAAGAACATCGTACGAACATCATAATTTTTCTTCAGGTAATGAACGCCTTCCAAAATTCCAATTGCTAAAAACAAAACCAACAAGTCGATCATTTCAACTTTATAATTCAGCTTAAGGATGAGAGGTTCAAGCCATAAATAACTTCCTTCCTTTAAGCTTATAATATAATTTGGGATCCCCAAGACTGCCGCTTTAACCATTAATATTGCTTTGGAGACAGTTTCTGCTCTAAAAAATATCCACGCTAAAGTTACAAGCATAAATGTTATGGAAACTTGAAGAAAATTATATAACCAAGAACTCCTTGCGATGCCCAGTTTCTTGTTTATTAGTTCTCTTGGATTTTTTGTGGCCGTTCCAAAAATTTGATAAACGGCATGTAGAGCCCCCCAAATAATAAATGTCCAACTGGCGCCATGCCAAAAACCACTAATTAAAAAAACAATTATTAAATTCCGATACCATTTTATTTTCGGAACTCTATTGCCTCCTAATGGAATATATAAATAATCTTTGAACCAAGTAGAAAGTGAAATATGCCAGCGAGTCCAAAATTCGGCAATGGACCTTGAAGAATAGGGTCGGTCAAAATTCTTCATTAATCGGATCCCCATTATTTGCGAGGCCCCGATGGCGATATCAGAATATCCCGAAAAATCGCAGAATATTTGGAATGAAAAGAATACAGCTGCAATTAGTATTGAAATACCCTCATAATCACTGGGATGATCAAATACAGGGCCAACATAGTATGCCAATCTATCGGCGATAACTAATTTCTTAAAAAAACCCCAAAGCATTAATAACAACCCATGTCGGAACATTTCGTAATTGAACTTATTCTCCGTATGAAATTGATGGAGTACATTTTGAGGCCTTTCTATTGGCCCGGCAACCAATTGCGGATAATACATTACATACAAAGCGTAGATTCCAAAATGCCTTTCCGCTTTTTGATTTCCCCTGTATACTTCTATTGTATAACTCATGGCTTGAAATGTATGAAATGATAAACCTATTGGAAGAATTATAGCTAACAATGACATCGAATAATTCCAGTTTAACTTATCGGCAAGTTCATTAAGGTTTATAGCGAAAAAATTAAAATACTTAAAGAACATGAGTATACTCACATTCGACACAATACTCAATATCAACAATCTTTTTCCATACTGTGGATATTTCTCAATATAGATCCCCGCAACATAATCGATAATAATAGTAAGAAATAAAATAAGAATGTATTTAGGGATAAAATACATATAAAATATACAGCTAGCCGCCAAGAGCATCGCCCATCGAAATTTATGTGGTAACACAAAATACAACAGCGTTATCAGCGGAAAAAAAATGAGGAAATCGAAGGAATTAAATAACATTATTTTGCTACTTGACTATAGGAGCTTATGATCTTACCAACTTTTTAAATTGATATATTCTTAAAAAGAAATAATTATATATAATATGGGGATTTAGATAATAACTTAGTCTTTTCCAAAATAACCCGGAAATAGTATTCGTGCCGCTTTTCCTATTGATCAGTTCTAAGAAAATATCTACTTTTCTCTTTGCGTCATTTAATATCCAGTTATTAGCCAATACGCCCATTTCTACATATTTTTGCTTACTTTTTCTGTAATCAACAAACGTGTTACTAACTTGCTCAGCATTTTTCGCGTCTACCATGGGGTAAAGATCCAAACCTTTTGCTTTATAAAAATTATCACCTCTATGATGGATCAAAGGCTTTTTCATGGCCATAAACTCCATGATACTGCTATAACTATACCACTCTCTATAACCCAACTCCCCAACACATATATCACTATAATGGATCACTACCATCAAATCTTTCCTGTTCATTTTTTTAAACCAGATAACATTTTTTTCGATGCCCAGATCTTTGATCAACTGCTTTGATTTGTCAACATCGCCACCATATTCCATCAAGATCAAAACAGAATCTTTTATGTAAAACGTATCCTTTTTCAAATAATCGGCAAACCCATGGATCAAATGATTGTTTCCCTTATCGATCTTGTAAGGCCCCCGCATACTCCAATCTTGAGATATTTGTTGAAACACAATAAATTCATATTGCTTTCTTAAATTCTTTAATGATTCGTTTAACGATGATAATTTAGGGTAATCCTCTGTGTATTGCTTAAAATACAAAAAAGGTGGCGTACTTATTCTTACTTTAGTTTTTGTTCTTATTTGCTTATAAGGATTTTCATAAACTTCGTCAGAGGGATCTAAGCTAACAGCAATTGCTTCCCTGATCCCAATAAACTGGGCTCTACTAATAATATTCGCAGGTATTTCCCAAAGTTGTGGTGGAGTATTTCTGTATTTAAAAAAGGGATACTCATAAAGATCGCTACCATGAGGTAAATAAACGTCAAGCTTTAATCCTGCTTTAAACAAATACGCGGGAGCTAGATCTATTCCAATAAAAAAATTAAATTCATTAAAGAGACTTCTTATTGACCTGCCAGAGATCTTCCTGAACACATCAATATTCCAGCCTAAGTTAATAATTCTGTACTTACTGATATCTTCAAAAGTATCTGCCTCAGGTAAAAAATGATCGAATTCATCAAACAAAAAAAAAGTTACCTCATGTTTTTCGTCCAATAGATACCTTCCTATTTGAAACATCATATTATTCATATTTCCTAAACAGGCGATCTTCATTTTTTGGTCAGCAATTTTGAAGTATCATTAAATCCTAAATTCATCAATACGTCAATAATGCTCAAACCTTTTATGAATTCGGGAGAATTAAATTGTTTGTATTCGGGATATGAAAAACTATTATACTTCACTTGTATTCCATTCTCCACATACAACTCATCCTTTTGATATTCTGCAGAACCACCTCCGCACAGATAAATAGTGGCTTGCCTCTTTTTTAGGAGATCTATCAACATTTCATTAGAAGTGAATTGAGGCTCTAATTCTGAACTAAAAAAACACGCCGTTGCTATATTCAGCTTATTCATCACTTCTTTAATGAACCAGGTATTTTTTTCGCACAAATTATTCCCTGCCATAGAAAAATAATTCTCGATCAAATAAAATACCTCCAAAAAAAAGGGAGCGCGCTTATAATTCACCTCTACCGATTGAATGAATTTACTTATAGCCTTAGTATCCATACTTAATTCCATTTTATTAATTGGAATAAAAGTGCTTTGTTCATCCTTCTTTAATGTCACCGACATCCAATGTTCTTGCTTTCCGATCAACATTTTTACTCTCCTGCACCAAAACTCTGCTGACTTAGGGTTATTTGTTACATGATCGAGGATGATGAATTCATCTGCATTATTTATCTTATTGAAAAGCCCTAACCAAGGCATAAAATCGGGCTGATGAATAGTAACAGTTTTGGGCATTTAAAGCTTGTTCAGATAAACTTGAAAGGCAACCAGGTCGGTTTGATTTAGAGCCTTTGCATATACATGCTTGCTATCCGTTCCATTTGATTTTATAATAAGCTTCCTTATTGTCTTATCAGAACTGATATGCGCTTTAACAGCATCTATCATTTTATACGAAAGTCCTCTTCCTCTATGGTTTTTGTGAATTACAAACTCTTCCATTTCATAACCATATCCAAGGTAACGAGGCATACTGAACTTGTTCAAGGTCACCAAACCAACTCTCTCTTGATCTTCACAAAACAAAAGGATATCAGTCATATAGTTTTTAAGCAAGGTTGAATAATATTCCTTAAAACTATCCAAAGTATATCTTACGGGTTCACGAAGTTCTTCCAAAACTTGATAAACCCATTCGCAATCATCAATACTTGCTTTACGAAGTTGCATTTAATAAGGCATGATTAACGGTTTTCAATTCTTCGTCTTTTAAGTCTTCGAAATAAGGAATGCAAAAAGTGTTTCCCACCAATTTATTTGCATTTTGAAATTTTTGCTTTTCCTCATGCGGACATGTCCAATTAAAAAAAGAAGAAAGAGCTATTTGACTTGTTTTAAACTGATCGACGATCTTGTTTTTTAGATCGGTGTCCTTCATAAAAATAACATATCGCTGCGCAACACAATGTTCCTTGTTTTCAAGAACGCTTAAACCTTCCTTATGTTTAATGATAGTGTCATATGAGTATTTAATGCTATTCAATTTTCTCACTATGCTTTCTTTCCTCTTTAAATTTGCTAATGCCATTGCCCCACAAATGTTTAAAAAACGGAAATTATACCTTTCGGTACTCTCGTAATTTTCTTGATCATCATAATAAACTAATTTTCTTGCCGCTATGGCAATACGTTCATCATCGGTTGCAATTACACCTCCATCAATACCATTGATCCCCTTTGTTGGATAAAAAGAAAAGATCTGCACATTCGACCCGCTTTTTTGACCCATAGAAGAAAAAAAGGATTGACATGCGTCTTCAATAACTGTTAGCCCTAACCCTTTCAGTTTTTTTACATCCGTTAAATTACCGGCATGGTTTGGTGCAATGATATACTTTACATTTTTTGATCTGCAAAGTTCTGAAGCACTTTCAAGACTACAATTTCCATCACTTAAATTCACATCGCAAAACAGGGGTATATTTCCGGTGGCGATAACCGCGTTGCTAATTGCAAAACACGTGCTTATAGCGGGTATAATAATTTGTTGTTCTTTTAAACCCAATGATTTGATCGCCAAAAATAATGCTGAATATCCATTAGAAGTAAGTACAATATGCTTTTTATTAAATAGTTCTTTTAATTCTATCTCTAGCTCGGATATAGCATTTCCGGTTGCCCAATTACCATTCGCGTGAATGGCTTTTAGTGCCTCCAGTTCGTTTTCGTCTTTAGATAGTCTGTAGTAGGGGGTCATTACTTTTCATTCTCGTAAAAATGATCGTCAAAATATGTATCAGGGTGAATTAAAATATTGATCAACGAATGTCCGTCTTTTGCATGCTCAGCAAAAGTTCTTCGATCGCCTTCTATTAACTTACCTTTATTATAACATTTCCATCGGGTCCATTCGCTGTCACTTACATAAAACGCTTCTTGAAATAAATTAAATCCCGGCTGATGATCGTAAGCCTCATATAATAAACCGAAATCACTTGCTTTTTTATCCTTCCAAAAATCAAGATTGTTTAACCCTGTCATTCCACCATGCGACGCAATCCCTTTGATCTGTATTTTGAACATTTTATTAATTACATCAATGTCTCTTGTTAAACAATTTGTGGCATCTTCATTCCAGATCGTTGATTGATCGATCACCTCAGAGTGATAACCAAGCTCATGGCCGCTTTCAATTAGATATTTTATGATCTTATAATTTTCAAACGAAAATGGATTGTATTCTGGGGCGTGGAGACGAAGAAAGAATGTTCCCTTTATTTTCAGTTCATTAAAAATATCAACTAATCTTTTTGCTTTCTTCACCGAAAGATCAATGTCTACCCTATTCACAACAATCTTTTCGGTTGCCTTTAAGTTCGGTTTTAATTTTACAAATTCCTCGCAAGTAATAAATTTGTATCCCAATTCTTTTACTTGCTTATATTGCTCTTCTATATTTTTATACGTAAATTGAAACATATTTCTTTTATATTTTTTCTAAAACTTTTTTGTCAGGAAAATTAATTAATACGCCAAAATCTTTTTTCTGATAAACAACCATGCTCCCCATGGCAACAGCCGAGGCACCACCACTTCTTACGGCATTTTTTAAATGTTCCGCGTTGCCTGCGCCTCCATGTGCGATCACTGGTACATTTACAGTATCTGTTATTCGCTTGATCAATGCCACATCAATTCCTTCCCAGGTTCCTTCCATGTCAACCGATGTTACCATTATTTCGCCAACACCTGCCTTAACTAATTCCTTGGCCCAAGCCTCCGGGGTAAATTTATGTTTTGTGTTGGCTGAATTTGAAACCACTTCTTGCTTTCCGAAGAGACTCTTTTTAACGTCAATTACACCTATCACTGCCTGTGTTCCATAAATTGTGGCTATATCACCAATTAATTTAAGATTGTTATGCGCGGCACTATTGATAACCACCTTCTCAATTCCAATTTGAAAGATCTTTTTCGCCTGTTCTAAAGTTTTAATTCCACCGCCATAAGCTAAAGGCATAAAACATTCGTCGGCAATTTCAGAAAGCAATTTGTAATTAGGTTCGCGACCTTGAGGTGTTGCTTCAATATCTAGAAATATGAGTTCGTCAACTTCCTTCTCATTGAATATTCTAACGGTATTAATTGGGTCGCCCACATATTTTGGATTCTTGAACTTAATTGTTTTTACCAGGCCGGCTCCTTTTAATAATAAACAAGGAATATATCTGGTAAGAAGCATTAGATCTTTGAGAAATTAGTTAGAAGGTGCATTCCATATTTATGACTTTTTTCAGGATGGAATTGGGCTCCGAAGATATTACCTTTTTGAATTGCAGAATCAAATTCACCGCCATGGTTAGTTTTGAGAATAGAATTCTCGTTCTTATCACAAACTACTTTGTATGAGTGCACAAAATAAAAGCGATAATCTTCATTAAATCCTTTGGTTAATTTGCTTGGATTATTTTGTTTCACAAAGTTCCAACCCATATGGGGGATCTTTAAAGAAGGGTCGTTGTCGAATTTAAATTTTATTGTTTGCGCAGGAATAAGATCAAGTCCCTTTAAAACTCCTTCTTCACTGCTTCTTGTAAGAAGTTGCATTCCTAAGCAAATTCCTAAAAAAGGCACTTTTTGTTCTACAGCTTTATGAACCAATACACTTCTTAAATTCAATTCATCTATTTTTTGGATAGCGGCGTCAAATGCACCAACACCAGGAAGCAATATTTTCTCGGCTTGCTCAATTTCTTTTATTTCAGAGGTGATCTTAGTAGCGACACCGATCCGTTTCAGCATATTTTGTACTGAACCAAGATTACCCATGCCGTAGTTGATAATGGTTATCATTAAATTTCGTCCTTGGAAGTATATTTAATATAAAATGAATAAGGAATAAGATTAAATTTTGTCATAATAAAAAACAATGGCTTTAATCTTACAAATGCTTTTTTATAAGTAGGGTAGTTTCTAAACGATTTTAAAGGCAGATTCATTAGTTTTTCAAATTCCTCATCACTTAGCTTTAAGCGCTTCTTAAAACTCTCCAAGTCATCCTTTGTATAATTCCTCGCTTGAGACAAAAGTTCTATGCCCTTTTCCCTTGTAATAACTCTTTCTCTTACGGCCGCCCCATACGCGTTTTTACGTTGATCCATTTTGAATTTGTTTGGCAAATAATAACCGTGGCCAAACCTTGATATTCTGTTTTCCATATGGTGTCCTCCATAATCGCTCCAGTCAAATTCTCTTTTTAAAAGCTCTTTTGCTTTTTCTTTACTATAATCTAAATACCACAATGGTCTTATTTTTCGAATTCTCTTTATTGCCGTCCACTTTATGAATTTATATAACGACATATTAGGAAAGGTCTTTATCTTTTTCGTACCAAATTGTTTTTGTATACTAGCAATATACTTCCCATCCATGTATGCCCAACCTAACGGAGCAACACCTTCTGCTCTAAAGGAATGTCCTTCGATCACATATTTAACTCCATACTTTTCAGCTGCGATATATAGTACGGATGCCAGACCAATATCGCTACTAGCATCGATTTCAGGCACACTCGCCTTTAAAAAAGATAGAAAAATATCATCAGCCTCTTCATTATTTACGATATATGTATATAAATCAACATTCAGCTTATTAAGTACTTTACTTATGTTTTCGTTAGCTACCGAATAATTCCATGTGTTATCATAGTGAACGGCTAAAGGTCTAAGACCGTACTCAATCATTTTATAGACAAGATAAGATGAGTCTACTCCTCCGCTCACGCCTACAACACAATCATATTTCTTATTTCTTCCCGCACGTTTTATATCATCTACAATTTTCTGGAATTCATCTTCACCATTTTGTCCACCCGGGAACTGGAGCTTTAAACTATCGTATAAATCACAATAATTACATACTCCTTTTTCGTTAAATGATATTTTAGGTGTTTCGCTGTCATACAAACAACGTGCACACATCTTTACTTCTTTTTTACTCATAAACAGCTAATCCAAATCCTTGTTTTCCAAAATTATTACCATTATAGAACATATGTTTTTTGCCATTGATTATCACTATATTAGGATAACATGTCATTTCACTGTCAAATCCATCCTCAGAAATTTTAATACCTGCTTTCTTATCCTTCCTGATCCACTTCTTGCAATCAAGTGATTCTGCATATCCCATTCGATATTTATCCTCTCCATAAACGTAACAAAACCACATTTTGTATAACTCGTCTTCCTTTATTACTGCTGACCTCGCTATATTCGATTCATTTTTGTCTCTGAAATCAACACAAACCGTTCCGTTTCGTTCCCATTTTATACCATCGGATGACTCGGCATACTTTATATGGTAATATGACTTTAACTGATCAGCCACACTTTCCCATTTCACACCTGAGACATAAGTCATTTTCCAAATATTATTTTCAATAAATACATGCGGTGAAGTAACAAGACAGGGGTCAAATTCACTTCGGGACATTATAGGCGCCTCTGAAATTTTCTTAAAAGTAAGGCCATTATCTTCGCTTATAGCTAACCCAATTGAAGCGTAGAATAATGGCTGCTTATATCCCTGGTTCCAGCCAATATAATACAGATACTTTTTATTATTGTGGTTAACTATTGAAGCTGGAAAAACACCATGCTCATCAAAATGACCAATTTTACCTGGCGATAATACAGGTTCACGTGACACCTTTAATATTTCATAGGTTTTACAATGCAATTCAACATACCCAACACTCGAGAACGATTTACTATTCCTTCCCGCAAAATATACACGCACCACATTCTCCGAAACAACATCTGCAACGGGTAGTTGAGCATGGCTTTGCAGCCAATCAAACTGACCGCTCGCTTCAAAAATTAATCCTTTCTTAACCCAGACCATGGGGATTTTTTTTAACAACGATAGTCCATTCATATAAATTGTAATCATGGATCAAGCTAACAAAACGTGACATTTCTTTCTTACAAAAATCAAAAAAGTACAAAGGATCAGCATAATATAAATCAGGCACTTCAAAATCTACATACTTTGTAAGCAAATTAAACGAAATTCCTTTGTTAGAATTTTCGTACATATTCTTTAAAGTGTCTTTTATGTACGTTTCCCAGTTATTCTTTTGCTCATTGAACTTGACATTGAAAATTCCTGAAGTAGTTGTATAATCTGCTTTTGTAGTAATACGCGATTCTTTGTAAAGAACTACTTTTTTATCATTAAGATAATTTTTCGCGGCCGTCAGCATTTTCTCACTGATATCGTAACCGTTGAAAAGGTTAACGTTGTATTTTTCAGTACTACAATACTTAAATAATTCTCCATACCCACAACCAAGTTCATTAAGTGAAAAACTCTTGCTTTTATCTTCAACAACTGACAGTAATTTATTAAAGCGCAATTGTTGTGATTCAGGGTTGGGCCAACCAACACTCTTAGAATCGATCCCGAATTTTTCGAAATTTTCCGAATAGAGATCTTCTATTTTACTTAAATCTATGCTCATTTTTTTCAAATAAAGTTGCTTTTGTTCCAATATAAGTTTTACCCGGCTCGGTGTCTTTAACTATTAAGCAGCCTGCGCCTAAAGTTGTATATGGCGCCAATATTATACCGTCACGTAAGGTAGAGTTTACGCCTAAAAAGGAGTTCTCACCTATCTTGCAGTGCCCGGAAATAACCACGTGAGAAGAAATAAATACGTTATCAAATATTTTTGAATGATGCCCAATATGATTACCACTCCATAATATACAATTGTTGCCAATCTCGACAAATGGTTGAATTGTATTATCCTCAAAAATGAAACAGTTATCACCTATTTTATTTGCATAATTAGTACACTTAGAACTAATGTAGGTAAGTAACTTGTATCCCTTAAGCTTAGCCGCATCGTAAAATTTTCTTCTTATTGTATTTTCTGTATTATAACCAATTGCTATGTGCATTTCGTATTGATCTGGTGGATACATATTTTCAATACCTTCAAAAGCAACGAGTGGACGACCATAAACTGTTCCTGTATTAATAAAATCACTTGTGGAAGTGAAAGCAACTATTTCATATTCACTATCGTTTGTAAGGAGATAATCCATAACCTCTGCCTGCCCCGAAGTTCCAAATAAAATTGCCTTTTTACTTTTCTTAATCATTTTTGATCTCTTTTTTTAATGCACTAAAAGGAACTACGAAAAAATACGGATATTCTTTTAATAAGAAATCCTGTGTTGCATTTAGTACTTCAGGTTTATAAATCTTTGTATAATAAAAATAACGATTATCGGTAGTTCCCCACTTCTTCTTAAAATCATAAACTCCGCCCTGAGTTAACCAAGTACCTCCCCAATTCCAATTTCTATACCCTCCTTTAATAGCTTCGATCATAGCTTCGTAAATAATTAACGCTGTTGGTTGCAAATTTCTATATTTCTCAACCACTGCTGGAGTGAAATATTCAACGGTTCTATTATAGTAAAATAATAAAAGAGCGCCTATCCGCTCTCCATTGTATTCCGATATATAGATCTTATATTCATTGTCGCTAAAAAAAGAAGGTATTAAATCGAAAAACCTTTTCTCTTTTGGGATTCCACCTATCGCCATTATGTTATCGTAATGCACTTTATATAAAAAATCCATCGACTCATTGCTATTAGAAGAGTGTATTCTCACACCTTCTTTTAGGGCCTTACGTATATTTCTGGGTCGAGGGTTTTCAAATGAATTTAATAGGTCAACCTCCAAATTTTCTTTTAACTCAGGAAAAAATGTCACCTGACCTATCCGTTCATCTACAAAATCATAGGCTAGATTATCATTTAACCATTGGTTCATTTCCCCATCCAGCGGATTACTTATAATAGTAGAAGAGATACAGTTTTTTTCTGCAACTAACTTTTGATACTCCACATTTAAAGCGGATAATATTTCTTCTTTATTTTCACTAGAGGGCGAAATAATAATTCCTCCATTGCTCCCATAAAAAGGGAGAGAATTGCAAACTGTGCCAGTTATTGAATTTTTAAAAGCGAGTGGCAAGTAGGCTATGATTCTTTCATTTTCAATAGCTTGTATTATAAGAATTTCACATTGCAAAAAGTTTTTCAACAATTTCATATAGTTTAAAGAAGTATATAATAAAGTACTTTCTGAAGTAAGTGATAAAACTTCAATAGCCTTGATTTCAGAATCTTCTATTTTAACTATGCGTGTTACAAAAGACACTTAGAAATTATTTTTATTATTTAAAAACTGCTGGCACCAGATTTCAAAATTCATTAAACTCCACAAAAGTAATCTATGGTTGATCTTTTTATTCACGTGCTCATCTATAATCTTTTCAATAAAAGCTTTATTAATGAGATCGGTCGAAAATGTTTTACTATTCAATAATAACTCCTTAATATATTCGGCATTTTCTCCTCTATACCAGCTTTCATCAGGGGCCGAAAAACCCTGTTTTTTGCGATTAATAATTTTTTCGGGTAAAAAATCCATCATTGCTTTACGTAGAACCGTTTTGCCATCATCATGCTCATGATATAAAGTCTTCTTGTCGTTAAAAACGTTTTCATCAATACGTTTCATTAGATCTAACTTGCCAAGTTTATGCTTAACTGGGATTTTTTGAGCAAAGTCTACCAGATCATTATCCAAAAACGGGAAACGTTCTTCCAATCCATTGGCCATACTCAACTTATCGCCAACAATTAGTAATCCCGGTAAAAATGTTTTGATCTCAAAATACAATGAGTTGGCAATGTGTTGTTCTGGAGTATCATATTTTAATTTTGAATTAAAAGTAAACACACGCTCGAAAATTTGACGCGGTTCATCTAAGTCAACTTTATTTAAAACGTCATTTGTGAATAATTCTTTCTTTTGATCATCAGAAACCAAACGTTGCCAAAAATTATAATATTGCCCAAAAAAATCTTTTTGGTCGATGGATTTAAAAACTCTATAATATCGCCAAGGATAACCACCATATAATTCATCGCCCCCTGTACCTTGCAAACACACCTTCACGAATTTGCTTGCTAATCGCGAAATATAATAGTTTGGGTAGCTCATTCCTACGCGAAGATCCTCTAAATGGTGAACCACTTTGGGTAAAGACCATCGTAGATCCCCGGCATTCATCACTTGCTCGTAATGCTCTGTTTTAAAAAAGTTTGCCATTAATTCAGCATCTCTTCTCTCATCATAATTAGCTTCTACACCGGTAACCTGACTCATATCAAAACCACACGTAAAAGTACAAAGCCTATCTACGTGGGTACTAGCAATAGCAGTTATTGACCCTGAATCCATACCACCTGACAAATATGATCCAACCGGAACATCCGACAACATTTGGCGCGACACTGCTTGCTGAAAAAGTCGTTTTGTCTCACTTACTGCATCATCAAATGTCATGGACTCATCTGGCTCAGTAAAATCATAATCCCACCAAGCGTTATGTTGAACCTCTTTGGTATCCCTATTTATGCAAACCGTATTAGCGGCCGGTAACATAAAAATATTTTTAAAGAGAGTAGTATAAGTGAATTGATTTTGAAAAGTGAAATACTCATTTAATGCATAATAATTCAATTCATTCTTATACTCAGGATATGCTAAAATAGCTTTGATCTCCGACGCAAATAATAAAGTGCCATTTTTAAAATAATAATATAGGGGTTTTACACCATATCTATCTCTGCTCAAATATACCTGCCTACTTGGTTTATGATACGCGCCTATTGCAAACATACCGTTTAATCGCTTCAAAAAATCGGTGCCATAAGCAACAAGACCTTCAACAATAACTTCCGTATCAGTTTCTGAAATAAAACTATGACCTAATGATTTTAGTTCCTGCTTTAATTCACGGTAATTGTAAATACAACCATTGAAACTGATTACCCATTCTCCATTTTTAGAGGTCATCGGTTGCAATCCTCTGTCAGAAACATCAAGTATAGCTAGGCGCTTGTGACCTAAAGCTACATTTTCGAACACATAATATCCTTCACCATCAGGTCCTCGGTGTGCAATAGCTAATGCCATTTGCTTTACCTCGTCTAGCGTTGTTGGTTTTTGATTTGTATTAAATATGCCTACAATTCCACACATTAATTACTTCACTCCTTTTAAAATATTCACTATGTATTCAAAATCTTCCTTACTCATTCGGTTATGCAAAGGAATGCTCATGGAGTGATCATTAGCTGCTTGAGCTCCGGGAAAATCGCTTGGCTTTATATTGTATTTATTAGCGTAAAAACCTAGCATGTGAACAGCGTGTGTTCCGGGCCTTGTTGAGATGCCATGTTGCTGCAAAAATTCCATTAGATCATTTCTACTTATTGGGGCTGTTTTTGGGTCCACAAATGTTACATAACTCTGCCATCCGTGTTTGTAATTCTTTTTATCAAACTGGGGTGTGCGTAACCACGCAATAGAACTTAATTCCTTATCATAATACGCGGCCCACTTTTCGCGCTCATCGATGAACTTATCTAATTTTTTAATTTGTGCAACACCAACCGCACCTTGAATATCAGTCATTCGGTAATTAAAACCCATCATATTAAAATCGGGTAATATATATGGCTTTGGTCCTTTATGTCGTTGCTCTTCAGAAATTGACGCGCCATGATTACGCAACATGCCTATCATTTCTCCTAGTTGATCGTTATTTGTTGTTACCATTCCTCCTTCGCCAGTAGTAACCGATTTGCGCGGGTGAAAAGAAAAACAACCAACATCTCCTAAACTTCCTGCAGCTTTTCCTTTGTATCCTGCACCTGCAGCACAAGCACCATCTTCTACTAATGGAATATTTGGAGCAATCGCTTTAATGGCATCTATATCGGCGCACAATCCAAATAAATGTACTGGAATAATTGCTTTTGTTTTAGAGGTAATTCTTTTTTTAAGATCATTTAAATCGATGTTGAATGTAACAGGATCTATATCGGCAAACACAACAGTGGCACCACAATACAAAACTACATTAGCAGTGCTTACCCAAGTAAATGCCGGAACAATTACTTCATCGCCTGCACCAACACCTAAAGATACTAATGCCAAATGTAAAGCTGTTGTGGCGCTTGTTACCGCATAAGCATGTTTTACGTCATGACGTTGTGCGAACAATTTCTCAAACTCGGCAACTTTTGGCCCTGATGTTAACCAACCCGTCATAAATGGTTCTTTGGCTGCTTGCCATTCTTCCTCACCGGTTACTGGTAATGAGATCTGAATAATTCTTTTAGTTAATTCCATTTCTTATAATTTTTTAGTGTCTCTCCACTCAATTAATTTATTTAACCCCTGCTCGAGATCATACTTGAATTTAAATCCCAATTCTTTTTCAGCTTTTACCGCCGACCCTATTCTGTTTTGTACTAGTGCTCTTGCATCATCAGCACTATAGGGTTTGTAAACAACTTTAAGATCTGATCTTTTTAGTTTTAATATGGTATCACATAATTGTTTAACGGTGGTTTGCACTTGTGTTCCCACATTGTAGTATCCAAACTTTACATCACTTTTTAAAGCAGAAATATTCGATCCCGCAATGTCCTCCACATAAATAAAGTCATAAGCCTGGCTACCATCTCCATTAATTGTTGGCGCTTCATTCGCGTCAATTTTATTTAACATGATAGGAACAACGCCACTGTAAACCGCATGTTGATCTTGGCCCGGACCATATACATTCATATATCTTAATCCTATAACTTCTAAGCCATACCGATCATTGTAAGCGGTACACATTGCTTCTCCTGCAATTTTTGTTGAGCCATAAAAATTTTTATTATTGAATGGGTGATCTTCTGTCATAGGGACCTCAACGGCATCTCCATAAACGGAAGCCGAAGAAGAATAGATCAATTTTTTAATGTTGTTTTTAACGCAAGCTTCGATCACGTTAAATGTTCCAGCAATATTCACATCAAAGGCTGTACGCGGATAATCTTTACAATGCAATAGCCACATTGCCGCTAAATGGATAACATAATCAACACCCTTCATGGCATCATTCAAAATATCTATCTCACGCACATCACCACCGGTTGGATAAATATAACAGCGCTTATCTTTTAGGCAATCTTCAATATTACTCATTTTACCACGCGCAAAATTATCGTAAATGATAACTTCCTTAACAGGCTCTTTAAGTAATTCGCGCACCACAAAGCCGCCAATAAAACCGGCGCCGCCGATCACTAGAATTTTTTTGTCTTTTAGCTCCATTTTTTAAATTGTTTTATAGTTCCATTCTGTTTCAGGTTCAACATATCCATAAACGCTATCCCATGGATAGCTTTCGTCTTTATTTAACCCCACTTTATCCACTTCAATAAAATACACATTCTCTACCCAATCAATTGTATTTCCGTTGGCCGAATAATTTAATCCAAGTGTAAAAGAGTAATTACCTGGTAATAATTTTGAATTGAATAGAATTTCTACCATATGTTTTCCAATGCTAAAATCACGATTAATATATTTTTCTCCCGATTTATCTACCGCGTATAAAATAGGTTGGCCTAAAGTTGTGCCTAAGTTTACATTGATCATTACATTCTTTAACTCCTTTAAGATCTCCAATTCAAGTACAACCTTAAAGGGTTGATTAAATGCTAGTTTATTTATTATTGAACCTTGCAGATCGCTTATTAAAATTTTCCTAAAAAAAGCTTCTCCGTTTGAGTAGATCCTATAGAAGTCATGTGGTATATCTCCCGTTAATTGTACATTTTTATTTTCGGTCAAATAGCTCTCAATTACTTTATGAGTTGGTCCACGTTCAGCTATTTGTCCATTTTTTAAATACAAACATGATGTACAAAGATTTTGCACGGCTCCTAAATTATGGCTCACAAACAAAACAGTTCTTCCTGAACGCGAAACGCTTTGCATTTTACCAATACATTTATCTTGAAATTCTTGATCACCAACCGCCAATACCTCATCTACGATCAAGATCTCCGGCTCTAAGTGTGCGGCAACTGCAAATCCTAAACGCACCATCATGCCTGATGAATAACGTTTAACAGGTGTGTCAATGTATT
>Ga0075163_10004986_pt1 | contig 17773 bp, 6 predicted proteins | sample JI1023141ADNA_FD_71478 | JGI IMG/M metagenome (GOLD analysis project Ga0075163, IMG submission 71478) | Wastewater effluent complex algal communities from Wisconsin, to seasonally profile nutrient transformation and Carbon sequestration -... | ecosystem: Engineered > WWTP > Effluent > Algae...
AAAAGTTTATAACTATTTTCCAAACTAATTTGAAGTTTCGGTTTTAACAATATATTTGTTCCAAGATTTTGCAGTTACCCCACCAAGTTTTTCTTGAATTGCAATTTTTTGAATGCGATTACATATTCACATTGCTAGTAAGTTGAATGATTTTGAAATTTCTATTGTGGATTTATTTGTAGATGAAATTTCTTTCGGATTTAACTTAGATTTTACCTATTAAATTATGTTGTTTTCCATAGGATGAAAGTAATTTCTTCTCTTGGGTTTTAAGCCTATTAATTTCGATTGTTCCCATCTAAGGCTATTGTGTAAAAAAATAACTTTCGATGTATTTATTTTTTTGTAACCTATATAATAAAAATCATATGAAATCAGCTACTTTTTTTTGGAGATTGTTTTTAGCAGTCTTCTTTGTTAGTGTCCATACGTATGGACAGGGCGCAAATCCAATTTTGTCTATGGATGTAATTACGATCCCGATCGGCAATAATCTTTCTCAAGATAGCTTGCCAATGATTACTGACTCAACAATTTATCAAGTGAACATGAATTTGAGTCTTTATGATTCAACGGATATTCAGAACATAGAAGTCAGAATTGGAAGTTCTGAAAACGGGAGTGAGTTTATTAGTCATGTTTTTTCTTTTGATGTTTCCGGGTCCCTTGGTGGTGGCTTGTCATACATTAGAAATGGTTATACGGTTCAACTTGGACTTGGGGAATTGGTCGGGGTTTACGCATATTATGCAGAAGTTCGAGTGCAGCATTTAAATGGCTCATTCTCTCCATCTATTTCATTCAATAAATAATTTCCATACTTTAAAATCTCTCTCCAATGAAAACCAATAAAAAAAATTCGGTAGTACTTCTACTTTTCATGATTTCGTTCATGTTGAATTCTAAGGATCTGAAAGCCGGAAATTATACTTGGAATGGTGCAACATCAACAAGTTGGGCAACATCAACCAATTGGACGCCAAACGGCGTGCCAGGGACAAATGATTCCATAACTATCGTCACGGGGGCAAACAATGTTTATTTATCGTCAAGTTTGACAGTTAAACAAATTACCGTTACTTCAGGAACTTTAGATCTGCAATCTTATATTTTAACTGTTTCGGCTACAGGAAATTTTAATTCAGGAAATGTAAATAATGGAACGTTGATAGTATATGGAACATCAACTCAGACATTCAAGGGAACGCAATTCGGCGCGAAAGTTAAAGTCACGGGAAATTCCATTTTATTAAATGGGTCTACATTCAATGACTCTCTTTTTGTCGTGAAAAAAGGAACTTCAAATGATAATGGAAAAGGGAATAACACTTTTAATGGATACGTATCACTGACTGATAGCGCTAGTGGGAATTTAGTTTTGTCAGACTCTTTTCCTGATATTTTTAATTCATCTTTAATCGTAAATAGACGAAGTACAGGAAATATATATCTTGCTCACCGTGCTACAGGTACTCAATTCAATGGTGATGTAACTTTTAATGGTGGCAATGGTTATTCCAATTATTATGGTTCAGCAACATATTCCGGAAATATTATTCTTAATGGAAATGTATATTTTGGGTATGGAGGAGGAAGTTGTGTACTTAGTACAGGAAAAAATATTTCAATTGGAGCAAGTGGTATTTCTGCCGGCTGGTTGTATTTCAAGAATTTTACACAGCAAGATTCAACTTCAAAAGTTTCACTTGCATTGACAGGGACAAGTCAACTGTTTTTTGAATCAGGTTCAACTTTCAATGACTCTGTTACCGCATCTGCTCCGCTTCTTTATTTGAATGGTTCAAGATTTAATGGAGTTGCACATTTAACAAACAATGGTAGTTCGAGCGTAACGTCAACAGGTGGTTGCTATTTTAAGAAAAAAGCATGTATCTATAACTCTTGTTCTACGTCAATAACTTATTCATTTTCGACAACAGCCATTGACACTTTTGTTACTGATGCATTGATTCAAAATAACATTGGGACTTTGGCATTTTCTAAAGCAGTGTTTCTAGGATCAGTAACACTTAAAAATTCTAATACGACAACAGGCAGTGATCGGTATTATGTTTCTAGCACAGGTCAAACAATATTTAAGGGAGCTGTCACAATAGATAATTCCACTTCTGGTATGGTGTTTGGAAATACAAGTGGAGTTCTCACTTTGGACAGTTCTGCTTCCCTTTCATTTGCATCAGGATTTACAGGCAATATTACAATTAAGGGCGTCACACAATTAGGTAGTAGTGCTCAGAATTTTACTTTTCCAAGTGCATCTTCGAAATTAATACTGGGACCGGGAAATATTTTTAATGGACCATTCACTTATTATGGGCATTATATTCAACTTAATGGATCGACATTCAATTCGATTGCAAATATAACTCGATATGGAACAGGAAATGATATTTGTACCGGAGGAAATGTATTTAATGCTACGACTGTTTTAAGAGATTCATCTGGGCATAGTAATGGTTTTTATCTAGCGAATGTTAATGGTGATGATTTTAAAGGTGATGTGACTTTTGTTCAGAAAGGAACAGGTGTGAGTATTTATCCGAGTTATAATGCAAATTCTACTTTTGCTAAAAATGTAACTGTTGACGGGACATCAGTAATTGCTTTTGGCCAAAATGGCGGTAAGGTTATTTTTAGTGGGACTGCTTCCCAATCGTTTTATAGTTCCTCAGGTTACACACCAACGGTAAAGAAAATGCAAATGGATAAAATCACAGGCAATTTAAGTTTGCAAACAAAGGTTGTTGTTTCAGACTCTTTAATTTTGAATTCGGGTGTTGTGAGTACAGATTCACTGATGTATTTATCATTACTTGACAATACTGTCGCCACCTCAGGAAACGACTCCTCATTTATTTCAGGCCAATTGGAAAAAATAGGAGATGATGCTTTTACCTTTCCAATAGGCTTTTCTGGTATTTCAAATGGATACAATCCAATTTCTATTTCAGCTCCGTCATCAACATCAGATAAATTTCAAGCAAGATATATTTTCGGAAGTCACGGGTTGTCACTTCAAGAGGATTCGATTGAAATTAGCAATTGTGAGTATTGGATATTAAATCATCCAACAGGCTCAACAGTTGTATCCGTAAGTTTAGGTTGGAATAGGAATAGTTGTAAAGTTAGCGATGCAGACTTTATGAATGTTATGCAATATTCAGGAACATCTTGGAGTAATTTGGGAAAAAGTGAATTAACGAGACAAGGAAGGCAAGGAAAAATAAAGTCAAGTAGTACTTCTTCCATTTCAACTGGCAATGCTAGGTTTGCAATAGGTAATACTACTACGGCAATAGATAATTTTCCTTATAGAGGTATGTATATTGATAAATTTATAATTACTGATATTAGCGGAGCATATATTGAAGCAATGTCTATTTTAGGATATAGTTTAGATAATGGAATAACGTATCCTAGGGAAGATAGAGTTTTAGAGTATGCTAAAGAAAACCATATTTTATATCTACTTCTATATGATTTCAGGCACATATATAGCACAACCAATATCAATACTGTTATCCATGGTATGACATTAAAAGACCATCTATGTAGGTTTATTGAAAAGGCAAAAACTGAATATTGTATTCAGCAAATGGGAGTTTCTATTGAAGGAGGTCAAAGAGATTTAAATAATGTAAACGCATATGTTAACTCATACAATTCAATCGTTAGCCCTTCATATACCGTTTCATCTCAATTGAGAAATTCTGGGTATTATGATTCAAAGTTTGATTTTATACAAACTACATATAACCTTGGAGATTCTTTATTCCAAGCTTCTGAATTAATCAAAACTGCACTACGCGTAGTCGATTTTATTAGTACATGTAGTGGGAATATCGATGTAGTAAATATTGAATACGAGTATTGGAATCAACGCCAAACTTGTCCGCCTGCTGAACCCGATAAGTGCGCTTTTCAAACGACTCCATATAATTCATCAAATTATGTAAATTATGTAGACCCTTCTGGATCTACATTGACGTGTAGTACTGCGTGCTCATGCAATAAATCTGGAGCATTTTATTGTACGCTTAAGAGTATTATTGAAGCTATCAATTCTCAAATTATCTCTCCTTATAATTCGACACATACAACAAAATTATTAACGGAAATTTATCTTGGTGATCTTGATTTGGGGTATTCTGGAATTAATGATCAGCTAGATGTAGCTAGACATTTAGATGGAGTTGACCCAATTTCATATCCAACATATAGACCAATTGATCGTATTTTACTGCATCACTATTGGGCATTTCCAAAAGGCATGTATTTTCCGGATGATGGAACAGCCAATCAAAATTATAGCTACAGATGGATTCGATTTAAGGATAACACGACTGGACCGAATACTATGATACATCCGATTCTAAGCATGGAGTCATTGTATAGAGGTGGTGTGGAAAATTTTTTAGGTTGGTATTTTGATAACCCATCCGCTTCGAATTATGATGTAGCAAGTGCGCCAGATCCTGTACCTTTCTCCTATAGAAACATTTTTACCACCGAACAGTATTTTTATGACGATGCATGGAATCAAGGCAGCGCTCCAAACAATAATGTAATCACTCCTGGAGCTTGCCAATGGTTTAGTCAATCTTTTATGATCCCTAATTATTCTAGTCCAATTACTTTTCAAGTACCTAGTCCATATTGTTCTAGTATTCCAATTCCAGTTGCATTTGATTATACTGGTCCAATTGAAAGTGGAATTCCATTTCAATTTCAAATTAGTGGACCTGGAGTTACTTACTCTGCTACTGGTTCGACTCCAACCTATATTCATGGAACTAATCTGAATTTTCTTAATTCATTAATACCATCTTTGCCTACAACTTTTGCATTAGGTACTTATACCGCTACCTTAAGCCTTAATTATGGAACTAATTCTATTAGCCAACCATGTAGTTATATTTATTCTAAAGTATTTGAAATTTCTGCTCAACCTAAAATTGAAAGTTTATCAAATACTTCTTTCTGTGAAGGAGGAAATGTTATTCTTAAGGCAAGTGGTGTAAGTGGTGGAACATATCAATGGCTAAGAGATGGAATAGCAATAGTTGGCGCAACGTCTAATGAGTATATAGCAAAATCAAGTGGAAGATATACTTGTTCAATTACTGGTTCAGTTTGTAATGGCATTTCTACAAACTACATTGATGTTTTGGTTAATCCAAATCCTCAAGTTTTTATTCAAGCTACTTGTGGAGATGCAATAACCGGTCAAGCAAGGCTTACAGCTTTACCTGCAACTTCTGGAACATATACTTGGAATAAAACAAGTTCGGGAAGTCCAATAACAAGTCAATATATTGATGTAACATCGAAAGGGAATTATCAAGTTATTATTGATAATGGAAATGGATGCACGAATTCGGCTTCCCTTTATGTTACTCAAGATATGCTTGATATAAATACACCAATAGTTTCTCCGACTTTTAGTGTATCACCTTCCAGTACTTATTGTCAGAATTTGGCACCATCTAATGTATCAATTTCCATTTCTAATTCGTCCAACTATGAATCCATAATATGGGCTCCAAGTGGATGTTTTGATTCAGATACTACTTTTTCGGCGCCCATTAATACTACGCATTATTATGTTTTTGTAAAAAATTCAACAGGCTGCTCAATGATGGCAGATCAAATAATTACAGTTAACCCAACGCCGAATGTCGGAGTTACAAGTTCGAATTCAGGAACAGTTTGTGCTGGACAGTCAATTAGTTTAACTGCAAATAATGCGTCTAGTTATACTTGGTCACCATCTATATCATGTTCAAGCCCATGTGCAACAGGAACGGTAACTCCGCCCACAGGGACCACAACTGTATATACTGTAACTGGAACAGATGGGAATGGATGTACTGCTACTGCAACAAAATCAATTACAACCTACTCTGCATTTTCTGTAACTGCTTCCAGTTCTAATACTGGAACTGTGTGTGCAGGAGATGTGATCACTCTATCTTCTAGCAACGCCTCATCATATTCATGGTCTCCATCTATATCATGCACTGGTACTTGTTCATCCGGAACGGTAGTGCCTCCTGCAGGGACTACAACTGTATATACTGTAACTGGAACAGATGGAAATGGATGCACATCATCTGCAACAAAATCGATTACAGTTTATTCTTTACCTTCAGTTGTTATATCGTCTGTCCCATCAAATATAATATGTAGTGGTTCGAGTGCTACTTTAGATGCAGGTAGTGGGTTCTCAACATATTCTTGGAGCACTGGTCAAAGTACTAGAACTATTAGCGTTAGCTCGGCAGGAAGCTATACCTGCACAATAACTAATTCGAATGGATGTTCGGCCAGTGCAGCTACTACTGTGACTGTTAACCCTCTTCCAACTGTAAGTATCGGTCCTTCAAACCCGACAAATTGTTTGAACAGCAATATTACACTTACTGCATCTGGAGCAAATACATATGTATGGGTACCTTACGGGACTTGTACATCACCATGTTCATCTATTACCGTGAATCCCGTTGAAACCACTAGCTACACAGTTGTAGGAACGAGCAGTACTGGATGCACAGGGACTGCTACAGTAAGTACGGTAAAGGTTAACTGTTGCACAAGTGGCTATGGAAATTTATATCAAACAGATTTTAATTCCACCGGAACCTTAGTAACAAATTCAAATTTAGATAGCCCGGTTTCAATTGCAAATGGAGTCTCAATTACAATAACTGCGGATGTTACAATTTCACCGAATGTTACTATTACAATTAATTCTGGCGGTACTTTAACTCTTGACGGTGCCAATTTAAGTGCTTGCGGCAATATGTGGGGAGGAATTATAAATAATGGAGGAACAGTCATTATCAAGAATGGTACTTTTATAACTGATGCTATAACCGCTGTTGACATAAATGGCGGTTCATTCAATATCACAGGAAGTACATTTGATAATAACTTTGTTAGTCTGAGTATCCGTAACGGTACTTTTACGCAAACAGGTACTGTAAATAATATCACTGGAAATATCTTTAAAAACAATGGGGCTGAACTCACGAAGTTGCCGTATCTTGGAGGTGATTCTCCTCAGCATATTTATGTTATTAATGCAACAGGACTACATATTGGAGAACCAGGAGCAACACCGAATGCTTTTACACAAGGATTAAAAGCAATCCATTGTATTAGTTCAACTGTAATAATTCAAAATAATACATTTGATAATATTGGGGACAACATTTATCAAAATGCAAGAACAACAACACCGCCTCCTCAATTCTTTACACCGAATTCTGCTATTTATTCCAAATCGTCAAACCTTACAGTAGGAAGCACGACGGGAATTAATTACTTCACAGATTGTCAAGTTGGTGTCTATTGTACTGATAACAATTCAATAATTATCACAGAAAATGATTTCGAACGAATTGGACAAGGAGTATATGTTACAAACTCTAGAAGGACAGTTCCAAGAACAATAGATATTACTCATAATGTAATTGACGATTATTTAATCGCAATTGATATCAATGATGTATATATATTCAATGTAGTTAACATTACTGACAATAAATTAAATGAGTATTTAACAAGTTATGATCCGGATGTATATGGTACTTCAGGAATTCTTGTTCAGAATCTCACTCAATCTGGTGGCTTTTATAATATAAATAATAACATTATTAAAAACACTCAATTTGCCATTCACCTCACAAACCTGGTAGCTGGTTTGGGTTGCGTCGTTTGTCCACCAGACAATCAAAACTTCGGGTTGAATGTTTCAAATAATACTATTACTCAATTTATTAGTTCTGGATTGGTTTCCAATTCTAATCCGCAAGTTGGTATATGGCTTGATCTTGTCAGAGGAGCTTTTATAAATTCTAACGAAATATCTTGGTCACAAACTCCATCATCTTATGGCAGTGAATCTGTACAAGGAATCAGGTTAAACAAATCAATCGAATGCAAAATAAAAGAGAATGTCATAACAAACATGGTCTCAGGATTGATGGTGTTTGATGATTGTAGTAAAACAAATTTGTTTTGTAATTCATTTGATCGTTGTTATATCGCTACATGTTTCAGTGATAATTCATTCAGTAATGTTCTTACTAATCAGGGTAAAGTTGTAATTAATGGATCTACCTACGATCCATCAACAAGTTACGGTTGGAAAAACGATTGGATTAGTACATCAAATTCAAAATTTGCTAGCTCGAATGGTAACCCACCTTTTTACTGGATATACAAGACTTCAACTATTCATGATTATAATCCAGGAAGTTTTCCTTCATATTTTACTACTGCAACTTGCGCCAATGAGATATCTGATTGCGATCCACAAATGTTTTTTGACGAGAAAACAAGAGATTATGAATTTGCTAAAGTAGCTTATGATATAGCTCCAAGTGGTCCTGATTCTATGAAAATAATGTATACGGATAAAGAAACTTTTTACAGATTAGCAAAAAAAGATTCTGCCTTATATTATCTTAATGTTGCTTCTGATTCTGTTTATCTTGCTAAATACAATGAAATAAAAGCTAGTAATATAGGAAAATTTGAAGATGTAAAAGAACTAATCTTAAAAGGAGAAGTTGATAGCGCGAAGTATTTGTCAGCCACAATTGTTGATTCAACAACAATAGAATCGAATAATAAAATGGTTGCAAGTCTTTACTTCGATAAATATGCTAAAGATACTATACCTGATTCGACTTCTTTGGCAAATTTATACGATATAGCACATCAACATCCATTTGAAGGAGGTGATGGAGTCTACAGTGCTAGGGCGATGTTACATCTTAATATAATTGACCTCCTACCTCCATTAAGAAAAAGAGGCATCAATTCGATAAAGTATGACCTCATATTAAATGGCATTCTTTATCCGAATCCAACTAGTAATACTGCTACATTTCAATATTTGGGATTAGACCTTAAAAAGCATAACGAGGTTCGATTATTTGATATAACAGGAAGATTAATTAAAGTTTATAGGATGAACTCGGATTCGATTGAATTACCTGTTTCAAATCTTGTTTCAGGCATGTATTACGTTAAATTTTCTATAGATGGTGTATTAATTGAATCACATAAACTTGCCATAGAGCATTAAATAATGTAAATTGCATTGTGAGAACTATTATGGTAATTTTATTTTTTACAATAAATTCAGCTAACGCTCAACTTCGAAATTCCATCTGGTGTTTCGGGGATAGTGCAGGAGTAGATTTCAGAGACATTACAAACCCTCTTCCATTCAATAGTGTTATGGATGGGAGAGGAAGTTGTGTTTCAATTGCAGATTCATTAGGAAACCTGCAATTGTATGCAAATACATACGGACCACTTTTGAAAACAATTGTTTGGAATGCAAATAATGATACACTTTTAGATGGCGGTGAAGGGATTATAGCTGGCGGATTTTATAATGAGCAACAAATAATTCCTTTTCCCGATAGCATTTCTAAATACTATCTAATAACAAATGGTGCTTTCTCTTTATTAGATGGATTGTATTACTCTGTAATAGATATGGCACTAGACCAAGGAAGAGGAGAAGTAACTTCTAAACATATCCAAATTAGTTCTGACTCAATTGCAGATTGCGTGCAATCAATTAAACATGCGAACGGCCGTGATTGGTGGTTGATTGCAAAAAAGGCAAGCCAATATTATACGCATTTAAACAGATTTATAGTTTATCTGATAACACCTATTGGAATCTCAAATGAAATGGATTTCGATTTTTATGACGCCACTGATATTTATTTTCAAAAAATAATTTTAAATCCGGAAGGAACAAAAATAATGTGTATAAATCTTAGAGGATACATGTGTGAGTTTGATTTCGATCGTTGTAGTGGTACAATAAATAATCCGCGTTTAATTTATCCTGAAATTACTACTCCGCCATTGACAAGACTTTTTTGGGAGGGAAGTTATAGTACTAATGGAAATTTGTTTTATACTACCTCGAATAGATCTCAACTCATTGATCAATCCTATTTGATTCAGTATGATCTCACAGCTAGCAATGTATCATCAACAGCTGACACGTTAGATAGCACCCGTGCACCTATTGGACCCGGAGCAATCCGATTAGCACCTGACAATAAAATATACTATTCTAGAGCGTATGAAAGTCCAGGCGTGAACAGTTATCCATATGCTGATTCAATGTACAATTACATTAACATGAATCTAAGTGTGATCAATGATCCAAACCAATTAGGAGCTGCATGTGATTTTCAACCATTCAGTTTTTATCTTGGAGGGAAACGTACATACTACGGATTGCCAAGTAATCCGGATTATCAACTAGGACCAGTAATCGGAAGTGTTTGTGATTCTCTATTAAATTCTACTGATAACATAACTTTTGAAGATATAAAAATCGAAATTTACCCAAATCCATTCAGTAAATCAATAACTATCCATGCGCATAGTACGGCTAATGTAGAATTAAAACTTTATAGCAATTTAGGCAGCTTGTTATTGTCAAGAAAATTCAGGGACAAAATCCAACTTGATCTTTCTTTCTTTTCTTCAGGAACGTATCAATTGGAATTGATATCGGAGAAAAATGTTGTAATGAAGAAGATTGTTAAAGCTGAGTGATTCAATTTGCACTTTTTAGTCACAAAAAAAGAAGGTACATCAATTTGCATGATAATATTTCCACGACAAATATTTTAAATATGGAACCAGGAGCGGATTCAATTAGTGCAGAAGTCCTTCTTGCAGTTATATGGAAATTCCGCGCAAACTAACCAACAATTTTCACGGTAAAGAGATTAAACTTTCGCCAAAAGCTAAGCATTCAATCGAAATAACGCTTCATATTACGGCATTAGAGGAGCTTAAGGCCTATTTCGATCGGTCTATGAAATACCGTTCAGAATGCCCCAAAGCCACCTAAAGCCGATAATAAGGTGCTATTAAGAAGATCTGAAATAGCCAAGCTCTTTTCAGTTAGCATTGTCTCCGTTTCAGAGTGGGCGCGGTCCAGTCGCCTGAAATCTTACCACATCAATTAACGGATGTTTTTCAAAAAGGGCGAGGTAAAGGCGGCGATGAACGAGTAGGGGAAGAACGCGTGAATTTTGATTTTTATTTATAATTGAAAATTTCGAAATTATTTCTCTTAATAAAAGCTAATAAAACGAGATAAATGTTGCTTTTTTATGTTTTGTTTCCAGAGAAAATCAGACTTGTGTTCCTGTAAACAATTGTATTCATTTGTTTACAGGAAAAGTTGATATTTCTTCACAAAATTGGCTGTAAATGCAGTTTTTATTAATCCTGTAAACACATGTAAACAGATGTAAAATTGTAGCATTTTGCTCAAATCGACTAGCTTTTTCATTTTGGATTATTCGGCCCAAAGTGTATATTTGTTTTTAGCTATTCCGAAATCAGTAGCAGACAATTCTAATTCTTTATCATTTCATGGCAGGCTTCGTTTTTATTGTAATCATCGTATTCGTTCTAATTTCTTCTTTAGACAAGAAAAAACAGGTCAACCGGAATCTTTCGTCGTCTAGGTCTGTGAAGAAAGGTATTGCTCCAAACGTGACTGTTAGTTCGAAAACAACTCCGACTTCAAACACGATCATTAAAGCAATTCCGGTTGATGGATCTCCAATTAATAAAATTCAGAATGAGGATGCCGTTTCCCATTCTACGGTGAATACGGTAATGAATATATTAAATAAATCAAATTTGAATTCTAATGCAGTGAAACCAATTCTTGAAATAGATGATTCTATTATTGATGTAACTAACGAAGTATATAAAATTTCATCAGAAAAATTACCGACAGAGCCGAAAATTAATGTTGTTCCTTGGCTACATAGGTATATTTATAGTTATAGTGATTTAGAGAGTGCTACAGAAGACCAACGTAAATTTTATGTATCCTTTCGTTATTATTTTCTGAAAGGAAAGTGTTTAGATTTAGAAGGGAATGATAATTATGCATTCGTTTTACTGTTTCATCTGTTCAAAGATTATGACCAGCATGGCAGCATTGAAAAGCTAAAGGATGATTTATATATTCTTAGTGAAAAGTATCCTAAAACAAAACCTTACTGTAGTTCATTATTAGCAAAAAAGTTGGCGCCTGTCACAATTAATGAACAGGGAAGTAGTTATGGAAATTCATATTATTCTAATGAATGGTATCTTGGTAATAAGTTCAAGAACAAATTAAAATTAGACAATGAGAGTGTTGAATTGTTAAATAAAATCTATACTCCGCATAATAATTTTTGTGAAATTGAATTTTGTTTGATAGAAGTACTAAAATTATTTTTAACTGTAGTTTCGGAATTGAAAAATAAGTATGTAGTAGCCGGAACAAATTTAGAAACAGAGTTTAAAGCTGTTGGAGATGTTGTTGCGAAAAAGCAATTTAAATACAGAGATGGCAGTTCAAATTATAAGTATTCCATCGAATCTACATCAAGGGAAATGTATCCTCTTATCTTTAAGTGCACTGAAAACGCAGTGCGAGAGTTTTATGGCCACAAAAGAAAAATAAATGTTGATATCTATTCGAATGAAGAAGCTGCCCTAATTCTAGAATCTAAAGTTATTTCACACGTCAATTCAATCTTGGCTTCCTTAAATGATAAAATTGCAGAAATAGATGAACCAACTGACATACTATTGAATTCAAAGAATACAAGTAGGTGGAAAAATAAATTTGAAATATTGACGAAGGAATTTAAATGCGATATTGAAAATTTCTCTAAGGAGATTAATTCCCTTGCAAAGTTAAATGCAAAGAATCCTTCTATTGAGAATATTTATTTTGAAGCCTCTAAGTTCATTTCAAAAAGTGATAAAAAGTCAGCTTTGGTATTTTATATTCACTATCTATTTTATGACCTTAGGTCGGATAATTTCGACAATAAACAACTTACTAAAACCATTCAAAAAAGTCTGTTTAAAAATAGTGAACAATTGCGTGAATTTGAAATTGTCGTTAGCGAATTAATAAAGAATAAGAATTTAGAAAATGCAATTCAGTCTGTTTCTAAAATTTATGAAGTAAAACGAAAGAAGATCAAGCTGGATACAATATCTATTGTAGAAGTTCAGGAGCAACATTCTGAAACAGTAGAATTATTGAATACTTATTTGCAAGATGAGTTTGAGGACGAAGCGAACAGTATAAAGTCAACGGAAGTGGGAACTAATGAAATACAAATAGAGATCATTTCGAAAGCGCCACATACTACTACTTCTGTTTATTTAGATTCCTTGATGTTCGAAGAAATTCATTTGTCAACTCTTGATATTTTTGTGAAGAGTAATTTTACTGTTCCGGCTAATGAATTTGCGGAATTCTCAAAATCGAAAGGTGTTTTGAAAAACCAAGTAATTGATAGCCTGAATGAGAAATGCTTTGATTGTTTAGATGACGTTTTAATCGAAGAAGAACCTGAATATTACACAATAGAACCAAATTATTATAAAAAACTTTTACGCTTATGATTGAGAATATTAAACCTAAAGAGGCTACATCAATTATTAATTCATTGATAGGGGGCGTAGTCCCTAAAATTGGTGTTCAACATATCACAGTAGGACGATCTGAAGAGATTGCTGCTTTTGTTTCGGCATTAGATGATGTGAAAAATGGACATAGTATGGTGAAGTTCTGGATCGGTGATTTCGGGTCCGGTAAATCGTTTATGCTTCACCTTCTTAATACTGTTGCTCTGAAACAGAAGTTTGTTGTAGCGAATGCAGACTTTACACCTGATAACCGTCTATATTCAAATGACGGCAAAGGAGTTGCTCTGTATTCATCCATTATGGATAATATTTCAATTCAAACAAAACCTGAAGGCGGTGCATTGCCGACTTTATTGGAAAAGTGGATTGAGCATGTCATTGGAAAGACTGCCGAAGAAAATAAAATAGATTTGGCTGAAATTCGAAAAGAGCAATATTTGAAGTTGATTCAGACAAATATCATGAAAACCATTAACGAGATCACCGATGTAGGTGGTTTCGACTTTGGAACTGTTGTAATGAAGTACTATGAAGGGTATATAAAAGATGACGAACTATTAAGGCGAAGTGCTTTAAAGTGGTTGAAAGGTGAATACAGAACAAAAACTGAAGCAAAGCAGGATCTTGGAGTACGTGAAGTGATCAATGATCTGAATTATTATGATATGCTTAAGAACTTCTGTAAACTATTTGTGAGCATTGGTTACAGTGGATTCATGATTAATCTTGATGAAGCGATAAATCTCTATAAAATTTCAACCTCTGTAATGCGTGAAAAGAATTATGAAAAGATCCTGACTATTTATAATGATTGTTTTCAAGGAAAAGTTTCAAATCTATTTATCAATTTTGCCGGAACAAAGGAAGTATTGGAGAACGAGCGAAGAGGCTTGTTTAGCTATAATGCCTTAAAATCTCGACTTGAAACAAATAAATTTGAAACTGCTGAGATAAGGGATTTTGCTCAACCTGTGATTCGTTTAATGCCTCTTGATCACAATGAAATATTTGTTTTGCTAAAGAAGCTAAAAGCGATCTTTGATTTCAATTATAAAACAGAAATTAAAGTTTCAGACGAGGATATCCATCAGTTTATGGAAGAATTGTTTAACAAGCCCGGAGCATCTGAATTCTTAACTCCAAGAGAAGTCATCAGAGACTTTTTGAATATTCTAAATATTATACGCCAAAATCCGGAAGTTGATAAAAGTAAATTGTTTGGTGAACTTGAGGTTTCAGATGAAAGACCGGATGAAATGGCTGTTGATAATATAGAGGAAATATAATGTCATTTGATCAACTTTCAGAACCAATACGAAGATATATTCGAGATAAGCGCTGGGAACAACTACGACCAATCCAGATAGCGGCAATCAATCGAATTCTATCATCTAATGATAATTATATTTTAGCCTCAAGAACAGCCTCAGGAAAAACTGAAGCTGCATTTCTCCCTATACTTTCTAAAGTTGATTTTACTGAGGGTGGAGTGCAGGTGCTTTATATTTCCCCGCTAATTGCTCTGATTAACGATCAATTTTATAGAGTGGAAGAACTTTGCAAATATCTTGATATACCAGTTACAAAGTGGCATGGAGAAGCTAATAGAACTTTAAAAGAAAAACTAATCAAAAACCCTGATGGCATTGTTCTGATTACACCTGAATCGATTGAAGCAATGTTTGTCAACAAGCCTTTTAATTTGAGGCAGTTGTTTTCAAATCTTAAATATGTAGTCATTGATGAAATTCATTCATTTCTTGGGAGTGACCGAGGGACTCAGTTAAAATCATTGCTCTCACGTTTGCAGGCTGAATGTGATAAACCTTTCTCCATAGTTGGACTATCAGCAACAATTGGTGATTATAATGAAGCTAAAAAATTTACCGGAAATGAAGAGCACACAAAAGTATTATTAGATAAAACAACGAAAGATATAAATTCTGTTTTTCGTTATTTTAAAGAAGATGGCATGGAATTGCCTTCTGATCTTTTGGCTGATCTTTATCAAGAAACAAAAGATAATAAAGTATTGATTTTTCCAAATAGTAGAGGTAGAGCAGAGGAAGTTGCTGTGAAGTTGAAGAAGATCTCTGCTAGAAGTCATGGGCATTCAAATTATTTTTCTCATCACTCTTCTGTCGATAAAGAAGTACGGGAATATGTAGAGTATTTTGCAAAAAATAACAAGAGACAAAATTTTTGTATTTCATGTACATCGACACTCGAACTCGGAATAGATATCGGTTCGGTTGAGGAAGTTGTCCAAATTGATGCAACTCATAGTATAGCATCTTTAATTCAAAGGTTAGGTCGAAGTGGACGAAAAGAAGGGGAGAGTAGTAATTTGTTTTTGTATGCAACAGGCAAATGGAGTTTATTGCAATCACTCGCATGTTGGTTATTGTATAAAGAAGGTTTTATCGAGCCTCCATCTACCAATGATCGTCCATATGATATTTTACTTCATCAAGCATTATCAATAGCAAAAGGTCATTCAGGAATTGCAATTGATCAATTAGTGAAGGAATTAAAAGCCAATTTTGCATTCAATGAAATTGATGTTTCTGAAATTCGTCAAATTGTCGACCACTTGATTGAAATTAACTTTCTCGAAAAAATTCAGAATGAAGTAATTATTGGAATGGACGGAGAGCGGACTGTTAACAGTCGAGAATTCTATAGTATGTTTCGAACAGAAGAGAATTTTAAAGTTGCTAGTGGGGGCAATAAGATTGGTGAAATTCCTCTTACACCGCAGATTGCACCAGATCAAAATATATTACTATCTGCGAAAATATGGAAAATTATTGATGTTGATTTTAAGGCAAAGAAGATAGAAGTTATCCCGGCGAAAGACGGAAAGAAACCGCTCTTTTATGGTGGCGGCTCAATGATTCACCAAAGGATTCGCGAAAAGATGTTGGAAGTTCTTTATTGTGATGATCAATATGATGTTTTGAATGAAGCATGTGACAAAGAGATTACTGCAATGCGAAAAGAGTTTTTGAAATTTAAGATTGGTAATATTGAACTGGAGCGCCCTTTATTAGTTTCTGATCACAAAGTTGAATTCTTTTCATTCACCGGAACAAAGGTGAACAGGACACTAGGAATGTTGTTTGACTATTATGAAATTAAGTATGAGTTTAATGAATATCAAAGTAAATTTGATTTAAAAATTTCAGAAACTGATTTTTTAAAAATGTGGAAAAAACTTGCTGAGCCTTTGAGTAATATTGATGAATTTGTGGAGAAGCAAATTGAGGAAAAACCGTTTCTGCTCGGCTTTTCGAAGTGGGGTGAATACTTGCCGGTCAAATTTAAGGTTGAGCTTTTGAAATCCAAGTATTATGATTTAAATGAAACAAGAATTTATATAAGTAAAATTATACCAATCATAAACAGTGCTGAATTAACAGAAGTCAACTAAGCTTAATATTCTAATAATTATTAATTAAATTTTTCATATGGAGCAAAATCAAATTCTCAAAAACCTTGATGAACTAAATTTTACGGCGATTGATTTTGAAACAGCAAACGAACAGCGAAATAGTCCATGTTCATTAGGTATTGTGAAAGTGGTCGGTGGAGAAATTGTTTCAAAAAGAGAAATTCTCATTCGGCCTAAGGAAATGAGATTTGCTAAAATTAATGTCAGTTTGCACGGCATTAGTGCGAAAGTTGTAGAGGATGCATTAGAATTTGATGATGTTTGGGACCAAATAGAACCGGAAATTGATGGACAGATTGTATTGGCACATAATGCCGACTTTGATATTGATGTCCTTAAACAAACGCTAAATGCTTATTCCATTAGTCATCCTAAAATGAAATATATCTGCACACATAAACTAGCTCAGGAAGTGTTTCATGAACTTGAAAGATATCGTTTGATTGATTTGGCTGAGTATTTCAAGATGGATTGTCTTCATCATAATTGTTTAGCAGATGCAATCATCTGTTCTGAAATTGGCATTAGAGCAATTCCCGTTTACGATAAGAAATCATTTCGTTTTAGTACCGATGACTTGACTCATCGAATATCTAAAAGCGATTCCGGAAATAGTAGCGGAAATGATTTCTCAGTATTTGAAAAGAAAGTAATAGATAGTGCATTGCTCAAGCCCAATTTAATGGCCGAGAATAAGGAGCATATTTTTTATTCAAAGAGAATTGTATTTACCGGCGATCTAAAGTCAATAGAGCGGCATGATGCAGCTGCTAAAGTTCATAATCTTGG
>Ga0075163_10004987_pt1 | contig 17772 bp, 18 predicted proteins | sample JI1023141ADNA_FD_71478 | JGI IMG/M metagenome (GOLD analysis project Ga0075163, IMG submission 71478) | Wastewater effluent complex algal communities from Wisconsin, to seasonally profile nutrient transformation and Carbon sequestration -... | ecosystem: Engineered > WWTP > Effluent > Algae...
TCGAGGCCGGGCGCGAAGGCCATGTGCCTTCAGCACTCAACGATATTGACAGCCAGCCCCCCGCGGGCGGTTTCCTTGTACTTGGTCATCATGTCGGCGCCGGTCTCGCGCATCGTCTTGATGACCTTGTCCAGGCTCACGAAGTGCGTGCCATCGCCGCGCAGCGCCATGCGCGCTGCATTGATCGCCTTCACGGAGGCGATGGCATTGCGCTCGATGCACGGGATCTGAACCAGCCCGCCGACCGGGTCGCAGGTCAACCCGAGGTGGTGTTCCATGCCGATCTCGGCGGCGTTCTCGACCTGCATCGGCGTGCCGCCCATCACGGCGCACAGCGCACCGGCCGCCATCGAGCAGGCCACCCCCACTTCGCCCTGGCAACCGACCTCGGCGCCGCTGATCGAGGCGTTTTCCTTGTAGAGGATGCCGATGGCTGCGGCGGTGAGCAGGAACTCGATCACGCCCGCGTCGGTGGCACCGGGCACGAATCGAGCGTAGTAGTGCAGCACCGCGGGCACGATGCCAGCGGCCCCGTTGGTCGGCGCCGTGACGACGCGGCCCCCCGCGGCGTTCTCTTCGTTGACGGCCAGCGCGTAGAGGTTCACCCAGTCGAGCACCTGCAGCGGATCGCGCAGCGCGGCTTCCGGGTGGGCCGTCAGCGAGGCCTTCAGCGCTGCGGCGCGCCGCTTGACCTTGAAGCCGCCCGGCAGCACGCCGTCGGTGCGACATCCGCGGACGACACAATCCTGCATCACGCGCCAGATGTTCAACAGGCCGGTGTCGATGTCGGCGTCGCTGCGCCAGTGGCGCTCGTTGCGCCGCATGACCTCTGCAATGCTGACGCGGTGCGACTCGGTCAGGCGCAACAGGTCTTCGCCGCTGTGGAAGGGCAAGGGCAGGGCGGTGGCATCGGGGGCGATGACCTTCTGCCGCGTGCCGTCGGCCGCGACTTCGTCGCTGACGACGAAGCCACCGCCGACGGAGTAGTAGGCCCGATCGGCCAGTTCGCGGCCGTCGGCCTGGCTGGCGACGAAGCGCATGCCGTTGGCATGGAACGGCAACGACTCCCGGCGGTGGAACTTCAGGTCGGACTTTTCGTTGAACGCGATCTCGTGCCGATCCAGCAGCCGCAGCCGGGACGACGTGCGGATCACGCTCAGCAGCCGGGGCACCGCGTCGACATCTACCGTGTCGGGCTCATGGCCGGCCAGGCCCAGCAACACGGCCTTGTCGCTGCCGTGCCCCTTGCCGGTGGCCCCGAGCGACCCGTAAAGGCTGCATTGCACACGTGTCACGGCATCGAGCACGCCGTCATTCTGCAGGCGCTGCACGAACAGCCGGGCCGCCCGCATCGGGCCGACGGTGTGTGAACTGCTCGGCCCGATGCCGATCTTGAAGAGGTCGAAGACCGAGATCGCCATGCGACGTCAGCTCGCGTAGGCGCTCAGGGGGACGCAGGCGCAGAACAGATTGCGGTCGCCGTGCACGTTGTCGACGCGACCGACCGGCACCCAGTACTTCTGCCGTCGCAGGCTGGGCACCGGGAAGGCAGCCTCTTCGCGCGAGTACGCATGCGGCCAGTCTGACCCCAGCAGCGCTGCCGCGGTGTGCGGCGCATGCTTCAAGGGGTTGTCGTCCTTCGGCCAGGTGCCGGATTCGACCTTCGCGATCTCGCCGCGGATGGCGATCATCGCGTCGCAGAAGCGGTCCAGTTCGACCAGTGGCTCGCTCTCGGTCGGCTCGACCATCAGTGTGCCGGCCACCGGGAAACTCAGGGTCGGCGCGTGGAAGCCATAGTCGATCAGGCGTTTGGCCACGTCTTCGGCCGAGATGCCGCTGCTGTCCTTCAAGGGCCGCAGGTCGAGGATGCACTCGTGCGCCACGCCACCGCCCTTGAAGCCGGCATGGCCGCCACTGAACAGCACCGGGTAGTGGTCGGCCAGGCGCGCCGCGATGTAGTTCGCACTCAGGATCGCCATCTCGGTGGCTCCGCGCAGCGCCTCGGCGCCCATCATGCGACAGTACATCCAGCTGATCGGCAGCACGCCGGCATTGCCCAGCGGTGCGGCCGACACGGCACCGACCGACTCCGCCGCGCCGACGCCGGCCGTGCGATGCGCCGGCAGGAAGGGCACCAGGTCATCGACCACCGCCACCGGGCCGACACCCGGGCCGCCGCCGCCGTGCGGGATGCAGAAGGTCTTGTGCAGGTTCAGGTGGCTGACGTCGCCGCCGAACTCGCCCGGCGCTGCCACGCCGACCAGGGCATTCATGTTCGCGCCGTCGACGTAGACGCGTCCGCCATGCTGGTGCACCAGAGCGCAGAGTTCCTTCACGCGGGCCTCGAACACGCCGTGCGTGCTGGGGTAGGTGATCATCACCGCGGCCAGGTTCTGGCTGTGCCGTTCGCACTTGGCACGCAGGTCGTCGAGGTCGACGTTGCCCATCGCATCGCACTTCGTGACGACCACGCTCATGCCCGCCATCTGCGCGCTCGCCGGATTGGTGCCGTGCGCTGACTCCGGAATCAGGCAGATGTTGCGATGGTCTTCACCCCGCGAGGCATGCCAGGCCCGGATCACCAGCAGGCCCGCGTATTCGCCCTGCGAGCCGGCATTGGGCTGCAGGCTCACGCCGGCATAGCCGGTGGCCTGCGACAGCCAGGCGCACAGTTGGTCGTTCAAGGCCCACAGGCCGGCCAGCTGATCCTGCGGCGCGAAGGGGTGCAACTGAGCGAATTCCGGCCAGGTCACCGGGATCATTTCGCTGGTGGCATTGAGCTTCATCGTGCACGAGCCGAGCGGGATCATCGAGCGGTCGAGCGCCAGGTCCTTGTCGGCCAGGCTGCGCAGGTAGCGCAGCATCTCGGTTTCGCTGTGGTGGCTGTTGAACACCGGGTGCGTGAGGAAGGTGCTGGTGCGACGCAGGCCCTCGGGGATCATCGAATCGATGCCCTTCTCGTGGCGCGCCATATCGGGCAGCGCCTGCCCCGCCTGCGCGAACCAGGACCACAGCGCGTTCAGGTCGCCGCGTGTGGTGGTCTCGTCGAGGGCGATCCCGATGTGTGTGGGCGACACCTTGCGCAGGTTCGCGCCCGCCGCCAGCGCGCGCTGCACGATGGCGTCGGTGGCCGCTCCGGTGTCCACGGTCAGGGTGTCGAACGCCTGAAGCGTGATCACCTTGTGCCCGAGCTCCTGCAGCCCTTGCGACAGCATGGCCGTGTAGGACGCCACTCGCCGCGCGATGCGCTCCAGCCCCTTCGGACCGTGGTACACCGCGTACATGCTGGCGATGACGGCCAGCAGGACCTGCGCGGTGCAGATGTTGGAGGTGGCCTTCTCGCGGCGGATATGCTGCTCGCGCGTCTGCAGCGCCAGCCGGTAGGCCGGCTGACCATGGCTGTCGACGCTGACTCCCACCAGCCGGCCGGGCATCGAGCGCTTGAAGTCGTCGCGGCAGGCGAGGAACGCCGCGTGCGGCCCGCCGCCGCCCATCGGCACGCCGAAGCGCTGGGTGTTGCCGACGACGATGTCGGCGCCGAACTCGCCCGGCGGCACCAGCAGCGTCAGCGCCAGCAGGTCGGCGGCGACGATGAAGGCCGCCTGCTTCGCGTGGGCTGCCTCGACGAAGGGCTTGAGGTCGTGGATCAGGCCGGTGGTCGACGGGTACTGCGCGATCACCGCGAAGTAGTCGTTCTCCTCCATGAGCTTGGGCGCAAAGCCGACCAGCACCTCGATGCCCAGCGGCCGCGCGCGGGTCTGGATCACTTCGATGGTCTGCGGATGGCAGTCGCCGGCGACGATGATGCGGTCGCTCTTGCTCCTGACGCTGCGCTTGGCCAGCGTCATCGCCTCGGCCGCGGCGGTGGCCTCGTCGAGCATCGATGCGTTGGCGATGGCCATGCCGGTCAGGTCGCAGACCATGGTCTGGAAGTTGACCAGCGCTTCCAGCCGGCCCTGCGAGATCTCCGCCTGGTAGGGTGTGTAGGCCGTGTACCAGGCCGGGTTCTCGAGGATGTTGCGCAGGATGACGCCCGGGGTGTGCGTGCCGTGGTAACCCTGACCGATGAAGCTCTTCAGCAGGCGGTTGCGCGAGGCCAGCTGGCGCAGCTCGGCCAGTGCCTGGGCCTCGGTCAGAGGCGCCGGCAGGTCCATCGGCCGGCTGCGGGCGATGGAGCGCGGCACGATGGTGTCGATCAGCGCACGGCGCGACGCCGCGCCGATCACCGACAACATGTGCTGCTCGTCGGCCGTGTCGGGGCCGATGTGGCGGGCAGCGAACTCGGCGGCGTTCTCGAGTTCATCCAGCGGCTTCAGAGCGGACATCAGCATGGCGGGGTTCCGGTGGTGGCAGGCAGCGCGGGGGTCAAAGCGTCTTCAGCAGCGCGTCGTAGGCCGGCGGGTCCATCAGTTCGTCGAACTCGGCCATGTGGGTGACGTGCACCTTGAAGAACCAGCCATTGCCCATCGGGTCGGTGTTGGCCAGCGCCGGATCGGTCTTCAGGGCCTCGTTGACCTCGACGACCTCGCCGGTCACCGGCATGTAGATGTCGGCGGCGGCCTTGACCGACTCGACGACTCCCGTCACGTCGCCCTTGGCATAGGTGCGACCGACTTCCGGCAGTTCGACGTGCACCACGTCGCCCAGCGCGTCCTGTGCATGCAGGGTGATGCCGACGACCGCGGCTTCGTGGTCTTCGATGTTGATCCACTCGTGATCGGCGGTGAACTTGGTGGTCATGGTGATTCGCTCCTCGTGGTTCGGGTTGAAAGGGTTCAGCGCTTGTAGCTGTGGGGGTGGAAGGGCATCGGCGAGACGCGCATCGGCAGCCGGCGGCCGCGCACTTCGGCGTAGACCTCGAGCTGGGGCTTGGCGTGGTCGAGAGGCAGGTAGGCCATCGCCACGGGCTGGTTGACGCTCGGGCCCAGCGTGCCGCTGGTGACGGTGCCGAGTTTGTGCCCCTGGGCGTCCACGATCGTCGTGCCTTCGCGCACCGGCGCACGTTCGAGGCCGATCAGGCCCACCCGCTTGCTCGGGGCGGCGCCCGCGAGATGGCTTTCGATGACATCGGCTCCCGGGTAGCCACCGGCACGGGCGCCACCTGGTCGGCGCACCTTCTGGATCGCCCAGGTCAGGCCGGCCTCGACCGGGCTGGTGCGCTCGTCGATGTCGTGGCCGTAGAGGCACATGCCGGCTTCGAGCCGCAGGGTGTCACGCGAGCCCAGACCGGCCGGCTTGACCGCCGGGTGGGCCAGCAGCGACATCGCCAGGGCTTCGGCAGCTTCGGCCGGCACCGAGATTTCGAAGCCGTCTTCGCCAGTGTAGCCCGAACGGGTGACGAAGCACACCGCACCGGCCAGCGCGAACAGGCCGCCGGTCATGAAGACCAGGTCCTGCACTGCGGGGTTCAGGCGGGCCAGCGCGTCGACGGCACGAGGGCCCTGCAACGCCAGCAAGGCCCGCTCCGGCATCGGCACCACCTGGCAGCGGTGGCCGATATGGGCAGTGAGGTGGCGAATGTCGGCGTCCTTGCAGCCGGCATTGACGACCAGGAACAGGTCACCGAATCCGACCTCGGGCGTCGGCCGCACGACCATCAGGTCGTCGAGCAGGCCGCCAGTGGCATTCGTGAAGAAGGCGTATCGCTGTTTGCCGACGCCGAGGTCGATCACGTCGACCGGCACCAGGGTTTCCAGCGCAGCGGCCGCGTCGGCGCCGATCAGCTTGACCTGACCCATGTGAGACACGTCGAACAGCGCCGCCGATTCGCGGCACTGCTTGTGTTCGGCGATCAGGCCGGCGGGGTATTGCACCGGCATCGCATAGCCGGCGAACGGCACCATGCGGGCGCCGAGGCGCAAGTGAAGCGCATGCAGGGGTGTCTGGAGCAGGGGGGCATCGGACATCGCGGAATCCTTCGAGGGCTCATGGGTCGATGCACCACGCCCGTGGTGCGCCGCTGGTCTGGGCCCTCGCTGTCCGCTTTACCTGAGAGATTCGGCCTTGCCCTCGCCCTTGCGGACCGGCAAGCCTTGCCCCTTCGGTGGGCTGCCACCGGCAGCCTCTCTCCAGTGAGGTGGAAAGTCAGTCCTTTTGCCTGAGCGTTCGAGGCGGTCGGTCTGCACCGGCCTCTGCGCCTTCGGCGGTTCCGCAACGCGAAACTCTCTCCTGACAGATGGCAGTGTAGCAGCGCCTCAGAGTGTCCAGCCCGCGCTTTGCGCAGGCATCATCGGCGCTCTTTTCGACCAGGGAGGTCCGATGTCCAGCGCCGAGATGAGCCGATTGCTGCAGTCCCATCGTTCGATCCGCCAGTATCACGCCCGGCCGGTCGACGATGCCTTGGTGGACCAGGTCCTGGCCGAGTCCCTGGCCGGGTCTTCCAGCAGTGGCAACCTGAACATGGTGTCGGTGGTCAAGACGCGGGACCCGGCGCGCAAGGCGAGGTTGTTCGATTTGCATTTCAAGCAGCCGATGGTGCTCCAGGCACCCCTGGTGCTGACATTCTGCGCCGACACCTTCCGGACCCGCGAGTGGCTCGGGCAACGCGGCGCACGGCTGAACTTCGGCAACCTGCTCAGCTACCACGTGGCGGCCTTCGACGCGATCATCCTGGCGCAGACCACGGCGCTGGCGCTCGAGAGCCACGGCCTGGGCCTCTGCTACATGGGCACGACGCTGCACAGCATGACCGAGATCGCCGAGTTCCTCGAACTGCCGGACCATTGCGTGCCGGTCACCAGCATGGTGGTCGGCTGGCCCGACGAGGCACCGACACAGCGCGACCGGCTGCCGCCCGGGGCGTGGATCCACGACGAACGCTATGCGCGGCCCAGCGCCGACGACATCGACCGCGACTTCGCCCATCGCGAGGTCGCCGGCTGGAACCGCTACCGCGCGCTGGGCGACGAATGGGTGAGCAGGATGGAAGAACTCGGCATCACCTCGCTCGCGCAGTTCTACACCAGCGACATGAAGTACGCGCCGGATGCCTTCGAGCGCGATTCGGAGAAGCTGCGCGCCCTGCTCGAAGTGCAGGGATTCCTCCCCTGAGTCGACGTTTGCCATGCGGCGACGCGGCGAGCGGCCCCGTTGGCGTCCCCCGCGCTACGATGATCACAAGCCACCCATGACCCAAGACATCACCACCCTGCGCCGCATCCTCGGCAGTTGCAAGACCATCGCGGTCGTCGGCCTGTCGGCCGAGTGGCACCGGCCGAGCTTCTTCGCGGCCAAGTACATGCAGTCGCACGGCTATCGCATCGTGCCGGTCAATCCACGCTACCCGGAGATCCTCGGCGAGCGCAGCTATGCACGGCTGGAGGACATCCCGTTTCCGGTCGACATGGTCGACGTATTTCGCAAGACCTCCGACGTGCTGCCAATCGCTCGGAGCGCGCTGGCGATCGGTGCGCGCTGCCTGTGGCAGCAGATCGGCGTGCTGAGTCTGGAAGCCGACGAACTCGCGCGCCATGCCGGGCTGGACACGGTGATGGATCGCTGCGTGAAGATCGAGCATGCCCGGCTGTTCGGCGGCCTGCACTGGGTCGGCGTCAACACGCGGGTGATTTCGGCGACGCGGCCGGTGCTGCCGGCGCTGCAGCGCGAGCCGGGGACCGCACGATGATCGACCACGAGTTCAAGCCCGAGACGCTGGCCATCCATGCCGGCCAGATGCCCGACCCCGCCACCGGCGCGCGTGCGTTGCCGATCTACCAGACCACCAGCTTCGTCTTCGACAGCGCCGATCACGCCGCCAGCCTGTTCAACCTGCAGACCTTCGGCAATGTCTACTCGCGGCTGAGCAACCCGACGGTTGCCGCGCTGGAAGAGCGCGTGGCGGCACTGGAGCGTGGGCGTGCTGCGGTGGCCAGTGCCAGTGGGATGGCCGCCGAAGCGATGGCCCTGATGACCTTGCTGCAGGCCGGCGACCATGTGGTCGCCGCAGGGGCCCTGTATGGCGGCAGCGTGACGATGCTGGCGGTGAACCTGGCAAAGTTCGGCATCGAGACCAGCTTCGTCGACGGCTCGACGGCCGAGGCGTTCGCCGCCGCGATACGACCCAGCACCCGGGCCTTGTACGCCGAGACCCTGGGCAACCCCAGCCTGCTGGTGCTGGACATCGCCGCCATTGCCGACGTGGCCCATGCCCATGGCCTCCCGATGATCGTCGACAACACGGTGCCGAGCCCGTTCCTGTGCAACCCGCTGGCGCTGGGTGCCGACATCGTGGTGCACTCGGCCACCAAGTACCTGGCTGGCCACGGCACCACGCTGGGCGGTGTGGTGGTGGAGGGCGGCCGGTTTCCCTGGGACAACGGCAAGTTCCCGGGCATGACCGAGCCGTCGACGGGCTACCACGGGGTGAAGTTCTACGAGACCTTCGGCGACTTCGGCTTCACGATGCGCTGCCGTATGGAGTCGCTGCGTGTCTTCGGTGCGGCCCTTTCGCCGATGAGCGCCTGGCAGATCCTGCAGGGCGTGGAGACCCTGCCGCTGCGCATGGAGCGCCATTGCAGCAATGCGCTGGCTGTTGCCCGCTTCCTGCAGAGCCACCCGGCGGTGGGCTGGGTCAACTACCCGGGCCTGCCCGAACACCCGCAACATGACCTGATGTCGCGGCAGATGCGCGGCGCCTCGGGTCTGCTGGCCTTCGGTGTCAAGGGCGGCCTCGAACGCGGCGTGAAGTTCATCGAGTCGGCGCAGTTCATGAGCCACCTGGTGAACATCGGCGACACGCGCACGCTGATCAGCCACCCGGCATCGACGACCCACCGTCAGCTCGACGCGGCCCAGCAGCGGGCCGCCGGCGTGCCACCCGACATGATCCGCATCTCGGTGGGCCTCGAGCACATCGACGACATCCTGTGGGACATCGACCAGGCCTTGGCCGTGGCGATGGCCTGAGACCCCCCTTTTTCCCTTGGAGAGTCCCGCCATGTACATCGACGGATTGATGAAGGGCCAGCGCATCCTGGTCACCGGTGGCGGCACCGGCTTGGGTCGGACGATGGCCGAGCGCTTCCTGGCCCTTGGCGCCGACGTCGCGATCTGCGGGCGTCGCAAGTCCGTCTGCGACGAGACGGCCGCGACCTGGCGCAGCACCTGGCCCGATCGGCGCATCGACACCTTCGGCGTCGATATCCGCATCGCCCAGGCGGTCGAAGACATGGTCGAGTCGCTGTGGCAGGGCGGCGGGCTCACCGGCCTGGTCAACAACGCAGCCGGCAACTTCATCGCACCGACCGAGAGCCTGTCGCCGCGGGCCTTCGATGCCATTGCCAACATCGTCTTCCACGGCACGTTCTACGTGACGCAGGCGGTCGGCAAGCGCTGGGTCACTGAAGCCAGGACCGGCGCCTGGTTGCCGGGGCATCCCTTCCGTAGCGTGATGAGCATCATCACCACTTGGGTCGACAATGGATCGCCCTACGTGGTGCCGTCGGCGATGAGCAAGGCCGGCATCGACGTGATGACCAAGTCGCTGGCGGTGGAGTGGGCGAAGTTCGGGGTACGGTTGAACGCCGTCGGGCCGGGGGAGATTCCGACCGAAGGCATGAGCAAGCGCCTGAACCCCGGCGAGGAGCCCGGCGCACGCAGCCGAGAGAACAACCCGATGGCCCGCCCCGGGACCTTCGCCGAATTGCAGAACCTGGCCACCTTCCTGATGGCCCCGGGCCAGTGCGACTGGCTGACCGGGCAGAGCATCATGATGGACGGCGGCAGCGCGCTCGCCACTGGCGGCAACTTCTATGGCCTGCGGGCCTGGAGCGACGCTGACTGGCAGGACGCCCGGGCTCGCATCGAAGCCCAGAACCAGCGCGACAAGGTCGGGCGCTGACCTGGGACGCGGACAGCGCGGGTACCATCACGGTTCCTGCAACTCATACGGGGGTCCGCGATGCACTTCGTTGCTGCTCAACTGGGGTTTCTGGTCCTGATGGCCTGTGGTGGCTTCATGCTGCTGAAGGCCGTGCTGAATGGGGGGGAAACGGTCGGCGCGATGATCGATCGGCGCTACGGCAAGGGCCGCAGATAGCGCTGTGGCGCTCGACGCACGGATGAGCTCGATCTACGAACGTCACCTGGAGCGCAACGCGGCGAACTTCGTCGCGCTGTCTCCTGTCAGTTTCGTCGAGCGCAGTGCCGAGGTCTTCGGCGACCTGCCGGCGGTGGTGCATGGTCAGCGCAGCTACAGCTGGGCCCAGGTCCGCGAGCGTTCGGCGCGGCTCGCAGCGGCCTTGCGCTCTCTGGGCATCGGGCGCGGCAGCACCGTCAGTGTGATGCTGCCGAACACGCCCGAGATGGTCGAAGCACACTACGCGGTGCCGGCCCTGAATGCCGTGCTCAACACGCTGAACACGCGCCTCGACGCGCCGCTGCTGGCCTGGCAGATGCACCACTGCGAAGCCGCCGTCTTGATCACCGACCGCGAGTTCGCGCCGGTGATGGCAGAAGCGGTGCGCCTGCTGCGCGAGCAGCACCACCATCCGATCGTCGTCATCGACGTGGCCGACACGGAATACGTCGGACCGGGCGAGCGCATCGGCGATCACGAGTACGAGGCGTTGCTCGCCGCCCATTCGCCGCTGGCCCGGCTCGACGGTCCGGCCGACGAATGGGATGCCATCGCCGTCAGCTACACCAGCGGCACGACCGGTGACCCCAAGGGCGTGGTCACGCATCATCGTGGCGCCTACCTGAACGCGGTGTGCAATGCGTCGACCTGGACGATGCCGCACTTCCCGAAGTACCTGTGGACCTTGCCGATGTTCCACTGCAACGGGTGGTGCTTCCCGTGGACGGTGGCGATGCTCGGCGGCACCCACGTCTGCCTGCGCCGCGTCGAAGCGCGGGCGATCCTCGACGCCATGCGCGAGCATGCCGTCGATCACTACTGCGCCGCGCCGATCGTGCACAACCTGCTGATCAACGCACCCGCAGAATGGCGTGCCGGCATCACGCAGAAGGTGCGCGGCATGGTCGCCGGCGCGGCGCCGCCGGCCGCGATGATCGAAGGCATGGCGAAGCTGGGCTTCGACATCACCCACGTCTATGGCCTGACCGAGGTCTACGGTCCGGCGTCGGTGGCGGTGAAGCGGGCCCCCTGGGCCGACGAGAACCTGTCCGAACAGGCCCGATTGAACGGGCGCCAGGGTGTGCGCTACATGCTGCAAGAAGGCATGACGGTGCTCGATCCGGAGACCATGGCCGAACTGCCGGCGGACGGGCAGACCATGGGCGAGATCATGTTCCGCGGCAACATCGTGATGAAGGGCTACCTGAAGAACCCGGCAGCCACCGACAAGGCCTTTGCCGGTGGCTGGTTCCACACCGGTGATCTGGCGGTGCTCGAGCCGGACCGCTACGTCAAGATCAAGGACCGCAGCAAGGACGTCATCATCTCCGGTGGCGAGAATATCAGTTCCATCGAGGTCGAAGACGCCCTGTACCGACATTCGGCGGTGATGGCCTGCGCCGTGGTGGCGCGGCCCGATCCGAAGTGGGGCGAAGCCCCCGTCGCCTACGTCGAACTCAAGGCCGATGTGGCCGTCACAGCGGCCGACCTGATCGCGCATTGCAAGACTCTGCTGGCGGGCTACAAGGTGCCGAAGGAGATCCGCTTCGAGGCTATCCCCAAGACCTCCACCGGCAAGATCCAGAAATTCCAGTTGCGCGAGCGCGCCAAGTCCGCCTCCGCGATCGAGTAGGAGCCACGGCGATGACAGCGGATGCACTCTTGCTGCGGCAGACCGACGCCCGCGGCGTGGTCACACTGACCCTCAACCGGCCGGCGGCGTTCAATTCACTTTCCGAGGCGATGCTCGCCGCACTGCAGGCCGAGCTCGATGCCGTCTCTGCCGACGCGCGAGCGAGGGTGGTGGTCATCGCGGCTGCCGGCAAGGCATTCTGCGCCGGGCATGACCTCAAGGAGATGCGGGCCGAGCCGTCGCTGGCCTACTACCAGCGCCTGTTCTCGCAGTGCGCGCAGATGATGCTGACGATCCAGCGGTTGCCGGTGCCGGTGGTGGCACGGGTCCAGGGCGTCGCCACCGCCGCGGGATGCCAGCTGGTGGCCATGTGCGACCTGGCGGTGGCCGGCAGCGATGCGCGGTTTGCCGTCAGCGGCGTCAACCTGGGGCTCTTCTGCAGCACGCCGAGCGTGGCCTTGAGCCGCAACCTGTCGCGCAAGGCGGCTTTCGAGATGCTCGTCACCGGCGAGTTCATCGACGCCGAGCAGGCGCGCCTCAAGGGGTTGGTGAACCGTGTGGCCGCGCCAGAACTGCTCGATGCCGAGGTCGAGCGGCTGGTCGCCAGCATCGTGGCCAAGCCGGCAGTGGCAATCGCCGCGGGCAAGGGCTTGTTCTACCGGCAGCTCGAAAAGCCGATCGCCGCGGCCTACGACGATGCCGGTCAGACTATGGCCTGCAACATGATGGACGAGTCCGCGCTCGAGGGCGTGCAGGCCTTCATCGACAAACGCAAGCCCCGCTGGGCCTGACCCTGCGATGGCGGCCCCTGTCGACAAGTCCGCCATCAAGGCGCTGCAGGTCGAGGCCTACGACGCGGCACGTGAAGGCCTGCGTTCAGGCGACCTGGTGTTCTGCTCCGGTTCCTATTTCTTCTCCGGCCTGATCCAGAAGTTCACGCGCTCGGTATGGAGCCATGTCGGCGTGGTCTATCGCGACGACAACCTGCAGCGCATCTTCGTGCTCGAAAGCGAAACGATGATCGGCGTGCGCCTGGTGCCGATGTCGAAGTATCTGCGCGACTACCACGGCCGCAATCGTCCCTACAAGGGCCAGATCGTCATCGGTCGGGTCGCCCCTGACCTCGATGCGTCGCGCGTGCGCCAGGCCATCAGCTTCGGCATGGACGAACTGACCAAGCCGTACGACAACTTCGAGATCCTGCGCATCGCGTTGCGCATCCTCTTCCGTGTCGGGCGCCGCACTCGCGACCGCAAGTACATCTGCTCGGAGCTCGTCTATGACTGCTTTCGCAAGGCAGGGGTGAGCTTCAAGCTCGCCGACAAGTTCGTCAGCCCCGACGACATCTGGCGCGACCCGTCGGTACAGGTGTCCAGGCGGCTCCTGTAGTCGCTTCTCAGCGGCGTGGTTTGGGTTCGTCGAGTGCGTCGAGCGCACGCGAGAACTCGGTGTGCGTGGTCTCGCTGACGCTGAGCTTCGAGTCGCATACGAACACCGACAGCGGCGCGTCGGCGTCCGGGTCGTCGGGCAGCTCGCGGCGCGAGGTGCCGCCCAGGTTCAGCAGGGAGAGCAGTTGAGGCAGCATGGCGGTCTCCGAAGGGCGGGCCTGTGTCCGTTATCGGAGAGCGCCTTCCATCGCTGAAGCAGGACCAGCTTGCGATTTGTCACACTTGTCGGGAAAGCTCACATGCCCGCGTAGTTCGGCCCGCCGCCGCCTTCCGGCGTGACCCACACGATGTTCTGCGTGGGGTCCTTGATGTCGCAGGTCTTGCAGTGCACGCAGTTCTGCGCGTTGATGACGAGCCGCGGTGACTGGCCTTCGTCCTGCACGAACTCGTACACCCCGGCAGGGCAGTAGCGCCCTTCCGGACCGGCGTACAACTCCAGGTTCACCGCCACGGGAACGGTCGCGTCCTTCAGTGTCAGATGAGCGGGCTGGTTCTCTTCGTGGTTCGTGTTGCTGATGAACACCGACGACAGGCGGTCGAAGGTCAACTTTCCGTCCGGCTTGGGGTAGCGGATCGGTTCGACCTGGGATGCCGCGTGCATGCGGCCATGGTCAGGCGCGTCGCGATGGATGGTCCACGGCGGGCTCTTCAGCCCCAGCTTGGGCAGCAGCCACTGTTCGATGCCCGTCATCACGGCCCCGACGGTGTTGCCCTTCTTGAACCACTGCTTGAAGTTGCGCGACTGGTGCAGTTCGTCGTGCAGCCAGCTCTTCTCGAAGGACGTGGGGTACGCCAGCAGCTCATCGTGGCTGCGGCCCGCCTTCAGCGCTTCGGCGGCCGCTTCCGCGGCGAGCATGCCGGTCTTGATCGCTGCGTGGCTGCCCTTGATGCGTGACGCGTTCAGCGTGCCGGCGTCGCAGCCGATCAGCGCGCCACCCGGGAACACGAGTTTGGGCAGCGAGAGCAACCCGCCGGCGCAGATGGCACGGGCACCGTAGCCGATGCGCTGGCCACCCTCGAGGTGGGCGCGGATCGCCGGGTGTGTCTTCCAGCGTTGCATTTCCTCGAACGGGCTGAGCCACGGGTTCTGGTAGTCGAGACCGGTGACGAGGCCGAGCGTGGCCTTGTTGCCCTCCAGGTGGTAGAGGAAGCCGCCACCATAGGTCTGTTCGTCCATCGGCCAGCCGGCGGTGTGCACCACCAGACCAGGGCGGGCCTTCGCAGGATCGATCTCCCACAATTCCTTGATGCCCAGCGCGTAGCTCTGCGGATCACGGCCTTCGTCGAGCCGGTAGTGGGCAATGAGCTGCCGCCCGAGGTGGCCCCGTGCCCCCTCGGCAAACAGCGTGTAGCGTGCGGTCAGCTCCATGCCGAGCTGGAAGCCGTCGTGGGGCTGGCCGTCCTTGCCGATGCCCATGTTGCCGGTGGCGACACCGCGCACCGCTCCGGCGTCGTCGTACAGCACTTCGGCCGCCGCGAATCCAGGGAAGATCTCGACGCCCGCGGCCTCGGCCTGCTCGCCGAGCCACTTGGTGACCGCGCCCAGGCTGACGATGTAGTTGCCGTCGTTGTGCAAACAGCCGGGCACCAGCCAGTCGGGCATCTTCTTCGCGTGGTTCTCCGACAGGAACAGCACCTCGTCGGCCGTCACTGGCTGGTTCAGCGGTGCACCGCGTTCTTTCCAGTCGGGGAACAGTTCGGTCATGGCGCGCGGGTCCATCACCGCACCACTGAGCGTGTGCGCGCCCGGCTCGGAGCCCTTCTCGAGGACCACCACGGAGATGTCAGCGTCGAGCTGCTTGAGGCGGATGGCGGCGCTGAGGCCGGCGGGACCGGCGCCGACGATCACCACGTCGTACTCCATGGCCTCGCGCGGGCCGAATTGTTCGAGGATTTCTTGCGGGGTCATCGACTCGTCTCCGTTGGACGGCGCGCATTCTAAGGTGCGGCGCACAAAAATCGAACGATCGTGCTATTTGATTCCTGGCCAAGGTCGTGCGGAACCTCGCAGCCGTTCGGAGCCAGGCCGGACGCGTGCTATCGTGACCGCCAAAGGAGCCCTTCACATGGCCTACAAGATCGACCTTTCCGGCCGCGTGGCGATGATCACCGGCGCCTCCAGCGGGCTCGGCGCGCAGTTCGCGAAAACCCTGGCGCGGTCCGGCGCTGGCGTGGTTCTCGCGGCGCGACGCGTCGACCGGCTGAAGAGCCTGCGGGCCGAGATCGGCGCCGAGGGCGGCGAGGCGCACTTCGTCGAGATCGACGTCACCGACCCGGCCAGCATCCGTGCCGCCGTGGCCCACGCCGAGACCGAGATGGGCACCATCGACATCCTGGTCAACAATTCGGGCGTCAGCACCACTCAGAAGCTGGTCGACGTGTCGCCCGACGACTACGACTACATCATGGACACCAACACCCGCGGCGCGTTCTTCGTCGCGCAGGAGGTGGGCAAACGCATGATCGCGCGCTCGAAGGGGGCCGCACCCGGCACCTTCACCGGTGGCCGCATCGTCAACGTCGCTTCGATGGCGGGGCTACGCGTTTTGGGGCAGATCGGCGTGTACTGCATGAGCAAGGCCGCCGTGATCCACATGACCAAGGCGATGGCGCTCGAATGGGGCCGCTTCGGCATCAACGTCAATGCGATCTGTCCCGGGTACATCGACACCGAGATCAACCATCACCACTGGCAGACCGACGCCGGCCAGAAGCTGATGCAGATGCTGCCGCGCAAGCGCGTTGGCGCACCGCAGGACCTCGATGCCGTGCTGATGATGCTGTGTGCCAACGAGAGCCACTTCGTGAACGGTGCCGTGATCGCGGCCGACGACGGCTTCGGGGTCTGACCGCCCATGCGCAACCTGACGCCGCTGGAGGCTCGAGTGCTCGGGGTGCTGGTCGAGAAGCAGCACACGGTGCCGGACACCTACCCTCTCTCGTTGAACGCGCTGACCGCCGGATGCAACCAGAAGACGGCGCGCTCGCCGGTGATCGAGGCCAGCGAGGCCGAAGTACTCACCGCGCTCGACGGATTGAAGTCGATGAGCCTCGTCTTCGAAGGTTCGGGCTCGCGGGTGGTGCGCTACGAACACAACATGGGCCGGGTGTTCAACGCCCCCGTTGCGGCCGTCGCACTGCTCACTGTGTTGATGCTGCGCGGCCCACAGACCGCCGCCGAACTGCGGCTGAACTCGGAGCGTCTGCACAAGTTTGCGGACATCTCCTCGGTCGAGGGATTTCTCGAGGAACTCGCCGAGCGCTACCCGCCGCGGGTGGTGAAGCTGGCTCGGGCGCCTGGGGCGCGCGAGCCGCGCTGGGCTCACCTGCTGTGCGGCGAGGTGGCCGAACCGGTCTGGGTGGCGCCGCCTCCGGGTGAAGCCGCGCCCGTCGCGCTCGGCGAACTGGCCGCGATGAAGGCCGAGCAGACCCGGCTGGCCCAAGAGGTGACCGAACTGCGCGAAATGGTGCAGAAGCTGGCCCGCGAACTGGGCATCGAGAGCGCCTGAACGGCGGGCCCGGCATGCGTTTCATCGTCCCCGAAGAGAAGCGATTCACCCACGAGACGGTGATTCCACTGCGCTGGGGCGACATGGATGCCATGGGCCATGTCAACAACACGATCTACTTCCGGTACTTCGAGACCACCCGGCTCGAGTGGCTGTACCGCGTCGGAGGTCCCCCCGACCTGGCAGGCCGTGGGGCTGTCATCGTGAATGCCTTCTGCAACTTCGTCCGGCAGCTCGAATATCCCGGTGACATCGTGGTTCGCCACTACGTGTGCAACCCGGGCCGCAGCAGTTTTGACACCTACCTCACGCTGGAGCGTGTCGATCAGCCCGGCGTGCTCTACGCCGAAGGCGGTGCCACCACGGTGTGGATCGATTTCAAGGCACAGAAGTCGGTGCCCCTGCCCGAGGCGATCCGGCAGCTCATTGCCTGAGGCTGCGGCAACCCAACGCCTGTTTCGGACGGCTTGCAGCCTTCAGGCCGACAGCGTCATCCGCCGGACCAGGCCGCGAAACTCCTGCGCCCCGCAGTTGCGCATGACCGATGCGATCCCGGTATCGACGCCGGATCGGCTCGCGTAGGGCTCGCTGTGCGCGAGTTCCTGGCCGTCAGCGCCGAGGATCGCAAAGCAGGGCCTGCCGTCGGCACCTTCGCACCGAATGAAGCGAGTTCGATCGTGCCCGACTTCCCGCAGCCAGGTGACTCCCTCGACAGCCGCCTGCCGGCTCCTGAACACGCGCGATCGCAGGATGGCCTCATGGTTGCCGGCCCGCAGCAGGAACATCGCCTCGCCGTTGGCGGCCTCGATGAGCTGGTAGTAGCCCTTCGTCAACCGAGCACTGCTCCCAGCGCGTGGCGGCAGCTGCGGCGCCTGCGGGCGGGCGGCATCTGTCAAGGCCATCTCCCGGGAGGAAGGATCGGTGCGGTCATCACGATGATCATGCGCCTGCCTGCGCTGGTTCAGCCGATGCCCAGGTCTGGGCCGGCTCGATTCAAGCTATTCAGACCGGCGGCACCAGCCGATGCTTCAGGGCCTTGAGCACCGCTTCGGTGCGGTTCTCGACCTGCAGCTTGGCCAGGATGTTCGTGATGTGGAACTTGACGGT
>Ga0075163_10004988_pt1 | contig 17771 bp, 33 predicted proteins | sample JI1023141ADNA_FD_71478 | JGI IMG/M metagenome (GOLD analysis project Ga0075163, IMG submission 71478) | Wastewater effluent complex algal communities from Wisconsin, to seasonally profile nutrient transformation and Carbon sequestration -... | ecosystem: Engineered > WWTP > Effluent > Algae...
CCATCGGAAGTACGCGTTGGACCATGCATTGTGTCCCGAATGTGGGTATAATAGGTGCTCTTCCACATATGCCGGGTACATCCTCGACATGAGCAAACCGGAGGCATATCGGGACGAGAACAACACCGTGTGCGGCCGGTGCAAGCATTCATGCACGGCGCATGAGCGGATCAGCTCGGAGGAATGGGAGTTGCGCAAGGAAGGAAACCCTTCTTAAGGGGCATCAACATTTTTCTTATCTTCGCTGCATGACAAAAATCGTTACCTATCGTCACGCCAAGGGGCGTTTCACCGCCGATCGCATCGGAGCTTCGGGTTCTCCCATTGTGGGTCGGGGAAGGTCCCGCGCGGAAGCCATTGGCGTTCTCATGTTGAACACCCGGAAGTACGAGCGGATGGAAGGGACGATAGAGATATTGGAGGCGGAGGATCAAGATGGATTTTGGGAGCTGGCGAGAAAGCATATGTGATGGAAACAAGAGCTTACAACGATCCGTTCCGTGGCGTCATTGAGTTGCGCAAAGTGATCGAGCGGCCCATGAGCGCTATGGGAGAACATTGCACCGACGGCTTGTGGAAGGACGATAGAGGAGGGGTGTACTGGTTCGTGGAGTCGACGGCCGCCATTGACCCGATCGAGCCCGTTTACGTTCCATCCTATATGGCCGAGATGATCGGGAAGGCGGTCGGCATGAGAAAGAAGTACTTTGGAGAGGGCATGAAGTGTTTGTGCGATCCGTCCACATATCCTCCGTTGGAGGAAGGAAAGTTCACCACCGATACATGCTGGAAGTGCGACGCCTTTAGAGATAGGAAGCCGAAGGAAGAGGGTCCGGAAGATTTTTCCAAGCGTGATTGGGAAGCTATGCAGAGCTGTGTGGAGTCCATCACGAAGACTCCTCCGACGCAACAGGAGATGGAGGCGATGTTTACGACGATGCCGCAATATCTGCAAGTGGAAGCCCGCAAATTCGGCATGAACGATTGGACTTGGAGGTTGGCTTTCACGGGTTGGTTGGAACAGGGCAGGAAGATCATTGAAGCAAATCCGAATGAACCTCGTTTGAACGGCCTGTCATGTCCGGAGTGCGGCGCTGAATTGCTCGATAGCAGTCCTCAATACACATTGTTGAGCTTTCCTGCACAAAAGAAAGTTCATTGCTCAAAGTGCGACTACAAAGGATTCAGAACGGTATGAAAAGCAGAAACGGTAAAGAGATCGAGTTGACCGCTGACGGTAAGATGGTCGGCACCACGTTCACCTATGAGGACACCGGGAAACGCATCCCATCCCCGTATCCGCAGAACAATGAATCATATCGTCAATACAAGCAGCGTGTGGACGCTTTGGTGGAGGAGGGCTTCCATCTGGGCGACCTGAGCTTCGCCAATTGGCAGGATTACTGCATCGGAGGCGGCCAGACCGGAGAGGACCTCGACATTGACCTTCCGATCGGGTACATCGAGCCATGGCGGCAGGAACGTCGCGAAGCGGCCCAATTGGAGCGCGAAAGGCAGGAAGAAAAGGAACGACAAGAACGGGATGAATATTGAGCCGCGATGAATAAGCTGTATGTTGTAATTCCGCCTTCTGCAAAAGGCACCGCCATGCCGATGTTCTACTATATGTTGGCTGATGATGAAGATGAAGCGGTGCGTAATGTGCATCGCAAATGGGGAATATATGACCCGAAAGCAATCATAAGGGAATTAAGCGAAGAGGAGTTGAAGAACTTAGTCATCGCTACCAACTTTTATGGATAACCAACATCACCCATGACAACTCTGAAACAACGCATTTCGGCCGATCACATGACGGCCTTCAAAGCCCGCGACAACGATCGCAAGACCATTCTTGGCGTTCTCAAGGCGGCCATCCAAACGGAGGAGAAGAACTCCGGCGTGACGGATATGCCGGATGAAGATGTCATGAAGATCCTCAACAAGACCGTGAAGTCGCTCAATGAGACCATCGCGCTGGCGGACGACCAAGAGAGCAAGACGCAATTGGCGATCATTGAGGAGTACATGCCAAAGCGCATGAGCCGCGAGGAGGTGTCGGCGAAGATCGATACGCTCAAAGCCGCAAGCGATGTCCCATTGAACATCGGAGTGGTCATGAAGGCGTTTGCGCTGGATGCGGTGGACAAAAAGATGGTCTCTGAGGTGTTCGCGGAAATGAAGTGAGCCATGGATATCGAACTGACATTCCCTCCCGAGTTCTCCGGCCTATCGAGAACGATAAAGGTCATGCCCCATAGTGGGGATGGCGCTGTGGACATTGAGATGACCGTCAACGAAAACGTGGACAATGAATGGAGGGCGCTCATTCATATGCAGAAATGGGTTGCGATCCATGTCGACGGCCTGAAGGAGCAGTTGCAAGAGGCATTGAAGACGGAGAACTATATGCGGGCCCACGAACTTTCGATGGAGTTGAAGAAATATGGGGTAACATGAGCACCAAGAGCCGACAAAGAAAAGCCGCGCTTCGGCGTAATGCGCGCGAGATGAGAGAGGACCCGCTTCGCTTGATAAGCAGGCGGAACGACTGGCTGCGCAGGACATATACCATTCAGGTGGGAGAGACTTTGGCGGGCGACGAAGTGACGGAGTACATCCGGAAGATGCAGAGCAGCATTAAGCGTGATGGGGAGCGCGTTGCGGTGGATTACATCATTCCGAAGAAGGAAGAAAAGAGACGCAAGAAACACAGAGCATAACGAAAATTATCTTGCCCAAATGGGAATGCACACTTGGTTCTATAGGGACCGCAAGGCATACAAGCAGCACAACGACCTGTCGCAAGTGCTCGATGACCATGACACGGGCAAGGCATGGCTGGACTCCACAGAACACTATCAGGTGACCCACGAGGAGCAGGAGCTGCGAAAGAAGAACAGCGCATCGTTCCATGACTGCTTCAGGATATCCAAAAAGGAAGCCGATGGCACCTATTGCGAGGATGTGATCAAGTCTCGCGAAGAATGCGAGCGGTGGCTGAAGGATAATGCCGAGTTCGTCCACGACCTCGATCAAGAACGGGTGGATGAATTTTGGGATACGCATCCCAACGGTGTGATCGATTTCGGATAAACGAACATGCTATGGAAATAGTCCTCAACGCATTCGTCGATCAAAGCGGCGCATACTACCCGAGCGGAGGTCTCGTCGTTGGGTCGCAAAGGATACCTAGCGACCATTCGATGGAATACTGGCAGCAAGCCAATGTTGAGACTTCAATGGCAAAGACGATGGAGGTTTTGAATGCAAGTCCTATCCCCATCAAGGAGGCCTTGTACGTAGGAAGAATTCCGACGCACTTCGGCCATTTCCTGATGGAGGGATTTCCGCGACTTTGCGATGCCGTACATATGGATATGCCCATCATCGGGTACATAACCGATGGATTCCTTCCGGAGGGAATAAAGGCGACGCCACAGAGCGAGATAAGATGGTTCATTGGAGCCGTAACGAGCGCCAAGTTCATTGAGGTGGACAAGGACGAGACGTACAGGGTGGACCGGCTCTTCGTGTCGGGCCTGCCCATCAAGCTATCCCATTCATGCGCCGAACCATGGCGGATGACGGCGGCCATCAGAAAGGTGGTCAAGAAAGCGAGAGGCAAGGGCGCGCGCTCGAAGATGGATCTGTACCTGATGAGGCTGAACGAAGACCTGAATGAGCTGACCGAACATGCGGATGGGTATGTGCTATCGGACCCCGCGTCAAGCATTTCGGAGCAAATTGCCATGGTCTCTCGTGCTTCCAAGCTGCTCGGGATTACCGGAAGCAACACCCATTTGTCGATGTTCGCCAGCGGGAACTGCCAAACGCATTGGCTGTCGAGAGGCGACGTCCACCAAGGAGACCGCAACCAGTTGATATGCGACTTAGTGCGGACATACAACGATTTCAATTGACCATGGAAAAGAACGAACTGAAGAAGCAGTTGATGCTTCAAAAGACGATGGCCAACTTCGGCCATTATTGCGCCGGGAATTTGTACTATCGCGTGATGGCGGATGGAGAGATGTATCAATTCCCCATTGCGACGGTGGAAAGGGTCGGAAGTGTAGCGGAGACAGGTGACCATTGGCTTCACCAATCAGCGAACGTTGAGCTGTCCTCCGACCTCGGCACCACGCCCTTTCCGGCCTCCGAGCGGGCGTCCATGTTGTGGAGATGGATCGACAAGGCCATCGATGCCGGGGAGTTCATCAAACTGGACGCGTCATAATTGTATTCTCCCGGAGAATGATTATATTTGTGGTTCAAACTAGAAATCATGAACTACAATATCGACCACAATAAATTGATCGAGCTGACAATGGACACCAAGGAGAACAGCAGATATGCCGACCTTGTGGCTTTGTCGGTTGAACATTGTCTTGGTCTCCGTTCAATCTCCTCAAAAAGGGAAGATCCATTGGAGCCCCATAATTGAATTCCTCAAGGGAGCAGGCGTTCTGACGGAAGAAACGAAATAACCATGCAGAAAAAGATCGATCACGATAGGCTTAAAGCGATAACGCGCGATTCGAATCATTATTCGGACATGGTGGTTGGATGCATGTCGCAATACTTGGGCACTTCCTCTCAAGGATGCGTGCAAGTGCCCGGAGGCGTCTTTGTCCCAAGCCCAGCGGCCGTTCAATTCCTCATCGATGCAAAGGTGTTGGTGGACAACACGGAACCACAATGACAGAGATAGTTTTCTACAAGGAAGGCAACGGCTATGTCGTTGAACGTCCAATGGCGCCCGATTCGCCCATCGTGGGACGCGGGAGGACCAAGGCCGAGGCGTTGGGAACCCTGCTGCTGGCGACAATGGCGGCCGATGAACACGAACGCGTCGTGGACGAGATGGTCATTGTGGGCGAATACAACTCTTTTGAGGAGTACGCGCAATCCCGGCTTGAGAAGATCGGGAACGATGACCTTCCGTTGGAGGGCGAAAATTGAACGACAATGAAAGAAGACATCAAACGGATCGAAGACATCTACCCGCTCACCATCGTGGGGCGTCGCTACGGCGGCATGGCCATCGTGAATTGCGATTCATTCCAATCGTGCGTCGATGATCTTCAAGAAAACGAGGAGTGGCACTACGGCGACACCACGCAGCGGGAAATGGAGAAGGAGTGGGACCACATCATCTATGGCGTAGGAGAAACCTTGGACGAAGCGTTCAAGGATTTCCTCAAGCGGAAGAAGGACATGGATGAGCGTCCCAAGAGGAATTACGAGGACGACCCCTTGACGCCGGAACAGGAGGAGATGCTGAAGAAGCTGGCGCTTGCGTTCATACCTCCGTCGCTAGGATCAACGCTGGTGTCGACGTTGCCGATGGGTGGACCTCCTGCCAATCTCTACTACTTCGACCGTCGATTCAGCGGAGCATGACAATGAGCCTATTTATAGGTTCCCATGTCATTGAAATCCATCATCCAATCCCTTATTGTGGAGGCTCTCACGGAAATCAGGGACGATTCTGATCTGGATGACGTACAAAAGCAGATAAAGAGCCTCCCGGATTCCGGAATATGGTTCATGACTGCTTTCAATAGCCCTCATCAGGCCCAATATGAAGTGCGTTTGAAGCCCAAGGAATTGGACAACATCCTTTTGCAGAAGGAATTGGAGGAGACGGAGGAGAGACCCATCATAGACATCGAATTCGATAACTTCAACAAGATCCACATGGGAGGCCTTCCGGACTACTTCCTCAATCTGGGTCTCGGAAAGAAGATCTACGAGAAGATCTGCGACAAGCTCGGCATGATAAGTTCCACCGGGGATAGAAGCGAAAGCGCACAGCGTGTGTGGGATTCCCTGAAGAGGAGCTCAAGGCATTATTGCGTGAGTTTTGAGGGGAGGGACTTCTTGATCAGCCGAAGGTACACCGAACACAGCATTCAAAACGTGAAGGAATACCTTTCTCGATGGAATCCCGATGGACAACCGTTGTTCAGCACCTTGCCGCCGAAATATGAGGCTTTGCTCAGCAGTCGTTGAATTGCTTATCTTCGTGATCTAAACACAAGAAAATGCCTGAAATTATTGCAGCTTTTTTCTATCTGTTCGTCTTCATCTACGCCTTTGTATGGGCCATCGATATGAAGAGCACCACAAAGAAAACATTGAAGGAACTTCAGAAGATGAACGCGAGAGAAGAAGGGAGGATCGAGGGTTCCAAGCAGGTCCTGAAGGGATGATCACTGTATTATAGCCGCAACATTTGAGCTGCACTCATCGTATAATGAGCATGAAAAAAGCCAGCAGCAGTCCGTTCTGTTTCATCATCCACACGGATAGTCAAAAATTTGATGAACGCAGAGTGTGCGCTTTCGTCACCGGTAAAGTGGGGGAATGTGGAGTGGGAGATAAAGACGTGCAGGCTGGTGTGGACTTCTCCTGTCTGAACGATCTCATCATGATGGTGTCCGATGAAGACAAGGTCTACAGGCCAGCCTCCACCGTTCCAACTCCGGGTGTTTTCAACAATGGGTTGGGGTTCCATTACCGTGAAGGTCAAGAGGACATCGCTTTGGAGGCCTACAGAAAGAACAAAGGATTTGAGAATGCCACGATGGTCGACCTCGGAAAATATCCGGGGCATCAGAGCGTCGCCATCCATCTTTGCCATGAGCCGACGCCAGAACAGGTGTCGTTTATGAAGGAGCGTGCTTTAATGTACGGAAAAAGCATCCTGTTCAATATCACGAATTTCGAAGTGATAAAGAACGAAGAATAGTTCCGTCGTTCATTGCTTTTTATGACAAAGAACGACATTCTTTTCCTTCTTCACGGCGTCCGACGTCGGTCGCTCCAAAGGCTTTTGGGGATGCGGAGCATCCCTCAACTCGGGCGAACTCGGCCCTATTTTATTCTCTTCTTTTCCTATCGTCAATAACCGCTTTCCTTCCTCCCGGATATTCCTCGCGGCATTCCGATCGCGGTCATGAACGACCCCGCAATTGATACAGGCCCATTCGCGGTCGCTCAATTTCAGGTCCGCATTCTTCCAGCCGCAATCCCCGCAAAGCTTGCTCGAAGGGAACCATCGATCGATGACGATCAGGTCGCGCCCCCGCCATGCCGCCTTGTACTCCAACATGGAGCGGAAGCGATATAGGCTCAACTCTTGAATCGATCGAGCCAGCTTATGGTTGGCGAGCATATCCTTCACGTTCAAGTCCTCCATCGACACGACTTGGTTTTCGTCGAGCAATTTGTTGGAGATGACATGCAGATGGAATTCTTTTTGGTTGTTCAGCTTGTCGTGGAGGCGGGCGAGTTTATTTCTCGCCTTGTCCTTATTCTTGCTTCCCTTTTGCTTCTTCGCCATGCGGCGTTGCAGGCGAGCGAGACGCAGAGCGTTCGAGCGGACCACCTTGAGGTTGGCGAATCGCTCGCCTTCCGACGTAACGATGAAATCCTTGATGCCGAGGTCTATGCCGATGATGCCCCTCTTGGGTTCTGTCGTTCTTGGGACAAAGTCCCCGTCCACGAGGATCGACAGGAAATAGTTGCCGGACTTCGTCTGCGACAACGTCGCGGAACGAACCTTTGATTGGTTCTTGTTGAGATATTTCTCGTCGCGGGCGGAGCAACGGAACAACACATCCTTCAACGGGCGGATCACATCGATGCGGTTGCCGCGCACGCCCATGAAGGCGTCAGCGGGAAAGCGGCAGGATTGGTCGTTGCCGTGCTTGCTCTTGAACTTGGGGAAGCCCATGCCGTTCTTGAAGAACGATTTGTATGCGGCATCCAAATTGATGGCCGATTGTTGAAGCACCTTGGAATGGGACAATTTGATCCATTCAAATTCGCTCTTCAACTCAACAATCCGCTTGCCCATCTCTCCGAAGGAGATCGACTTCTTGTTGGTGTTGTATTCCTCGATACGGTACGCCAGAAGGTTGTTGTAGACAAAACGGCATGTCCCCAGAAGTCCGGCGATGTAAGTCGCTTGTTCCTCGGATGGATAGATGCGTATTTTGATGGCTTTTAGCATTCGGCGTATGTCCGCGACATACTTAAATAGGGACGGGAATCGATTTTCGGATCCGATGGGAAAAATAAATTTCCGGCCCGGATGGATGGCCATGGAATCGGTATGTATGGAGCTATTCGTGGGACTGGTTCACAATACGCTGAGTTGATGCTGGGTCCCGCTGTTGATGAAAGAACGTTCAATGGACGCATGTTGATGCGTCGAGCAAAGGATCGCAACGGAAAAATTTGCGTCATCATTTCCGGCGTCGGCTATGGTGACGGTATAGAGAGCTTGAACGATTGCGATGAAATGTGGATAGGTGATGTGACTATGCGTCCTGTTCGCAAATTGAAAGAGCTCAGAAGGCTATCGGGAAGTCCCAACGCTACATCGGTACACGATTTTCTAAAGGGAATGAACAACAGGGAAGGAGATTGGCTGAAGGAAGAGAAGGACGGAGAGGATGTGCCCAATGAGGACTACAACGGACTTGGATGCTGAAATTGCTGCGGAGCAAACGTGTAGGTGATGCAAATTCGTCAAGGTCAAACACGGATCGTACTGCTTATCGGGAAATGGGCGCTCAAATTCCCGCACATCCTTAACGGCTGGCGTTTCTTCCTGCTGGGCCTATTGGCGAACATCAACGAGCGTAGATGGAGCGGCCACGACAAGCGCCTCTGTCCGGTGCTTTGGGCATTCCCGATGGGTTTCCTGCTGCGCATGAGAAGAGCGGAGCTTTGGCCGCAAGATGGTTCGTTCCCGCACATGGTGGGATTGCCGTTCTTGGACCCTCAGGTGGCCAATTTTGGCATGCTGGATGGGGAGCCAGTTTCGTTGGATTATGGCACGATGATTGAGTCCATCAAATGTCCTGATTGCGGCAGGTGGTGGGATGAATGCGAAGCATTCAACGAGGTGATAAACAGGTGATGTGCCTCACTTGGAATATTTCTCCAGCATGGAGATGTCCAGCTCCCATTTGTGCTGGCTGCGTTCCTGCCAAACGGTGAAAGACCCCTTGATGTAGTCTTCGGCCTCCTCACAGTCCATGTCGTTGACCACCATCAATTGGCGGATGACGATGTCGATTTCTCCTTTGATGCTCGCCAATCCGGCGTGCTTGGTTTTGTGACAGCGCGGGCATAGCGCGATGAGACCCGCGAGGGTCTGCTTCTTCGTGACATCATCGTAGTGCCATATTTCGTGACATTCCACGGCATGCCTCACTCCTTGATTGGTGCCAACGCCGCCGCAGATCTCGCACTTGTTCCCGGCCTTTTCGTAACACTTCTTGCGGATGCGGTTCCACTCTGCGGGCTTGACGTTGCTCCTGACGTTGGAGTACCAGCAGGTTTTTGGAACGAGCTCTATGGTGAGTTTCATGGGCGATGCGATTCGAAGAATTCGTCGAGGGTTTGGATGTCGTGCTCTTGGAAATCCATCGTCACCACCTCGAACTTCTGTCCGTTGAACTCCACTGATGTTTCGTAGGGGTATTCGCAGTAGCGAACCCTTCTTTTTTCCGGGGTGAGTTCTTGGCGAGACTGAGTTTGATGTAATTGTTTACCGCGATGGCCTTGGCGCGCGAACACCAATCCCCAAGCCCCTCTTCCTTTTCACGTTTGCAATGCTGTCCCGGGTCGAGCCACGCGGCCACGGCAACGTTGGCACAATCGCTCATGAGCCTTATCACTTCATCACGGCTATATGTGGTGTCCATGGCGTTATCGTTTTTCCTTGTGGATGCCCCGGCAGTACAGGAACGGAGTGGAGAAGTAATCTCCGTAGCTCTCGGTATCATCGATGACGATGTCGAGTTGGTGCTCTTTGGCGTATTTGCCCTTGGCGCGCACCCAGAGGTCCTGATCGATCCACGGGGTTCCGTTGGCGTCAAAGGTCATGGGCGTCCCTAATTCCTTGTGCTCTTGGGCGATGGAGTACAGGTGCGTGTACTTCAGGCCGCAGGCTTCGAGTTGCTCGTGCAGAGCGGGCGTAATGAGTTCTCCCGTCATCAGATGTACTTGAGCATTATCCGCCACGAACAAGCGCGTAAGCTCCGAAAAGAACGAAGGGAACGCGTCGCTGACCCCGTGCAGGTCGATGCCGATCTTGAGTTTCTTCATGGTCAATCGAGATATGTCTTTTCCTTGCCGCGCATGCTATGGCGGAGCCTCTTGATGGATTTATCCTTGATCTGGCGAACGCGTTCACGGGTAAGTTCCATGCGCGTCCCGATCTCATCGAGGGTCATTCCTTCGCTGCGTTGTCCTGCGCCGATGCCGAAGGACAACTTGATGATCTCGCGCTCCCGCTCCGTTAACACCACGAGCAGGCGCTCCACTTCGCCCACCAGACCGGAGGCGAACAACATGCGGTCGGCCGAGACGTTGTCCTCGTTCACCAGAAGGTCCACAAGGCTGTTGGATTCTCCTTCGCGGAACGGCGCGTCGAGGCTCAAGGCGCGTCCGCCGTTCATCAGGGCGTCCTCCACCTTTTCGGGAAGGACATCCATTTCCTCGGCGATCTCCTCGGCCGAAGGAGCCCGTTCGTATTCCTGTTCCAACTTGGCGACCGTTCGGTTCACCTTGGTGATCACGCTGACCTGATTGAGAGGAAGACGGATCATGCGCGCCTGTTCTGCGAGGTATTGCAGGATGTGCTGACGGATCCACCACACGGCGTAGGAGATGAATTTGAAGCCGCGCGTCTCGTCGAACTTCCCGGCCGCCTTGATAAGGCCCATGTTGCCGATGCTGATGAGGTCCGGAAGGCTCATGCCTTGGTTCTGGTATTGCTTGGCCACCGATACCACGAAGCGCAGGTTGGCCTTCACCAATTGGTTCAAGGCATCCTTGTCGCCAGCGCGGATCCTGCGGGCCAGTTCCACTTCCTTGTCGGCGTTGATGAGCGGGATACGCCCCACCTCTTGCAGGTATTTGTCAAGGGACGCGCTGTCCCGATTGGTGAGGGTCTTGGTGACCTTCAACTGTCGCATTGCCATGATGTTATTGCTTTAGGGTCCCTCTTACGGCGGATACCTCTGCAATGTTGCAGCCGCCAAAGATATTCCTCCTCATTTCTTCTCCAGCACGAACTCGGTGTTCAATTCATGGATGAACCCGTCCCGGAAGAACTCTTGGGCCGAGGAACGCCCCACGGGCGGGATGATGTTGTTGTTGACGATCTCCTGCACCCTTGCCTTCACGGCGGTCGGTCCATTGGACCTATAAAGCTTACTGCGGATGTTGAAGGTCGCGAACAAGGCATTCACCAGAAGCTGGGGGGACAACTCCTTTTGGAATACCCTCCCCATCATCTTGCGCTTGCTCTGGTCAATGATCCCCTCGATCGCCTTCTTGTGCTTGCTCTCCATAATTTCTGTTATCTTTGCCCTTCTACGACAAAACGCTTATTTTTGTTGCACGCAACACTGAAGCATTACTAAGCGTAAACCACCATTCACCAACAAAACGTTCCATGAAGAAATCGTTGATCCTAGTGTTGATGTGCTTTGCCTTGATGGCGCGGGCACAAAGTGATTCCGCAGTCGTTGCGGTGGATACCGTCCGAACGGACTCCGGGCGTGTGGACCTCAACCTATCGCTTTTCTCCCGGTACGTGTGGCGGGGCGTACAGTTCGGTACGGGCCCGTCCGTTCAAGCACAGATCGCCTACCTCAACGGAGGTTTCACGGCCGCCTGTTACGTGGCCAAGTCCACATACGGAGGGTCCACGGGATACCCGAACACATCCAACATCATGGTGGGATATCGATACAGATCGGTGTCCCTTTTTGTTGATGACTACTTCTTCTACGACGAGGACAACTTGGACCGATACCTCGATTGGTCCGACACCACGCTGCATTACACCGAGGCGCGCATCCGCTATGATGGCTCCCGTTGTTATGCACTGGCAGCCTATAACGTCTACGCCGCCAAGGCCGCCAATAAGGGATTGTACATCGAGGGCGGCTATCGGTTCCCGGACCATGCCATTTCCTTATTCGCCGGATACGTCTTCGATGACAGCGATCTGAACTTCGCCACCAGCGCCGGAATGACCAATATTGGCATCACCAAGGAGAAGAAGTTGCGCATCAATGACAACTTCTCTTTGCCGCTCACTGGCACGCTAGTGGTCAATCCGAACTACAAGCACGTAGTGGACGCCCCGGGCGTCGGGAGGAACTTCCTGACGCTAGTGGTGGGGGTCACGATCTGATCGGTTTCCGGAGCTGCATCCGTCCTGTTGAGGTGTTCTATTTATCGTGGAGAGCCAACGTGCTCGAACACGATGGAAATAGGCGCCCTCAAGGAGGAAGAGAACAGGCTCAAACGTGACATCATCTCCAATTTGGAGGAGGAGTTCATCGACCAATTCATTAAGTGGAAGAAGCGACAGGAGCTGTTCAATGAGGTGGTGGAACATTACAATGCGAGCGGCAATGACCTCAAGGGATTGGACTATGATGAGTTCTGTCGCCTCTTCATCCGAGGGTCGAAGAGCGTGCTCAACGACCACCTTAAGATGGAAAACATCGTTCCTGACAATGTGGAGATGGATAAGATACGAGCGGCGATGAAGAACAAGGACAACGGGGACGAATTCGCCAAAGGTTATGCCTTGGTGATGGAGGTGAAGTACGCTGTGGTCCGCACGAAGATGGCCCAAGTATGGGACGAGCGTGTTCTTCGTTCCATCATCAACGAAGCATACGGAGCGGAACATTATCGGGGTATATTGGCGGCGAAGGCCGAAGTGCTCAAACGAATTTGACATCATGAGAGGGAGAGGGAGCGACGAGTTGAAGGCGGCCTACAAGAAGGCTTTCGAAGAAAGTTTCGTGGACGATTACGAAGATTGGCGCAGCGCGTTGCATGATGCGAACGGGTCCATTCTCGCCATCGGCGAGAAGCATCCGAGAAAGAAGTTGAAGCTATACCAGTACGACGAGTTCTGTCGTCTGGCCAAGGGAGTGATCGACGAGCGGATGGACGCCATGGATTGGGACCGCATCATACAGGACGAAGTGCGTCTGGCCCGTCACAAGAAAGGAAAGCGCGACCAATTGTCCGCCCGGGCGAAGGTGCAGATCAACAAAATGGAGTCCGAGGTTTTGTTCGCCTGTTTCGAACGCGCTATCTTGGAGCGCATAGGACCAAGGATGTACAAGATGTACAAGCACGAGATCGAACAACTGAAGAAGTGCAAAGTGGTTCTCTGAACAAAAAATGACCAGATCCAACATGACAAGGGCCAAGGCACAATTCGACCTGTTGATGGAGTGCGCCGTTCACGTCTTCGACGTGAGCGAAGAGGACATCGTCTCTGAGCGAAGGTTCAGGAATCTGGTGAACATCCGAAGGATGATGTTCTATGTCATGCGTCACAAATTTGGCATGGAATACAGCCGCATCGGGACGTTCTTCAACCGGAACCACACGACGATATTGTCGTGCCTCAAAAAGCATGATGATTTCTGCTTGATCGAACTCGAATACGCATCGGCCTTCAACGAGATGTTAACGGAATTGAACAAACGTGATGTCTTCAAATCAAGATCCGCCCCGAAGCCTGCTCTTGAAGGAGTTGTCCTCCAGTGAGAAGGACGCCTTTGTGGTGATGCTCTCGTGTTTCGATGAAGGGCAGGAGGCGGTGTGTTTCATGCGCGCGAACGACATCGACCTTGAGCGCGTGGTGTTCTTCGGAAAGGCGGATGCCATGACGGAACCCATTGCCAAGGCGTCCGTATCCGAGGACCATAAGCGGCAGATCGAGAATTTGATGCGCGGAAGCTTGGACCTGTACGCAATCGTCGCCAAGACCGGAGAAGGCTCCTTCTTCAAGGACTACCGTTCGGGCGAGCACACGATAGGCGATGCGCTGGCGTCCTATCGAACGGCCGTAGAGATGCTGGGCAACAAGAAGGTTGCGCTCATCTACTTACGACGGCGATAGCCGACATCTCTCCCGTGAGCAGCTCCCTGAGGGATGTCTGGCGCTTGGAGGAATTGAGCGTTTCCACGGCGGTCTTCAATGAGTCGCGTTGCCCCACGAAGACCGCGAGTTTCTTAGCGCGGGTCAGTCCGGTGTAGATCAACTGACGATACAACATGCGGTAGTATGCGTTCATGATCGGGAGGATGACGAAGTCGAATTCGGAACCCTGCGACTTGTGGACCGAGATTGCGTATGCGAGTTCGATGTCCAATAGGTCCGTCCGCGTGTAGGTCACGATGCGATCGTCGTATTCGATATTCACGAGCGCCGTGGAGTTATTGACCGAGACGATACGCCCGATGTCACCGTTGAAGACATCCAGTTCGTAGTTGTTCACGAGGTGTATCACCTTGTCGTTCTCCCGGAAGATGCGGTCCCTTACGCGCGTCTCGTGAACGCCTTCTCTCTGAGGGTTCAAGGCCTCCTGCAACTTGGTGTTCATCTCCACGGTGCCCAGAGGTCCCTTTTTCATCGGGACGAGCACTTGGATGTCCTTGGGATGGTTGTGGTACTTCGGGATGGCATTCTTGTAGATCTCCACGACCATTTCGGAGACGTCGAACCCATAGCGCAATGAGGACCACGCCGGGATCTCGCTCTTGTGCGCCGCCGCGTTGCGCAAGCCCGAATCGATGAACATGCAATCGGACTCCTTGTTGAGCCACATGTTCTTGCTCAAGAGGGGAGAGTCGATATTGGGCACTTCCCCGTGGTTGATCTGATGACTGAACTCGATGATGTCCGACCCTTTTCCTTGACGGAAGATCTGGGTCAACGCGAAGACATTCACAACCTTGCTGTCGATGAGGTCCCGAAAGAAATTCCCCGCCCCCACCGGAGGAAGCTGGTCAGGATCGCCGATGAACACCACCATGGCGTTCTTGGGAACGGCGCGGAGCAGCGAGGCGGCCAGATGAATATCGACCATGGAGGTTTCGTCCACGATCAAACATGTGACCGACAGCGGGTTCTTTTCTCCGTGCGCAAAACCGCCCGTCAAAGGGTCCCATTGGAGCAGGCGATGGATGGTGGATGCGCCATGACCGATGGTCTCGCGCATGCGTTTGGCCGCTCGTCCCGTGGGGGCGCAAAGGATGAAATCCATATCCAAGAAACGCAACGCTTCGACCAATGCTTTAGCGCTGCTCGTCTTCCCGGTTCCGGGACTACCCGTCAGGATGGACGCGCCCGAGCGAAGGATGCCAAGGACGGCATTCCATTGTTGCTCGCTCAGTTCGAGCGAGAGGTTGGTCCTGATGTGGTCGTACAGTTCCTTCTCGTCGATCTCGATGTTGCGTTCCCGCGAGAGAGAGGAAACAGCGCGATGGCAATAGGATTCGTTGTTGTAGAGCCGGGCGCCATAGAAGCGGTCTTGGTCGGACGAAGAGCGGAGCACCACGATGGAACCCGTATCCTCCAGTTCCGACAACATGCGCAGCACATCGTCATCCATGGAGATGCCCAGATACTCCTCCGCTCCGTTGATGATCTGATGGCGATAGAGGAAGCAATGTCCTTCGTGTTCCGAGGAGTCGATGACGTGCTGGATGCATGCCTTCAAGCGCAAAGGCGAGTTCTCGGCAAAGCCGATCTTCATGGCGATGGCGTCGGCCTTCCGGAACCCGATACCCGGAATGTGTCGTGACAGTTCATAGGGGTCCCGGCGGATCTGGTCGATGCAATCGTTGCCATAGTACTCGTAGACCTTTCCCGCGAACACCGAACTGAGGTCATGGTCCATCAGGAATTGCATGATCTCGTTGATCTCCTTGTTCTTGCTCCATCCCTCCTTGATGGAGATAAGATTGAGTTCTGTAATGCCGGGGACTTCCTTGAGACGATCGATGTCGTGGTTGAAGATATCCATCGTCTTGTCCTTGAACCGCTTGACGATATTTCTGGCCTTTACCGGACCGATGCCGTGGAAGAACGAACTGGAGAGGTATGCGATGAGACCCTCGATGGTGGAGGGCGGGACTTCGTTGGCGCTGACGGCCTTGAACTGATGTCCGTACTTGGGGTTGACCACGTAGTTGCCATGGAACTCCAAGGTCATTCCCACCACGGTGTTCGGCCGGGTCAATTCCACGGTAAGAAGGCCGTCCTTGACGTTGTTGGGCGAAGCCTCCCCGCCCTCCGGGAGGGTCACGCGCAGGACGTTGTAGCCGTTGTCGACGTTGGTGTAAACTATGCGTTGCACTTCACCAACAATCTTGGTGAGGTTGTCGCGAGATCCTCTTTTTTCTTGGAATGACATTCCCCGCAAATATAGTCAAATTGGGGATGGAACCGGGTTATTCCCCACCTCCGTCGCCGCCTCCTTCTACGTCGGATGGACCGGAAATGTTCGCGCTCATGTAATATAGGAGCGAGCTCGGTACGCTCTTACGGCGTTTTCTGCGCTTGCGTCGCTTGACCTCCGCGAGGGTGTGGGCGAGCCCTTCGATGATGGTCGTTATCTTGTGGCGGTCCATTGTCCATAAATAGGCGCAACAAAACCTCCGACCTTTCCGTACAAGGAGGGAGCAAACAACGAAAGCATGCCAAAAGGGTTGATCATTTTCCTTGTCCTCGCCGCCATCTTTGGGGCCGGGGCCATCATCTACTCCAACAAGGGCGGGGAGATCTCATTCGGCGCCGAGAGCGTCGTGGAGACGGTGGATTTCTCCGTCATCCGTTATGAAGATAAAATCGTATCTTCGCGCCTCATTATCGATGGTTCCGGCAAGCTCAAGGCGAGGCATCGATTGGACGAGGACAAGATCGGCATCGCCTATTACAAATACCCCGAGACCGTCAAGCAGATCCAGTCTTGCGCCACCAATCGGTACATCATCAACGCGGACGGGTTTACGCAGGAGGTCATCACAAAAGAGGTGGAGTTACAATGAGCAAGCTGAAGGAATATTTCGCTTCGTGTCCAACGCCACAGGAGGAATTGACGAAGGAGGATGGCGACCTGCTCATCTCTTTGCGGCGCAATCAGGACATCGCCGAGCCGATCACGTACGCCGAGTTCTTGGCGCACCCCAACAATCCGCCCAAGGATGAGATACCTCCGGCGCTGATGTTGCTATGGGGCCGTTCGCTCCGCTTGGGCGAATACTTCCGCATGAGCATGAGCGCGGTGATCTTCCTGTCGCTCTTCTTGAGGCGGCCCGTGGATGCCGCTTTGTACTTCGGATACGTCGCCTACCGCGCCAAGGAGAAGGGGATCCGCGACATCACCTTGGAATTCCTGTCGATCGAAGCATTCCCGATGGGAATGTTCCACGAGGACCAGTTGAGGCAGATGTGGGAGGCGCAGAAGCAGGAGGGGTCGATCGAGAACATGCTCGATGATGGCGAACAGTGGCGGGTCTATCTCTACGGCGATCAAGCCGAAGGTAAGATCATCGTTCGTTACTCCCAAGAGGATGAACGGCCCATGACGTTGGAAGAGGTGTTGGCGGACGGAGCAATAGTGGAGCCCAACACCATTGAAGGGCGCATGTTCTTCTGGTTGGAAGGATCCTACGTGAGCGTCTCCATGGAGGATTTCGAGAAAATATCGGCTGCCCAATGACAAGCGGACATCCCAGCCCTATTTACGAACGTCAACCCTCAACACCATGGACCACCATTGTTGGATATCATCCGCTATATCAAGGTCAGGTGGGACGTGCTCAAAAAGGTGAGCACCGAGCAAGTCGCGCGTCTTCGTTACGCCGAGCGGCTCAAGTTGGAGAAACAGGTCAAGGACATCGCATGGCTTTCGGTC
>Ga0075163_10004989_pt1 | contig 17770 bp, 14 predicted proteins | sample JI1023141ADNA_FD_71478 | JGI IMG/M metagenome (GOLD analysis project Ga0075163, IMG submission 71478) | Wastewater effluent complex algal communities from Wisconsin, to seasonally profile nutrient transformation and Carbon sequestration -... | ecosystem: Engineered > WWTP > Effluent > Algae...
TTGGCCAGGCTCACCACCAAGAAGGTCCAGTGCAAGGCGCCGAAGTCCGGCATCAAGGACAGGCCGCTCGTCGCGGCCGCAGCTCCGCCGGTCGAGCTGAGATCCGACGCCGCCACGGATGAGCCCTCGACGATCGCGGCCGGGATCGCGGCCCAGCCGCAAACGGACGACGACATCGTGGTCGCTGCATCCAAACTCCCGGACCTGGATAGCTGGCAGCCAACGACGATCCAGCCCGAGCCGGACGCGGACCTGATGCCCGTGGCGGCGCGCCACGTGAAAACCGAACGCCCCGCGAGTGCTCCTAGCCACGGGCGAGGACTCGTGCTCGCGGGCGGGGTCACGCTCGGCGTCGGGGTCGCCCTCACCACGGCAGCCGGCTTCATGGGCCGCCGCATGGTCGACACACGCCGCGAGATCGTCGCCCTCGGCAACAGCGTCGACGGCTACGCGACGACCGACCAGAACACCCAGGACGACGACCTGCGTGGTGACTACCGGGCGACCCAGACCCGGACCCTCGCACTGGCCCTCGCGGGCGGCGCGACCGTCCTCGTGGCCGTGATCCTCACCAGCATCGGCGGGCGCAGGATGGCCCGCGCCGCCTCGCGCACCGCGCTCGTCCCGGCCCCCGGCGGTCTTGTGTTCCACGCCCGTTTCTAACCTCCCGGGAGCCGCCCATGAACCCCCGTATCCGCTTGCTGTCGTCCATCCTGCCCCTCACGTTACTCACCGGCTGCCCGCCGCTGCCGCCGGAGCTCGTGACCTGCGAGGAAGCCGACGCGTGCGAGACCACGCAACCCGGGTCCACCAGCATCGGCGGGCCGCCCACGACCAGCGACGGCGTTCAGACTGTCACGGGCGACGACGCGGACGGCAGCGACAGCACCGTGGCCCCGAACGACGGGAGCGGCGCCGACACCACGGGCACGACAGGCGAGGCTGCCGAGCCGCCCCTGATCATCAGCCGCGTCGTCATGCCGGATTACACGGACGTGAACGCCCTGCTTCTCGCCAGCGTGACCGCCGACCATGCGGACGGCGTACGCATGCTCCTCGACAACGGCGAGCTGAGCGAGCTGACGCCGCTCGGCGCGGGCGAGTTCGAGGGCCATATCGAGGCATTCACCGGCCTGGACAATGGACAATACCAGGCGATCTTCACGCCATGGAAAGACGCGATCGTAGGTGCGTCAAAGAGCGCCGACTACGTGATCGCGCTGCAGAAACCTGGCTCCGGGATTGATTGGGACGTGGCGAACATCGAGGGGGTCGTAGCCGCGATCGCGATCCTGCCCGACGGCAGGCCCGTCGAGTTCGTCACCTTGCAGGACATGGGCATGCCGCGCTGCTACCTGCGGCGGCGCGAGAAGAATGGCGACGCCGGGGACTTTGTGCCGGTCCTCGCGGGTGCGCACTGTACGGCGATCGACATGACGATCGACGAGACCGGCATGATGCACCTGTTGCTCGAGCGCAAGAGCGGCGACGGCCTGAAGTGGTGGGCCGGAAGGATGTCGGCGTGGGGCGCCGGCCTGCAGAACATCGGCATCGGCGAGGTCGGCGACACCGCGTTCGCCCTGGCGAGCCGCCCCGGCCTCGTCGCGGTCTGCGGCTCGACGCCGGTGGAGACGATCGACGAGCGGGACGCGCTCGTTGTGCTGCTCCGCGACGGCCAGGCGCCGGACGTGCGGCTCCTCGACCGTCCCTCCGCTGTTCCCGGCGATCAACATCAGTTCGGCGAGCGCGCGCGTGACTGCGCTTTCTCGGGCGACACGCTCGTGCTCGTCGGCGAGGCCAACGGCAGGCACGCTGACGACAAGAACTTCAAACGCGACCGCCTCATGCTGATCGAACTCGACACGGCTACCGAAACCGAACCGAAATGGACCGTGGTCGGGCCTGGGCCGGGCGTCCAGAGCCGAGCCAATGCCGTCGCCATTGATGACCAGGGGCAGTACCATATGGCCGGCTACACCTGTCTCCAGGTCTGCGAGCCCGAGGGCGAGGTCCGGGTCCACGCGCCCGGCGGCGAGATCGTCAGTCAGATCCCGCTCGGCCCGCTCGGCTCGGCGTGGTTTGGGCCCCATGACATCGCGTGGAGCCCGGCCGGGTACGCCGTGGTCGCTTTGGGCGCCAAGCAGGGCCAGTCACTCGTCTTCAAGGTGCAGGCGTGGGCGCCTAACGTCTTCGTACCAAAATGGACGTTTTTGCCCATCGACCAGCAGGGGCCTCAGCGCGCGCTCGCGGTGGCCGTGGGCCCCTTCGGCGAGGTCTACGCCGGGGGCATCAGTGAAGGGAACCACCCCGCGTTCGTGGTCATCGGCGGCTGACGCCCGGTCTGACGCCCGGCCCGGGCACTCAGCCCGGCGGCGCGAACCCGGCGCAGGCTGTCTCGACGAGGCCCGCCGCCTCGACGAACGCCGGCCCGTAGTCGGCGGCCAAGACGTCCTCGCTGTGGTGGTACGGGAACATCGTGGTAAGCACACAGAGCCGGTCTTCGGGGTGGCACTCACCCTCGTGCGGTGGGCAGTCACATCCGCCGATGTTGAACATGACCACCGACTTGTCGTCGCCGTGCTTCGCGTCGATCACCGCCTGAGCCCACTCGGCCGGCGTGCCCTTGGAGTCTGAAGACTCGTCCGGGTTGGTGGCGATGAACGTCACCATCAACAGCGCGTCCTTGCGCAAGAACCCCGGGTTGCAGCCGCCCGGGTCGTTGATGTTCGATTGCATGGCCGCCATGAGCGCCTGACCGAGCAACGTGTTGCCGCTGGTCCCGACCTTGGCGATGCACGCAAAGGTTTTGGCCAGATTCGTCTGACCCTTGACGAGGTAGCGACGGCCGCCGTCGATCGGGCACGGCTTGTTGGCCTCGCCGTCGACTCCGGCGGGGAGCACGGTGCCTGCCCCCCAGGCCCAGTCGCACGCGGTCACGGGGCTGAACTCCGGGCACGGGTAGTCGGGCGCGGCGCAGCACGGCGTGCCGTCCCACTCCTGAGCATACCAGCCGCAACAGGGCTCACCGACCTTGCAAGCGAAATTTGGGCACACCTCGTTGCAGCCTCGGTTGCCCCACCCCTCGCCGTTGTTGTTGCTCTCACCGTCGCCGTCCACGACCATGATGTGGTAGTCGAAATCCTCGAACTTCGACTGAATGGTATCAATGAACTGCGGGACCGCGAGGGCGAGCTGCTCCTGGCGATACTGCATGTTCGCTTGCCGCGAGATCACGAACAGGAAATCAATCTTGCCCTTGCAGCCGACGGGGCCGCCGGGGCCGAAGTCCGGGATGACCCCGAGGTCACGCGGCGGCTCGTTGTCGGCAGCGCTCCCCCCCGAGCCGCTGTCCTCCGCCGTCGTCGTCCCCGAGCTGCTCGAGCTCGTCGAGCTCCCGCCGGTCGATGCCGCGGGCGCAGTCGTGACGTCCGGCATCGAACCGAACCCGGTGTGACCCACGGGCGGCGCCTGGCAGGCGCCGACCAACAAGAGCGCCAGGATGTTGCGGGTGCCCACGACCGCACCATAGCGCAGATTCGCCCCACGATCCATGCCCTGGCGATGCCAGGGCGTCCATGTCGGCAAGGGCGGGTCATCGGCGACGGCGCGGCCAGCAGCAGCGCGGCACATGCTCGCCCTGAGCCGTCGTGACGGCGGGTCATCCCCGGGTCAGGTCTCGCCGTGGAGGTGAGACCGATGAAAACGACAGTAAAGCCAGCGGGGAGCACTTCAAGAAGAAGGTGCTGGCGCGGTGGAGATGGTTGGCGAGGCAGGGCACGAGCCTCGAGCAGGCCGCCCTGGAGATCGGCGTGGCGGTGACGGAGCTTCGAGCGTGGTCGCAGGAAGAGAGCTCGGCGATGCCGCTGATCGTGCCCGTGTACGTCGAGGGCGAAGCGACGAGGATCGAGCGCGGGGGTCTCGTCGCGGTGCTCGCGGGTGGGGTGCGCGTCGAGGGACTCACGATTGCCGATGTCGTCGAGCTGGCCCGGAGGCTGTCGTGATCGACGCAGCGGGTCGTGTACCGGTCTTCGCGTACCGACAGCCAGTCGACCTACGAAAGGGGTTCGAGGGACTCGGTGCGCTCGTACGCCAGGCGCTGGGCCAGGACCCGTTGTCGGGGGCGATGTACCTGTTCACGAACCGCCGACGGACGACGGCGAAGGTGCTGCAGTTCGACGGGACCGGGCTCTCGCTGTACATCAAGCGACTCGCGCGAGGTCGATTCGTGGCGCTGTGGGATATCGGTGGAGCGGCGAGCCTCTCGCTCTCGCGGCCAGAGCTCGAGCTGTTCCTGCAGGGAAGTCAGCTCATCGGAACCATGGCGCTCGCGCCGGCCCCGATGAACTCGTCAACGTTCTGTATGTTTTCATAATCGCAATCCTTTCAGCCGGGGGTGGGTGGTTCGCATTGTTGGCCACCTGCGTCAAGGGTGGAGTTGATGCGGAACGTGTTGTGGGTCTTCCACGATGGTTGTTCGAACTGCGGGATGGTGCCGCCTTCATTGACATTGGTGACGTGGTAGGTGTGCTGGTTCCAAATCCTTCGCGCCTGGGGCCAGCGATTTTCCTTATCACCAATCACCCGCACGGTCGAGCCTTTGTCTCCCTCGTAAGAGCCGGAGACGACGACAATCTCGGCTGAACCATCATTATCCACATCGGCAACCACCGGGTACGCCATGTGCTTGTAAGCTGAGATTGAATCCTGCAGGAGGATTTGCCCTTGATTGCCGAACACAAAAAGGTGTTCATCATCGGCGTAAATTGCTTCGAAGGTACCATCGCCGTTGAAGTCGAAGGCAGTGCTGGCAGGTCCTCCACCGATGCTCTTAGCGATAGCAGGCATCTTCCATATCATGGTGGAGTCCGCCCAGTAGGTAGCATATGTATCGCCCCTGCTGACGGCGAAGTCGCTGATGCCATCTCCATCAAAGTCGGCAACGGCCGCGGGAAATGTCATATTTCCTTGATCTTCTTTAGGCGGATGCTGGTTCTTGTATTTAACCGCGCCGGTATGCTCTAAGACCGAAATACCACTAACATCGATCAGCAGCACTTCGGGTTCAGGATCGTTATCAAGATTGGCGACCTGCGGGAAAGCACCGTAGTACGTCAATGGAAGCTGATAATAGACGTCGCCGTTATGATGGAAAGCACTGCTCCCCAAGATAACCTCAAGATCGCCATCACCGTCGAGATCGGCAGCGGCAGTCGCCGTGTAGTTTTGAGGAGGCAGAACCCACTGCAGCACGCCATTGTGATCCCACATTTTGTTTCCACCATAGATCTCGACATCCCCATCATTGTCGAGATCGGCCAAACCGAGCATGCCCGCTGAAAGACTGAGGTCGAAATCGTCTTCAACATTGTGCCATTTTTCGGTTCCGTCATTTTCAAAGGCGATCAGGCGGCTATCTTTAGTTACACTGACAATCTCCAAGATGCCGTCGCCGTCAATATCTCCGAGCGCCGGGGTAGCTATAGATGAGACGGCCGCCTCCGTTTTGAAATGCATGTTACCCGTGGCACCGTCAAGCACATAAATATGGCTGTCATGGCCGATGTCGCTCACAACCACGACGACATCCGGCGTATCGCATAGATCAACTGTGCCATCTCCATTGTCGTCGGTAAGATTGGCGACCAATGGCATAACTTCAATTCCTCCATTGAAATTGGGTATCAACGGTTGCGTCCACTCCCATTCGGTGACAGGTTCGAATGCCTGAGGCGGAGGCTGTTTGTTCTGGGCGCCAATGCCATCCCCGTTCGGCTGAATCTTGCACATGCAATCAACCGGGCCAGGGTCACCGGTGGTCCTGCCTTCGCTGGAGCTGCTGGTGCTGCTGCTGGTAGACCCGCCTGTGGCTCCGTCGCTGGCACTCATGCCGCTGGTGGGTGTCCCCATAGTAACATCACCCATGGTGATATTACCCGTGGTGGGCTCGGTTCCCGGATCTGTGCTGAGGGTGACCGAGGTAAGGGCGGCGGTGTCGTTGGTGGCGGGATCTCGACTATTGTCGCTCCCACAGCTCACCATCACACCGAGGGTTAAAATGCTCGTCAACGTTCTGTATGTTTTCATGGTCTCATCGCTCGTTGGTTACGGAGGTTGCGGTTAACGGTTTTGTGTTGTGGAGGGGCCGGAGTGGTGCTTTCCGAGAAGGCCGAGGAGGCCGAGGAGGCCGCTTTTCCGCCCGTTCTTTGACGATCGTGAATTAGCGGCGTAGATCAGTAGACGATTCCAGCAGGACATCGAGAGCCCGGCCGAGGCCGGCAGCGGTAGGTCTCCGACTTCGTCGCTCCACCGCGGAAGCGGATATCGGCGCGCAAGAACCCAGCCAGATCGCAAAGTCAACGCGGAGATAGCGAAAGAGGTGTAGTATGAGGCGTGGTCCATCGCCAGCCACCATCGCCAGCTCCTGTTGCTCCCCTGCCATCCGGCGTCGTCCTGGGCGAGCGCGGCCTCGCCGCTGTCCTCGACGTCCTCGTCCTCGTCGTCCGCGCCGCGCTCGTCACGGTCGGCGTCGCGCCCGAGCACCACCACCCAGGAAGCGGCGCGGACGTGCTCGGCCTCGGCTGGTCTTTGTCATCCGCACCCGCACCCGCACCCGCTGGCGCCTGACGAGCCTCAACAAGACCTGGGAGCGCATCCGCGTCCGCGTCATGGCCGGCATCCCCGCCGTCCGCCGTCCGCCTCCACGACCTGCGCCACGACTCCGGCCCACCCAAGTGTTACATCCACCACTTCTGGTTCGAGTTGGTGTTGTCGCACGGCTTCTGGGTCACAGCCCCGCCGAGCGGCGAAGCTTCAAGGCACAGACCGGTGGCCGCGTTCCGGACGAGGTACCCTGGCTTCGGGCCCTCAGCGGCGAAGATCCAGTACTGATAGGTGTTCTCCGCGTTGCACTCCCATTGATACGGGTGAACGACGCTATTATCGACACCACGGTAGCCATCGAGGCACTTCTTGGTGCCCATGTTCATGAGTTGAAAACCGCTCTTGTAAGGCCTGATGTAATATGCCCAGTACTGGTACGGGTTGACGTCGTTGACCGTCCACGAGTAAGGGTTGCCCGCATACCCATCGAGGGTCGTCCCAGTGACACCGACGCTCCGAAGGCGCAGCGACTTGTTATATGGCGCGGGATACGCATGGGCGGCCGTGGCGAGCGTCACGATGGCCACGGAAAGAAGTGTCAGTGTCAGCGCCCTCATTCGGTCGTATCCATGAACCAATGGGGAATTGAATCGTTTAATCTGGAGGTGCATGAGGTCTTCGTGTGAATTGTGGATGTGTCGAATGGCGCCGACTTGCATAGCCGGCGTGCGGATTGTGAATGTCTATTTGGTAGGCAGCCTGTGACCGACAAGTGTCATTTTGTGCTTCGCGTGGGCCTTCTGCCGCGCGCCCGAACCAAGGACAGCAGACCGAAAATGAAACCGGGCGTCGCACAGCCGACGCTGAAGTACAGCGGCGCCCTCGCTGATTCTTCGTTCCGGGAGGATGCCATCGCGTACTGCTCGGGGACGATCGTCTGCAGCACCTCGTTCGAATCCGCGATGCTCCGTTGATAGGCAGTCCATCCGATCCCTGAACACAAGCCGGCGAATGCGAGGGCAATTACTCCTGCCACGCGGCTGCGCAGCAAGAGAGCAAGCAACGCGGCTATCGCCGAGAGCACGGCCAAGAATAGGATCGGGTTCACTAACCAACCACCATCCTGATAGAATCGGAAAACGTCGTGAAGGTCATGGTCGTTCATGGGCTGTCCGTAGAGAACCTTATTAATGTGCGGGATACTACCGCGGGCGCAGCGGCTAAGCGGGTCCCGTCGGGGTCGGCCTGAGCCGGCGCGTGGCGCCGCTCCACGGCAGCACCACGCCCGGACGCGGTTCAACTCAGTAGCAGGAGAAGCCCTGGTTGGTCACGACCACCGGGGCGACAGACACCTGCGCCCAGCCCGGGCCATTGCCGACGCGAATCATACCCGCCGTCCAGGTCGATGCGCAGACCGTGTTGGTGGCGATGCTGAGCGGCGTGCACGCGCCGCTGCAGCAGGCTTGCGACCGCACGGTGATCGTCGCGCAGCCACCGCTGCACGAGCTCTGGGCCAGGGCCGCGGCGCCGGCGACACCCGAGACCGGGCCGCTCGGACCGGCGTAGAGACCGATGTTGCAGGAGGGCGCCTGCACGCCGCCGGAATGCGTCAGGTCGTTCAGCGAGCTCTTCGCCGTGGCGATCGCCTCCTCCACCGCAGCGATCTGCTCGCTAAGCCCGCCCTCATGCCCGGCCTCGCTGACCTTGCCACGAAGCCCATCGAGCTCCGCCGTCATCTGACCGATCAGCCACTGCTGGCCCTCCGCACCGATGATGACCTGCTGGAGGAGGCCGTCCTCGGTCTCGACCTCCCAGACCCCCGGCGCGATGGCCCGCCCGCCGGACCCCTCGGTCACGCCGAAGGTGCCGTCCGGCAACTCGCCCATGCGCAGTTGCACGGCCTCGTCGATCGGGCTGATATCGAGGTCGTCCACGGCCACATTCGCCTCGCTGGCGCAATCCATCTCGCGGATCGCCTCGCCGAGGCTGAGCTCCACCTGGGTGACGGCCGCCGCGTTGTGGGCGACCTCGGGGGCGAGATCGGAGTCGCAGGCGCCGCCGAGCAGCGTGCAGGAGATGAGGAAGGTGGCGAGCTTCTTGTTGATGTCGTACATGATATTCTCCGGGTTGCGGACGATAGATAGCGTCCTGGTGATAAACCGCGATTGGCGGCTCGGGGAGACGTACTGCATGCTGCGGTCCTGCACGCAAGTCGTTGAATTTACATAAGGCACCGACGGCAAAGCCATGGATTGCCATGACTACAGTCTCGCTGCCGGGACAGGAGTCCCGAATCACGGCTTCGTAGCCGAGACGGAGTCCCTCCTGTCGCCGGCTCTGCGGCCGAAGTGGAGCGGGACTCCAGTCACCCAACGGGACTTCAGTCACCCAGGCAGGGCCTCGTGGCGATTTAGATCGGAGCAATATCAAGCGTTTGGGCGACGGCATCGGCCATGCAGTGCCAGGTCTGACCGCCGTTCCACGCGACCGCCCACCCGAAGAGCTACAAATTTGAGGCCCAACATGAACACCCTCACTCGTCTGATGACCGCATCCAAAATTGCCCTCGTCATCCATACCTCGGCTTGTTCCGACCACGAAGGGCGTGACGACGCAGGGTTCGGGGGTGGGAGCCCAGCGACTGGCGGGAGTAGTGACGGCACTCCCACGAGCGGTGGAGGGGCGTCCACAGACGGCAGCAGCACCAGCACCAGCACCGGCACCGGCACTAGCACCGGCACCAGCACCGGCACCGGCACCAGCACCGGTACCAGCACCGGCACCAGTACCGGCACCAGTACATCCGGCTCGACGAACAACGAACCCGGGACTGGTGGCGAAGCCTGCAATGACCCGCCGGGCACGCCGGTGGACCCCAAATATTCCCTCGGTCCGAAGTTCGCGGACCATTATGCCATCTACGACCTCGGCGAGGTACCCGGAAACGACGTAATGATCGGCGGAACGGTGATCAAATCTTCCGACCCGGACGTCCTCTTGATCATCAGTGCGCCGGGCTTGCCACCGGCTCAGATCCTCAGGATTGGCCTCACGCGCGGACCCTGCGGTCACATCACAGGCTTCCAGGGCGTCGCTCAGGCGATCGCGGAGGTCCCCCAGGCGCAGTCCATTATCTTCGCAAACGAAGACCTGATGCTCGTCACCGTCACTCCGACCAACCGGCTCTATCAGATACTCTCCGGCGACGACACGCCGTCTCTGGCCTACGATTTCGACGTCATGAAAGAGGTCCAGTATTCGGCCTCCGGGATCGCTATCGTTCCGAAGAGCTACGGCCTCGGAGTACCCACCCTTTGCTTCTCATCCTACGCACTCGGCGCGTTCACCTGTGGCGAGATCACGGCCAAGGGACCTCTGGTGGAGTTCTCCGGTTTGAAGAAACTATCGACCTACGGACCGGGGAACGGCTTCGCGTATCTGCCGGACGACCTCAACCTTCCGGTATTCGCTCCTCACAGCATGCTCGGAAGCACGACCGTGTTCGACGATGTTTTTGCATATCGCTGTGACAAGGATGGAGTGCCCATCTTCGAGTCCGGCGAGCCCTTCGTGGTTGGGGACACGCATAACGTATCTATCGACCCCATCGCGGGGGACGTCTTGGTCTCCGCCATCAACTACCCCGGAGATCCGTTTAATCACCTTCTTCTCGTCCGCCCACGGACGCTCATCGCCAACTGATCGAGGGAGCAGCCATGTACTCGCACCATACTATTCTCTCGTTCGCCACGCTGGCGATCAGCCTTGCACTGGCCTGCGCTGGTGGCGCAGACATCGCCTCCGGGGCGGAAGACGGCCATATCCCGGGCGCCACCACAACTAGCGCGGTAGCGACTCTCGATGACGATCGCAGCACCGAGAGCTCTGTAACCGCGGCCGAGGGATCGGGCTCTCCCGTTCCGGATCCGACCAGCGGCGCATCAACCGGATCGGCAGGGCCGACGACCGGGGACCAAGTGCCGAACACGGGCGGCGAAGGCACGGACACCTCGGCGAGCACAGGCACGGACTCCATGGGGGAAGACCTCTCCTACTGTGGTGACGGCGCCCTCGACCCAGGAGAGATCTGCGATGACGGCAACCAAATCGACGATGACACTTGCACGGTCGGGTGTATCCCGTACTATTGTGGAAACGGCATCATTGATCAGGGTTACTCGGAGGAGTGCGACGACGGGAACCTGATCGGCACAGATGGCTGCACCACGGAATGCAAATTGGCGAAGTGTGGTGACGGCTACGTACAGGCCGGTGTAGAAGAGTGCGACGACCTCAACTCCTCGAACTACGACATCTGTCTCAGCAATTGCACGATTGCCACGTGCGGAGATAGTTTCCTCTGGAAATACGACCTTACTCAGGGGCAGAAGACCGAGCAGTGCGACGACGGGGACAACAACGGGCCCTGTCCTGCTCCCTGCTCGGCGACCTGCGAGTATAATTTCCCAAATTGCTAGTCGCCATGGCCGCCATCGTCAGAACTGCGGCCACGAGATTTAGCGGCGGGCTTTGAGTGAATTTGATGCTTTTTTCGTAATCTCTAGTATCAAAATTACATATGAACTTGCCTGCGTTTAGTTCGTCTAACCCCATCCAGCTATTGGGCACCGAGACAGCCGGGCGTCGATGACGCCGTGGCAGGAGAGTACAAGATGCACACAGGATCCCAGGACCCCAGCGTCATCCACGCAGAGCCACTGCCCGAGCCGCGCGAGCCGTGCGAGCTGACGCGCGGCGCTGTGGTCGGCCGATTCCTCGTGCTGGAGACGCTCGGCGCCGGCGGAATGGGTGTGGTGTATGCCGCGTATGACCCGGAACTCGACCGCAAGGTGGCGCTCAAGCTGCTCTCACCTGGCGTTGGAGGGGCGGACAGCGGGAGCCAGACGCGGCTGGTGCGCGAGGCCCAGGCGCTGGCGAAACTCTCGCACCCGAACGTGGTCGCGGTGCATGACGTGGGTATGCACGGCGAGGGCGTGTGGATTGCGATGGAGTTTGTGGCCGGGCAGACGCTCACGGCATGGGCGAAGGAGCGGCCGCGGCGGTGGTCGGAGGTACTGGCGCTGCTGGCCGATGTGGCGCGCGGGGTGGCGGCGGCGCACGGGACGGGCCTGGTGCACCGCGACCTCAAGCCCGACAATGTGATGCTGGGGCGGGATGGCCGGGTGCGTGTGATGGACTTTGGCCTCGCGCATGGTCGAAGCGTCACGATGACCGAGTCGGAGCTCGCAACGACGCTCGTGTCCGGGGCGAATGCACCGCCGGACCTCGGGGTTCTGGCGTTGCGGCTGACGGCGGCGGGGGCTGTCCAGGGAACACCGGCCTATATGGCACCTGAGCAGTGGGAGGGGCAAGAGGCACAGACGGTCACGGACCAGTTCGGCTGGAGCGTGATGGCGTGGGAGCTGCTGTACGGCGAGCGCCCCTTTGCTGGGGAGACGAGGATGGCTCTCGCGGCGGCGGTGGTCTCCGGGCAGCGCAGATCGCCGCCCCGCGGCCGCGGCGTGCCAGGCTGGCTGCGCCGGGTGGTCGAGCGCGGGCTGGCGATTGACCCGGCGCGGCGCTGGCCGACGATGGCGGCGTTGCTGTCGGCGCTGGAACGGGGCAAGACGCGGGCACGGCTGCGCATGGGCGCAGTAGCGCTGGCCAGCGTCGCATGGCTTGGTGCGGGCGCGGAGGGGTATCGGCGCTGGGACATTGCGCAGCGGGTGAATGTTTGCGAGATGAGTGGCGCAGAGATTGACAAGGTGTGGAACGACGACGCGCGGCAGCAACTGCGCGAGGCCTTTGCGGCCACGGGTGCGAGCTACGCAGCGACGAGCGCGGAGAAGGTCATGCCGTGGCTCGACAAGCAGGCCGTGGCGTGGAAAGAAGCGCGGACGGAGGTCTGCCTGAACGGCAATGTGCGCGAGACGTGGGATGCGGACCTGGTGGACCGGGCGTTGTGGTGCCTCGAAGATCGACAGATTGAGATCGAGTCGCTGGTCGGCGAATTCGGGAGGGCCAACAAGACGGTTGTGCAAAAAGCGGTGTCCGCCGTGACGAGCCTAAGAATGGTCGATGATTGTCTGGACGAGAGTAGGCTGCGCCTCCAGCCGGTAGCGCCGATGGAGGGACGCGCGGCGATCCGAGATGTGCGCGCCATGCTCTCGCGGGCGCAGTCGCTTGGGCTTGCAGGCGACTTAAAAGGAGCGCTGACGGTCGCCACACAAGCGCATGAGCAAGCGGCGATTCTCGCGTGGACGCCACTCCTGGCCACGGTACGAGCTCGGGAGGGCAGTCTGCTGGAAAAATCGGGCGCGTACGAGGCTGCCGAGGCGGCGAGCGCCGAAGCTTACTTCGCAGCGGCCAGCTCGGGGGCCTGGGACGTTGCAGCAAGGGCTGCTAGCAATTTGATCTTTACTGTTGGGGTAAGTCGAGCTCAACATGAGGAGGGACACATGTGGGCGCGCCATGCAGAGATGGCCTTGACGCACACGAGAGACACTTTTGGTCTACTTGAAGCGCAGCGCCTGAATAACCTTGCTGTCGTGTACCATGAAACTGGATCTTTCGTGGAGGCGCGGCGACTACATGACCGTGCACTGGCAATCCGGGAGCAGGCGCTCGGCCCTAGCCATCCAGACGTTGCCGCAAGCCTACACAACCTCGCCATGATGTACAAGGCCACAGGAGGATATGCGGAGGCGATTGCGCTATACGAACGCGCCCTAGCCATTCGCGAGCAAGCGCTGGGCCTTGAGCACCCCGATGTCGCCGCCAGTCTGAATAATCTCGCTAACGTATACAAGGCCAGAGGGGCGTACGCGAAAGCCCGTACGTTGCTTGAGCGCGCCCTAGCCATCCGGGAGCAATCGCTGGGCCTTGACCATGCCGAGGTCGCCGCGAGTCTGAACAATCTCGCCGACGTCTACATTTCCACACTCGCGTATGCGGAGGCGAGGACATTTCTCGAGCGCGCCCTAGCCATTAAGATGCAGAGGCTTGGCCCTGATCACCCTGACGTGGCCGCCAGCCTGAGCAATCTTGCCATGGTGTACCAGGCAACTGGAGAACATACAGAGGCGCGGAAACTATGCGAGCGTGCCCTTTCAATCCAAATACTCGCGCTGGGTCCTGGCCATTCCGACGTCGCCCTGAGCCTGAATATCCTTGCTGGGGTACACTTGTCGATGGGAGCGCACACAGAGGCGCGGGTGCTCTACGAACGCGCGATGGCCATCCGGGAGCAGGCGCTCGGCCCTGTCCACCCCGATGTTGCCATCAGCCTTTATAGCATCGCCGAGATGAACCTCGTAGAAAAGAAGCCCCAGGATGCTCTCCCGCTGCTTGAACGTGCAGTGGCCATCTACGATAGACACGCGGGGGTGCAAGTGGGGGAGATAGAGGCGCACTTCAGCCTCGCCAGGGCGCTCATTGCGACCGGCGGAGCCCGTACCCGAGCGCTGATCGAGGCGACTAAGGCCCGCGACGGCCTCCGCGAGGCCGGCGTGGGCAAGACCAAGGAACTCGCCGAAGTCGAGCAATGGCTGGCTGAGAATGAAGGAAATCCGTGATTGCGGTCTTATGCTAGCATGTCGTATGCGTCAATTATGCCCTCGGAGCCTGACGCGCCAAGACATCCAGGAGCGTTGTTCAGCGTGGGCCACGAGCAGACCCCCCCGAGTTGCAGAACAAGATGCTGCGATCGATCGCGTATGGAAAGATCGTCCGCGTGGGCGATGCGAAGGTGCGCAGAGTCGATTTCTGCATGGATTGACATGGGCCGCTGACGTCTACAGCTTGGGCGTCATCCTGTTTATCCTCCGCCACCCAGCGTTCACGGACAACCCGGGAGAGGCCGTCGGGATGACCAGCGAGACCGTCCGCCAGGTCGTCGAGAGCGGGGGTGGCAGCGAGCCTGGTTCCGTCGATCTCCTGTGGCCTGGGGCCCCGACACGGGTGACCGCCCTCGACGGATACAGAGATCCGGTCGCGGAGACCCACGGCGGCTACGCGGGTAGCTGGTCGGCTGGGTTCGCCCCGGTGGGCAACACCGGCTTCGTCGTCATCGTCCAGTCGCGGGAGGAAGAGGCCTTGAAGCCCGAACTGGCCCTTGCCCGACAGATGGCGACGTGGACGGTAATTTCCGCGATCCCCGGCGTGCTGTTCGTGGTATTCGCGGGCGTGTACAACGGATGGCTCCGACGCAGGCGGAGCCGGAGGCGCTCGCAGGCGGCCCCCTGAGAGTGCGCTGGGGCGCGTCCGGCCGGTCAGGACTCTTCCATCGTGCGGTCATCAGAGTACGCAGGGTATCCAATGAAAGGTCATCAAGATGAGTGACGAGCAGAAACCAACCCACGACGATTTGCCGAGTTCCCAGACGGTCCCCTCGGAGCCACCGCGCACCCATCGCCGTCTTGGGCGGCTGGTGCTCGTCATCGTGGAAGGTCCAGACCGGGGCAAGCAGCACAAGATTAATGTGTGCAGCGGCCGTGTCGTCAAGGCCGGGCGCAGCACTACTAATGAGCTCGTGATCCACGACGATCTCGTCAGCGGCACGCACTTCGAGTTGCTTGTTCAGGACCAGGGTATCTGGCTGCGAGATCTCCACAGCCGCAATGGCGTGTACATCCGCGGGATGCGAGTTCGGGAGGCTCTGCTCGATCTGGAGACGGTGTTTCGCGTCGGCAACACAAGCATCAAGATCGTCAGCACAGCAACCATCAGCGTGCCCATGTCTGACCGGGACCACTTCGGCCAGCTCCACGGCGACAGCCCGATCATGCGCGAGGTCTTCGCCAACCTCGAGCGCATCGCGGCCCCGGCCGGGCGCTTGACCGTGCTCATCACCGGCGAGACCGGCACCGGCAAGGAGCTGGTCGCCCGCGGACTGCACGACGCTTCGCCCCGGGCTGCGGGGCCGTTCGTCGTGCTGGACTGCACGGCGCTGCCCCGCGAGCTCGCCGAATCGCAGCTCCTGGGCCACGTTCACGGGGCCTTCACCGGTGCGGTGCGCGACCAGGCCGGATTGTTCGAGCAGGCCCACGGCGGGACGCTCTTTATCGATGAGCTCGGCGAGCTCCCCCTCGAGTTGCAGGCCAAGCTGCTGCGACCCCTCGAGCACGGGGAGATCGTCCGCGTGGGCGATTCGAAGGTGCACAAGGTCGATGTCCGCGTGATCGCGGCGACCCACCGAGATCTGCGCTTGATGATGAGTCAGGGCAAGTTCCGCGAGGACCTGTATTTTCGGCTCGCGTTCAAGATCGTCGAACTCCCGGCCCTGCGCGAGCGCGGAGCCGACATCGTGCTGCTCGCCCGGCGCTTCGTTAACGCAGCCTGTAAGCGCGAGGGCCTGGACCCCAAGGATCTCAGCCCTGAGGCTTGCAACGCGCTTCTTCAGGGCGCGTGGACCGGCAATGTTCGCCAGCTCAAGGCCACGGTCGAATGCGCCGCGATGACCACGACGAGCTCGGTGATCGAGCCGACCGACCTCCGCGTAGACGAACCCGGCGAATCACCCAGCCGCGACCTGAACCTGAGCTGGACTTTGCGACTGCCCGTGGCCGAGGCGAAGGAGGAGTTTGAGAAAGTGTACTATCGCGATATTCTCAGACGCGTCGGCGGTGGGCGTGGGTGGACGGTGCGCGGCGCAAAACTCGCCGGGCTCGATCGCACCGGCTTCATCAAGGCGCTGAAGCGCCTCGGGCTCTTCCCCGAGCAGTACTCGGAGCCACCGGAGGATTGATCGCCCTCAACCATGGCGGGCATAGGAATCAGGGCGCGTTAGTTTTGGCCGCCCCATCCTGCCACCTCCTACCCGCAGCTCGTCGCCGCAGGTGCGGCACCCCGCGCTCATGTCGGCATGGGCGGCGCCGCTGCGCCAGCCGGCCTTAAAATGGACGCGCACGCGACCGTCGGGGAGGGCCACGACGGCGTCCTGGTCGAAGGGCGGGCGCAGCAGATTTCTTTGGACAGCGGAACACGAGCGGCGGCGTCGATCTGGGCGACGAGGTCCGCGACCTGGGACCTGGGCGCGGCGATCGGCGCCGGGGACGTCGAGTTGGACGGCGTCGACCTGGCGCCCCGGGCTGTTGCTCGGCGCCCCGGCTGTTGCTCGGCGCCCGACTGTTGCCCTGGACGGCGTCACTGCGGAATCTCTGGACCACCGTGAGCACACCGGCCTCGGACCATGGCCTCTTGAGGGTGCGCCCGCCCGTCGTCGTCGCTGCCTCTCTCGGGCTCATGGCCGGGCTCTTCCGTCATGCTCGCGCTTCCCCTTGCGCCCCTTCTCCCTTCTCCGGCGCGGCGGCCCGACCTCGTTTTACCCGTGCAGCGTCACCTGTGCGCCAGCACCGAATCGCGGAAGCGATCCCAATCCCGTCGGAGGCACACGTGTTCGCCCGTCACCACGGAGTGGAGGAACATGCGAGCGATCTGGCGACTCTCCCCCGGGCTCGTCCAGCCGCCGGTCATCGCTTCCATCTCGATGCAGCGTTCGAGCACTGCAGCGCGGTGACTCAAGATCGAATCGATCGCCGCCTTTGATTCCGCATTCTCCTGACGAACAGTCGCACGCGCGATGAGCACCAACCATACTTGGGCGTCGGCGACGAGCGCCTGGCCGAGGTCGCCCTCGTCGACCTTCGCGGTCGCGGCGTTGTAAGCGCCTGCCATAACCCGGCGCATGGACGCGATGATGTCCTCGTAGAGGGGGTAAGGAGGGGGATACAGCAAGGTCCGCCCTTCCCGACACCGAATGAGGAGAGCCTGCGCAGTCGAGGCCGATGGCCTGGTTGATGGCCGCCGCCATGAGCACGGCCGCCTGCGCATAGGTCGTCGCGCCGTCGCTGGTCGCGGTGGTGACGATCGTCCCGTTGAGCGGAGTGATCCACGTGATGGTGTAGTCCCCGGCCACGAGCGGGTCGGTGCCGCCGAAGGTGAAGGTGAACTGCTGGACGTTGAAGGGGGCCGCGATGGACTCGGGCTCGGTGCCTGCGCCGGACGACGTGACGATCGCACCGGGCAGCGTGCGGTAGAGGGAGCGGGTGGTGGTGGTCTGCGTCATGGCGGTGATCTCGGCGAGGGTGTGCGGTTGATGCGGCGGAAGGTGATGGCGGCGGGCGCGATGGGTCAGCGGACGAGGTGCGAGGGCAGGATGAACGGGGCCGGG
>Ga0075163_10004990_pt1 | contig 17769 bp, 14 predicted proteins | sample JI1023141ADNA_FD_71478 | JGI IMG/M metagenome (GOLD analysis project Ga0075163, IMG submission 71478) | Wastewater effluent complex algal communities from Wisconsin, to seasonally profile nutrient transformation and Carbon sequestration -... | ecosystem: Engineered > WWTP > Effluent > Algae...
CCATCGACTGGCTCACCAGCACGCGCTCCCCGAAGGCCTCCGCCGCCCACCGGATGATGTCGTGCGCATGCGCCCCCTTGAGGTCGACGGCGGCGTAGCGGGCGAGGATGCGCAGGTCGGCTGCCTCGAACCGCGTGCGGGTGCGCGTCATCGTCGTCATGACAGCACCGCCTCATCCGTGCGCAGGGCCCATTCGCTGAACGACTCGTCGTCGGTCCGTTCGTCCTCGAAGGCGCGTACGAGCCGCTCGACGTAGTCGGGCAGGTCGTCGGCGGGAAGCCGCAGGCCCTTGACCGTGCGGCCGAAGCCGGCCTCCTGGCCGAGTCGTCCGCCCAGGTGCACCTGGAAGCCCTCGACGTCGTTGCCGTCGGCGTCCAGCGCCCGGATGCCCTTGAGCCCGATGTCGGCCACCTGGATGCGCGCGCAGGAGTTGGGGCATCCGTTCACGTGGATGGCCAGGGGAAGCCGGTACCCGGGGAGGCGTGCCTCGAGCTCGCTGATGAGATCCGCGGCGCGTCCCTTCGTCTCGACGATCGCCAGCTTGCAGTACTCGACGCCGGTGCACGCCATGGTGTTCCGGCGGAAGGGCGACGGATCCTCAACCTGCAGCCCGATCGCCTCGAGACCCTCGACGAGATCGTCGACCCGCGGCGGGTCGACGTCGAGGACCACGACCTTCTGCTCGGCGGTCAGCGTGACGCGGGACGAGCCGGCGGCCTCGGCGAGGTCGGCGAGGGCGGTCAGGCGGCTTCCCGACAGGCGGCCGACGGTGGGCGCAGCCCCGACGTAGAGGTGGCCGTCGCGCTGGAGGTGCACGCCGACGTGGTCGCGCCGCCCGTTGGCCGGTCCGGGAGGGGGAGGCCCGTCGATGAGCGCGCGTCCGAGGTAGTCCTCCTCGAGGACGCGACGGAACTCCTCGGCGCCCCAGTCCTTGACGAGGAACTTGAGCCGCGCCTTCGTGCGCAGTCGCCGGTAGCCGTAGTCGCGGAAGATGCTGATGACACCGGCCCAGACATCAGGCACCTCGGCGAGCGGCACCCACGCCCCGAGCCGCACGGCCAGGTGCGGGCTCGTCGAGAGGCCGCCGCCGACCCATACGTCGAAGCCGGGCCCGTGCTCGGGATGCACGACGCCGACGAACGAGATGTCGTTGATCTCGTGGGCGACGTCGAGCCGCGGCGAGCCGCTGATCGCCGACTTGAACTTGCGCGGGAGGTTCGAGTACGCCGGGTCGAGCAGGTGGCGGCGCAGGATCTCGTCGATGGCGGGGGTGCCGTCGATGATCTCGTCGACGGCCACTCCGGCCACCGGCGAGCCGAGGATGACCCGCGGCACGTCACCGCACGCCTCGGCTGACGACAGCCCGACCGCCTCGAGGCGACGCCAGATCTCCGGGACGTCCTCGATGCGGATCCAGTGCAGCTGGATGTTCTGGCGGTCGGAGATGTCCGCGGTGTCGCGCGCGAACTCGGTGGAGATCGTCGCCACCGTGCGCAACTGCTCCAGCGACAGGCGTCCGCCGTCGGACCGCACGCGCAACATGAAGTACTCGTCCTCGAGCTCCTCCGGCTCGAGCGTCGCCGTCCGGCCGCCGTCGATGCCGGGCTTGCGCTGTGTGTAGAGGCCCCACCAGCGCATGCGCCCGGTGAGGTCCTCGCGGGGGATCGAGGCGAAGCCGTCGCGGGCGTAGATGGTCTCGATGCGCTGCCGCACGTTGAGGCCGTCGTCCTGCTGCTTGAGCACCTCGTTGGGGTTCAGCGGGGTGGTGCCGTCCACGAGCCACTGGCCCTGGCTCTTCTTCTCGCGTGCGGGGGGTGTCGAGGTCATGACAGTCCTGTCGATCTGCGCCGGGTGGGATGACAGCTGCGCCGAACCCGTGTCAACCTGGTCGGCGCAGGCGGAGGCCGGCTAGCGACAGACCATCGAGGAGACGCGCTTGAGGTCGACGTGCACCCGTCGGGTGAGCAGCATCGAGGTCGCGTTCATGTGCGGGACGCTAGCCACCGGCTCGCGCGGGTGTCCACGAGGCCCTCGCCACCTGCGAAACCTGTGCAGGAGGCGTCGCCGTAAGGAAGTCGTCAAGATGCGCCGACCAGGCGTCAGGGCGGCATCAGGAGGGTGGCGACCGCGTCCTCGGGGGGTCTGTACTCGAGGCATGACCTGGCTGGGGGCCCTTGCCCTGATCTCCGCATCAGTCCTGCTCGTCTACCTCGTGGTCTCGCTCGTGCGCGCCGAGAGGTTCTGAGGCGATGGACCCCCTGCTGAGTGCAGCGCTGCAGGTGATCGTCCTGCTGGTCGCCCTGGCCGTCGTGTACCGCCCGCTCGGCGACTACATGGCCCGCACCCTCGAGTCGCCCCGCCATACGCGCGTCGAGCGCGGCATCTACCGGGTCATCGGCGTGGATGCCGGCGCTGACCAGCGCTGGAGCGTGTACCTGCGCTCGGTCCTCGCGTTCTCCGTGGTCTCGATCGTCGTTCTGTTCGCCATCCTGAGGCTCCAGGCGTACCTCCCCTACTCGCTGGGCCGCGAGGGCATGCCGTCGCTGCAGGCGCTGAACACCGCGGTCAGCTTCGTCACCAACACGAACTGGCAGTCGTACTCGGGCGAGGCTGCACTGGGCTACACCGCCCAGATGGCCGGCCTGGCGGTGCAGAACTTCCTGTCGGCCGCGGTCGGCATCGCGGTCGCAGTCGCCCTCGTCCGAGGGCTGGTCCGCACGCAGACCGACCGACTCGGCAACTTCTGGGTCGACCTCACCCGCATCACGATCCGTGTCCTGCTGCCCCTCGCGGCCCTGTTCGCCATCGTGCTCCTCGTCAACGGCGTCGTGCAGAACTTCGCGGGCGACACTGCCGTCTCCACCCTGACGGGGGGAGCGCAGACGATCCCCGGCGGCCCCGTGGCCAGCCAGGAGGCGATCAAGGAGCTCGGGACGAACGGTGGCGGCTTCTACAACGCCAACTCGGCGCACCCGTTCGAGAACCCGAACGGCCTGACGAACCTCATCGAGATCTTCCTCATCCTCGTCATCCCGTTCAGCCTCACCCGCACCTTCGGACGCATGGTGGGCGACCTTCGCCAGGGCTACGCGATCCTCGCCGTCATGGCCAGCCTGTGGGCGTCCATCACGGCCCTGCTCGTCTGGGCGGAGGTCAACCACGGCGGCCCGGCCCTGCAGCTGGCGGGAGCCGCGATGGAGGGCAAGGAGGTGCGGTTCGGCGTGCCGATGTCGGCGGTGTGGGCATCCGCGACGACCGGCACCTCCACGGGGGCCGTGAACTCCATGCACGACTCCTTCACGGCCTACGGAGGCGGCCTGACGATCGTCAACATGACCCTCGGTGAGCTGGCGCCGGGCGGCACCGGCTCGGGGCTCTACGGGCTGCTCATCTCGGCCATCGTGGCGGTCTTCATCGCCGGCCTCATGGTGGGTCGCACGCCCGAGTACCTCGGGAAGAAGATCGGCGCCCGCGAGATGAAGCTCGTGTCGCTGTACATCCTCACCACGCCCGCCCTCGTGCTCCTCGGCCTCGGCGTCGCGATGGCCACGGAGACCGGGCGAGCGTCGATCCTCAACCCCGGCGCCCACGGCCTGTCGGAGGTCTTCTACGCGTTCGCATCCGCGGCCAACAACAACGGCTCGGCCTTCGCCGGGCTCGGCGCCAACACCGACTTCTACAACGGCGCGCTGGCCGTCGCCATGCTCCTGGGGCGGCTGGTGCCCATCTGCTTCGTGCTGGCGCTGGCCGGTTCCCTGGCCCAGCAGGGTCGTGCCCCTGCCTCGGCGGGGACCCTGCCCACCCACCGACCTCAGTTCGTCCTGCTCGTCGTCGGAGTCATCCTCATCGTGGCCGGGCTGACCTTCGTGCCTGCCCTGGCCCTCGGCCCCCTTGCGGAGGGACTGTCATGACCGCACTCGCCCCCACCCCGGAGACCGTGCCCGAGGCACGCGTGGGGTCCGGGCTGTTCGAGCCGCGCGCGCTGCTGACGTCGCTCCCGGAGGCGCTGCGCAAGCTCGATCCGCGCGTGATGTGGCGCAACCCGGTCATGTTCGTCGTGCTGGTCGGTGCCGTGCTCACCACGGTCTCCGCGATCGCGGAGCCCAGCGTCTTCGCGTGGTGGGTGACCGTCTGGCTCTGGCTGACCGTCGTCTTCGCCAACCTCGCGGAGGCCGTGGCCGAGGGCCGCGGTCGAGCCCAGGCCGCGACGCTCCGCGCCACCCGCCGCGACACGATGGCCCGCCTGCTCACGTCCGACGGAACCGAGGAACTCGTGTCGGCGACGACTCTGCGGCTGGGCGACCGCGTGGTCTGCGAGGCCGGGGACATCATCCCCGGAGACGGTGATGTGGTTGACGGCGTCGCGAGCGTGGACGAGTCGGCCATCACCGGCGAGTCGGCACCGGTCATCCGCGAGAGCGGGGGAGACCGCAGTGCCGTCACCGGTGGCACGAAGGTGCTGTCGGACCGGATCGTCGTCTCGATCACCGCGGAGCCGGGGCACACCTTCATCGACCGGATGATCGCGCTGGTCGAGGGGGCCAGCCGCCAGAAGACCCCCAATGAGATCGCCCTGAACATCCTGCTCAGCTCGCTGACGATCGTCTTCCTGCTCGTGGTGATGACGCTGCCGCCGCTGGCGGACTACTCGGGCGCGTCGCAGAGCGTCATCGTGCTGGTGGCCCTCCTCGTGTGCCTCATCCCGACGACCATCGGGGCCCTGCTGTCGGCCATCGGCATCGCCGGCATGGACCGGCTCGTGCAGCGCAACGTCTTGGCCATGTCCGGACGCGCCGTCGAGGCTGCCGGCGACGTGTCCACGCTGCTCCTCGACAAGACGGGCACAATCACCCTCGGCAATCGCGAGGCCGTCGAGCTCATGCCGGCTCCCGGCGTCAGCATCGAGCAGCTCGCCGACGCGGCGCAGCTGAGCAGCCTCGCCGACGAGACGCCCGAAGGCCGGTCGATCGTCGTGCTGTGCAAGGAGCGGTACGGCATGCGTGCCCGCGAGGAGGGCGAGCTCCTCCACGCGGCCTGGGTGCCGTTCACGGCCCAGACCCGCATGAGCGGCGTCGACGTCGATGGCCGCAGTGTGCGCAAGGGGGCAGCGGGCGCGGTGTTCGCGCACGTGACCGCGCTCGGAGGCTCGGTGCCCGTGGACGCGTCGACGGCAGTCGACGCCATCTCGTCCGCAGGCGGCACGCCGCTGGTGGTGTCGGAGGGCAATGAGGTGCTGGGAGTCGTGCACCTGAAGGACGTCGTCAAGTCAGGCATCCGCGAGCGGTTCGACGAGCTCCGCAGGATGGGCATCCGCACCGTCATGATCACGGGTGACAACCCGATGACCGCGAGGGCCATCGCCGAGGAGGCGGGAGTCGACGACTTCCTCGCCGAGGCGACGCCCGAGGACAAGATGGCGCTCATCAAGCGGGAGCAGGAGGGCGGGCGTCTCGTCGCCATGACGGGCGACGGAACCAACGACGCTCCCGCCCTCGCCCAGGCGGACGTGGGCGTGGCCATGAACACCGGAACGTCGGCTGCTAAGGAGGCCGGCAACATGGTCGACCTCGACTCCAATCCGACGAAGCTCATCGATATCGTCGAGATCGGCAAGCAGCTGCTCATCACCCGTGGCGCGCTGACGACCTTCTCCGTCGCCAACGACATCGCCAAGTACTTCGCGATCATCCCCGCGATGTTCGTGGTCGCCTATCCCGGACTAGACGCACTCAACGTCATGCATCTGTCGAGCGCGAACTCGGCGATCCTGTCGGCCGTCATCTTCAACGCGCTCATCATCATCGTGCTGATCCCGCTGGCCCTCCGGGGCGTGCGATACAGGCCGGCCAGCGCATCGAAGCTCCTCAGCCGCAACCTGTGGATCTACGGACTCGGAGGCATCATCGTGCCGTTCATCGGCATCAAGGCCATCGACCTGCTCGTCTCCAGCATCCCCGGGATCGGGTGACATCATGAACCTCACACTTCGCCAGGCCTGGGTGAGCGTCCGGCTGCTCATCGTCATGACCGTCCTGCTCGGCGTGATCTACCCCGTGGCCATCTTCGCCGTGGGCCGGATCGTGGCCGGCACGAGCGATGGCTCGTACGTCATCGACAGCGCCGGCAGCATCGTGGGCTCCGCTCACATCGGCCAGGCCTTCGAGGGCGACGAGTGGTTCCATCCGCGCCCCTCGGCGGCAGGAGCGGGCTACGACCCGCTGAGCAGCGGCGGGTCGAACCTCGGCCCGGCCAACCCGACCCTCGTCGAGCTGGTGGCGGAGCGCCAGGCGCAGGCCGCGGCTGCGAACGGCGTGGCCCCGGAGTCGGTCGCGCCGGACGCGGTGACGGCGAGCGGCAGCGGACTGGATCCGGACATCACGCCGGAGAACGCCCAGCAGCAGGTCGAGAGGGTGGCGGCCGCCCGTGGACTCGACCCCACCGTCGTCGCCGGGCTCGTCGAGGGGGCCACCGAGGGCCGACTGCTCGGGTTCATCGGCGAGCCGACGGTCAACGTCCTCGAGCTGAACCTGGCGCTGGCGAACCTGGGGTGAGTGCCACGGTGTCAACTCCGGACCACAATGGTGACGTGACCCGAGGACGGCTGCGCATCTATCTCGGTGCGGCGCCGGGCGTCGGCAAGACGTACGCGATGCTCGGCGAGGCGCACCGTCGACTCGAGCGAGGCACCGACGTCGTCGTCGGACTGGTGGAGACCCACCAGCGCAGGCACACCGCCACGATGCTCAGTGCCCTCGAGGTCATTCCTCGCCGGGTCATGGAGCATCGCGGAGCGCGCTTCGAGGAGATGGACGTCGACGCGATCCTGGCGCGACGACCGCAGGTGGCACTGGTCGACGAGCTCGCCCACACGAATGTCCCGGGCTCGCGCAACGCCAAGCGGTGGCAGGACATCGACGAGCTGCTGGACGCCGGGATCGATGTGATCTCGACGGTGAACATCCAGCACCTGGAGTCCCTGAACGACGTCGTCGAGGCGATCACCGGAGTGAAGCAGCGCGAGACCGTGCCGGATGCCGTCGTGCGCGCGGCCGACCAGCTCGAGCTCGTGGACATGAGCCCGGAGTCGTTGCGGCGGCGTCTCGCCCACGGAAACGTCTACGCGCCCGAGAAGGTGGACGCCGCGCTCGGCAACTACTTCCGCGTGGGGAACCTCACCGCCCTGCGCGAGCTGGCGCTCCTCTGGGTGGCCGATCGAGTCGAGGAGGGGCTCGAGCGCTACCGGGCCGACCATGGCATCCACGACACGTGGGCCGCCCGCACCCGCATCGTCGTCGCCCTCACGGGTGGGCCCGAGGGGGAGACGCTGCTGCGCCGCGGCGCGCTCATCTCGGGCCGCACGTCGGGGAGGGCGCTGGTGGCCGTGCATGTCGTGCGCGGCGACGGGACGATCGGGGCGGCGCCGGACGACGTCGCACGCCTGCGGCAGCTGACGGAGGATCTCGGCGGCTCCTTCCACACCGTCGTGGGCGAGGACGTGGCGGCCGCGGTCCTCGACTTCGCACGGTCCGTGAACGGGACGCAGGTCGTGGTCGGCGCCTCACGGCGTGGCCGGATCAGCACGGCCCTGCGTCCGAGCACCGCCGACCTCATCGTCCGCGAGTCCGGGGACATCGACGTGCACGTGGTCACCCATGAGGTGGCCGGGCACCGACGGAACCTGCCGCGCCGCAGGGCGCGGACCGGCGAGCGACGCGTGCTGGCCTGGGCCCTGGCCGTGGTGATCCCGGTGGTGCTCACGGTCGCCCTTCACCCCTTCCGCGGGTCCCTGACCCTGTCCACCGAGCTGCTGGCCTACCTGCTCGGGGTCGTGGCCGTGTCGCTGGTCGGGGGACTGCTGCCGGCGATCATCACGGCGCTCATCGCCGGGCTGCTCGCCAACTACTTCTTCGTGGAGCCGGTGGGGACCTTCACCATCGCCGCGCCGCAGAACGCGTTCGCGATCGCCTCGTTCGTCGTCGTCGGCTCGGTCGTGGCGACCATCGTCGACCGCAGCGCCGCACTCGCACAGGAGGCCGCTCGGCGACGGGCAGAGGCCAACGTGCTCGCGTCACTGTCCGTCGGCGTCCTGGGTCGCGGCAACGGCGTGAGAGCGCTTCTTGACCAGGCCTGCGAGACGTTCGGCATGCGCAGTGCGGCGCTCTTCGAGGCCACGCCCGACGGCCGCGGGATGAGCGTGATCGAGGTGAGCGGGGAGTTTCCGCCGGCCACCGTCGAGGTCGCCGATGTCGTCGTCGATGCCGGCCCCGGACTCGTCATGGCGCTGTCCGGTGCCCCCCTCCCGGCGTCGGATCGACGGATGCTCGACGCGTTCGCGGCGCAGGCAGCCGCCGTCCTGGAGCGGAATCGCCTGGAGGCGCGTGCCGCGGACGCGACCCGGCTGCGTGAGTCCGATGCCGTCCGCACCGCCCTGCTGGCTGCGGTGTCGCACGACCTGCGCACGCCGCTGGCCGGGATCAAGGCCTCGGTGGCGACGCTCCAGGACCCCACGATCGACCTGCCCGAGTCCGACCGGGCAGCGCTCCTCGAGAGTGCCGCGGAGGCAGCAGACCGGCTGGACTCACTGCTGTCCAACCTGCTCGACCTCAGCCGGATCCAGACGGGAGCGGTGCGCCCGATCCTCGAGCCCGTGTCGCTCGACGAGGTGCTGCAGCGGGCTTTGCGCGGCCTGCCGGAGGACGCGGTGCACGACGAGACGGACGAGCACCTGCCCCTGGTCGTGACGGACGCCGGGCTCCTCGAGCGGGCCGTCGCGAACCTGGTCGAGAACGCGGTACGCCACTCCCCGGAAGGACAGCCAGTGCGCCTGTGCGCCGCAGTGGTCCCCGATCAGCGCATGCAGCTGCGCATCGTCGACCGCGGACCGGGCGTCGCCCCGGACGATCGGGAGCGGATGTTCAAGCCGTTCCAGCGGCTGGGCGATGTCCCGGCCGGGTCAGGCGTGGGTCTGGGGCTGGCGGTGGCGCGTGGCCTCGCGGAGGCGGTCGGCGCGACACTCGACGCGGAGGACACGCCGGGAGGAGGCCTCACGATGGTCGTCTCCATCCCCGTGGCCGGCGGAGGACCGTCGTGATCCGCATCCTGGTGGTCGACGACGACACGGCTCTTGCCCGAGCCCTCGCCATCAACATGCGTGCCCACGCCTTCGAGGTGGAGGTGGCGACGACGGGACGGGGCGCCCTCGACCAGCTGGCTCGGTTCCACCCGGACGTGGTCGTGCTCGACCTGGGCCTGCCGGATCTCGACGGGATCGAGGTGCTGCACGGCATCCGCGGATGGAATGCCGTGCCGGTCGTCGTCCTCTCCGCCCGTGCCACCAGCAACGAGAAGGTCCAGGCCCTCGACGCAGGGGCGGACGACTACGTGACCAAGCCGTTCGAGATGAACGAACTGCTTGCTCGTGTGCGCGCCGCTGTTCGCAGGGGGCGGATGCGCGACGACGATGCCGCGCCGCACGTGGTGGTGACCGCCGGGTTCGAGATCGACCTCGGGTCGGCGATCGTGACGAGGGACGGCCAGCAGGTACGGCTCACTCCGACCGAGTACCACCTGCTCGAGGTGCTCGCACGGCACCCGGGGCGCATGGTCGCGCAGCAGACCCTGCTCCGCGAGGTGTGGGGGCCGGGGTACGAGAAGGAGACGCACTACCTGCGGGTGTACATGGCCCAGCTGCGCCGCAAGCTCGAGGTCGATCCGTCCGCACCCCGGCACCTCATCACCGAGCCGGGGCTGGGCTACCGGCTCGACCCCTGAGGGCGGGCTAGGCTCGCCAGTCGTGCTGGGCCATGTGAACGCGACGCGGTACGTCACCCCCCTGCGCGAGGGCGGCTCGCTCCCCGGGCTCATGGAGGCGGACGACCTCGGCACGTACGTCGTGAAGTTCCGGGGCGCGGGCCAGGGGCGCAGCGCGCTGGTGGCCGAGGTGGTGTCGGCCGGCCTCGCGCGCGGACTCGGACTGCGCGTGCCGGACCTCGTCACCGTCGAGGTCGATCCCGCGCTGGCCGCGGGGGAGCCGGACCAGGAGGTGCAGGACCTCCTGCGGGCGAGCGCCGGGCTCAACCTCGGCGTCGACTTCCTCCCGGGTGCGCTCGACTTCGATCCCACCGCGTTCCCCGTCGACGCCTCGACCGCCGGGCAGGTCCTGTGGTTCGACGCGCTCGTCGGCAACGTCGACCGATCGCGCCGCAACCCGAACCTCCTGCACTGGCGCGACCGCGCGGGCGGCGGCAGCCTGTGGCTCATCGACCACGGGGCGACGCTGACGTTCCACCATCGCTGGTCGACGGCCGGTGAGTTCGACGCCCGCCCGTACGACGCCCGGGAGCACGTGCTGGCCGACTCATCCCCCGACCTCGATGGCGCCGACCGCGCTCTCGCTCCACTCGTCACGGCGTCGCTGGTCGCGAGCGCCGTGGCGGATGTCCCCGACAGCTGGCTGGTCGACGAGCCCGGCTTCGCCGACGTCGCCGAGGTTCGGGACGCCTACATTGAGAGGATCACGGCCAGGCTGGCGGCGCGGGACGCCTGGCTGCCGCCACTGCGGGCTGCGATCGAGGGGAGGGCCGCGAGGTGACCGGTCAGCGGCACGCCTTCGAGTATGCGGTCCTGCGGGTGGTGCCCCGCGTCGAGCGCGGCGAGGCCATGAACGCTGGCGTGATCCTGTACTGCCGGCCCCTGGAGTACCTCGGGTCGCAGGTGCGTCTCGACGCCGATCGGCTGTCCGCGCTCGACCCGCGCGCCGATGCCGAGGCCGTGGCGAGGGCGCTCGAGGCTGCTGCCGACTGCGCGCTCCGCGAGGATGACGACCTCGGCCGGCGGTTCCGCTGGCTCACGGCCCCCCGCAGCACGGTCGTGCAGCCCGGACCCGTGCACACCGGGCTCACGGCCGATCCGGCGGGCGAGACCGAGCGGCTGTTCCGCCTGCTCGTGCTCCCGGTCGAGGCGTAGGGGACGGGCACGGCATGGGTTCGGCGGTCGCGCAGGTGCTGCCGCTGGCGATCGGCGTCGTCGCCAGCCCGCTTCCGATCATCGCCGTCATCCTCATCCTCGTCGGCCCGAGCGGCCGGGCGAAGGCGATGTCCTTCCTGGCCGGATGGCTCGCCGGCATCCTGGTGGTGGGCCTCATCGGCGTCCTCCTCGTCAACCAGGCCTCCGGGTCGTCGAGCGACGGCTACTCGACGGCAGGACGGTGGGCGAGGGCGATCGTCGGCGCTGCGCTCCTGGTGCTGGCGGTCCAGCAGTGGCGCGGGCGCCCTCGAGCCGGAGACGAGCCGACACAGCCCACGTGGATGGCGGCCCTCGGGGGCATCACGCCGGTCAGGTCGGCCGTCCTCGGCATCACGTTCGCGGCCATCAAGCCCAAGAACCTGCTGCTCACCCTGGCGGCGGCCGGGGCCATCAGCGAGACCGGAATCCCGCTCGCCCAGGAGCTGGTGGTGCTCGGCGTGTTCACGGTCGTGGCCACGCTCGGCATCGCCGCCCCGGTACTCGTGTCATTCACCATGGGCGACCGCGCCGACGCCGTGCTGCAGGGCTGGGGCGCGTGGCTGACGAAGCACAATGCGGTGGTGGTCGCTGCGGTGCTCGTGGTGATCGGCGTGATCCTGCTCGTTCAGGCTGCCGTCGGCTGACTCACTGCCCGCCAGGGTTCAGGTCAGCGGACGACGTACGCCTTCGACTCGCGGTAGGGCAGGTACTGGCCCGACTTCGGCGCCGAGAGCGTCAGCACGACCCCGACCCTGAACCCGGACGCGACCGTGAGAACGGTGCGCCCCCCTGATGTCGAGACGCTGCACAGGCGGACGTCGCCGAAGGCCGTGACGCGCACCCGAGCTGCGCACAGGGCGCTCACGCGCACGACCTGCCCGGCGTTGGTGCGGATCGGCGACGTGAGGATGACGTTGGTGCCCGCCTGCAGGGTGGCCGGGAGCGCGAACGGTGATGTCGGCTCCTGCGTCCGGCCGACGAGGACCTCGATCGTGACCTCCTTCACGGTGCCGTCGCGATCGATGATCTCGACCGTCACCGTGTCACGGCCGATGAAGCCGGGATCGGGGGTGTAGACGACCTCGCCGTCCTTGATGACCGCGGTGCCGTGGTCGGGATTGCGCACGTCGGTCACGTCGGGGGTGCCGGATCCCTCCGGGTCGACGACGGGGAGCACGGTCGGCCCGCGCGGCGGGACGACGACGGCCGCGGGGCCGTCGGTGTCGGGGGTGTCGGGGGTCGCGGTGGGCGAGGGATTCGCCGTGGGCGACGCGCTGGCGGTGGGCGACGCGCTCGCGGTGGGAGTCGCGGTGGTGGTGGGAGTCGCGCTGGCCGAGGGCGACGGCGTCGCGGTCGCCGTGGACGACGGCGAGGGGCTCGGCGACGGCTCGACCGCGGGCCCCGGGTCGAGGGCGTCGGGCGGCAGGCACGCCGTGGTCGTGAAGTAGATGTCGTCGAGGAAGTTGCCGATGCTCAGGCTCCCCGAGGCCGTGGGCCCTGACTCGAAGCCGAACCGAGTCCTCGTCTGACCGGCCGGCACGACGTAGGTGCCCGAGTGCCGCACCCAGCCTGCGGACAGCGCGTCGTTGAACGTCGTCGTAGCCGTCGGCGCACCCGAGGCAGGGCCGATGTTGACGGACATGGTGTCGCCGCGCGCCGCCACGCCCCGAGCGCGATGCAGCAGCGACCAGGTCAGCTCCTGCCCCGGCGTGGTGGCCACGTCCTGGTAGAGCTCGGCCGCCGTGGTGGCGTTGATCTCGGCGAACTGGCTGCCCTCGGCCGCCCTGACGAGGTTGTATCCGGTCGACCAGATCTCGATGAGCCGGTCGGCCGCGGTCGTGCTCCAGCCGGGCACCTGACCCTCGGGCAGCTGGCGGAACGAGCGAGCCGGGATGGCCGGCTCCTCGAACCCGCCGTTGACCAGACGGGTGGTGCTCGCGGTGCACAGGTCCGCGGATGCCGTTGCCGTCGCGGTGGGCGAGGCCGTGGCGGAGGGGGAGGCGGTGGCTGACGGGCTCGCAGTGGCGGAGGGGGATGGGGAGGCGGTGGCCGTCGGGCTCGCGGTGGTGGAAGGGCTCGCCGACGGGGACGGCGTCGCGGCGATGACGTCAGCGGCAATCCACAGCTGGTACTGGGGGATGCCGCCGATCGGCAGCTTCGACTGGGTGAAGGTCAGCGTCTTCACGGCGGCACTCGGGGTGAACCAGGCGGACGCGCCGTTGGAGTCGGCGTTGTTGCCCGTGAGGGCGGGTGAGGCCCACACCGGGAGGTCCGCCGCACCGGCGTAGTTGAACGATGCCCGGAACCAGCCGGACACGTCGAGGGCGGCGCCGGACGCGTCCCTCGCCGAGATCTCCACCTTCTCGGCGTCGATGTCGCCGAGGGCGAACGACCAGGTGCCGGCCTTGGGCGCCGTGGTGAAGGTGATGGTCACGGTCGCCGGCGTGGCGCTGAAGCCTGCGGAGAGGTAGGGGCGGTTCGCCGACGTGCCGTACTCCGTGCCGATGGGCGTGCGGCCGGACAGGCTGACCGACGCGCCGCTCGACACCGCGAGGCTCTGACCGGTCGAGCTGACCGCCGCGTCCGGGAAGTCGGTGCCGGTGAAGGTCAGCGAGCCGCTGCCGCTGCCCGGCGTGATCGTCCAGTCGCCCCAGCTGCCGGTGCCTCCGGCCGCCCGTGACGCGCTGGGCACCAGGGCGAGGCCCGTGACCACGAGCGACGATGCCGAAAGACCGATGATGAGCCGCCGCATGCGGGCAAAGTATTCCGTGCCCGCAGTCGGCGGCAATCACCGGATCGTCCGGAGTGTCGGTTATCCCTCGCTGTGCTCGGCGAGCGCCCGGTCGGATCGGCGCTGCGCCAGCACGGATCCGGCGAGGCCGGCCACCCCGAGCACGACGAGGACGAGCGGGAGGACGAGGCGCGGGTCCAGGCTCACGTCGTAGTAGCTGCTGGCGATGTAGCCGGCGGCCAGGGCGGTGAACAGCAGTCCCGCGACGAGCGAGACCAGGTCGATGGGATGACTACGCACGGGAGACCTCCAGGTTTCCGAGTCCGACCTCGACGGTGAGGTCGATGGTGGGGGTGGTGGGCGAGACGATGCCGGGCAGCTCGGCGCTGACGGCCTGCTCGGTGCCGCTGAGCTCCGGCTGGCCCTCGATGGCGATGCGTCCGGCGCCGACGGAGGCGTCGACGATGACACGCACGCCCTCGGGCGCGATGACCTCGAGGTCGCCGATGCCGACCGATGCGCTGATCGGGTAGGTGGTCGTCCCGGGCGGGAGCACGAGGTCGGTCAGGTCGAGCTGGCCCTGCCCGATGTCCACGCGGAACTCCCCGATCGTCTCGGCCGGCGTGGACGGCGACCATGAGCGGTCGGCGATCTGCGTGCCGAGCCTCAGGTTCGCGGGCACAAGGGCCACGAGGGCGATGACGAGCAGCAGCGGGATGGCGATCGACAGCAGCCAGCGGGCCCTGCCGACGAAGGTGCCCACGAGCAGCCCGAGGCCGAGGACTCCCAGTCCGGTGGACAGGACGACGACCGCCGGGATCGTGGTGGCGCCGGTGACATTGAGCGCGACGAGGACCCCCATCGCCATCAGGGCCACGCTGAGCGTGGCAGCTCCGAGGTACGACCGCGGCTTAGGTGCGCGCGGTGGCACCGGGGTCGGCACCGGGGCTGTGTAGCCGGGGTAGCCGCCGTAGCCGCCGTACGCGTAGCCGGTCGACTCGGCGGCCGGCGCGACGACGGTCGGGCCGACCGCGGACGGAGTGACGACGGTCGGTGCCTCCGCGATGGTGGACAGCGTTGCCGCGTCGGTGGCCGCTTCCGCGGGGGTCGGCATGGGCGTGCCCGGTGAGGCGGCGGGAGCGGTGGGTGCGGTCGGGTAGCCGGCCGGCTGCATGGCCCGGTCGCGGTTGATCAGCCACAGCACCAGTCCGCCGGCCGCGAGGAGCAGCAGCAGCGAGCCGCCGCCGCCGACGAACCACACGCCGTTCCAGGGGCCGAAGCTGAGGGCGCCGCCCAGCACGATGATGGCGAGGCAGGCGCCCACCACGATGAAGGCGACCCGGCCCGTCGAACCGGGCTGCCCGCTCCCCTCGAGCAGCTTCTGCGCCTCGTTGGCCTCGGCGCCCTCCTCGGGGATGAACAGCCACCCCGCGGCGTAGAGGATGAGTCCGCTGCCGCCGAAGACCGCCAGGACGACGAGCACCACCCGGACGATGACCGGGTCGATGCCGAGCCAGCGGGCGAAGCCCGAGGCGACACCGCCGATGACGCGGTCGTCGCGCAGGCGGCGCAGGGGTGGGCGGGTCGGGTAGGTGCTGATGTTCTCTGTCATGGCTCCAGCCTGACCGCCCGGGGCTCGGTGCACATCGGGGAGCAACCCTGAACCGACCCTGAATTCGCCCCCGAGGATATCGGGGGTCGTCCCTGATGCGCCGAGGCCTGCCGAGCGTGGATGATCGGTGCGTGAGCACCACCATGACGCCCTCGCGCGCGACCCGACCCGGTCGCGGCCGCGTCGTGGGCGGGGTGGCGCGGGGGCTCGCCGACCACCTCGGCCTGCCGGTCTGGCTCGTGCGCGTCGCATTCGTCGTCCTCGCGCTGGCAGGCGGCATCGGGCTCGTGCTCTACGCGGCGTTCTGGGCCGTGCTGCCGCTCGCCCGCGATGAGGACGACGACGCGGCTGCGGATTCCGACGCCGCCCGGGGCACGGACCTCACGCGACTGCTCGCCCTGGCCGCCCTCGTGCTCGGGGTCGGCCTGCTGCTGCTCGCCTTCGGCGTCGACGTCCTCGGCGGCGCCGTGGTGCCGGTGGTCGTGGCCCTGGTCGGGGCGGCCCTGGTGTGGCAGCAGGCGGACGCCGACCAGCGCTCGGAGTGGTCGGCGACGGCCGCACGGGCGGCCCGGCAGACGGCCGGCTCGACGGCGCAGGCCGGGCGGTGGCGGGTGGTGGCCGGCGTCGGCCTCGTGGTGCTCGGGCTGATCGGCGTGCTCGTCAGCCGATCCGGGCCGGCCGCGGCAGCCCAGGCGCTCGCGACCGCAGTGCTGCTCGTCGGCGGCGCCGCGCTGGTCGTCTTCCCGTGGGTCTACCGGCGCTGGCGCGAGCAGGCCGAGCAGCGCCGGGCCCTCATCCGGTCGGAGGAGCGCGCGGACATCGCCGCTCACGTGCACGACTCGGTGCTGCAGACCCTCACGCTCATCCAGCGGTCCGCTGCGGATCCGCGCGAGGTGACGCGACTGGCCCGCACCGAGGAGAGGGCCCTGCGGTCGTGGCTCTATGCCCCGGAGGGCGACCCGACCCGCACGTTCGCGGCCCGGCTCCAGCGCGATGCCGCCGACGTGGAGTCGGCGTACGGCGCGACGCTCGAGGTGGTCACCGTCGGCGACGCCCCCATCGACGCGTCCGTGTCAGCACTGCTCGCCGCGACGCGCGAGGCGATGGTGAATGCCGCCCGGCACGGGGGTGGCAGCGCATCGGTCTATGCCGAGGTCGGCAGCGACGACGTCGAGGTCTTCGTCCGCGACCGGGGCCCGGGCTTCGATCCTGCGTCCGTGCCCGCGGACCGGCATGGCCTGCGCGAGTCGGTCGTCGGCCGCATGGAGCGGGCGGGCGGCTCAGCCGACGTGAAGAGCACGATCGGCACCGGAACCGAGGTGCGGCTCAGGATCGCGCGGGACGCGGGGGCACCGGATGACTGATCGGCGCCTGCGCGTGGTCCTGGTCGACGACCACGTGATGGTGCGGTCGGGAGTGCGCGCGGAGATCGGTGACGCGGTCGACATCGTGGGCGAGGCCGGCGATGTCGACGAGGCGGTGGCGGTCATCCTGCGGACGCGGCCGGACGTGGTGCTGCTCGACGTGCACCTGCCCGGTGGCGACGGGCGGGCCGTGCTGGATCGCTGCGTCGAGCAGGTGCCCGACACGCGGTTCCTCGCCCTGTCGGTCAGTGACGCGCCGGACGACGTCGTCGCGGTCGTCCGCGGCGGTGCCCGCGGCTACGTGACCAAGACCATCACCGGGGCGGAGCTCATCGAGGCCGTGCAGCGCATCGCCGACGGCGACGCCGTCTTCTCACCGCGGCTGGCGGGCTTCGTGCTCGATGCCTTCGCCGGGGGCTCCGCCGAGGACGACGAGGAGCTCGACCGGCTGACGCCACGCGAGCGCGAGGTGATGCGGCTGATCGCGCGCGGGTACACCTACCGCGAGGTGGCGTCGGAGCTCGTGCTGTCGGTCAAGACGGTCGAGACCCATGTGTCGGCCGTGCTGCGCAAGCTTCAGCTGTCGGACCGGCACGAGCTGGCGAAGTGGGCATCGGCCCGGCGGCTCATCTAGACGGTGACTCCAACGTCATCTAGGCCGTGACTCCAACGTCGTCCGGCACGGGCTCGAGCTCGCCGTGCGGCAGCTCGCGGGTGAACGGGAGAGACAGCAGGGCCAGCAGGGCGGCGCCGAGCAGACCCGCCTTCAGGGCCTGCAGCTGCGCGTTCTCGTAGCCGTCGACGATCGCCGCGCTCGTCGCGTCGTCGAGCCCGGCCTCCTGTGTCGCCGCGGCGACCTGTGAGGACGAGACGAAGTCGATGCCGCCGCCAACGGCCTCGGTCACCTGGGCGGAGGCCTCCTGGCTGATCCGTGCGTCCGACTGGATGTTGGTGACGAAGGCGCTCGTGAGTCCGCTGAGCACGACGGCACCGATGAGGGCGACACCGAGCGACGACCCCAGCTGCTGACCGGTGAACTGAAGGCCGCCGGCCTCCCC
>Ga0075163_10004991_pt1 | contig 17765 bp, 14 predicted proteins | sample JI1023141ADNA_FD_71478 | JGI IMG/M metagenome (GOLD analysis project Ga0075163, IMG submission 71478) | Wastewater effluent complex algal communities from Wisconsin, to seasonally profile nutrient transformation and Carbon sequestration -... | ecosystem: Engineered > WWTP > Effluent > Algae...
AGATACTCGGCGTCGGCGCAGCGCTCGGCGACGAAGGCGTCGAGGTCGCGGGTCTGGTCCGCGGTCGGTGCGCCGGCGCCGTTCTCGGCGGCGAGGGCGGCGACGGTGTGGCGGACCAGGCGTTCGCAGTCGGACGCCGTCCGCTGACCGCGCGGGGTCACGCTGCCCTTGCCGCCGCACGCCGCCATCAGGAGGATCGAGGCCACCAGCGCTCGCGAAGTCAGCATCGCCGTGACGGTACGGCGCCGACCCGCGCCGTGCCACCCGGCGTGGCGGCGATCACCGTGGGCTTCGTCTCCGTCTCCACTCGGTCTCGGTCTCGGTCTCGGCCTCGGCCTCGGCCTCGGTCTCGGTCTCGGTCTCGGCCTCGGTCTCGGTCTCGGCCTCGGTCTTCACGGGACCGTGACGTCGACGGTGGTGGTGCCGTCGGCGCCGGCGATGTCGACGCATTGCCGATGGACGATCTGGTCGCCCGCGTAGACCGTGACCTGGTACGTGCCGGGGGTGATGCTCAGCATCACGTAGCCGCCCTTGGTGTCGGTGAGCTGGTTCTGCACGATCTCGCCGTCCCGGCGGAGCGCCACCCCCGCGCCCGGGAGCGGCGCGCCGGTCGCCGAGATGACCACGCCGATCAACGTGCCGCTGCCGTCGGTCGCGCCGGCGAAGGCCGAGCACGCGGGGCCCGGGGGCGGCGAATGCTGCCCGGGGAAGCACTGGTTGCCCCTCACCGTCTTCGCCTTGAGCAGACACCCGAAGATCGCGTCGGGCAGGTTGTTCACTCTGGCCAGGAACGCGGCGTCGGCGCAGCGCTCGGCGACGAAGGCGTCGAGGTCGCGGGGCTGGTCTGAGGTCGGCGCGCCGGCGCCGTTCTCAGCGGCGAAGATGGCGACCGAGTGGCGGACCAGGCGTTCGCAGTCGGACGCCGTCCGCTGACCGCGCGGGGTCACGCCGCCCTTGCCGCCGCACGCCGCCACCAGGAGGATCGAGGCCACCACCGCTCGCGAAGTCAGCATCGCCGTGACGGTACGGCGCCGACCCGCGCCGTGCCACCCGGCGTGGTGGCGATCCCCGTGGGCTTCGTCTCCATCTCCACTCGGCCTCGGTCTCGGTCTCGGTCTCGGTCTCGGTCTCGGTCTCGGCCTCGGTCTCGGTCTCGGCCTCGGCCTCGGCCTCGGTCTCGGCCTCGGCCTCCGTCTCCGCCCCAGACGGCCCCAGGAAAGGCGACAATCCCCGGATGCCGACTCACGATGACGCCGACGACTGGATCGACCTCGGCGCGCTCGAGGCGCTCCGCGCGACGCCGCTGCAGCAGCTAACGGTTGGCCGCACGAAGCTCGCGCTGTCGTACCGCGACGGCGAGTTCGCCGCGATCTCCGGCGTCTGCAACCACGCCGGGGGGCCGCTCGGCGACGGCACCCTCGAGGGCGACTACGTCGTGTGTCCGTGGCACGGCTGGAAGTTCCATCGCCTGACCGGCGCCGGCGAGCCCGGCTTCGAGGCCGACCAGGTGCCGCGGTACGAGCTGCGCGAAGACGGCGGTCGGCTGTGGGCGCGGCGCACGCCGATCGTCGCGCGTAAGAAGGCTCCACATCCGAAGCATCCCCTCGATCGGCCCCTCGACCGCGCCCCCGGTGGCCTGCGGGTCCTCGGCATCTCGACGACGAGCATGGATCTGGTGCGCCCGCGCTACTCCACGTCCGACGCGCTCTTGACGACGGCGCTCGACCACGCCGCCGCGGCCGGGCGCGAGACTCGCCTCATCCGCCTGCGCGACCTGTCGTTCCGCCACTGCGAGGGCTACTACTCGAAGAGCGCCCAGGCCTGCACCTGGCCGTGCTCGATCACGCAGATGGATCCGACCGATCAGATGGATCAGGTCTACGAGGCGTTCGTGTTCTGGGCCGACGTCGTGGTGATCGCGTTGCCGATCCGCTGGGGCGTCGCCAGCTCGCTCTACTTCAAGATGGCCGAGCGCCTCAACTGCGTGCAGAACCAGATCACGATCCGCGATCGGGTCATGCTCAAGCGCAAGGTCGCCTCGTTCATCATCACCGGCGGGCAGGACAACGTCCAAGGCGTCGCCGGCCAGGCGTTGACGTTCTTCTCCGAGCTCGGCTGCCAGTTCCCGCAGTTCCCGTACATCGCGCACTCGCGCGGCTGGTCGGCCGAGGACATGGAGAACAACGTCGCCTACGTGAAGGCCTCGACCGAGCTGCACGAGGCCGCCCGCGAGCTGGTCGATCGGGCCTGCGATCGCGCGCGCCAGGTGGTCGGCGACGCCGACGACCGCGACATGGTGCGGGCCGGGCGCAAGGCCGGCGCGCCGCGGGCGCCCGCCGACGAGTGAGCGCGGCCCGCCGGCGCCACACGGCCGTGGCTAGCTAAACTCGGTCACCGGGACGAGGGGCAGGCCCTCGGCGCAGCCGGCGCAGGTGGCGGCGCCCGGGATGACCTCGCGCCAGCGCGCGATCGTCAGGTAGTGGCCGGGCAGGCCGCGCTGGTTGCACCACGCGGCGAAGGTCTCGGCGCCGACGACCGCGAACAGGAGCACGCCGAGCGGTTCGGCGCCGGCGCGCTCGACGGCGGCCAGCATCGGCTCGAGGCCGGCGCCGGTCGAGCCGACGTCGTTGACCAGGACGACGCGATCGCGGGGGCCCAGGTGGCCGGCGGTCACCTCGCTGGTCGGCAGGCGGCGGGCGTCGGTGGCGACCACCGCGTGCTCGAGGCCGTGGCGGCGGGCGATGGCGGCGCCGACGAAGAACCCGGCCGACTCCGGCGATAACACCTTCGCGCCGTCCCACGACCAGCCGGCCAGGGCGCCGAGCGCGCGGGCGATCACGTCGAGGGCGTCGGGGTCGCGGCCGATCGCGCGGACCCGCAGCGCGGTGTCGATGTGCAGCTCGCGGCGCAGCGCGAAGTGGCCGCGGAGGATGCTGTGGCTGCGAGCGATGGCGGCGTAGATCTCGTCGGGGTTCCCAGCCGCCGGGTGGACGGCCAGGGCCTCGCGCGGGTTCACGCCGCGGCCTCGAAGACCGCGCGGGTGTCGAGGGCGTCGAAGCCCGGCGGCGGCTCGCGGTCGACGCCGGGGGTGAGGACCAGGCGGCGCTCGGCGCGATCGATCACGAACCGGAAGGCGTCGTCGCGCTGATCGTGGACCGCGAGGATCGGCGACTCGTAGAGCACCTGGTAGCCGTAGGGCAGGAGCGGCGGCGCGCGGCCGAGGTCGTCGTCGCGGACCACCGACACCCCGGGCCAGCCGCGGCGCGCGACCAGGACGTCCCAGTGATCGTGGGTCGCGCGCACCACCAGCGGTCGCTCGGCCGCCAGCGCCGCGAGCTGCGGCAGCTCGCGATCCTCGCGCAGCGCCGCCGCCAGGCAGGCCTCGAGGAGCCGCTGGTGCTCGAGGCCGGTGGCGACGATCGCGTCGTCGGGCTCGAGGTGACCGAGGGCGGAGTCGTGGAGCGCGTCGACGAAGGCGGCCAGCGCGGTGGCGCCGAGCTCGGGGCCCAGCGTCCGCGCCATGCGCGCGGCCAGCTCGTGGCGGCTGCCGCGGTGGCGATCGGCCAGGCTGGCGACGCAGTCGACCACGCTGGCGACCACGCTGCGGATCGGCGCGACCGGCTCGGAGGTCGCCTGGCCGAGGGCGACCCGGGCCCGCAAGGTCAGGCGGCGCGGTCGACCGCGGCGGTCGGCCGCGGTCCCGGCCGGCTCGATGAACCCGGCGCTCTCGAGGCCGTCGAGGGCCTTCGACACCGTCGACTCCGGCACGCCGAGGGCCTCGGCCAGCTTGCGCGGCCGCACGGTGCCGCGCTCGATCGCGGCCAGGAGCTCGCGCCAGTGGCGGCGCGCGTGGATCAGATCGCGATCGGCCGCGACCTGGTGGCCGTGCTCGCGTTCGCGCGTGAACCCGGCCAACACCATCTCGAGGGCCTCGGCGAAGCCGCGGCCGTAGTCGTCGCTGGCGTCGCGCTGGACCTGATCGACGACCCGGCGGAGCTCGGACACGACCGGCGGGGGCGCGGTCGCGAGCAGCCCGCCGATGTCCCGGCCGCCGGCGGCGACCCGTCCCCGATCGACCGACGACAGGAGCTTGCGCGTGGTGTCGAGCGTCATGTCCTAACCTCGGCTACGTCTGAGGTTCAGGATGGGGGCGGTGCAAGTAAAGTGCAAGTAAAAAACTTCACACCTCCGGGGCGACCGGCGAGACGCGGCTAGACCAGGGTGGGCACCTCGACCTCGGCGCCGTCGACGGTGAACACAAACACCCGTTGATCCGAGGCGTTGCGCTTCACGACCGGGGGCGTCGCCGGCGTGCTACCGGGGCGGCCGAAGATCGCGGCGTGCTCCCCCGAGGCCGAGGCCACCAGGCAGAAGGCCTGGGGATCGTCGGCCAGGCGCTCGGCCAGGGTCTCGAAGGGGCGGGTCTTGGTGCTCATGGCCGGGATGAGGACCAGGGTCGGCGCCAGCCCGGCGACCAGGCCGGCCACCCGCTGATCGAGGGCGTCTTTGCAGATGAGGACGATCACCGCGGCGCCGGCCGCGAGCAGGACGTCGAGACCGGCCGCCGCCGGGTCGGCCACCAGGTGCTCGCGGTGGCCGAGCGGATCCTCGTAGTCCGAGAACTTGTCGTGGCGCGCGATCTCGACGCCGCGGGCGAACACCCGACAGCGGTTGTGGCCGGGCCCGGGCCCCGGCTCGTGGTAGCTGCCGAGCGCGCACAGCGGTAGGTCGGCCAGCGCGCCGCTGCCGGCCAGCTCGTCGACGATCGCCTTGGTGGTGGTCAGCTCGGGCACGACCAGCGCGGTCGCGCGGCTGGCCCGCGCGGCGGCCAGCGCGCGGTGGATGCGGGCGCGCTGATCGTCGGGATCGCGGGGCGCGACCGGATAGAACACCCGGGCCTCGCCGTGCTGGTAGCGGTGGCAGTCGAACTCCGCGACGAGATCGTGGTTGGTGACCGCGGCGGCGAAGCGCCAGCTGGCGTCGATCGGCGTGAGGTGCGGCTCGGCCCAGCGAAGGCGGACCCGGAAGCGCGCGACCTCGGGCGGCGCCAGGCGCAGGCGACGGCTGCGATCGTCCTCGGGCGTGAGGGCGTGGGGCCGGCTGGTCGGGCGGCCGATCGCGCGCAGCAGGCGCTTGCCGTCGTCGCCGGCCAGGGTCGGCGCCGGAAAGCCGACCACCGGCACCGGATCGCCAGGCGATAGCGGCGGGCGGTCGCCGCGGAAGTAGTCGATGAACCGGTGGCCGCACCAGGCGTCGATCGCGTGGGCTGCGGTCAGCGCCGCGAAGCCCGGGCGCAGTCGGGTCGCGGTCAAGGCGGCGGCCAGCTCGCCGAGGGCGACCTCGGTCAGGTACTCGGCGGGGGGCAGCGGCAGGAGCGCGCACACCCGGGCTCGCAGGAGGTCGCGCTCGGCCTCGAGAGCGGCGTCGCGGTGATCGGCCGAGGTCTCGGCCGGCGTGGCGTTGGCGACGCGCAGGAGCGCCGCGGCGACGTCGACCACGTGGCCGAGTCCGTCGCTGGCGCAGTCGCTGAGCAGCCCCCAGTCCATGCCTGGATCATACGACCCGGCGATCGCGGCGCCAGCGGACGGCGCGGCGGCTGAAAGAAATCGCGGCGCGTGCGTTGTCTCGTCAGGATGTGCCAACCTACAGCTGACCCGCCGGGGGTGAACGGCGGGACGATGGGAGTCTTGCGATGAAGAACGCGACGCGCGCGCTCGCGGCCGCTGCGATCGGCCTGGTGCTGACCACCGACATCGGGTCGGTCGCGGCCCGCTGCTACACGTACTCGTGTGGCGGCAACACGCCGATCCTCTACGGAAACCCGATCCACGCGGTCAGCACCGCCGGCGCGCCCAACCGCGAGGGCGTCGTACTCCGGCCCGGTGGGGTGACGCTCCGCCGCGCCGGTCGCGCCGACGTGCCGGTCGAGTGCGACGGGGGTGGCTTCACCTTGCGGGTGGTCGATGGCGCCCTGGTCGCCGGCAAGCCCAAGCGCAAGGTCGTGTGCGGCGGCGCGGCGCTCCTCGGCGCGACCTTCGAGCTCGAGGTGAGCTACAAGGCCTCGCGGGTGACCGCGACGATCTCGATCGACGACGCGACCGACGTCTCGACCTGGGAGCGCGACGACAAGCGGCGCCGGGTCCTGCCGGCCTACCGGCTGTCGGTGGTCGACAACGCGATCGCCTCGTTGGCGGCGACCGGTGCGCCTGAGGCGATGGCTGCGGGCTCGCCGCTGTGCGAGACCCGGACCTGGATGGAGCACTGGCAGCTCGACGGGCTGCGACCGGTCAACGTCGGGGGACCGTCGGCCGTCGAGTTGCGCTACGCCAACCCGGAGGGCGTCGGCGGGCGGGCGCAGTGGCTCGACGCCGCCGATCAGGCGCTGATGGTCGCCGGTATGGCCTTCGACGAGACGGGCTCGGTGGTCGCCCGCGGCGACGAGTGGGTGAGCATCGCCTGCCCCGGCTCGGCGCTGGCCAAGCTCCGCTTGCTCGGGCTCGATCCGGCCAAGCCCGAGGTGCCGGTCGAGGCCTTCCCGGCGACGCTCAAGATGCTGGGGGCGCGGCTCGACGGCGCAAACGCTACCACCGTCGATGGCACACCGCTGCGCTGGGATCGCGCTGACGGTGTCAGCTACTTCGGCGGGCCGCTCGAGCCGGTCGGTCCCGTCGAGGCTCGCTGGGGGCCGGCTGGCGCCACCTGTCTCTCGCACCACCGCCGGTTCGCCAAGCCTCCGCGGAGCAGCGGGCTGGCGCCGCACACGGTGGCCTCCATCGAGGAGTTCCTGGTCGGAATGATCCGCGGACACCTGGCGCTGTCGGACTGCGGCGCCGCGCCCCCCGGGTTCTGGGAGACCCGGACCGTGGCCCACGTCTTCCACCGCCTGGTCGTGACGCCGCCGCCGGTGCCGCTACCGACGCCGCGACCGCGGTGACGGACCGAGCGACTCGAGCAGGGCGTCGGCCTGGGCGGCCCGGCGCGCGAACTGGCGGTCGGTCGTGATCGCCGCGGCCTCGAGGAACACAGCGCGCGCTCGCTCGAGCAGGGGCCGCGCGATCTGTGGCCGTCCCTCGGTGAGCTCGAGGCGAGCCAGGCCAAGGTCGGCGAGCGCGCGTGGGTAGCGCGCCCACCAGGTCGGGTCCGCGCTTCGTGGCACCTCGGCGAAGGCCCGGCGCGCTGCCGCGGCGTCGCGACCGAGAAGGGCGAGAAACCCACGTGCCAAGGTGAGTTCGTTTCGCGTCTCCGGGTGGGGCGGCATCGCGATCATCTGCTCGTAGAAGGTGCGCGCCCGCTCTGGCTGCTTGAGTTCCTCGGCCAGGAAGCCGGCGTAGAGCACGATCGAAGCGCGCAGGATGAGCGCCTCCGGGTGGAACCGCTCGCTTAGCTTCCAGGCCTGGTCGAGTAGCTCGAGGGCGGTCGCGTCATCGGCGATCTGGTGCGCGAGCGCGACCAGCGCCTCGAGGGTCTGTGCGTGGGCGTCGCCCAGGCGATCGCGCAGCCGTTGCCACTGCGCGCGGGCCAGCCGTTCGCGGCGCGCGGGGTCCGGCTCGACCAAGGTCAGGTTGCGCTCGATCACGGTCAGCTCGAGATCGATCGCCGGCGCCTCGGCGATCATCGCCGCCGCGCGCTCGAAGTAGACGCGGGCCTCGGCCGGCGCGCCGCGGCTCATGGCCACGACGCCGAGGTTGTTGAGGAGCAGGGGCCGCGCCAGGCGGGTCGGGGGCAGGGTCTCGCTCAGCGCCTCGAGGGTGGCGCCGACGGCGAGCAGGGCGCCCGGGTTGGCGCCGCTGCTGATGCCCTGGGCGAACAAGCGGCGGGCGCCGGCCTCGACCGCGGCCGCCACGGCGCCGTGACGGAGGGCGAGGGTCTCCGCCTCCTGGAGGACCACGATGGCTTCGGCGTACTGCGTCTGGAACAGCAGGATCCGGCCCTGGACCAGGAGCGTCGCCAGGAGCGTGCCGGGATCCCCCAGCGCGCGCGCCTCGGCGACCAACGCGGCGAGCGCGGTCAAGGCCTCGCTCGAGCGGCCCGCGCGATCGAGGGCCTCGACGGTCGCGAGGCGTCCGCGCACGACCTGGGCGTGGACGCGATCGGTGACCGCCGGCGGCGGTGGCAACTCGCTCGCCAGGAACTCCAGGTCTGCGCAGTCCTCGATCGGCGAGAGCCGAGCGGCGACGTCGACCGCGACGCCGGCGGTGGTCGCGTCGGTGCGAGCCAGGACCGCGGCCGCCGCGGCCAGGCCGTCGCGGCGTTCTCGCAAGCAGCGCATGCGCCGGTCGAGGATCTCCGCCGACTGCACGCCGCGGGCATGATCGACGCACGCCGAGCGGTGCATCGCCGACCAGCGCCGCGCCTGCTCATCGAGAGCGGCCACCACGCGCGCGCCGGCGACCTCGGCCATCGGCGTCGCGATCCGCGCGAACACCTCGCGCACGGTGGCGCGCGCTGCCGGCCCCCAGGCGGTGTCCAGCTCGACGAGGCCGCCGTCGCAGCGCGCGGTCGGATCGCCGGGGCCGTCGCGCATCGTCGCCAGGGCGACCGCGGTGATCGTCACGGCCGCCGTCGTCGCGAGCACGACCGGGCCGCGCCAGCGTCGCCACCCGCGCGGCCGCGCGAGCTCGGCGACCAGCGCGGCCATCGATGGATGTCGGTCCGCCGGCCGCGGTGCTAGGCCACGCACGATCAGGGCGCGTAGCCAGGTCGGTCCCGGGTCACCGGGGCGCGCGGGTTCGACGCCGCGCTCGATCGCGCGGCGGAGCGTGTCGGGCTCGCTGCCGGCGAATGGCCGTCGACGGTACAGAGCCTGGTACAGCGACACGCAGTACGCGAACTGATCCGACGCAGCCGTGGCGGGAGCGCCGGCGAGTTGCTCGGGGGCAATGAACCCGAGTGTGCCGGCGATCGTCCCGCGCGGTGGCGAGGACTCGCTGCTGGACGACAGCGGGGCATCCGACGGTTCGTCCGACGGCATCGACACGGCCAGGCCAAAGTCGGCGACCCGCGGGGTGCCATCGAGTTCGAGGAGCACGTTGTCGGGCTTGAAGTCACGGTGGATCATCCCGGCGGCGTGGGCGGCGGCGAGGCCGCGGCCAGCACCGACGAACCGCTCGACGATCTCGGGCCACGGGCGGGGCGCGCCGCCGAGCCATCGGGCGAGCGACCCGCCCTCGATCAACTCCATCGCTAGGTAGATTTGGCCATCGAGGATGCCGACGTCGTGGATCGTGACGATGTTGGGGTGGCGCAGGCGAGCCAGGGCGCGCGCCTCGGCCAAGAGCCGCGTGCGGCTGACCGTGTCAACTCGATCTGGGCGAACGACCTTTAGCGCGACGCGGCGACCGAGCCGATGGTCGAACGCGGCGTGGACCACCGCCATCCCGCCGCGACCGAGCTCGCCGTCGATCCGGTAGCGCGGACCGTCGTCGGCGGCGTTGGCGGGGGCTCCGGTCGAGCCTGCCGCCTCGGGGTGGTAGCTGACTGTCGGCGGCCGGGTCGGATCGCTCACGGCGCCAGCGGGTAGATCACGCGGGCGCGGACCGCGCTGCCGTCGCGGTCGGGCGCGCTGGCGCTGGTGTCGCTGAAGGACACCGCGACCGAGCGATCGGGCAGCCAGCCGAGCGACGGGTCCTCCTGATCGCCGGCGATCGTCGAGTTGACCGGCAGCGCGTCGCCGCGCGGGGTCAGGTTGCCGTCGTAGGCGCGGAAGCGGATGCCGCAGCCGTCGCCGTCGCTGTCGCCGGCGCAGGCGGCCCAGGCCAGGCCGACGTCGTCGCCGCTGATCGCCAGCGCGGCCGGACCGGACTCGACGTCGTCGGCGACCACGACCGCGGCGCCGATGCCGGCGCCGGCCGGGGTGTAGCGGCGGAGGATGAGCTGGCCGTCGTCGGCGTCGCCGCCATCGGTGACGCGCCGGTAGGTCAAGACGACGTCGCGGCCCAGGAGCGCGAGCTGCGGTGGCCCCAGGGTCTCGGTCGGGTGCGACGCCAGCGTGACCTCGGGCCCGAGCGGGGTGCCGGCGGCCCCGAAGAACCGGCCGACGATCGTGTCGGCGCGGCGCCACGCGACCGCGAGGGCGGCGGCGTCACCGAGGGCGAGCACCGCCGGCGCCTGGTCGGTCACCAGCACCGCGGTCGAGATCGTGAACGCCAGGTTGGTCGCGGTGACCGGGTTGTTGATCGGCTGGCCGTTGGCGCCGAGGTAGCGACCCTTGACCAGGTACTGGCCGGCGGTCGGCGCGTTCTCGATCCACGCGACGACGTAGCGGCCGTCGGGCAGCGCGGTCACTCCCGGGGTGCCCGGCGAGGTCAGGGTCGCGACCACGGTCTCGGTGGCGGTGACGTGGGCGCCGGTGGGATCGATCACGACCGCGTACAGGTCGGTGCCGGTCGACCACGCGGCGACGGTGTTGCCGATGCGATCGACGGCCAGCGACGGCTCGAACCCGACATCGCCGTCGGTCTGGTTGAGGTTGAACTGACCGTCGCCGGCGGCGATCGCGGTGTCGATCGGCTGCCCGGTGGCGTCGAACCGCCGGCCGAAGACGTCGCACCGCCCGACGGTGACGCAGGTGTCCGACCAGCCGATCGTGAACCGGCCGTCGGTGGCGACCGAGAGCTGGCGGCCGCCGCCGTCGAGGCGAAACGCCAGGTCCTGGGAGCCGGCGTAGGTGGTGTTGACGACGAAGTCGTCGGGTTCGAGCATCACCGCCAGGTCGCTCTGACCGTCGACGATCGGGATCGCCGCGGCGCCGCGCCCGACCGTCAGGCCGGTGCCGTCGCGGGCCGCGATCTCGAGGGCGAGCTCGCCGGTGCGGCCCGGGGTCTCGACCGAGAAGGTCAGGGGGAAGCTGCGGCCGGCGACCGCGAAGGTCTCGGTCTGCATCGACGAGTCGTTGGCCAGCGTCACGACGAGCTGGGTGACGTCGGCGACCGCGGGGCGGGCCGCGACCTCGACGATCGTGATCGGCGCGTCGCCGCCGCAGGCCGCGCACAGCCCGGCCGCGCCGACGACGGCGAGGGCGCACGATCGGGGCAGGAGCGAGGGCGACACGGCGTAGGCGAAGGGCGAGCGAGAAGCGAAGGGCGAAGGCTCAGTCGAAGACGACGTTGCCGAGGTCGGTCGAGGGTCGGTCGTCGCGCAGGAGCAGGTAGCCCCCCGCGCCGGCCCCGGCGACGGCCGCCAGGCCGCCCCAGAACCACCAGCGAGTGTAGATCGGTTTGTCGCGGTCGCGGGGCGCGCGCTGCCGGGCCAGCTCGCGCTCGCGCTCGAGGAGGTCGGCCTGGCGGCGCTCTTCGCGCTCGGCCTCGGCCGCCCGCTTGGCCTCGAGGTCGTCGATCAGCTTCTCGACCGCCTCGCGGTTGTCGGCGTCGGGCACCTCGCGCAGGTACTTGCGGAAGGCGAAGATCGCCTGGTCGTAGTGATCGAGGTTGCGATGGGCCTGGCCGATGTTGAACAGGAGCTTGGGCAGCGGCTTGGCCTCGTAGGCGGCCTCGAACTCGACCAGGGCCTGCTCGAACTTGCCGAGGGCGAAGAGCTTGTCGCCCTTGGCGTAGTGGCGCTTGGCGGCGCGGAGGTTGTCGTCGTCGGCTCGAGCCGCGGTCGTCAGCATCGCGACCACGCACAGACACAGGGACAGGACCGCGGCGCGCATCAGTGCTCCGCGAACGGATCGATGGTCGCGGTCGGATCGACCTTGGTGTCCTTGGGCCGCTTGCTCGAGCCCGAGCCGGCCCCGGGGTTGGGCGGCGGCGGGTCGACCGGGCGCGGCGGCTCGACGGTCGGCGTCTCCGTCGGTGGACGTGGCTCGGGGCGGCGCGCGGTGGTGTCGCGCCCGGTCCGCGCGCCGGTGCTCTCGCGGCCGGTCCGCACGCTCGTGGCCTCGCGTCCGGTGGCCTCGCGCCCGGTGGCCTCGCGCTCGTCGGCCAGCGCCGGCGCCGGCGCGGCGGTGGCCAGGGCGATCTCGACCATCGGCGGCGGCTTGCCGAGATCGATCGAGAACGGCGCGTCGACGAACCCGGCCTTGCGCACGACGAAGTCGCGGCGGCTGGTCGAGCCGCCGTCGCTCGGATCGATCGCGAGCTGGCACGGGGTCGTACACAGCGCGGCGGTCGAGCCCGCGGCGGCGACCTCGGCCCCCGCCGGCGCCTCGACGCGGACCCGGATCGGCCCGACCCGTCCACTGGCCGCGGCCACCTGGCCGGCGGCGGCGGTCGGCGTCGCCGGGGCCGCCGCCTCGAGCTCAGGATCGCGGGTCCCCGACGAGGCCGCCAGGAGCCCGCCGGCCACCGAGGCCCCGATCACCACCGCGGCCGCTGCGCCCCACAGCCAGCGCGCGCGCCGCGGCGCGGTCCGCACCGACGCCGGCGGCGGCCCGTAGCCGAGCCCCGCCGGCGGGTAGCTCCCCGACGGCGCGAAGCTCAGCGCCGGCGCGAAGCTCGACGCCGGAGCCGGCTCGCCGGGGGACCAGGCCCGCCCGCTCTCGCTCAGGCCGAGCAGCTCATGAGGGCGGGTCTCGATCGCCGCCAGGAGGTGCATGAGATCGTCGCGCAGCGCCTCGGCGGTCGGGTACCGGGCCTCGGGATCCTTGGCCAGGGCCCGCAGGATCACGCCCTCGAGGCGCGGATCCATCCCGGCGCCGCCGGGCGTCTGGCGCGGCGCCACCGGCACCTCGGTCAGGTGCTTGCGCACGTACTCGCCAAACGATCGCCCGCGGTACAGCGGCTGGCCGCAGAACAGCTCGTACATGATCGCGCCCAGCGAGTAGAGGTCGGCGCGATGGTCGACGACCAGGCCTCCGGCTTGCTCGGGCGACATGTACGCCGGCGTGCCGATCACCGAGCCGGCCGCGGTCTCGAGGCCGATGTCCTCGTCGTCGCGGTTGAGCAGCTTGGCGACGCCGAAGTCGAGGAGCTTCACCAGCTCGGCCCCGTCGGGCGTCGGCACCAGCACGATGTTGTCGGGCTTGAGGTCGCGGTGGATCACGCCGACCGCGTGGGCCGCCGACAACCCGTCGCAGATCTGGATGAGCGCGGCCAGCGCGCGCGCCAGCTCGAAGCCGCCGCGGGCCCACGCGGTCAGGCTCTTGCCGCGCAAGAGCTCCATGATGATGAAGGTCGTGCCGTCCTCGAGCTCGAGGAAGTCGGTGACGTCGACGATGTTGCGGTGGCGGACCCGGTTGACGGTGCGGGCCTCCTGGAAGAACCGGCTGACCGCGTCGCGGCGCTTGGCGTAGTCGGTGCGCAGGAGCTTGAGGGCGACCTCGCGGCCGAGGCGGACGTGCTCGGCGCGATAGACGAAGCCCATGCCGCCCTTGCCGATCAGCTCGAGCAGGCGGTAGGTCCCGAGGATCTGGCCGATCCGCTCGTCGGCGCGCTCGGCCGGCGGCGGCACCGGCGGCGGGCGCACCGCCGGGGTGCGGACCTTGGCGGCCGGGCTATCGATGCGCGTGTTGACCGAGCGGACCCGACCGTCGCGGGTGCCGCGCGGCAGATCTTCGGGCGCGCTGGCGTCCCAGTCGTCCTCGGGCGCTGCCGGGAGCTGCTCGGTCGGCTCGGGGCCGGATCGCGACCGGGCGCCAAAGGACGGCGCGCGAGGTGGCGGAGGCTGGCGAGGGCCCGACATGTGGCGGTGGGTGCGCGTCGCGCCCCCTTCCATCCTCGATTGTACGGGCGCCCCGAGGCGCGGGCAACGCCTGAAATCAGCGCCCGACCTGGCACTGCGGCCCGAGGTCGGTGAGGGCGGCGTTGATCGCGGCGCGCACCTGGGGCTCGTCTTCGCTGCCGACCTGAGCGCTCAGCGCCGTGCAGGCCTCGCGCGCTCCGGTCCGCCCGAGGGCGGTCGCGGCCGCGGCCCGGACATCGCGCGACTCGTGAGCGAGCAGCGCCGCCAGGTCGTCGACCGCCGCCACGCCGCCGTGCTCGCCCAGGGCCTCGGCCGCCGCGATCACGTAGAGGCGATCGACCGGGACCAGCGAGTCGCGCAGCGTGGTCAGGCTCTGGGTCAAGCTGGCCTTGGCGGTCGGCGAGTCGAACTGGCCTAGCGTGCGGAACGCCCGCAGCCGGACCCCGGGGTCGGCGCCGTCGTTGGTGGCGATGGCCGCGACCGTGGCCGGATCGCCGCCGGCCTGGGCCAGCTCCTGGGCGGTCGGCAGGAAGTCGATGCCGTAGAGGAGCGACTCGACCGGGGTGCGGGCGGTCTCGTCGCTGGCCGCCGGGGTGGTGACGGTCAGGCCGAGCGCCAGGAGCAGGAGCGCAGCGCGGGTCATCGCAGCGCGGGTCATCGCAGCGCGGGTCATCGCAGCGCGGGTCATCGCAGCACCGGGCTCCCGCGCAAGACCGCGCGCTGCTCGTTGGAGAGCTCGGTGCCCAGCTCGGAGCTCCAGTACATCAGGTTGGAGTTGTCGACCGGGCTGTCGACCAGGGGATCGACGGCGTAATCCGGGCCGGGATCGCGGTTGCGGTAGAGCCCCATGTAGCGGGCCAACCCGTGGGCGGTGATGCGCGCCAGGTAGCGCCAGTCGCGGTAGCACAAGGTCGAGGCCGCGATCGCGATCCCCGAGGCGCGGGTGCCTGCGAACGGCGGGCCCGGGGTGCCGCCGACCGCGAGCTCGAGGCCGGCCGGCGACAGCGTCCGCATGAGGTAGATCGAGATGCCGCGCCCCGGCTGCGGCTGCGCGAACAGCTCGCCGGCGTCGGCCACCGCCAGCCCGGCCTGGGCCGGCGTGCCGGCGCGATCGTCGTAGCTGATCTCGGTGATCGAGATGTTGGCCTGGGCGAAGATGCGCTTGATCTCCTCGATGTACTCGAGCTGGAAGGTGACGTCGGTCGGGGCGCGCGCGGCGGTCAAGGGCGGCCCGGTCAGGCACGGGTGCTCGGCGAGATCGGCGAGGTGGAAGCGCAGGTCGAGCAGCGCCGCCTTGCCCAGCTTCTCGACGATGCGGACCCGCCCGCGATCGAGGGACGCGGTGCCGCTCGGGTTGGTGACCTCGAGCGTCAGCGTGTAGGCGCCCGGGGACAGCGGCACTGCCGAGGTCGTCGGGATCTGGAGCACCGAGATGCCCGGCATCGGCTGATGGCGGAGCGGGCTCGCGTAGTAGGCCTCGGGGGAGGTCGGGCTGGTGAAGATGGTCGTGCCGTCGTGGGTCACCGACACCGCGCCGATCACGTCGGTGGCCGCCTCGGCCTCGGCCACCACCATCACCGAGGTCGCGGTGCTCGGCACCGGGACCGCGATGAGCTGCTGGGTCGCGGCGCGCAGCGGCACGTCGAAGACGACGGTGGCGCTGCCGGGTAGGCAGCCGCGGAAGCTGTCGAACACCGCCGAGCCGTCGGAGGTCAGGCGCGGGATGCCGGTGCAGGCCATGGTCCGCAGGCAATCGCCGTCGCGCTCGCACAGCTCGACGCAGCGGCCGAGCGCGCAGGCCCCGGCCCGGCAGTCGCCGTCGCTGCGGCAGGCGGCGCCGGTCACCGCGGCGGCTGGCTGCTCGGGCTCGCAGTGGCCCTGGCCGCCCGAGACGCCGAGGGGCAGGCGACAGGTCAGCCCGGGCCCGCAGGCGGCCTCGCCGAGGCACTCGTCGCCCGCCTCGCCCTCGGCCAGCACACACGTCCGGTCGTCACAGACCCAGCCGTCGCCGCAGTCGATGTTGGCGAAGCAGCCGGGCCGGCAGATGTGATCCAGACACTGGAGGCCCCCGGCGCAGTCGGCTACGGTCGCGCAGCTCTCGCCTACAGCGGCCCCGCCGGGGCCACACCCCAAAAGCCCGACCATGGCGATCCCCAACGCCCGGATCAGCGCACGAGGGACGTGGTGGTGGAGATCGATTCGCGTCACGGATGGGCTCGCGGGGTGGATCGCCCTCGCGCTGCACCGATATACTGCCAGCGCCCTTCGGAGGAAACCATGCGCCTAGTTCGTACCCACCGCATCGTGACGGCGGCCGCTCTCGCGGTCGCGCTGGGCGCCGCCCCGGCCCTGGCCGATGACGATGACACCGCCGCCCCCGCCACCGCGACCGCGGCTGCTCCCGCCACCCAGATCGGGGTCGGCGTTCGCCTCCGCAACGTCCGGATCCCGCAAGGGTTGATCGAGGCCTTCGTCGACCGCGCCCCCGGCGGGGCGTCGAACTTCGGCTTCGGCCTCGAGGTGTCGCGCCGGCGCGGCCAGTTCGAGGTCCAGCTCGGCCTCGAGTACGAGAAGATCTCGATCGCCAAGGGCCTGTGGATCGAGAAGGACAAGCCGATCCCCGCCAATGAGCCCGATCTGGTCGAGTTTGACGGTTTCGGCTGGTTCACCGCCGAGCTCAGCTTCATGTACCACACGCCGATCATGGACCAGCTCGCGGTCCGCTACGGCGGTGGCGCCGGCATCGCGATCTTCACCGGCGAGGTCCTGCGCACCGACTACCGCTGCACCTCGACCTCCCTCGACTCCTGCATGGAGTACCAGGGCGCCGAGAACTTCAACACGCCGTACGATCTGCCGCCGGTGTTCCTGATCGTGAACGCGGTCGTCGGGCTGCAGATCAAGCCGACCAACGAGATCTTCATCAACGTCGAGGGCGGCATCCGCACGCTGCCGTTCTTCGGGATGACGGCCGGTTATTACTTTTGATCTCTGAACCCGGTGCGTAGGGCGCGAGGGTGGTGGTTTCTACCGGGCGGGTTTCCGGAACCCCGGGGCGTGAACCAATCGGCCCTGATTGAGATCGGGAAGCCCGTGTGTGGAGCGCGAGGGGGCGTTGATCTCTGAACCCGGGGCGTAGCGCGCGGGGGTGGTGGTTTCTACCGGGCGGGTTTCGTTCCGATCTCAGAACCCGGTGCGTAGAGCGCGGGGGTGGTGGTTCTTACCGGGCGGGTATCCGGAACCCCGGGGCGTGAACCAAGCGGCCCTGAGTGAGAGCGAGAACCGGTGCGTGGGGCGCGACTCGGGGCGACTCGGACTCGGACTCGGACTCGGACTCGGACTCGGACTCGGACTCGGACTCGGACTCGGACTCGGGTTCGGGTTCGGACTCGGGTTCGGGTTCGGGTTTGGGTTCGGACTCGGGTTTGGGTTTGGGTTCGGGATCTGATGGCGCGTGACACGGTGGGCGGTGCGTGCGAAACGTGGCGGGACATGAAGCCGTGGATCGAGCTGGCCCGGGTGCGGGCGCCGGGTGGGGGCGAGCTGTCGCTGCACCGACGGGAGCGGGCGCTGGTGATCCGGATCGATGGTCAGGAGCTGATGTCGAACCAGAGCGTGGGTTCGGAGCAGGAGCTGGCGACGATCGGGTGCGCGGGGGTCGGCGATGGGCGGGTGCTGATCGGTGGGCTCGGGCTGGGCTACACGCTGGGCGCGGCGCTGGCGATGGTGGGGCCGCGCGCCCAGGTGGTGGTCGCCGAGATCTCCGAGGCGCTGGTGGAATGGAACCGCACCGTGGTCGGCCCCGAGGCGGCGGCGGCCCTGGCCGATCCGCGGGTGGAGATCGTGCTCGGTGACGTCGGGGAGTCGATGGCGCCGGGGCGGTTCGACGCGATCTTGCTCGACGTCGACAACAGCCCGCATGCGCTCACCCGCCCCGGAAACGCGGGCCTGTACTCGCCGCGCGGGTTGGCGCGCGCGTTCGCCGCGCTGCGCCCCGGGGGCCGCCTGGCGGTGTGGTCGGCGGCGCCGGCGCCGGCCTTCGAGCGGCGGCTCGCGACCGCGGGCTTCGCGGTCACCACCCGGACCGCGCCCGCCCGTGGCGCTCACGGCGGCGCCCGCCACGTCATCTTCGTCGGGGTGCGCCC
>Ga0075163_10004992_pt1 | contig 17763 bp, 17 predicted proteins | sample JI1023141ADNA_FD_71478 | JGI IMG/M metagenome (GOLD analysis project Ga0075163, IMG submission 71478) | Wastewater effluent complex algal communities from Wisconsin, to seasonally profile nutrient transformation and Carbon sequestration -... | ecosystem: Engineered > WWTP > Effluent > Algae...
GTGTAAAGCCAGCGCACGTATTCCCGGTCTATCATTTCCTCGGTTACGTAGCCTTGGTCCACGAAGACGCTTTTCCATTGGCCGCCTTGGGCTTTATGGCAGGTTACGGCGTAGGCGTATTTCACTTGTAGGGCGTTGGCGTACGGGTCTTTCCGGAAGAGCTGGAAGCGTTCGCTTTTGGTGCGAGCCACGATGTTGGCGAGCACCTCTTGCGTCAATTGGCGCATGCGTGGTCCGGGCAATGCAGGGCCTTCGCCGGCCAGCACGTCGAGGATCACCTTCACTTCCAGTTCGCGGTCTTCGCGGCCGTCCCACCAGCCTATTGTGATGTCGGCGAAGCGCAGGCCGTAGCGCTCTTCGGTTCGGTGGACGCGGCGCACGGTTACTTGCTCGCCGTTGGCGATCAGGCCGAAATTGCTTTTGGCGCCGCTGGTTTCTTGCGCGGCCCAGAAGTAGTTGTTCTTCACCACCATGAGGCGGTCGTTGGCTTCCAGTTCTTCCTCGAAGCCGTGGATGCGCGCGCGCACCTGCATGCTGTACTGGTAGGCGCGCTTGTTGCTGCGGCAGATCAGGCACACTTCCTCGTCGCCGCTGTGTCCGTAGGCTTCTTCCAGCGCGTCTTGCAGGTCGTAACCGTCGGTGCGCACCACGTCCGCGAGGCCGCCGACGAACTCCGGAATTATGGTGGGTTTGGCAGGTTCTTTTTTGCTGAACACTTCCGGCAGCGGATCCGTTTCCGGCATGCTGGCCAGCGTATCGCGCAGGGCGGTGGCGTTCACCAAAATGCCGGATGCTTCGGCTTGGCGCACCACTTCGGTCATTTCCACGGCCCCGGCCAGCAGGCCCATGGCGGCGAGGTCTTTCACTTCCAACGCCGGGCTGTGCGCGCTGCCCACGGGCGGCAACTGGGCCGGGTCGCCGATGAGCAGCAGCTTGTTGCCGGGGTTGGCGAAGACGTGCTGGAAGAGGTCGGCCAAGAGGTCGCGGTCGAAGGTGCCCCCGCCGCTGGCACCGATCATGCTGGCTTCGTCCACCACGAAGAGCGCGTTGTTGTCGCGGTTCGGCGCCACGGCGATGCCTGCGTAACCACCGTCGTCGTCACCCCCGGTGCGGTAGATGCGGCGATGGATGGTACTGGCCCCGGCACCCGCGAAGGCACTGAGCACTTTCGCAGCGCGGCCGGTGGGCGCCAGCAGCACCACGGACCGGCGCTCCGCCGCGAGCACCTTCACCAGCGCACCTACGAGCGTGGTCTTTCCCGTTCCGGCGTAGCCTTTCAGGATCAAGGTAGCCTGGGGCTTATCTGTTTCCAGCAAGCGTGCGAGGGCGTTGGCGGCGCGGCGCTGGCCTTCAGTGGGGTTGTGGCCGAGGGTGGCGAGCAGCTTCTCGGTTAAGGTGGGCATGGGGCGTGAAGGTCGGGGTTTTGGGGGTTGGGAGATTGGGAGGTTTTACACCACAGAGGCACGGAGGCACAGAGGAGCACAGAGATTTAGGTTGGTTAGACGCGGAGCATGCCTTCGGCAGCCAGGGGCGCAGAGCATGCCTTCGGCAGCCAGGGGCGCGGAGAATGCAATTGGCAGTGGCAGTGGCAGTTGGCAGTGGCAGTTGGCAGTGGCAGTCTTTCCAGTCGCCAATCACCATTTGCAATTTCTCCGTGTCTCTGTGCCTCCGTGGTAAAAACTACGGCAGCCGGTCGGCAGTCGTCTAATCACCAATCACCATCAACCAATCACCCTGCCACATGAATCAAAGATCGCTTCCCGGCTCGTGGGCCGGGACTACCTCGCGAACCGGAATGAAAAATTGCTTCGTCGTGCCTCCTTGCGAAATGCGTTCCTTTGCGCAACCCCAATGGCCATTGCCCAATTTCACCCTGAATACGATGCGGAGCGCGACCATGCTTGGCATTTGAGCTGCTGGTTGGAAGCTGGATTGGAGGCTTGGGCAGTGCATGAAACCGGCACAGGGCGACTGATGGCCTTGTTTGCCGATAAGGGCAACGGACTTCCTGAAGATGCACGCTTGCCGCAGCGACCTGCTTCGGTCACGTTTACCGCGATGCCGGAGACGAGCACGCTGGTGCCCGAAAGCGCTTTGGCCCCCGGCACGGAGCTGCGCCACCTGAAGTTGGTACACGGCAAAGTGCCCACCGGACTGCTGCGCGATGAGCCCGTGGAGCAGATCGGCGCCCGTTGCATTTACTTGCATGATGAGCAAGCCGAACGCCAATTGACCTCCACCTATCCACAGGCGCGGTCGGTGCCGTTGCAGACGCTGTTGATCAAGATGGGCCTTTCGGGAAATGCACCGGCGATGGTGCTGCACCGCACGAAACAGCGCATGGACCTGGTGATCGGCAACGCCGGGAAATTAGAGCTTTGCAACACCTTCCACGCCACTGCCAAAGAGGACTTGTTGTACTACGCCCTCTTTGCGCTGGAGCAATGCGGCATGGCGCCGGCGGCAACGGCGTTGCGCGTGGGCGGAAGTCACCTCAGTGCGGAGGATGAGGCCCTGCTTTCGCGCTATTTCAAGGAAGTGCTCCCGCTTTCCAGCGGCCCCGCTCCCACGATCGGCAATGTGCCGGTGGAAGAAGCGCACCATTGGGCCGCACTATTGGAACAGTACACATGCGCGTGATCGGCGGAACGCTGAAAGGCCGGCGGATCCTGCCGCCGAAAGGCATCAAGGCGCGGCCCACAACGGATTTCGCCAAGGAGGGGCTGTTCAACATTTTGCAACACTCCACCGTTTTGGAAGGCATCCGCGTGCTGGACCTCTTCGCTGGCGCAGGCGGCATCTCGTTGGAATTCATCAGCCGGGGCGCTACTGAAGTGGTGAGCGTTGAATTGGACAATGCCTTGCACGGCCACCTGAAAAAGTGTGCGGAGCAATTCTCCGCCACGAACTGGCGCATCGTAAAGGCCGATGTGTTCCGCCATATTCCAACCGACCGCAGCCGCTACGACCTCATTTTCGCCGACCCGCCTTTCGCTTTGGAAAACGCGGGCACAATTCCGGAATTGCTACGGGCGCAAGGGCTGTTGGCCCCGGGCGGCCTGCTGATCGTAGAGCATGCGAAGAACACCGACCTCTCCGCCGATCCGTGGTTCGATGTTTGCCGGAACTACGGGAACATCCATTTCAGTTTCCTTTCACCCAAACCCGAAAAGCCATGAGCACTTCCAGCACGACCGCGCGCATCGCGGTGTTTCCCGGCTCGTTCGACCCGGTGACCGTTGGGCATGTGAGCATCGTTAAACGCGCCCTGCCCTTGTTCGACAAGATCTATGTGGCCATCGGCGAAAACAACAGTAAGCGTTACATGTTCCCGCTGGAAAAACGGCTGGAATGGCTGCGCGGAACCTTCAAAGACATGCCGCAGGTGGAGGCCATTTCCTTCCAAGGTCTTACGGCCGATCTGTGCATCAAATTGGGCGCTGCCTTCATTGTGCGCGGCCTGCGGAACAGCACGGACCACGGCCAGGAGCGCAGCATCGCGTTGATGAACCACGCTTTGCGCGGCGTGGAAACGGTTTTCCTGCCTGCGTTGCCGGAACATGCGCACATCAGCAGCACCATTGTTCGGGAGTTGATGGCCAATAATGCGGACGTCTCAGCGTTTGTTCCTTCGGCCGTAGGCCAACCATGAGAATTTTCGCTTTGCTTTTCGCCTTCGCACTAAGCTTGGGCCTCGCTGCCGAACCCGTTTCCGTGCAGGTGGATGCGCCCACTTACGCGGGGGAGCACATCCGACTGTTCGCTTATTCGGACCTGTTCACGTTGAGCCCAATGTTACTTGCGGAAGCCGATCTGGATGCTCAAGGTCGTGCTGTTTTGAAGGCCGAAGTTGCAGGAACTTCCAAGGTCCTTCTGCGCGTGGGTGCCGTGGGCGCGGACTTTTACCTGCGGGCTGGCAACTACCACGTAAGCATTCCCCCGCCACCGGTCGGCGAAGCGTTGCCCATGGGCGGCACCACCCGCGTGGACCTGGAGTTCATCGACCTACCAGCATTGGACGTGAACGCACTGGTGGGCGATCTGAATGAACGGCTAGACGCCTTCGTGGCCGATCAACTTGCAACCGACAACAACGCCGGCATGGCCGAAGTGGCCAAAGTGCGCGCGGGAAAAGTGACGCCCGCAGCGGACAGTTCCCGTGCACCGGTGCAGATCTTCACCGGCCCGCAATGGAACCCCGCGCGCACGGACACCTTCGCGCAAAAGCTGCAGAATTTCTATGCTTCGGTGAATGACCCGTGGTTCCAGAACGATGTGGATTACGGGCTGGCCGGGCTTTATCTCGGTCCGCGCAACGACGACCGGAAGCTCTTCGACCGCTGCTTGAAAAGCAAGCCGGTGCTTTACGACGTGCCGGAATATGTGCGGTTCTTCAGCGGTTTTTACGAGGGCTACATGATGCGTTTCGGCTATGCCAAGGCACCGGACCAATTCATGGCCTTTGTGCGCAATGCCCGCACGGACAGCCTCAAAGCGATGCTTGCACGCAACGATTTCATGCGTGATCCACAAGTGAATGAGCTGGTGCTGATCACCGGGTTGTACACGGAGCACGGCAACAAGCAATTCGATCCGCGCGGTGTGCTGGCCATGCTGCAAGATGTGCAGGCCCATTCAGCTTTTCCGGAGAACCGGAAGATCGCGGCGAACATGGTGGCGGACCTCACTGCCATGCAACCCGGACAACCGCTGCCACCGCTGCAATTACGTGCTTTGGATCGTACTGCGGCCGACGGTTCGGCGCTGCCGCCCGGCCCTGTCTGCATCTTCATCACCACGCCGCGCTGCACCTATTGCGAGCAGGAATTGGCAGCGCTGGGGCAACAAGTGAAGGAGTACGGGGACTATGTGCAATTCATCGGCATTATGGCGCAAGGCGAACAAACGGAAATGCCTGCTTGGCTGAAGGAACATCCAGCTGCCGCTGGAATAACGTGGTACACGCCAACGCGCACCGATGAATTTTTGGAGCAACTTCGACTCGTGAGCGTTCCCGCTGTTTATCTGTTGAAGGACAACGTCCTCTCGGCTTCCCCCGGACCGTTGCCCAGCCAAGGCTTGACCGACGTGCTATTCAGTATTAAAGTAAAGGCCGACGAAGAACAGCGGCTCAAGCCTGATCGCGGGTTGCCGCCTCCCAGGCGTTGACGACCGGCAGCAGCGACGGCCATCCTTCGCGCTTCAGCAGGAACACACCTTCCGCATCCATCCAGCGCGCCTCTTGGATGTCCTCCTCTTTTTGTGGCACTAACGCTTGCTCCCCATCGGCACGCATGCGGAACCAATGCGTGCATTTGAGATGTTGCCGCCCGTTGCGTTCGTAGGTGTGCCATGTTTCGCACAGCGGCTCTTGCAATTCCACGCCAATTAATCCGCACTCCTCCTCCACTTCACGCACGGCAGCCGCCTCAATGGATTCGTCTTTTTCCACCTTGCCTTTTGGAAGGTCCCACATACCTAAACGATGGATCGCCAACAGCCGCCCTTGTTCATCACTAACCGCGCCACCTGCGGCATGCACCAGCTTATACCCGGCCTTGAACGCATTCCACGCGGCCTCCACGTCGTGATGGAAAACGAAGATCCCCGCCAAGCCTGGCCGTTGGGCCAAGTTGCGGGCAATGGCGGCCAATTCCTCGGCATCATCCATCCGCATGGCCAGCCAATTGGCGGGTGTGTCGATAAAATTGGGCAATTCGCCGAACACTAATGGCTTTCCGCCGATATGGACTTCATACTTTTGCGCCATGGAATCCCGTCTTGATCCGGCGTTGAAGATCGCTGAATTTTTATTGAAGATCAAAGCTGTGCGGCTAAGTCCCTCGAAACCCTTCACATGGGCGAGCGGCTGGAAGAGTCCGATCTACTGTGATAACCGTAAGACGCTGGGGCATCCCGTCGTGCGCACTTACATCCGCCAGCAGTTCGTGGAAGCGATCAACGACAGCTTCGGAAAACCGGACATGATCGCGGGTGTGGCCACGGGCGGCATCGCGCACGGGGCTTTGGTAGCACAGGAAATGGGGATTCCGTTCATCTACGTGCGCAGCGCCGCGAAGGAGCATGGCATGAAAAACGCCGTGGAAGGCGACCTTACCCAAGGACGCAACGTGGTGGTAGTGGAAGACCTGGTTAGTACAGGCAAAAGCAGTTTGCAGGCGGTGGCCTCCCTGCGCGAGGCCGGTTGTGAAGTGAAGGGCATGGTGAGCATATTCACCTACCGCCTGCAAGTGGCTTCGGACGCGTTCGCGGAAGCCAAAGTGCGCCTGCACGCACTTACCGACTACCATGTGCTACTGAGGGAAGCATTGGCTTCGGAATACATCACCGAAAAGGAGTTGGCATCATTGCAACAATGGCGTGAAGACCCTGCGAACTGGCCTTTGAACACGGGAACTACAGTTGACCCTGAGCCACTTGAAACCGCAGACACACGCGACAAAGCGGGTACACGGACGGCCACAGCAGCGAAAAAGCAAGGGCCAGCGGCCGCGAAACCATGACGACGATAAAGAGCAAAGAGGTGCGCATTGCGCGCCCCGCGGAAGAATTGTACAGCTTCCTGCAGAACATGGACAATTTTCAGGAATTGCTTCCACATGACCGCATCAGCGATTGGAAAAGCGACGGCAAGTCCTGTTCGTTCAAAGTACAGGGAGCAGCCACGATAGGCTTGGCGCTGGACGGGGGAACGCCCAACAGTTTGGTCCGCATGAAAAGCACAGACCGGTCGCCATTCCCGTTCACGCTGAACGTGCATTTGGAGGAAAAAGACGGTGTAACGGAAGCGCACCAAGTGTTCGAAGCTGAGCTGAACACGTTTTTGAAAATGATGGTGGAGAAGCCGTTGAAGAACCTCTTCGACCACATCGCGGATAAGATGGCGGCGTTGCACGGGTAATGTTGATCAGACACTTCGACTGCGCTCAGTGCTGGCGATCAGAAAATTAGACGATCAGAAAATTAAATGCCGTTGCCGCGACGGCGCATTACTGAAATGCCAATTCACGCAATTTCATCGGCGAGTTGAAGTATTGCGACGTGATCTTCGTCCCTTCTGAATGGCGCGAGCGATCCCGTGGCACCTTTGCATTTGGATTCAATTGTGTTGCATTTTAAACTTAGCGCATGGCATCACGACGAGGACGGGCCACAACCAGTGACGATGGCGCGAAGCCTGCGAAACTGAACAAGGACGCTTGGCGCAAGACCACCCGTTTGTTCCGCTACCTGAAGCCCCACATGGGCGCGTTCGTGTTCGGGCTTTTTTGCCTGCTGATCACCAGCTTGCTCAGCTTGGCCTTCCCTATTCTTATCGGCAAGCTGGTGAACGCGAGCGCTTCCGACGGCTTTTGGGCCGCACCGATCAACGATCTCACCAACATCGATTCCATTGCGAAGCTGCTTATGTTGGTTTTCGCAGTGCAAGCAGCGTTCGGTTTTGTACGGATCTACCTGTTCGGGCTGGTGTCCGAAAATGCGTTGGCGGACCTGCGCCAAGACACCTATTCGCATTTGATCCGCATGCCCATGCTGTTCTTCGCGCAGCGGCGCGTGGGTGAGCTCAACAGCCGCATTAGCGCGGATGTTGCGTTGTTGCAGGAAGGCATGACCACTTCGCTTGCGGAACTGCTGCGGCAGATCGTTACCATTACGCTGGGCATCACCTTGCTCACCTTCGTTAGCGTGCAGCTTACGCTCACCATGTTGGCCACGTTGCCTGTGGTGGCGCTCATCGCGGTGTTCTTCGGTCGCTACATCCGCAAGCTCAGCACGCAAGTTCAGGACCGTATTGCGGACACCAACGTTATCGTGGACGAAACGCTGCAAGGCATTCAGAACGTGAAGGCGTTCAGCAACGAATCTTTCGAAGTGGGCCGCTACCGCAGCAGCGTTTTGAAGGCCCGCGACCTCGCGCTGAAAGGCGCGCGCTGGCGCGGGGCGTTCGTGTCGTTCATCATTTTCTGCATGTTCGGGGTTATCGTCTTCATCATCTGGCGGGCCATTCACCTGCGCATAGAAGGCTTGCTGGATCTGGGCGACATCACCTCGTTCTTGGGCCTCTCCATCATGATCGGGGCGTCCATCGCCAGTATTCCCGAGCTGGTAACCACGATGCTGAAAGCCGTGGGTGCCACCGAACGCCTCATGGACCTGCAGGAAGGCACGCCGGAAGCCATCAGCCTTGAACCACGCACGGAGCACCTGCAACTCACCGGCGACATCGCCTTCGAGCATGTGTCATTCCACTACGCCACCCGCGCTGACCATGAAGTGCTGCGCGATGTGGACTTCCATGCCAAGCCCGGCGAGCGCGTAGCACTGGTAGGCCCGAGCGGCGCGGGCAAAAGCACCATCGCATCCTTGGTGCTGCGCTTTTACGATCCCGTCGGCGGGCGCATCACCATAGATGGCAAGGATGCCCGCGACTACGATCTCGGTGCCTTGCGCGACCGCATGAGCATTGTGCCACAGGAAGTGCTGCTTTTCGGCGGAACGATTCTGGAGAACATCGCTTACGGCAAGCCGGGCGCTCCCCGCGAGGCCGTTGAAGCCGCCGCGCGCAAGGCCAATGCGCACGATTTCATCACTTCGTTCCCGGAAGGCTACGCCACTGTTGTGGGCGAACGCGGCATTCAATTAAGCGGCGGGCAACGGCAACGCATCGCCATAGCACGTGCCTTGCTGAAAGACCCCGCAATCCTGATCCTCGACGAGGCCACCAGCGCCTTGGACACGGCCAGTGAACGCTTGGTGCAGGATGCGCTGGACAAGCTGATGGAAGGCCGAACCAGCATTGTGATCGCGCACCGCCTAAGCACCGTTCGCAACGCGGACCGCATCCTTGTGCTGGACCACGGCATGGTTTCCGCCAGCGGAACGCACGATGAATTGATCGCGGATACGGGCGGGTTGTATTACTCGCTTAGTAAGATGCAGTTGAGCGAGGCGTAGTCGAGCGTCACAGCCCCACCTCCACCACTTTCTTCGTCAAGAAAAACTCTTCGGTGAAAACATCGCGCAGCTCTGTTACGCGGATGGAATAGCGCAACGGCCTTAGCTCGTCGGCGAGTTCGCCGCCCTTGAGGTAGAGCAAGCCCGAACGCATGGGTTGCTTCTGCTTGCCCAGTGCCTGCTTGGTGCTCGGCACTAAGTGCTTGGTGGCTTTGATGAATTCCGGTAATGTGGTAACAGCCCGGCTAACAATGAAGTTGTACTTCAATTTGTGGTCTTCGCTGCGCACTTGTTCGGCGGTGGCATTCTTCAGGCCCAAGCCTTCGATAACACCTTGCACGGCAGCGATCTTTTTGCCGATTCCGTCGATGCAATGAAACTGGCTTTTGGGGAACAGAATAGCTAACGGAATGCCGGGAAAGCCACCACCGGTGCCAACATCCACGATGTGCGTGCCAGGCGCGAACGCATGCACTTTGGCGATGCCGAGCGAATGCAGGATATGCCGTTCGTAGAGATGCTCGAAATCCTTGCGGGAAACGAGGTTTACACGTTCGTTCCAATGGGCATAGAGATCGCCGAGGGCGGAGAAATGGGCGCGCTGCGCCGGTGTGAGATCCGGGAAGTAGTGGGAGATCAGCTCGATGCCTTGCATGGAACAGAAAAATCAGACGATCAGAAGATCAGATAATCAAATGCCGTGGCCGCGACGTTCAGCGCGAAAAAACAGTTGGAGAACCAGAACGATGCAGTTTGAGAGCGGCTGTGCCGGAATCTCCGACGCACCCATTTTCTGATCGTCTGATCTTCTGATCTTCTAATCCGCTTTCAGATGGTGTCCTTGCGCGTATCCAACAGGTTTTCGAGGAACTCACGGGCGCGGAAGAGCTGGGCTTTTACGGTGCCGAGCGGCAGGTCGAGCTCATCGGCGATCTCTTCGTAGCTGTATTCCTTGTAGTAGCGCAGTTCCACCAATGTGCGGTAACGGGGCTTCAGTTTCGCCACAACCTCGCGCATCACTTCGCTCTTCTGTTCCTTGATCACCACTTCGCTGGGATCGAGGCCATGACCCTTCAGCTCGAAATGCATTTCGTCGCCGTCCTGTGTGCCGATGGGGTTATCGATGCTGAGCATCTTTTTCTTCTGCTTGCGGATCCAATCGATGCAGTTGTTGGAAGCAATTTTGAAGAGCCACGTGCTGAAGGCGTAGTTCGGCGTATACTGGTGCAACCGGTGGAACGCTTTCCCGAAGGCTTCGATGGTAAGGTCGTCGGCATCGTCCTTGTTGTTGATCATCTTCAGCAGCATGAAGTAGATCGAATCGCGGTAGCGGGACATCAGTTCGGCATACGCCTTCTGGTCCTTTTTGTCCACCGCGCGGCGCACGAGTTCCAGATCATAAACGGCTTTCTCGGACAGGTTCGGGCTTACTTCCATCGTTGGGGCTTGAAGATGAGCGTACTGATGTAGATGCAGGGGTCTAAAAGTAGGAACAGCCATTCCAAGGGCAGCGCGAACCACATAATGCGGCCTGCGCCCAGCTTGCGCAGTGCAAGCATTTCCATGGGCAAAAAGATGAGCACAGCGATGGCCAAGCCAATGAAAGCGCCGATGAAATGCCCCATTATGAGCAACCAAAGGATTGTGGCCCAAAGCACTAGCCGGGCAGCTGGCAGCATGGTGAGCAATATCTGATGCCCAACACGGTAGAAGCGCGCGGTCGTATAGTGCCTGCGCTTGCGGTGCAGCCAAGTGAGCAGGTCCGGCGTTGCGCGCGTGGTCATGTAGGAACCTCCGTCCGCGATGGCAGAAGTGTTTTTCGCACGCGCCACTTCATTAATGAAGAGGTCATCGTCACCGCTCATGAGCTGGCGTTGCTTGGGCGAACCCTTGGCACCGAAAAAAATCTCGCGCGTGAATGCCATGTTGCGCCCAACGCCCATGTAAGGAAAGCCGGCCTGCGCAAAGCTGATGTACTGCAATGCCTTGGTGAACCCGTCATAACGCTCCAACAAGCTGGAGAAACCGGGGACGCGCTCGTATGGGCTGTGACCGATAACGATCTCTTTCCCGCCCTTGAAGCCGGCCGCCATAATGCTTACCCAATCCCTGCTGGTGGGCATGCAATCGGCATCGGTCACCACGATATGCGGATACTTCGCTGCGCGGATGCCCACGCCCAGCGCGATCTTTTTTCCATAGCTGAATTTCTCGTCCGCTTGGATGTTCACGGGTTTCAACTGTGGAAACTGGGGCTTTAACCATTGGAGGATGTCCCACGTATCGTCTTCACTGCGGTCGTTCACCACCACCAACTCGAACTCGTTGTGGTCCTGGTCCATGAGGATGGGAATGAGCTGCTGCAACGTCGTGCTCTCGTTGCGGCCACACACGACAATGGACACGGGCAGGTCATGGTCCGGCTCCACTTCCTGCGAGCGGAAGGCAAAACGGCTGAACATGGCCAAATGGAAGAAGGCCAGCACCACCAACGAGGCGGCCATCAGGGAGAGAACTAAGGTGGAGATCAAAACGGGGCGCGGTGCATCGCTGCGATGGTACGGGGGCGAAGCTATCCGCACACCGCGGCGCGTTCGGCGGTTAAGCTCCGCAGTTATGAACAACAGCAGCGTGAATGGCGAGGTGCCATACCCCGCGTATCTGTGCAAGTGATCGATGCCGCGCCCTCCGAACGGGTGCGCTAAGCTGCGCTTTGAACAGCCGCTGCAGGCGGCCGTGCCACATAGCGTCGGGTCCAGATAAAGATCAAAGGGACGATCACCACCGTAGGCGCGAACCAGATGAGCACCCCTAGTGGGGAGGAGGAGAAATTCACCACGAGAAAGGCGGTGACAGTTGCGATGTAGCTGCCCATCATGTGGCCGATGTGCCGCTGCAGCCAGGTGAGCTTTGGTACCGGCTTGCTGCGCAGTGTGGAAGCATAGACACGTAGGTCGCCGATCACCAGAGAGACGGAGATGCCGCCAAAGACCATCAGGACGACCTGGCCGCTGATGCACATCGCCACCGCATTAGCCACACCCAGCAGGGTGATCAACAGGTCCCATGCGCCGGTGTGCCGCAAGCGGACCTTCACGGCGCGGTAGCCGCTGAGGCCCTGGTAGAGGGTGAATGCCCCGATCATGAACAGAAACGCGTTGGGCCGGATCAGTGAAAGCGTGATGGCCGAGAAGGACACCGCGATGAGGGCGATGAAGAAAACCAGTCCGGCTTGTCGATGGACGCGTCCACCTTTCCGTATGATCAAAATGGCGGTGCCGGTGAGCAAGGCGGTGAAGCCCGCGATGACGTGTAGGATAAGCGCGGCGGTGTGCAAGGTTTCCATTTGGCTGGTTTTATCTGATGTGGTTGAGGCCGCCAAATTGGGCACGTCCAGCACGCTCCACAAGCGTTTTGGGAGCTTCGGGAAGGGATGGGAGGAATGGGAGATCAGCCGGTACCACCGGGAAGATCAGGGCTGAACCGCAAGCAGTTCCCCGAGCCGATCATTCAGCCGGCGAGACACGGGAACGGTTTCCGTACCATGGTCCAAATGCAGGAAAAAGCCCTGTGCATTTCCACTTACGTGCTGCACGCGGTCCAAATTCACCAGGTGGCTTTTGTGGCACCGCAGCAAGCGCGGAAAACCGGACAAGGCCTCCTCAGTCCGTTTCAGGCTTCCGCGCAGCACATGGCGGTCCACTTGCTTATCGCCGGTATGGTAAACTTCCAGATAGTTTCCGGCCGAGCGGATGAACAGCAGTTCGTTCAAAGGCAGGGTCAAATCTTCGCGCCCATTTTCAGAAGGAACGGTGATCACCACGGATGAAGGAATTTCCGGCAAAACCACGACTCCTGGTGTTTCATCATGAGCGGCAGTTTGTCGCATTCCGGCATTCACCTGTGCCGAGCCTTGGCGGTAGCGCCGTGAAAGCCGCGCCTCGGTCCACAGCACGCCCACTGTCACCGGAAAGAGCCCGATGAGCAGGGTGTAACCTTCGTACCACAGGAGCATGCCAGCATTGAGCTTCGAAAAACCGATCGCGACACTGTAGAACAAATTCGCCAGACCGATCAATGCCACATTCGTGAGCGCCCACACGATCTCGCGCCCCACATTCCACTTCGGTCCCGAAAAATAGTGCGGTATGGCAAGAGGTACTAGGCCATTGAGCACCAACATCACAGCGGTGCAAGTGGCACCGTAGCCCAACACCACCTTCAACAGAGATCCCTGGTAGGCTGAGAGGCCGAACGGCTGGAAAAGCCACAGGAACAGAAAGACGAAAATGCCGAAGATCAACGCATTCCGCCATGCTGCCGGTCCAATTTTCGCCAAGCGATAGGGACGGGAAAGCAAGCTGCGCATACAGGGAAGGGCGAGTGCGAACATACGTTACATCGCCACCCTTCCGCTGTGGGGTCGCGCTTTAGCCCCATTCGATGCCTTTGGGTACCTCGAAGTACCTCACTCCAGCGACATAAACCCTTCGGGCAAGCACTTCTCGTTTGGTCATCCGGGGTTGCTCCTCAGTCAGTTACCTACGGGTTACCTCCTTTCGTCGCGCCTTGTCTGCCCAGAACGATAAGCACTTGTGCCATCCGTTCGAGGTTCTTCGAGGTACCCCTATGCGACCGGTCTTTCCCATCTTCGCGCCCCGAATGGAATTCAAGCTATTGACCACCGACCCCCAAAGTAAGGCACGCGCGGGCGAGCTGCATACCGCGCATGGCGTGGTGCCCACCCCGATCTTCATGCCCGTGGGCACGTTGGGCGGCGTGAAGGCCGTACACATGCGCGAGCTGCGCGACGATGTGAAGGCCTCGATCATGCTCAGCAACACCTACCACCTCTACCTGCGGCCCGGCATGGAGGTGATCGAGCACGCGGGAGGACTGCACAAGTTCAACGGATGGAACGGCCCGATCCTCACGGACAGCGGCGGCTTCCAGGTGCATTCGCTCAGCGACATCCGGAAGATCACCGAAGAGGGCGTGAAGTTCAGCAGCCACATTGACGGCAGCAGGCACCTCTTCACCCCGGAAAGCGTGATGGACGTGCAGCGCACGATCGGCGCGGACATCATGATGGCCTTTGATGAATGCACGCCCTGGCCTTGCGAGATCAAGTACGCAACCGACAGCATGCACCGCACGCACCGTTGGCTGGACCGTTGCTTCGACCGCTTCAACGCCACGGAGCCGAAATACGGCCACGAACAGGCCCTCTTCCCGATCGTGCAAGGCAGCACGTTTCCGGAGCTGCGGAAGGCCAGTTCGGAATACATCGCGAAGAAAGGTGCGTTCGGCAACGCCATCGGCGGCCTCAGCGTGGGTGAGCCGGAAGAAGAGATGTACGCCATGGCCGAGCTCTGCTGCGACATTTTGCCGAAGGACCGGCCGCGTTACCTCATGGGCGTGGGCACGCCGTGGAACCTGCTGGAGAACATGGCCATCGGCATCGACATGTTCGATTGTGTAATGCCTACGCGCAACGGCCGCAACGGCATGCTATTCACCCGGGAAGGCGTGGTGCAGATCAAGAACAAGCTGTGGGCGGACGACCATTCCCCGCTCGATGCGAACGGCACAAGCTACGTGGACAGCGCCTACAGCAAGGCCTTCGTACGGCACCTCTTCGTTACCAACGAGCTGCTGGGCCTACAGATCGCCAGCCTGCACAACTTGGCGTTCTACGTGGCGTTGATGACGGAGGCACGCGGGAAGATCCTCGACGGGACGTTCAGCGAATGGAAGGCGGGGATGTTGCCGAAGTTGAAGACGCGGGTTACTGAGTGAAGTCGTGAGTCAAGGAGTCCTGAGTCATGAGCCGGACTCGAGACTCACGACTCGAGACTCACGACTGGACCTTTATCTCCGACATTTGCAACCCATGCTTAAAACCCTCGACCGCTATATCATCCGGCAGTTCCTGGGGACCTTCTTCTTCATTCTGGTGCTCATTATGGCCATTGCCGTGGTGTTCGACATCAGCGAGAAGACGGAGGATTTCGCGAAGACCTCGGCCAGCGTGTACGATATTGCCGTGGACTACTACCTCAACTTCATCCTGTATTACAGCAACCTCTTCAGCGGACTGTTGATCTTCATTGCCGTGCTGCTGTTCACCAGCAGGCTGGCGGGCCGCAGCGAAGTGATCGCTGCCTTGAGCAGTGGGGTGAGTTTTCCGCGTTTCGTACGACCGTTCTTCATCGCCGCCACCATCCTTACGGCACTTTCGCTCTACGTGAACGTCTTTTTGCTGCCCCATGCCAACCGCACGCGGCTGGCTTTTGAGAAGGCCCACATTTGGAGCACTTACAAGCTGGAGGAAAGCAATGTGCTGCGCGAAATAGCGCCGGGTGAGATCGTATATTTTGAAACATTCGACATGGCCAAGCACACCGGCTACCGCTTCAGCTTGGAACAATGGGAGAACGGCCAGCTTCGCTCCAAACTGCTAAGCGACCGGGCTGTGTATGACACCATTTCCGACCTATGGCACGTGTACGATTATACCATCCGCGAGATCCCAGCAGACCATGGCCCCACAGGTATTGAAAAACGCAGCCCCGTGCTTTCCGGAACGGAACACTTGCCGGCCGAACGGATCCGCAGAGGCGCGCAACTGGACACCTCTTTCGCATTGAAACCTTCGGACCTCGGCCAACGCTTGGCCATCGCCGCCGCCTTGGACCGCACGGAGATCGCGGATTTCATAACGGCCGAAAAAGCGCGCGGCGGCAGCACCGTGGCCTACTACGAGGTGGAACAAAAGCAACGTACCTCCTACCCTTTCGCCACCTACGTCTTTACGCTGATGGGCGTGGGCATCGCCAGCCGCAAAGTGCGGGGCGGCACCGGCGTACACATGGTGCTGGGCGTGCTGCTCTGTCTGCTTTACGTCTTCACGATGAAGATGACCACGGTGGCCGCAACGAACTCCGCGTTCAATCCAACGTTGGCGGTTTGGATCCCGAATATCATCTTCGGAATTATCGGCGTGTGGATCTATTGGAAGGCGCCGAAGTGAGCTATCACCAAGCAAACTTCCCGCCCAACGCCCGCAGGTCCTCTTCCAATGTAGCCGTGCGGAGCGGCTGGATGCCCGCCAGCCGCTCGTCTCGCTGTACCTGCATACCCAACAGATCCAAATGCTGATCGATGAAGAGCAGTTCAGTTTCCGGATACGGACCGCGCAAAGCCTCAACGATTTCAACAACCGACCAATCCTGCTCCACCAAGTCAAAGGTGCCTGAAAGATCGTTCGGCCCCAACAATGCCGCCAACGCGCCCACCGCAGCATCCAAGTGAATGAAGGGCCTGCGCTGTTCGCCGGAGCCACGCACGGTTATTCTTCCTTGGAAATGCGCTTGGAAAACGAACCGGTTGATCACCGCATCGTAGCGCATGCACCGGCCATGGCCATGGACGTTCGCGGAGCGAAGAATACACACCTGTTGGTGATCGCCTAAGCGTTCCATGTGGGCTTCGCCGCGTAGCTTGGAATGGCCATAAGCCGAACGCGGTGAAGGTTTGATCTTGGACTGTGCGGATCCCGTGCCTTGCCCATAGACGGAGGCGCTGCTGAGGTAGACCACGCGGGCTTTCGGAGCTACGTCTTCTATGGCATAGACCACTTCCGCCGTGCCCCAATGGTTCACCTGTTCAAACTGGTTGTGGCCCGCATCCGCAAATGGCGTGGTGACCTTCGCCGCGAGGTGATAGACCATGTCGCTGCCCGCAAGTTCCTGCAAAAGCCGCCGCGAATCCAACACATCGCCCTGAACGAAACGCACTTTGGCCTTGCCGAGTTTGGGGCCCATGAAAAGCCCGAAATGCCCGCGGTCCAGCAGATCATAGATCACCAGTTCGCTAATGCCTTCGTCCTTGGCGAGTGCGGCACACAGCTCCGCGCCGATGTATCCTGCACCTCCGGTCACTATTACTTTCATGGTTGCTTAGTAAGATCCGCGCCCAAGTCCGTGTTCAGGCCGCATTCCGTTTTTTTCAATCCGTACCAGCGGCTGGTGCGTTCGTCATAACCTTCCATGGCCTTGCGCGTGTAAGGCATGTCGCCGATGCTGAGGTAGCCCTCCGCTTCCAACGGATGAGGAGGCAGATCGTGCTCTTTGATGTAGGCATGCACCATCTTGGCGTTCCAGTCCAGCATGGGGTGGTAACGCAAGCAGCCATACGCAGCAGGCTGTTCAATGCTCATGGCCTTGCGCGCTGCGCTTTGGTCGGCACGCACGCCGTTGATCCACACATCATGCTCCGCCAGCACGCGCTCCATGGGTTGCACCTTGTTCAGGTAGGAACAACGGTCGGGGTCCCAACTGTACATCAAGGCACCTTCCGCGTTGAGTTGTTGGCTCTTGGGAACCAGCGGTCGCAGTCCGATGAAATTCAAGCCCAGCAGCTCTTTCAGTGTATCACGGAAGCGCAACGTTTCTGGAAAAAGATAGCCGGTGTTCACGTAGTACACGGGGACGGTGGGGTCGATGCGCATGAGCATGTGCAGCATGGGCACACTATGGCTTTGGAAGCTGGTGCTGGCGAAGAGCTTTTTGCCCTCTTTGCGGAAAGCATGCACCCGGTCGCGGAACTGCTCGAAGCTGGGCATGGGACAAAGGAAGATGATCCGCAGATGCAAAACCTGATTTAACGCAGTTTCGGCCTGAAGGAAACTCGGAGGAATGCCGGTCTCAATTCAAACCACAGATTACACAGACTTCACAGATGAATGCCGGCCTCCGACAAGGGAAAACCACAGATTACACAGAT
>Ga0075163_10004993_pt1 | contig 17761 bp, 17 predicted proteins | sample JI1023141ADNA_FD_71478 | JGI IMG/M metagenome (GOLD analysis project Ga0075163, IMG submission 71478) | Wastewater effluent complex algal communities from Wisconsin, to seasonally profile nutrient transformation and Carbon sequestration -... | ecosystem: Engineered > WWTP > Effluent > Algae...
CCGCCCTGCGAACCGTAGTTGCCCTGCGAACCGTAGTTGCCCTGGCCGCCCTGCGAACCGTAGTTGCCCTGGCCGCCGTAGCCGCCCTGCGACCCGTAGCCGCCCTGGCCGCCCTGCGAGCCGTGGTGCCCCTGCGAGTGCGAGCCGCCGCCGTAGTTCCCCTGCGAACCGCCGTACCCGCCCTGCTGGCCGTAGCCGCCCTGACCGCCGTACTGCTGGCCCTGGCCGCCCTGATAACCGCGCTCCTGGTCGCCGTGATTACCTCGACCGAAGTCACGGCCGCCGCCCTGTCGCTGGCTGTCGTGCGAGCCGCGGTTGCCGCCGCCCTGGCCGAAGTGTTGGTCGTTGTCGCTCTGGAAGTTGCGGTCTCTCATGGTTCGTTCTCCTTCACTTGCGAGCGCTCGCGGCGCTGCGTGGGGGTGTGCGTCGCCGACAGACTGGTCGACCGTGGGCGCTTGTCGAATCTGGGCAGATGCCTCCGCGACGGACCGCGCCGATGAACGGCGTTGTGCGTGACTGAGCCCCCCAGTGCGCAGCCAGCACCGCCTCCGACGCGCCCCGCGCTCTGGGGTTTTTCGCGGTGTCGCCGTCCGCCCGCACCCATCTACACCACATATCGCTCTTTTCTGTGGAACAAACTCCGCACATATCGCCATCCGCCCAATACGAACATCGTCGCGACCGCGGCGGGTCCCGCTTGCACGCCGGACGCACCGCGCTACAGGCAGCGCATGGCAACCCACGTCATCTACAAGCTCGGGCCCTTCACGGTGCCGGAGTTCGACGGCGAGCGCCACGTCCGGGTCTATCTCCCGACGGAGCGACCGGAGGCCGGCCCGCTGCCGGTGCTCTACGCCTTCGACGGGCAGAACATCTTTCATAACGGGCCCTCGTACTGCGGCGGCTGGTACCTCCACCACGCGGTGCACGACCTGACCGAGGCCGGCAAGGAGGCGCCGGTGATCGTCGGCATCGACCACGGCGGCGCGCAGCGGGTCCACGAGCTCTCGCCGTTCGAGAGCGAGGAGAGCCGCGGCCAGGCCGACCACCTCCTGCGCTGGATCGCCGACGAGCTGATGCCGCGCATCAACAAGGAGTTCCGCGTCCGCCGCGACCCCGCCGGCACCGCGATCGGCGGCTCGTCGATGGGCGGCCTCGCGGCCCTGCACGCCCACTTCACCCGCCCCGACCTGTTCGGCGCGGCGCTGTGCATGTCGCCCTCGCTGTGGTTCGCCGACGGAAGGATCTTCGAGCACGTCGCCGCGCGCCCGAGCCCGCCGACCTCGCGGATCTACATCGATGCCGGCGCCCACGAGGGCCAGATGCTCACCGACGCCGAGCGCCTCGTGCAGCACCTGCGCGAGCGCGGCTACACCGACACCGACCTGCTGTGGTGCCCCGACCCGTACGGCCAGCACTCCGAGCAGCACTGGCGCAAGCGCGCCCCCTCGGCGCTCGAGTTCCTGTTCTCCGGCGTCCCCGGGCCCGACTACGCCCAGCCCGAGCCGGTGCAGACCGCCGCCTGAACGGATCCGCCCCGCCGGCCCGCTTGACAGCCCGCGCGCCGCGGCGTCCCATCGACGCATGACACCCCGCGACGACGCCCCCCCGCGACCGACCCCCCCGCCGTCCGGGCCGGCGCTGGTCCGCAAGGTCGTGATGTTCGCGACCCTGGGCGCCATGGCCTGCGGCGACGACAAGAAGGGCGGCACCGGCTCGACCTCGAGCGAGCCGCCGATGGCCGACCCGACGACCTCGACCGGAGCGATCACGATGGCCGACCCCACGACCTCCGCGTCCGACTCGAACTCGATGAGCAGCCAGCCGCCGATGGCCGACCCGACGACGACCGGCGAGGAGCCGCCGATGCCGGGCCCGGAGACCACGACGACCGCGACCGACGCGACCGGCAGCACGACGAACATCCCGCCGATGCCGCCGCCCCAGACCACGACCGGCGACACCGACACGACCGCCGAGGGCACGACCGCGATCCCGCCGATGCCCGACCCCAGCGACGGCACGACGGCGATCCCGCCGATGCCGAACCCCAGCGACCCCTGACGCCCCGCCGACGAAGACCCCTCGCCCGCCGACAGCCCGCGAACGCCCCCCGACCCCGTGCCGCGCCACCGCCGAGTCGCCCTGCCCCGCACGCGCGGCGCGATCGCCCGCGCCTGGCGGGTGTGGCTGGCCGACAACCTGCTGCGCGGCGTGCCGGCCCGCGACCTCGAGGCCGCGCTGCTGCGCCACGCCGTCCCCCGCGACCTCGCCGCCCGCGCGGTGCGAGCGGCCGCCCGCGCCCCCGAGCTGGAGGTCGCGCGCCGCAGCCTCGCGACCGCCGGCCGCCAGGCGCTCGCCGGTCGCCTGCGCCGCGAGCTGCTCGCGCTGCGCGGCCCCGACGTCGAGCGCCGCGAGACCCCGCCCGCCGACCACTTCCTGCGCGAGTACTACGCGACCGGCACGCCCGTCATCCTCACCGACCTCGTGACGCGCTGGCCCGCGTTCACGCGCTGGTCGCCGCAGCACCTGCGCGACCGCTTCGGCGCCGCGCAGATCGAGCTCGAGGCCGGCCGCGCCGCCGACCCGGCCCCCGACATCCACTACGAGCGCCTGCGCCAGACGTCGACGATGGCCGCCTACGTCGACCGCGTGCTCACTGCCGGCGAGACCAACGACCTCTACCTCATCGCCAACAACCGCAACCTCGCCCGCCCGGAGCTGCGCGAGCTGCTCCTCGACATCGCCCTCCCGCCCGGCTGGTTCGACCCGTCCGTCGAACGCGCGGCCCGCTGCGGCGCCCTGTGGTTCGGCCCCGCCGGCACCGTCACCGCCCTCCACCACGACACCTCCAACATCCTGCTGTGCCAGGTCGTCGGCCGCAAACGGCTGCGCATCTTCCCGCCCGACGAGCCGCGCCTGCTGGCCGCGGCCCGCGGCGTGTACAACGACCTCGACCCCGAGCGCGACGCCGACGCCCTCGCCGCCCGCGGCCACGACCTCGTCCTCGCCCCCGGTGAGGCGCTGTTCCTCCCGGTCGGCTGGTGGCACCACGTCCGCGCGCTCGACGTCAGCATCAGCCTCGCCTTCAACCACTTCACCTGGCTCAACGACTTCGAGTGGTACAAGCCAGGCACCCTCGCCTGAGGTCCGGGTCAGCCGGCCAGGCAGAGGCGAGACTGCTGGCTGGCTTGCATGCAGCTCCTGACCTGGCCGTCCTCGGTCTGGCCGCACGGGTTGACGGTCACGGACTGGCACACCTGGCCCGAGGGACAGACCGCGGCGTCGCAGCGGGTGTAGCAGCCGCTGGTGAGCTGCGCCCCGGCACCTGCCCCTGGCGTGAACCACTCCTGACCGGTGGTACACGGAGGAGGGCCGCCGGGCCGGGGCGCTTCGCCGGGGTTGCCTGCGGCGGGCGCCGGCTCCGGTGCGATCGGCGGCGGCTGGGTCGAGGGGGCGCAGGCGGCGAGCACGAGGAATATCGAGAGGGCCCTGAGCGTGGCGGTCTCCGGGCGCGAGCGGCGAGGATGCCACGACGGCCACGACGTGCGGGTCGGGGTGCGACGATGAGGTCCCGGCGCCCGGCCGTCTCGCTCTTGCTCGTCTCGCCCCGGGTCACAGGGCCGCGCCGTACGCGTAGATCCTGAAATTGGCCGGCCAATCGTACTCGGCCACCAGATCGACCCACTTGTAGGGCTCGGCTGCGGCGTAACTCCAGTAGTCGACCCCGGGGATGGCGGCGCCGACGCAGCCGGCGACACACAGCGCCAGATCGGCGTCGACGTCGGCCTCGAGGGAGACGGCGACCACCAACGACTGGCCGTCCGTGAGGACGATCGGCGGGTCGAGCTCGGGCTCGAGGACACGGAGCGCGACGTCCTCGAAGCTCTCCTCGACGGCGATCGACACGAAGGTGGAGGCCTCGCTGGACGGCTTCGCTGGCGGCGCGCCGCCCTCGATCACGAAGACCTCCACGCGATGCGCGTACGTGTTCACGCAGTCGGCGCTCGCTTCGCGTGCCAGCCCGTACTGCACGTGCGAGACCGCGAACGGGTACGTGTCCGGCGTGAGCACCGTGGCCGCCAGGTAGCCGGCCTCGAGGGGGAGCGTGGGCTTCACCTGCCCGATGATGGGGCAGGTCCTCGTGTTGCCGAGCATGACGAGCTCGCCCCCGCCGGACCCGCTCGAGTCGTCCCCGCTCGCGGAGCCGCTCGAGCCGCTCGTCCCCGTGGCGCTGGTGCTCTCGCCGTCGGAGTCGGGACCGGTGGTCGACGGGTCCCCGGTCGTGCCGGTCGTGTCGGTCGTGCCGGTCAGCGGGTCCCCGGTCGTGCCGGTCGGGATCTCGTCGACCGGCGGGTCCCCGGTCGTGCCGGGGGTACCGGTCGTGCCGGCTGAGCTCGCGTCGGCCGGCGGGTCCTCGCCGCAGCCCGACACAGGGGTGAGGCAGAGCAGGAGCATGACGACGGGACCGAGTACGTGTGGGGTGTTCAAGAGCGAGTTCCCTTCCTGGACCGCGCGTCGGGTCTGTCCCCGGGTGGTCCTGCCCGGTGAGTCGAAGGGTCCGGCGTTTCAATTCACCCGGGCCGTCGATCGCCGCCAGGGGGCCGCGTGACGGGTCACGGCGCGACGGGGTGATCCGGCGACAGGCCGAGCTTTCGGCGGATCTGGGCGCGTGCGATCCCCAGGAGCCCGATGATGAGGCTCTGGACGCCGGCGCCCTCGCCTGACCGCGCGTCCCGGGTCAGCTGCGAGCCTGTCGCCGTCGGCCCAGGCCGAGCAGGCCCACGAGCGCGAGCAGGCCCGCGTCGCCGGTCGGCGCGGCCGCGCAGGCGCAGCCCTCGTCGCCGCCGTCCTGGGAGCCGCCGGAGTCCGATGGATCGGTGTCGGTCGCGTCCGCGTCGACCATCGTGTCGGAGGTGGTCGGCGACGGCTCGGTGTCGAGGGGTGTGCACATCGTCGGGTCCCAGAGCCCGTCGACGACCTCGCACTGCTGCAGCGGGCAGCCCAGCTCGGCGGGCTCGAGCGGGTGCTGGCCGAGCACGTCGCCGAGGTCCTGGCCGAAGCACTGCTCCGCGCTGCTGGTGATCGCGCCGCTGGCGAGGTCCATCGCCTCGATCACCGCGCAGAAGGCCGCGTCGCCGTGGACGCTGAAGCTCGGCGCGCGCGCGACCGAGTGCGCGGCCCCGTCGACCTTCAGCGTATAGAGCACCTGCTCGGCCGCCGGCCCGGTCGTCGCCGGCCCGCCGGTGAGCGTGACGCTGAGATATCCGTGCGTGGCGATCGGCGTGCAGGTCGCTGGATCCCAGTCGATCGTCTCGCCGAGGTCGCAATAGTTATAGGCGCTGCCCGGCTCGGGCGCCGCACCCGGGCAGCAGGCGAGGGTCTCGAACGAGACCACCGGCGCGCTCTCGGTCTCGACCACGCCCACGAGCTCGACAGGCTCGAGCGGCGCGCCATTCTCCGCGTCGATCATGAGGTCGGCCGCGAACACGATCTCCTCGTCGGCGCAGTTGTAGCTGCTCGCTTCGTCGGGGTTCGTGACCTTGCCATTCACCTTCAGCGCCGCGCCCGGCTCGAACGGCGCCGCGGGACGCCACGCGAGCACGCCGTGAAGCGAGGTCGCCTCGAGCGCGCCGGCGATCGGCTGACCATCCTTCGTGACCGTCAGCTCGATCTGCGTCAGCCAGTCCTCGTCGGCGCCGTTCTCGTGCGTGCCCTGCAGCACCAGCACCCCGTCGGCGGGGATCTGCGCCGCGTTGACCGGCGCGAGATCTCCCCAGAATTCGAGGAGGTAGCACGGCCCCGGTTGGGGGCACGCCTCGGCGGTGTCCGGCGCCAGCGCGGCGGCGAAGATCGGAAACGCGAGCGGGAGAGCATGTAATCTATTGCAAGCCATGGCACAGATTAGGTGCGCGTCGGTCCGTTGTCCAGGCCGAACCTTCGCACCTCGCGCGTGTCCTCGTCGATGCTGCACGCAGATACGATGAAAACGGCGCGCCCGGGGCATGGATGTGGGTCGTCGTCGGCGCGTTCGGGTGTCGCGCTGCCCGACCGCGGAGTGGACCTCGACGGTATCGAGGTTCGACCGCGTGACGACACCGGCCGACCGATCATGGCCCTCGACCGCGCGGCCCGCTGCGGCGCCCCGTGGGATCGGCCCCGCCGACACCGTCACCGCAGCCCCCACGGCCGAGGCCCACGACACCCGAGATCCTGGCGCCAAGGACCGCCGGGCGCGCAGCAGCGGGCCAGCGCAAGCGGCGCGATCAGCCGCCGCACCCGCCCCTGCGCGGCTCTCGGGGGCCGCGGCTCACGTCGCGTCGCGCCGCTTGTCGTGCCGCGTCAGGCCCTCTACCCTCGCGACAGAGGTGCTCATGAACGACGATGTCCAGAAGCTCCGCGAGACGCTCGCCTCCCTCCACGCCGAGCTCGGCACCGTCGAGACGAGCGACCCCGAGGTCCGCGGCATGCTGGTCGCGGCGCTGCAGGACATCGCCGCCAAGCTCGACCGCGCGGCCACGACGCTGACGGCCGAGCCGCTCGCGTCGGACTCGATGGCGAACGCGCAGCTGGCCGAGACGGCGCGCCTGTTCGAGGTGGAGCACCCGACCCTCGCGGCGACGCTGCGCAGCGTCGTCGAGGCGCTCGCCCGCGCCGGCATCTGAGCGGGCCGCAAATACAAAGTCAGCGCAGCTCGAGCACCGATTGAACCTGCGGCCGGCGATACACCGCGCCGCCCGTGAGCACCCGCAGGTTGTCCGCGATGTGCGCCTCGCCGGCGCCGTGCGTGTGCCCGCACAGCACCGTCAGCCGCCGCTGCGGGTGCGCCCGCGCCAGCTCGAGCAGCACCTCGCCGACCGCCGCGCAGCTGAAGTAGGGCAGCCAGTCGGGGCCGGACAGCGCGCCCTCGTGCCAGCAGGCGGCGTGGAACGGCGGCACGTGGGTGACGACCACGACCTCGGCGAACCCGGCCAGCGCCGCGCCGACGAGCGCGCGGCAGCGGTCCGCCTCGGCGTCGCCGAGCGCCTGCAGCTTGCGGTGCAGCGCCGAGCGGTCGGCCCCGCGCAGGCGCGCCGGGGCGCTGCGGGCCGCCGGGTCGAGGGTCCCGGCCAGCTCCTCGATGTGGATGAAGTCATTGAGCAGCACCGGCGTACCGGCGACGTCGCCGAGGCGGGCGTCGCCCCAGCCGTCGACGCCGACCAGGGCTGTCGTCTCGGACAGGCGCACGACGCCGCAGTCCGGCAGCCAGCGCAGGCGCGGGCGGCGGGCGCACAGCTCCGTCACCGCCGCGCGCACCGCCGCGATCGAGCTGCCGTAATAGTCATGGTTGCCGAGCACGAAGTAGATCGGGCCGGGGATGCTCTGGGCCAGCAGGCGCAGGTGATGCTCGAGCAGCTCCGCGTGCGAGATGTCCCCGCTGAGCACCACCGCGTCCGCGCCGGCGGCCGCCAGCGTCGCCGCGAACGCGCGCACCTGATCGTCGGCGAGGAAGTCGAGGTGGATGTCGGTCGCCCAGGCCACGCGCACGGCCCCAGCATAGCCCCTCGCGCACGAACGGCCCAGCGCGCTCCGAGGGCGTCGACGTCCCGATCGCCGCGGGCCATCAGCCGCGCGCCGCGAGCTGTCCACAGGCCGCGTCGACGTCGCCGCCGCCGCTGTAGCGGCGGTGCGTGAACACCCCGCGGGCCGCGAGCGCGTCGCGAAACGCCGCCTCGTCGGCCGCGTCGGTCCGCGCGAACGGGTCGTCCACGTCGGCGATCGGGTTGTACGCGATCAACGTCAGGCGCGGGCGGACCCCGGCGCGCGCCGCGAAGTCGTGGACCAGCGCGGCCAGGGCCGCCGCGTCGGCCTCGCCGTCGTTGTGGCCGCGCAGCAGCGTGACCGCGAACATCGGCGCGAGCTTCGTCGTCGTCGCGTGCTCGACCGCCGCCGCGATCACCTCGGAGAGCGGGTGCGCCCCGTCGATCGGCATCAGCCGGCGGCGCAGCTCGGGCCGCGCGCTGGCGATCGACAGGCCGAGGCGCACGCGCGGCGCCTCGCGGGCGAGCCGGCGGATCCCCGAGGGCAGGCCCGACGTGCACACCGTGATCGCCCGCGCGTCGATCGCCAGGGCTGAAGGATCGCTGAGGACCGCGACCGCCTCGAGCACGCGATCGAGGTTGGCGAGCGGCTCGCCCATGCCCTGGAACACGACCCCGTGCACGCGCCCGTCCGCGGGCAGCCGGGCCCGGATCGCCCGCACCTGCTCGACGATCTCCCACGCCTCGAGGTTGCGGCGCAGGCCCAGGCGACCCGTCGCGCAGAACGTACAGCCGAGCGCGCAGCCGACCTGCGAGCTGACGCAGACCGTGAACCGCCCCGCGTGCGCCAGCGGGATCCTCACCGCCTCGAGCAGCGCCCCGTCGCCCGCGCGAAACAGATATTTGACGAACGGATCGACCTGGCTCGCGCGCTCCGACTCGAGCGTCAGCGCCGGCACGTGGCCGCGCGCCCGCAACGCCGCGAGGCCCGCCCGGCGCAGCTGCGGCACCGGCTCCGTCAGCAGCCGCGGGCCCATGCGCACCACCGCGGCCGCGACCCGCCGCGCCTCCGCGGCGCTCAGCTCCGGGAACAGCCGCTCGAGCGATCGCGGCGAGAGGCCCTGCAAGGCGTGCACGGTCGGCACTGTATCAGAGACCCTGCGCCGCCGGTCCGCGAGCTGCCTCACCAGCGCGAGCGGCCGTGCGTCGCCGTCCTCCGGCATCATCCGGCCATGTCGCGCCGCTGCTCGTCAGGCTTCGCTCTTGCCCTCGCTCTTGCCCTCGCCCTCGCCCCGGCCGCCGCGGGCGCCGAGGTCGGGTCGGCCCCGTTCGCGCCGGCCCACGCGCAGCAGTTGATCGGCCTCGAGGACTTCACCTTCGACAGCGACTGGTTCCCGATGGACGCGCCGCTGCAGCTGCGCCTGATCGTGCACGGCGGCAACTCCGTCGAGATCGACATGCCCGGCGCCGGCCTGTACGACTGGGCCGCCGGCTCGGTGCACTTCGAGGGCGACCCGGGGGCCGGTCGCGTCGACGTCGACGTCGGCCTCACCCTCGACGCGAAGGTCCGCTTCGACGTGCTCGGGCTGCAATGGGAGTCCGACATCATCGGGCCCTACGACTACGCGGTGATCACCGGCGACGCGTTCACGCCGTACCTGCTGCCCGGCAACCCCGAGCGCCCGGTGATCCTCGACGACGAGACCGACCCGGTCACGCTCGTCTCGGTCCCCGTGACCCCCGACATCATCGTCGCCGCCGGCAACCTCGACATCGACGTGTACATCATCGTCGAGGGCGAGCTCGGCGGGCAGACGATCGACGTCGCCGCCGCCGCCCCTTCCCCGCAATTCGCCACGATCGCCGAAGAGGGCGCGGCGGCGCCGCTGCTCGCCGGCCCGGGCCCGACGCCCGACCCCTTCGTCGTCGACGCGACGCTGACCTGCCACCTCGTGACCGCGCCCACGATCGTGCTCAGGCCGACCCTCGTGATGGAGATCCTCGGCATGAAGTTCGAGGTCGCGAACATCGAGGTCCCGATCGCGCTGCCGCCCTTCGACGACGAGATCCGCTTCGCCGACGTCGCGCTCGAGTTCCCGCGTCCCGCCCCCGAGCCGACCACCGGCGGCGGCGACAGCCACGGCGGCACCGGCGAGGACGACGGCGGGGCGACCGTCGACGGCGCAACTGTCGACGCGGGGTCGACCGGCCTCACCGCCACGGGCGCGACCGGCGACGCCGACAGCGACTCTGCCAGCGGCGGCGCCGACGACCCCGGCGACGACGGCTGCGGCTGCCGCAGCGACCCCGCCCCCGCCGCGCCCCTCCTCGCGCTCGTGCTCCTGGCCGCGCGCCGGCGCCGGACCTCGGCTATCCTCGCCGCATGTCCGAAGTCAAAAAGACCGACGAGCAGTGGCGCGCCGAGCTGACCCCCGAGCAATATCGGGTGCTGCGCCAGGCCGGCACCGAGCGCCCGTTCTCCGGCGTCTACTGCGACCACAAGGGCACCGGCGACTACACCTGCGCCGGCTGCGGCGCCGTGCTGTTCGCCAGCGGCACCAAGTTCGACTCCGGCTGCGGCTGGCCGAGCTTCTACGAGGCCCAGGGCCCCGCCACCGTCGAGGAGCGCGTCGACACCAGCCACGGCATGCGCCGCGTCGAGGTGCTCTGCAAGCGCTGCGGCGGCCACCTCGGCCACGTCTTCCCCGACGGCCCCGAGCCGACCGGTCTGCGCTACTGCATCAACTCCGTCAGCCTCGGCTTCAAGCCGTCCTGACCGCCGATATTGTCCGCGCGCCCGCGTCCGTGCGACATTCGCCCGGATGCCTCGCCGCTCGCCGCTCGCCCTCCTCCTCCTCGTCCACTGCGCCGGCAACCCCGTCGAGGTCAGCGCCGGCTCGGGCGACGACACGAGCTCGAGCGCGACCTCGGGCACGGGCACACCGGCCCCGACCACCGGCCCGACCACCGGCGCCGCCCCGGACACCTCCGGCGGCGCGAGCGTGGGCCTGAGCACCGGCCCCGACGACACCACCACGGCCCCCGACCTCACCGCCACGGCCGCAGATACGAGCACCGGCGAGCCCGCGAGCACCGGCGGCGAGACCACCGCCGCGACCACCGACGAGACTACCGGCAGCACCACCGACGGCACCACCGGCGACCCCGTCGCGCTGACGATGCAGCACGTCCAGGTCAAGGGCACGCACAACAGCTACCACGTCCAGCCGCTGATCCCCTTCGACAAGACCCACGAGTACAGCCACGAGCCGCTCGACCAGCAGCTCGAGTCGCAGGGCGTGCGGGCCTTCGAGCTCGACGTCCACCAGGGCCTCGGCGGCTTCGAGGTCTATCACATCAGCGTGATCGACTCGAGCAGCACCTGCGACGGCTTCGACGAGTGCCTGGACGTGATCAAGGGCTGGTCCGACGCGCACCCGCAGCACCTCCCCGTCACCGTGTGGATCGAGATCAAGGACGGCACCGGCGGCCAGCCGATCGACCTCGGCGACCTCGCGAAGATGGACGACGTCATCCGCGGCGTGTTCGGCCCCGACCAGCTGCTGACCCCCGACGACGTCCAGGCCGCGCACCCGAGCCTGCGCGAGGCCGTGATGACCGACGGCTGGCCGGCGCTCGACAGCGTGCGCGGGCAGGTCCTGTTCGTCCTGCTCAACGTCAACGACGACCACTCGCTCGAGTACACCGATAACTACACCTCGCTGAAGGGCCGGGCCATGTTCGCGCGCGCCGAGCCGGCGCAGTTCGCCCAGCCGTGGGCCGCGGTCGCCAAGCTCGGGTTCGGCGACGCGGCCGACATCGCCGCCGCCCACGCCGCCAACATGCTGATCGCCACCAACGTCTGCAACGCCGGCGACGACGACGACGCCTGCTTCGCCAACCTCGAGACCGCGAAGGCCGCCGGCATCCACATGCTCAAGGACGACTTCCCCGGGCCGGTCGACGACAAGCCCTACTGGATGGACCTCCCCGACGGAGACCCCGCGCGCTGCAACCCCGTCACCGCCCCGCCCGGCTGCACCAGCGCGCTGCTCGAGGACCTGTAGCGCCCCCTTGTGTCCGCCGGCGCTTCGCGGCATATCCGGCGCATGGCCAAGGCGCACGACACCTGGAAGGTCCTCCCCCACCGCCCGATCGCGCAGCTCACGGAGAACCTGTGGCGCGTCGAGGGCAAGCTCGAGAACATGCCGCTGAGGCGCGTCATGACCCTCGCCCGCCGCGGCGACGGCGGCGTCGTCGTCCACAACGCGATGGCCCTCGACGACGCCTCGATGGCGCAGATCGACGCCTGGGGCCCGGTGACCGCGCTGATCGTCCCCAACGGCTACCACCGCCTCGACGCCAGGGTCTTTAAAGAGCGCTACCCGCAGGCCCGCGTCTACTGCCCGCGCGGCGCAACCAAAAAGGTCTCGGAGGTCGTCGCCGTCGACGCCGCCTACGAGGACTTCCCGGCCGACCCGGCGATCGAGCTGCACACCCTCGACGGCGTCAAGGAGCAGGAGGGCGTGATGCTCGTGCGCTCCGCCGACGGTGTCACGGTCGTGTTCAACGACGCGGTCTTCAACATGCCCCACGGCCGCGGCTTCACCGGATGGATCTTCCGCCACGTGACGCAGTCGACCGGCGGCCCGCGGGTGTCCCGGCTGTTTCGCCTCGCCGTCCTCAAGGACAGGGCCGCCTTCCGCGCCCACCTCGAGCGCCTCGCCGACACCCCGAACCTGCGCCGCATGATCGTGTCCCACCAGGACATGGTCGAGGGCGACGCCGCGGCGGCCGTCCGCCAGGCCGCCTCGACCGTGTAGCCGCGCCCAAACGAGAGCAGACGAGCGCAGACGAGCGCGCCCGCTCGAAAAATTATCTACGTGGATTATCTTGACACTCCCCGAAGCGTCGCATAATCTCCCGACTCTCAGCTTCCAAGAGTCTCCGCCATGCGCACCCACCAGCTACATATCGCGCCCCGTGCAGGGGTCCACGTGCGTCACGTGGTGGGTGTAGCTCAATCGGCGGAGCACCTGGTTGTGATCCAGGGGGCTGCGGGTTCGAATCCCGTCACCCACCCCATCGTCCTCGTGCCCGGGTTCGCGCCCGCGGCGTGCTTTCGCTAGCCAGAGGGGCCCTGAGGGCTCTTCTGGCGCGGTGAACCATCCCTGCCCCCGGACCCCGGGCGCGCAGAGGAAGCACGCCTCGGAAGCAAATCTGGTGACTGCGCCCGGCTGAACCCCGGGAGTGACCGGTTCGATCCCGGCACGAGGCACGAACCAATATGTGCGTACCACGCGTACGCACATATCGGAGACATCGACAATTCGTCGCGCGGCCCGCCGCGCGTGTAGACAGCCGCGCCCGCGTTCACTACGCTGGCGCGGTGCCCCCGTTCTTCGCGCTCCTCGCCCTCTACGCGCTGATCTTCGTGCTCCACCTGATCGTGCCCGGTCGGTGGGTGAAGGGCTACGTGCGCGACGGGTCCGGCGAGCCGCTGCGCTACCGCCTCAACGGTCCGCGCGTCCTGGCGATCACCCTCGGGCTCTACGCGCTCGCCGGCCTGCTCGGCCTGGCGCCGTGGGACTACCTCTACATCCATCGCTGGACCGCGCTCGCGGCCGCCTGCGCCGCGGGTCTGGTGTTCACCGCGGCGATCGTGCTGCCCGCGGCGCCGCGCGGCGGTCTGCTCGCCGACCTGTTCTTCGGCCGCCTCGAGAACCCGCGCCTCGGCGGCGGCCACGTCGACGCCAAGATGTTCCTCTACGTCCTCGGCGCCGTGATGCTCGCGCTGAACCTGCTCTCGTTCGCCGCCCACCACATCATCCTGTTCCCCGCCGACCCGTCGCCCGGGGTGGTGCTGCACGTCGCGCTGTTCGGCTTCTTCCTGTGCGAGTACCTCCACTTCGAGGAGGTCCACCTCTACACCTACGACCTGTTCGCCGAGCGCGTCGGCTTCAAGCTCGGCTGGGGCTGCCTGACCTTCTATCCGTTCTTCTACGCGGTCGGCCTGTGGGGCGTCGCCGAGCTGCCGAACCCGCACCGCTCCGGCGCGTGGCTGGTCGGCTGCGCCGCGCTGTTCTTCCTCGGCTGGACGCTGGCGCGCGGCGCCAACCTGCAGAAGTTCTACTTCAAGACTCGACCGACGCGCCCGGCCTTCGGCCTGATCGTCCCGGAGGCGCTCGAGCACGGCGGCCAGCGGGTGCTCGTCAACGGCTTCTGGGGCCTCTCGCGCCACATCAACTACCTCGGCGAGATCGTCATGGCCGTCGCGCTCGCGCTCTCGCTCGGTCACCCGACCTCGATCTGGCCGTGGCTGTACCCGCTGTACTACGTCGCGCTGCTGGTCCCGCGCCAGCTCGACGACGACCGCCGCTGCGCCGCCAAGTACGGGCCGCTGTGGGACCTGTACCGCCGGCGCGTGCCGTGGCGCATCATCCCCGGGATCTATTGAGCCGCGCCGTCTGCGAGCCGAGGATCGCCACCGCCCGGCGCCGCGGCAGCAGGCGCGCCAGCACCAGCGCCGCCGCCCGGTTCGCCCGCCCGGGCACCATGCTCGGCGCCCCGCCCAGCGCGTCCAGGGCCTCCTGCGCGACCGCCTCCGGCGCCATCGCCCGCGGGCCGTCCGGGCCGGACGAGCGCTCGAAGCCCGGCGTGCGCGTGGCCCCGGCGCAGCACACCAGCACGTCGACGCCGCGCGGCCCGAGCTCGTACCACAGCGCCTCGCCAAGCGAGAGGTTGAAGGCGCGGCTGGCCCCGTAGGTCGCGAGCAGCGGCGAGCCCCAGAACGCGGTCAGCGACGACATCAACAGGATGCCGCCGCGGCCGCGCGCGACCAGGCGCTCGCCGAACACGTGCGCGGCGATCATCGGGCCGCGGCAGTTGACGTCGAGCATGCGCTGCTTGTCGGCCAGCGACTGCGCCAGGTACGGCCCGATCTGCGAGGCCGCCGCGTTGTACACGCAGAGCCCGACGTCGAGGCCCGCGCTCGCCTCCGCGAGCCGCTCGGCCAGGTCGGGCGCCGCGAGGTCGAGCGCCGCCGTCCGCACCTCGACCGCCGCGCGCAGCGGGGCCGCGACCGCCTCGAGCTGCTCGCCGCGGCGCGCGAGCAGCAGCAAGTTGAGCCCGCGCCGCGCCAGCGCCCCCGCGAACGCGGCCCCGAGCCCCTCCGAGGCCCCGGCGACGACGGCCCACGGCCCGTACTTTGCGGCGAATTGCGCGTGCACGGGCCCGGAGCTTACGCGCCCACGCCTGGCCGTCGCGGCCGCGATCGCCGGCGATCGCGTGCGCTTCCCCGCGCCTGCTCGCCGCTCAGTCCGGGAGCAGCGCGCGCCACTCGTCGGACTCGGCGACGCGCTGGATCTCCGCGTTGCGTTCGGCGAGGAAGCGCCGCAGGTAGCGCGTCAGCACCAGCGCGTCGGCGATGCGCCCGAGCAGCCCGAGCGGCGAGCGGAACGCGAAGCGGTCGAGCATCTCGGTGACGCCGTCGGTCTCGACGAAGAAGTGGTCGTGATCGAAGCCCGCGAAGGCGCCGCGCACCATCGAGTCGCGGAAGTGCCGCGGCCGGTCGTACTGCGAGATCTCGCTGGTCAGCTCCTGCCACACGCCGAAGTGGCGGGCCCGCCACGTGACCTGCTGGCCCGGCCCGATCAGCCCGCGCGTCACCCCGGCGACGGCCCGCTCGCCGGTGCGGGCCGTCGACTGCACGTGCAGGTCGACGCTGCGCGCGAGGTCGAAGCAGCGGGCCGCCGGCGCGCGGATGATCGTACGGAGCTCGAGGACCGGCACACCCCGAGCCTACACCGCCGCGCGCGTCAGACGTCCGCCGCGCACGCCTGGAACGCCTCGCCGCACGCGCCGAACGCCGCGGCCTGCCCGCACGCCGTGCACGCGGCTTCCGGGTCCGCCCCGTTCATGCACGTCTCCGCGCACTCCACGTCGCACTCCACGCAGATGCAGTCCTGGAACGCCTTGGCCAGCGCCTGCGACTCGGGGCACAGGGTCGCGGGGTCGGCCCCCCCGATGATCTCGCTGCACTTGGCGCAGTCGGCCCCGGTGCTCGAGCCGCCCGAGCTGCTCTCCGCGTCCGTGGTCGACGGCAGGGCCGTCGTCGAGCTCGAGGTCGACGGGTCGACCCCCGTCGTCGTCGTCGAGTCGTCGACCAGCGTCGTCGGGTCCTCGACCGTGTCCGCCGATGTGCCGACGTCCGTGCTCGTGCCGGTGGGCGTATCGGTCTGCGTCGTGCCGCTGGAGCCCCCGCCCGAGCTCCCCTCTGCAGACGTGTCCCCGGAGTCCTTGCCGCAGGCCGGGAGGGTGAACAACGCGCTCAAGACAAGAATTCGGTAATGCATGTCGCGAGCATACTCGAGGCCCGCCGACCGGCACCTCGCGGCGAGTGACGTGCGCCGCAGCGGCGCTCGCGTGGCCGCCGCCCCGCGCGCCCGTCGAGCGCACGGACGACGGCGCCGCGAACCGCGGATCGGTCACGAAGCCCTCGTCGGTCAGGCTCTCGAGAAACGCGACCAGGTCGGCCCGGTCCTGCGCGCTGACGGCCATCGGGCGCACGAGCGGGCTCTTGTTCGGGTTCTCGCGCCCGTCCCCGGCGTTCGCCCCGTCGACGATCTCGCGCCCGCCGGCGGCGTAGTGGTCGACGACGTCGGCGCGCCGCTCGAGCGCTTGGCGTCTCACCCCTTCGTGAGCGCCTGCAGCCGCGCCGCCTGCGGCCGGAGCCGCCGCACCAGCTCCCAGAACTCCGCCGGGAACAGCCCCCCCGCGCCCTCGATCGCCCGCTGCGACCACTCGGCCCAGAAGTAGCAATATGTCTCTTCGGGCAGCTTGCCCGCGCGGCACGCCGCGGCCAGCTCGCGGCAGCGGGCCGCCACGTGGGCGCACGCCAGCCCGACCACGTCGACCCCGACCGCGTCGCGTCCGCCGAGCTCGTCGAGCCGCGCGAGCAGCTGCGCCGCCTCGCGCGGCGGCAGCGTCGCGTGCCAGTAGAACGGCAGCCAGCTCGGCGGGTTCCACCACGGGTGCGCGCGCTCCTGGTCGTAGGTGGTCGACGGCGGCGGATCGTCGGCCCAGAACCGGTACGCCAGCGCCCCCGCGAGCACCCCGGCCAGCGGCTGGCGACCGAGCCGCGCCACGATCGCGGCCCGCAGCGCCCGCGGGTCGCCGCGTTCGAACCACGCCGGCGAGGTCTCCGCGACGGCCCGCGGCAGCGGCGCTCCGCGGGCCAGGTCCGGCAGCCGCACGACCTCGACGAGCCCCCGCGCCCGGCTGTTCGTCAGCACGAGATCGCCGGCCACCCGCCACCGGTCGTCGATCTCCCGCAGCCGCGCACCGTCGGCGCGGTCGACCACCGCGACGATCGTGTCGTGCTTCTCGCGGTACACGATCGCCACCCGCTCGCCGAACCACCGCATGAACCCGACGTCGCACCCGAAGTACGGGTTGTACGTGTCGACGATCCACTCGAGCACCCGCTCGTCGCCGACCCGGGCGCGCAGATAATAGTCGATATCCTCGTACCCGCCGTCCGTCCGCGAGCGCCGCTCGACCCACGCGACCCGCGAGCCCTCGACCGCCGCACCGACGATCGCGTGCTCGTACCCGTCCTCCGCGGTCCACTCGTCGGCGACCCCGAGCCGCGCGCACGCGGCCGCGATCGCGGCGTCCTGCTCCGTCCCGTCCGTCATCCGCGGATCGTCGCACAACCGGCGCACGCCCGCGCCGCATCCGTCGCGGCGGCGGTCACCTGAGCGCGAGCGCGAGTCGTCACCCTGCCTGCTCGGGGATCTTGAAGCCGAGATAGGTGCCGCCGCTGATACCCACGAGGGTCAGGAGCGTGGAGTCGAAGGCGGGCATCGAGATCCAGGTGGCGACGTGGTGCGCGAACAGGACGCCCAGGATGGCGTTCCAGACCAGCAGCTGCATGCGATGAAGGGCGATGCCCTGACCGTCGCTCAGGACGTCCACGAGGAACGAGCCGGTGCTGGTGGGCGCGGCGAACGAGGCCTCGGCGCTGGCGATCTGCGCCCTCAGGCCCGCGATCTGGGCCTGGAGGGGCGTCAGGAGCCCGCTCATGGCCGTAGCGATGGCGTCCGCCGCGGCTGGCAGGGCCTCGAGCCCGGGCTTGAGCGCAGGGGGGACGGGCGAGAGGCCGGCGACTTCGCGGGCTTGCTCCTGCACTCCCTCCATCGTCTGGACGAAGACCGAGGAGACGACGGGGTCTTTCGGCG
>Ga0075163_10004995_pt1 | contig 17758 bp, 19 predicted proteins | sample JI1023141ADNA_FD_71478 | JGI IMG/M metagenome (GOLD analysis project Ga0075163, IMG submission 71478) | Wastewater effluent complex algal communities from Wisconsin, to seasonally profile nutrient transformation and Carbon sequestration -... | ecosystem: Engineered > WWTP > Effluent > Algae...
TCTCCGACCGAGGTCCAGGTGCCCGCGACCTCGTGGAGCTGCGCGTCGTTGCACAGCACGCAGGCCTCGAGCAGCTCCCTGGCATCGCCCGCGTGATCGATGGTGCCGAGCGGCGCATACCCAGTTCCGGTCACCCCGAGCTCGCGGCCGTCGGCGAGCACGATCGTCGTCACGGTCATCTCGTTGCGGGTCAGCGTGCCGGTCTTGTCCGTGCAGATCACCGTGGTCGAGCCGAGCGTCTCGACGGCCCCGAGTTGCCGGACGATGGCGCGCCGGCGAGCCATCCGCTGCACGCCGACCGAGAGCGCGATCGTCATCGCGACCGGTAGCCCCTCGGGGATCATCCCGACGAGCTGGCTGATCCCGACCATCACGATGTCGCCGAGCGGCATACCCCGCAGCAGCCCGACCGCGACGATCACCACGAACATCGCGAGCGCGGCCACGATCACGTAGCGACCGAACTGCGCGACCCTGCGCTCGAGCGGGGTGACCGGGTTGCGCGTGCTCTCCGCGAGGGCGGCGATCGCGCCGATCTCCGCCTCGCGGCCGGTCGCGACCACCACGGCGTGCGCGCGCCCCGCCGTGACGTAGGTCGCCGCGTAGAGCATGTCGGCGCGATCGGCGAGCAGCGTCCCCGCCGGCACCGGCTCCGCCTGCTTGGCCACCGGGACCGATTCGCCGGTCAGCGCCGCCTCGGCGACGCGCAGCATCGCGCAGTCGACGATCCGCGCATCCGCGCCGACGGCGTCTCCCGCCTCGACGATCAACACGTCACCGGGCACCAGCTCGCGCGCGGCGACCGCGACCTCGCGGCCATCGCGGCGGACCCGCGAGGTGATCGACGCGTACGTGCGAAGGGCTCGCAGGGACCGCGCGGCACGTCCCTCCTGGAACGCGCCGATCAGCGCGTTGGTCACGACGACGATGCCGATCACGATCGCGTCGTTGCGATGATCGAGCACGAGGGCGATCACCGCGGCCGCGACCAGCAAGTAGATCAGCGGGCTCGCGACCTGCGCGAGGACGAGCGCGGCGACCGAGCGCTCGCGCGCCTCGTCGAGCGTATTCGGGCCGTGGCGGCTCAGCCGCGCGGCGACCTCGCCGGTCGACAACCCGCTGGCGACGTCGGTACCGAGCGCCGCGGCGACCGCGAGGGCATCGCGGGCATGCCAGTCGTCGTGAGGAGTCGCCACGGTCGAGCGAGCTGCGATGTATGTGCCGGCGGTCACCGCACCGGTTGCACGCTCGCGCAGGCGCGCACGCAGGATCTGCGTCGCGGGCCCTCCTGGCTGCACGAACTGCTGGCCTGGTTCGTGAATTTGTCTCGGTCATGGATCGCACTCACACCCGACCGATCGCACTCCACGGCTGGCGTCGAGTTGCCGGCGCGATGTGGCACAGCCCCGACGATCCGCAGATCTTCGGCGCGCTCGATCTCGATGCCCGACCTCTGCTGGCGATGATCGAGCGAGCTCGCGCGGCGGGTCACCACCTCACCGCGACGCATCTCGTCGGTCGCGCCCTCGCGCACGCGCTCGTCGAGGTCCCGGAGGTCAACGTCCAGATCCGCGGCGGCTTCGCACGCCCGCGCCCCTCCGTCGACGTGTTCTTCATCACCGCGGTCTCCGGCGGTCGCGACCTGTCGGGCGTCAAGGTCGTGAACGCGAGCGACAAGTCCGCGCAGGCCATCGCCGACGAGCTCGATCGCCGGAGCGCCGCCCTCAAGCGCGGCGACGATCCCGAGTTCGCGCGCACCAAACAACTCACCGATCAGCTACCCGCGTGGCTGCTGCGTCCGGCGCTCCGGCTGTCGGCGTTCCTCACGGAGACCCTCCGCCTCGAGATCCCGAAGCTCGGCCTCCACGCGTCGCCGTTCGGCAGCGCGATGGTGAGCAGTGTCGGGATGCTCGGCCTGCCTCGCGGGTTCGCTCCGCTCGCGTGGATGTACGACGTCCCCGTGCTGATCCTGGTCGGAGAGATCAGCCTGCAGCCGGTCGTGAGCGACGGCAAGGTCGAGGCGCGCGAGACCCTGCCGATCACGGCGACGATCGATCATCGCTACGTCGATGGCTGGCAGGTGGCGAAGCTGATGCGCGCGTTTCGCGAGTACCTGGCGACTCCGGAGAAGTTCGAGTCCGAGCGAACGAGCTAGACCGCGAACACGCAGGCGTCTTCCCAGCCCTGCGCACCGATCAGCGGCACGAACACGACCGCACCCAGGTCCTCCTGGCGAAGCTCCGACGCGGACACCTTGGTGACGCGGATCAGCCGCTGCTCGGTCGCGTCGCCGATCGGCATCACCAACCGCCCGCCGACCGCGAGCTGATCGACGAGCGCCTGCGGCAGGACCGGGCCGCCGGCGGAGACCACGATCGCGTCGAACGGTGCCTGCTGCTCCCAGCCGAGGGTGCCGTCGCCGCATCGCACGTCGACGTTGAAGAAGCCGAGGCGCGCGAGCCGACTGCGCGCGGTCTGCGCGAGCTGGGGCTGCCGCTCGATCGTGTACACGTGGCTCGCGATGCAGGCGAGGATCGCCGCCGCATACCCGGAGCCGGTGCCGACCTCGAGTACGACGGAGTCGGGGACCAGCTCGAGCGCCTGCACCATGACGGCGACGATGTGAGGCTGCGAGATGGTCTGCTCGGCCTCGATCGGCAACGGCCGATCCTCGTACGCGTGGGCGGCGAGGTGCGGTGCAACGAACTGTTCGCGGGGCACCTGATCGAACGCCGCGAGGACGACCGGATCTCGGATCCCCCGCGTCTCGAGCTGGTGAACCATGCGCGTGCGTTCACGGAGCATGCCCACGAACGCAGCAAGCACCGAGCCATCGCCCGGCGCGCGTTCCGCGCAAGTCGTGCGCTCAGAGGCGGTAGTGGATCTGCGCGAGCGCGTACGCGCCCGTCGGACCACTCGCAGCGTCGAGGAGCTCGAGGCGCGTCGTCAGCAGCCACTCGACGTGCGACGTCATGAACCAGTGCAGATTGGCGTCGACGCAGTCGCGATAGAGACCCTTGACGCGCGTGTCCTGCGTGAAGTGACCGAGGCCGACATCGAGCAGGAACCCCGAGCCGAGCTCGCGCGAGCCCATCGCGTAGGCGACCAGCTGCGTCGCCTTGTCACCCGCACCGGCGGTGATCTCCTTGCGCACGACCTGTCCCTCGGCGAGCAGCAACAGCTTCGGCCCCGGGAGGTAGAGCTTGCCGGTCAGGCCGCCGTAGATCGAGGTCACGTCGTCACCCTTCGAGTACTTGCCCTCGACACCCACCGCCGCGTGCTCGCCGACCCGCGCCTCCGCGTAGAGCGCGCCGCCGTCGCCCTTCTCGACCGCCGCCGTGATCGAATCGTGGACGAAGCCGCTCGCGTGGACCTCGAACTTCGGATCGATGTAGCTCGCCGCGAGGGCGTAGGCCTCGCCGTAGAGCGGGCGACCACCGAAGCGTTGCGTGTAGACGACGTGCTCGGCGAGCCGGAGCCCGAACGTCGGCATCAGCCGGCCGGCGCGGACGTAGAAGCCGGTGTTCTCGCCGGGCTTCTGCTGCCACATCAGGTAGTGCTCGCGCGACCACAACACGTGCGCGACGCTGCCGTCCTCCTGCGGGCGGCGCAGGCCACCGACCGCGTTGAGCGAGAAGCTGCCGAACGCCGCGCGCGCACCGAGCTCGACCTGCATCGGATAGACGGCCGCGCTCGCGACGCCGGGCTGGACGTAGCCGGCCGCCGCGCGAACATGGCCATCCAGCTGGAGCCACTTGGGCAGCTCCATACCGTACATGAACTCGTCGGAGCCTTCCTTCCATGCAGTGGCTCCGGCCACCGAGAGGCCGTTCTCGTTCAGCGTGCCGCCGCCGTCGGGCGAGATGTGACACCCGGTGCACGTCGCGTCGCGCGACAGCTGGTACTGGGGATATGCGTACGACACGCCGCCGAGCCCGGCGACGACGAAGAAGACGAGGAGGGCCTTCATAGTCCCTGTGCTCCCGAGTCGATCCAGGTCTCGATCAGCACGATGTCTTCTTCCGCGAGCGGCGAGTCGGGAGGCATCCGCTCGCTGTCGGAGTGCAGCACGTCGACGAGCTCGCTCTGCGCAGCCGTCGGACCGACGAGCTGGCGCAGCGAGTCCTTCGCGGCGTCGAACGTGTCGAACGCGTAGCCCTCGAGGTTGGTGGTCGTCGAGTGGCACTGCACCTGACCGCAGCTCGGCGCGAGGATCGAGAACACGACCACCTCGGCGGTGGCGGGTCGCTCATCCGGTGTGGTGCCGCACGCGGCGACCGCGAGCACCGCAGGAAGAAGAAATTTCATGCTCCGTAGGTAGCGCCGGAGGGCATCCCTGTGAAGTTACAAGCACCCAGAATTACTGTGCAAAATGTACACACCGCGCAACGTGTGCGCGATCCCGCGAGCGGCTACGCACGGCCTGCGTCGTCGGCGCCCGCTACGCACCTGGTGCATCACCGCGGATCGACGCGACTACCTTCGCGCACGCGGTCACCGGGGTGGAGCACGACCATCGCACCCGCCTCGAGCCCGCCGGCGATCTCGATCATCGAGCGACCCCGGTGCCCGATCACGATCGGCCGCAGGTGCGTGCGATCGTCCTCGATCGCGTAGACCGCCCACCGATCGTGATCGCGAAACACGGCGCTGGCGGGGACGGCGAGCACGGCCGCACCGCGCCACAGGAAGATCCGGACGTCGACGCGAAAGCCATCGCCGAGCGACAGGGCCGGGCCCTCCGCCTCGAGGATGACGTTGACGCGTTGCTCCTCGACCCCGAGCGCCGAGATCCGCGTGAAGGCCGAGGGCTCGACCCGGGTGACCCGCGCGGGCAACGGCTCGCCACCCCAACCCTCGAGGGAGGCCGTCAAGCCCGGGCGGATGCGCGTGGCATCGGTCGACAGCACGTCGACGACGATCTCGATCGAGAGCGGATCCCCGATCTCGACCAGCGGTGCCCCGGTGGCCACCGGGCCGGCGCTGTCGCGGATCACGCGGAGCACGCGTCCGTCGACCGGCGCGACGACCTCTCGGCCGGCCGTGCTCGTCGGCTTGCGCTGGTCGAGGGTGGCGCGGATCGCCGCGGCCTCGGCGGCGGCGGCGGCGCGCTCGGTCTCGGTGATCGCGACCGCGCGAACGGCGAGCTGCTCCTCGCTGTCGAACCGATCGCGCTCCGCGCCGCTGATCGCGCTGCGTTCGAAGAGGGAGCGCGCACGAGCTCCCTCTCGAACCGCGGCGTCTCGCGCGATCACCGCCCGCGCGATCGCGGTCTCCGCTTGCTGGACGCGGGCGCGTGCCACCGCCAGCCTCGCCGTCATCTCGGTGCGCGTCCGCTCGTCGAACAGCACCGGGTCCGGCGGCGCGATCCTCGCGACCCGATCGCCGCGCTTGACGGTCGATCCCGCATCGAGCTCGATCCGCTCGAGCGTGCCGCTGATCGGGGCCGACACCACGAACCGGTCGCGGACGCGCGCCTGGCCATCCTCGTCGACCTCGACATCGAGCGCCGTGCGCGAGACCACCGCAGCGTCGACGATGATCGGGGACGGCAACCAGGCGTAGATGATCGCGGCGAGCCCCGCGAGGCCGCCGAGCCCGAGCGCGATGCGCTTGATCCAGCGACGGACGAGGTGACGCGGGTGCGACCGAGGAGCGTTGCGTTGCAGGGTGGTGGACTTGGACATGGGGTCACTCCGAGGACTTGAGGACGGAGACCAGATCGAGGCGGTCGAGCTTGCGGCGCACGAGCAGCGCGCTGACCAGGCCGGAGACCAGCGCGATCACCGCGGCCTCCGCGTAGCTCCTGCCGGAGATGTAGACGGGGAACCGGAAATTCTCCGGATCGATGTTGGCTGCGAGGATCCGCGCCCACCAGGTGCCGAGGAGGAGCCCGAGGGGGATGCCGAGCACGACCTGCGCACCGAGCTCGCTCAGCAGGATCGACGAGATCTCGGCGCGCGTGAAGCCGAGCACGCGCAGCGAGGCAAGGTCGCGGCCACGCATCGAGAGCGCGATGCGGGCGTTGTTGTAGACGATGCCGATCGAGATCGCCGCCGCGCTGAGCGTCAGGATCATCGTCATCACCAGCATCGACTCGCCGGTCTGCTCGCGCATCCGATCCACCTGCGCGTCGGTGCTGGTGACGCCGAGGATCTGCGGGATGTCCTTGAGGCGCTCGCGCACCTCGGCGAGACGCGCGCGATCGACGCGCAGGCCGATCACCGACACCCGCGGTTGTTCGCGAAGCACCCGCGCGATCCAGTCCGCCCGCGCGTACGCCTGCAGGCCGAACGCCTCGTCGACCAGCCCGATGATCGGGAGCTCGCGCGTCGGGAACGTGCCCTCGAGGATCTCGACCTCGACGACCTCGCCGGCGCGCACCTCGAGCAGCTCGGCGAGCTTGTCGGTCATCACCAGCCCTTCCGGTGGGAGCTCGATGGGCGCCCCGTCGCGATCGAGCACGTGCCGCAACTCGCGGGGCTCCGGAAGGCCGATCAGCGTGGCGTCGCGGAAGCGGTGCGCCGCGCGAAACCGCACCGGGACGATGCGCTGGCCCTCGGCGAGCTCGACGCCTGGCACGTGCTCGAGCTCGCGCAGCGCGCGCTCCGGCAGCGAGCGGGCAACCATGACGGTGAGGTCCTGGCGGTACTCGCGAGGAAACTGCTGGTTCATCAACCGATCGAACGAGTCCCACGAGAATCGGCCCATCACGAAGATGGCGATCCCCATCGCGATGCCGAGCACCGAGAGCGCGAACCCGGAACGGCCGGCGCTGGATCTCGCGGGCCACCATCATCCCCGACGGCCCGAGCGCGCGATCGACGCGGAGCTTCTCGAGCAACCCGCGGCGATACGTGGGCGGCGAGGGCGGGCGCATCGCCTCCGCGGGAGGCAGCTTGGCGATCCGCCGCACGGCCTGGAGGGCGCCGAACACCGCGGAGCCGAGCCCGATCGCGATCGTCACCACGACGACATCCAGCGGGATGTCATGGATCCGTGTCGGGAACCGATAAAACTCGGCGTACAGATCGGTCATCCATCGCGCCGCCCACACGCCGAGCGCGACGCCGAGCACCGACGCGACCGCGACGATCAGCGCGACCAGGCCGAGGTAGTGCAAGCCGATCCGCCGGTCGGTGAAGCCGAGCGCCTTGAGCACCGCGATCTGCGTGCGCTCGAGGAACACCAGGCGCGACACCACGACGTTGACGAGGAACGCCGCGACGATCAGGAACACCGTCGGGATCATCAGCGCGAGCGAGCGCAGCACGCCGAGCTCGTTCGCGAGCGCGTAGTTCGAGGGTTGCTTGTCGCGCCCGACCGCATGCAACCCACCATAGGGTGCGAGCTCGCGATCGACCGCCTCGAGCACGCCGGGCAGCGAGGCCCCGGGCTCGAGTCGCAGCACGACATCGTCGAACGCGCCCTCCATGCGAAACGCGGACGCGACGGCACCGCGCAACATCCACAGCACGACGAAGCGCCGGTTGTCCGGGGCGAGGTCGCGACCCGACATCGCGATGACGAACTCGGGAGACAGCGCGATCCCGACGACGCGCAGCGACCGCAGCTTGCCGTTGATCACCGCGGGCAAGCGGTCGCCGGGCTGCATCGCGTGCGCGTTCGCGAACTGCTCGAGGATGACGACCTCGTCCGGCGCACCGACGGCGGGCAACCGGCCGGTGCGAAGGTAGAGCCCGTCGAGCGGTGGGTCGCCGTCGTCGGGGATCGACACCACGCGCCCGACGATCGGATCGGGTTGCGCGGGCAACGGCACCATCACCTCGTGCACGATCCGCGGGTAGACCACGGCAACGCCGGGGATCTGCTCGAGTCGCCGCGCGACCGCATCGGGAGCCCGCTCGAGGTGGGCGAACACGTCGCCGAATCGATAGCGATCGTAGTACTCGTCGCGCGCACCGAGGAGCGAGCTCCACGTGCTGCGCAGCATGATCATCGCCATGATCCCGCACGCCAGCACGAGCGCGATCGTCGCGACCTGGCCCTTCAGCCTCCACAGGTCGCGCGTCAGCTTGCGTTCGAGAGTGCTCACCAGCGCAGCTCCTCGGCCGGCTTGCGATGCACGGCCGTCTCGACGCGAGAGATCGCGCCGTCCGCGAGCGTGATCACGCGGTCGGCCATCGCGGCGATCGGCACGTTGTGCGTGATGATCGCGGTCGTGGTGCCGAGCTCGCGGTTGACACGCTCGAGCGCCGTCAGCACGCGAACCCCGGTCTGGAAGTCGAGCGCACCGGTGGGCTCGTCGCACAGCAGCACGTCGGGACGCTTCGCGACCGCGCGCGCGACGGCCACCCGTTGCTGCTCGCCTCCGGACAGCTGCGCCGGAAAGTGATCGAGCCGCTCGCCGAGGCCGACGAGCTCGAGCGCCTCCGCGGGATCCATCGGATCGTCCGCGATCTCGGTGACCAGCGCGACGTTCTCGCGTGCGGTCAGGCTCGGCAGCAGGTTGTAGAACTGGAAGACGAAGCCGACGTGGCGCCGGCGGTACGTCGTCAGCTCGTCGGAGTCGGCCGCCGTCAGGTCGCTGCCGCGATACTCGACGTGCCCCGACGTGCAGACATCGAGGCCACCGAGGATGTTGAGCAGCGTCGACTTACCGCTGCCGGATGCGCCGAGCAACACGATCAGCTCGCCCTCGACGAGCTCGATGTCGACACCGCGCAACGCGGCGACCTCGACCTCACCCATCCGATAGGACTTGGTGAGCGCGCGTCCCGAGATCACGATGTCCGACATCGCCCGACGAGGTTGCAGGTGGCGTGCCTCGTGAAGAGGGTCACCGTCGACGCGAACCACCGCAACCAGTGCGTGACCTCGAGCGCCGGCGCAAGTCGTGCGGACTACGTCACCGTCGCGACGTGGCGGCGCACGGGCTCCGAGATCTGATCGTCGAGCAGCGCCTTCGCCCACACGTACATCAACCGCTCCTCGCGTTGTGCGTGGTTCTGCAACAGCTCGACGAAGTCGGTGAGCATCGGCAGGCGCAGGCGATGAAGCTCGACGGCGACGCCGAGCTCGAGCAACTTCTCGCGGATCTCGCCGTGTTGCCTCACCAGGGCGACGGCCTCGTTCTGATCGGCGCGTGCGAAGGCCGGCAACATGTAGCGCTCCTCGGCCTCGAGGTGCGCGAGCAGCTGCTTCTCGATCTCGCGCCACAGCGTCAGCGTTGCGGTTCGGTCATCCGCGGTCACCGCCTCGAGCAGGCGCTTGCCGGCCTCGTCGAGGTGGCGGTGGCTGCCGTTCAGGAAGGTGAAGAAGTCGGGAGCGAAGGGCTGCATACCCCTGTGCGTTGCAGTCACCGTGCCCGAACGCCCATCACAACCCGACGTAGCCGTGCTTCACCGCGAAGCGCGTGAGGTCGGAGTTGTTGCGGAGCTCGAGCTTCTTGAGGATGTGACTGCGGTGCGTGTCGATCGTCTTCACGCGGAGCTGGAGGTGCTGCGCGATCTCGCGATTCGTCATGCCGCGACCGAGCATCTCCATCACCTGCTGTTCTCGCGCCGTCAGGGCGCGATGGCCGAGCAGCAGGTTCTCGATGCCAGGGGGCACGATGTGCTCGCCTCGCATCACGCCGTGGATCGCGTCGAGCAGCTTCTCCGGCGGCGCTGCCTCGTCGACCCACGCGTGGGCTCCCGACGCCATCGCACGGGCGACGGCGGTCGGCGTGGTGTCCTTCGCGAGCACGACGACGAGCGGCGCGGTCTCCATCGCCCGGACCTGCGCGAGCACGTCGGTCGTGCCGTGATCGGGCAGCGCCGGATCCAGCACGAGCACGTCGGGCTTGCCGTGCTCGATCAGGTGGACGAGCTCGTCGGCGTTCGCGGCCTCGCCGACGACGACGAACTCGGGAACTCGGCCGAGCGCTTCGCGAAGTGCCCACCGAGGGATTCCATGTGCATCAGCGATTGCGACTCGGATCATGACTGCCTCCACAGCACCGATAAGCATTCGCAGTGCCAGGTGCGCACTACCCGATCGGAGTGCGAAACGCTTGCGCACCATTTGTCGTGGTTTGCGTGCAACCGAGCCGCACGTCGACGTGCCTTGTAAACAACCTTACCGAGGGCAGACGTTCGCGTGAGTGGTTCCGTGGACGCCTACCTCAACACCGGGAGACTCTGATGATCCGATTTGCCATGATCAGCTGCATCCTTGCCGCGTGCACGGGTGGCGCTTCCTCGACGGGAATTGACACCTCCACGCTGAGCTGCCCGCCCGACTCGACCCTGACGTACGAGAATTTTGGACAGACGGTGATCGCGGACAATTGTCTGTCTTGCCATGCCGGCAAGAACGGTCCACGCCTGGACTCGGTGGCGCAGGTTCGCGCGAACACCAACGCCATCATGGGCGCGGCCGTCGAGACCACCAGCATGCCCGACAACAGCGACATGGTGCTGGAGGAGCGTCAGCTGCTCGGTGAGTGGCTCGCGTGCGGCGCGCCCTAGTCGCGGATCACGAAGTGACAGTGCGCGCAGGTGGCGAGCAGATCGCCGTACAGCAGCGAGCGCTCGTCCTGCGTCTGCAGCTTGACCGCGCGCTTCGCGAGGAGCTTCACGCGCGAGGCGTCGTCGGCGATGCCGAGAGAGCCGTCCTCCGCCGTGATCGTGATCTTGGCATCCGCGAGTTGCCGGGCACCGAGTAACCAGCGGTTGTCGTCGGGGCCGATCAAGCCTTCCCACATGCGGGCGGCGGCCCAGCCGTGCGAGGCCATCTGCGTGGTGGGCTTGCCGTCCGGCAGCTTCGCGAACGCGACGCGCGTCGCGCCGGCCTCGTGGCAACGCGCGCACTGACGACCCAGGAACGCGCTCGACCTCGCGGCCGCCACGGTGTCCTCGGCGGTCGAGACCTTGCGCGCGGCCTCCCGGATCCGGTCGATGTGCTCGCGCCACGCGGGGAGCGCGTCGGGCTCCTTGAGCTGATCGATCAGCCGCGCTTCGCTGCGCGCCTGTTCGAGGTGACCGAGCGCGATCGCCTGCTGCATGCGCTCGCTGGCCTCGAAGCGCTTGTGCATGCGTACGCGCGCGTCCCTCACCTTGTCGACCAGGTCCGACGGAGCTGCGAGCACGTTGCATCCAGCGAGGAAGACGAGGAGCAGGCGCATGATCCCCCACGAAGCAAGGATCGAACCGTTCACAACAACGTGCGAATCACGAGCACGTTGCGATCGGCGTGGTTGACCACCTTCGCGGCGGTCGTCCCGACCATGCGCGCGACGAGCGAGTGGCCGTGCGAGCCGATCACGATCAGATCGGCGTTGGCCTCCTTGGCCTCGCGGCAGATCGAGTCCCACGCGGTGCCGAACACGCAGTGGAGCTTGTCGACATAGCCCTCCACCTGCTTGGCTTGCTGCGCGAGATCTGCGCGCGCGTTCGCGAGCAACATCTCCTCGAGCCGAACGTCGCTGACCTCGAACACGGTATGCGGCAAGTCCGGAGGAATGCTGACCGCGCGGAACAGGATCAGCTTCGAGCTCGTGAGCTCGGCCAACCGCTTGGCTGCGGTGAGGACCAGGGAGGCGCGATCACTCGAATCGAGCGCTACGAAGATTCGGTGGCTCTGGGTCATGCCTCGGGCCTGTTCACGAAGCAGGCCACTGTAGGCGTGGCACCGCGTATGCAAACCCGCGGGTCATGGAGACTCCCGAGAACGAAATGCGTCCCGTTCAGGTCGTCGTCGCGTACGACCTCTCTCCCACTGGCGATGTGGCGTTGAAGCGCGCGATCGAGGTCGTCGCCCGCGCTCCGCACCACGTCCTTCACGTGGTCACCGTCCTCGATGCTCATCGCGGGCTCCACAAGGTGACCTACGACAGTGCCGAGGCGATGCAGCGAACGTTGCGCGATCACGTCGGTGCGGCGTTCAACAACCGGCCCACGGCAGCCGAGATCCAGTTCTTCGTCCACTGCCGGATCGGCAAGGCCGGCGACGAGATCCTGAATCTCGCCCAGGAGGTAGGCGCGGACCTGATCTTCGTCGGCTCGCACAACAAGGTGAGCCTCGAGCGCATGGTGCTCGGCTCGGTATCGGAGCACATCGTTCGCCATGCCGGATGCCCGGTGATGGTTGCCCGCCCCAAGACGTACAAGGACGTCGATCTGTTGAAGGTCGTGCAGTACGAGCACCCGCACAAGGAGTACGTCGCGCCCCACCGCTACTCGTACGTCGAGACCCGGCTGATCGCTCGTCCGTCGGACTGGCCGATCTAGAGGGTCTCCAGCTGGAGGCGACCGTCACGCTCTCGGACCGGTCCACCCTCGCTCGTCTCGTCCTCTAGGTCGGAGGCGCAGCCGCGCGTGCACTTGAGCGCGCACACCGGCCGGAAGGACGTGCAGCGGTGGATCAGGGCACCGAGCGGCGTCTCGAGGTAGTCGACCAGCTCGAGCTGCCCGGTCTCGGGACATCGAACCATCTTGAACATCCCGCGACGAACGTGCACGTCGCGAACCAGCTCGGCGCCACGGACGTCCCCGCAGGCGTTGCGCTATGCCGACTGTCGCTGCAAGCGATGCGCGAATTGGCGAGCCCGATCCCGAGGGGAAGACATGAACCTGGGAGGGTGCTCGGGGTGCAACTCCCCGATCGCGTGCACGTGTCTTGCTTCTCACGACAGCGATGAGCTGGCAAAGCACCGAGTCGTTCCACGACGAGGGGTTCGGGTTCGACGCGTTCGGACTCCACCCACCGTCGCTGGCGAGCGCGCTGCGAGTCACGGCCCCGCTGTACGAGCGGTACTTCCGCGTCGAATCGTCGGGTGCCGAGCACATCCCCGATCACGGGCCCGTGATCCTGGTCGCGAACCACGGCGGCGTGTTGCCGATCGACGCGGCGATCCTGAGCCTCGACGTGCTGCGCCACACCCAACGCATCCCTCGCCCGATCACCGATCACTTCGTGCCGCGGCTGCCGATCGCGAGCACGGTCCTCGCCCGCCTCGGCGTGGTGAGCGGCACGCGCGCGAACGTCCGGCACTTGCTCGAGCGCGGCGAGCTGATCACGATCTTTCCAGAGGGTGTCACCGGGCCGGCGAAGCGATTTCGCGACCGCTACCAGATCCAGAGCTGGCGCGTCGGCTTCGCAGAGCTCGCGATCCGCTACGGCGCGACCGTCGTCCCCGTCGCGATCATCGGTGCGGAGGAGAGCTGGCCACTGCTCGGCAAGCTCGGCACTCACATGTTCGGAGCGCCGTACCTCCCGATCCCGGCGTCACCCTTTCCGCTGCCGGCACGCCTTCACCTGCACTACGGCGCGCCGATCGAGCTCGGTTACCCACCGGCTGCGGCGGATGATCCGGACGCCGTGACCGAGGCGGCAGCGACCGTCCGCGGCGCTCTCGAGGACGAGCTGGCGGTCGCGCTCGCCTTCCGCACCGGGGTCTTCCGGTGAGGGTCTTGATCACCGGCTCCTCGACGCCTCTCGGGGTCGCACTGATCGAGGCGCTGGTGGCCGCACCCGACGTGGAGGTCGTGCTCGCGATCGGCCGCGAGGCCGACGCCCCGGTGCCGCCGACGGAGAAGCTCGTCTACCAGACCCTCGAGCTCGAGCGCCCACGGGTCATGCACGATCTGCTGTGGGGGCCGGCGCACGATCTCGCGATCGATACGGTCGTGCACGGCATGCATCATCGTCGCTCCGGAGATCACGGGCGGCGAGTTCACCTCCAGAACGTCGGGGCGACCCGCGAGCTCGTGCTCGGCTGTCGCGATCACCCGACGATCCGCCGGCTCGTCTATCGCAGCTTCGCGGAGGTCTACGCGCTGCGGCACACCACGTCGGACCTGATCGACGAGGACGAACCGCTCGACTTCGATCCGACCGCCGAGCAGTGGACGCGCGATCGGGTCGAGGCCGACCTCACCGTCTGCGCGCAGCTCGGTCGCCGGCTCTCGATCGCGGTGCTGCGGTTCGCCGAGATCATGGCTCCGGAGATGGGCAGCCAGCTCTGGGACTACCTGCAGTCGCGCGTCTGCCTGCGGCCGATGGGCTTCGATCCGATGATCAACGTCCTGGCGATCTGCGATGCCGTGACCGCGCTCCTGCTGGCGCTCCGCAGCGAGGCCACCGGCGTGTTCAACATCCCCGGTCGCGACACGCTGCCGCTGTCGCGGGTGATCTTCGAGAGCAGCCGGGCGGACGTGCCGGTTCCCGGTCCGTTGATCGCGCCGCTCTATCGCCTGCGGCGCCGGATCGCGGGCTTCGACTTCCGCTACGAGATGAACCTGCGCCGCTTTCACTTCGGCGGCGTGCTCGACGGGAGCCGCGCGCGTGACGCGCTGGGCTACACCCCTCGGATGCCCGTGCACTGGCCGACGCCCTGGTGGAAGACGTTGTTCGAGCGCCTCGACCCGCGCAACGCGTCGTAGATCCGCGCTCGATCTGCGCGGTTCGGTCGCGGTCGCGCACTCCGTTCGCGCGAGCTCACAGCCGCCGTGTCCGGAGCCGCCTGCGACGCCTGCGCTGTTCGAGCAGCCACAGCAGCCGCCAGGCACGCGTCGGGCCGCGGGGCACCGCCTCCTTGACCGGGGGTGAAGGTGGCGCGGTTTCGGGAGCCTGGACAGAAGGCTTCACGAGCGGAGTGACTGCACCCGCCGTACCGAGTCTGCGTGGCGCACCGCTTGCTGAGACCTCGACCATGATCACCAGTGAAGCTGACGTCGCGCTGCAACGTGCGGTTCTCGAGGCGTTCGCTGCAGATCCGCAGGTCGAGCCCAACGAGATCGGCGTCGAGGTCGACAACAGCACCGTGACGCTGACCGGCTACGTCTCGAGCTGGACCAAGAAGCTCGCCGCCGAGGATGCGGCGCATCGCGTTCGCGGTGTCCTCGATGTCGCCAACGACCTCGTGATCCGCGTGCCGAGCGCGGAGCGTCGCACCGATACCGAGATCGCCAACGCGATCCGGCAACACCTGTTGTGGGATGCGTTCGTTCCGGAGCAACAGGTTCATACGACGGTGCGCGACGGGATCGTCACGCTCCATGGCACCGTGCAGAGCACGCTCGAACGCAACGAGGCCGCCCGGGCGCTTCGCAACATCCCCGGGATCTGCGCGATCGAGAACCAGATCGCCGTCAAGAGACACTGACCGCAACGATCCCATCGACCTCACGGCGAGCAGCGGGCGCTGCGTGGTCACGCTCCTGTGCCGAGACGCTCGACGCGGAGTCGCCACGAAGTCCAGCGAGGAGGCGTTCAAGCACCGCGCCGCGATCGACTCGAAGCGGATCACCGTGGCAATGCACGACGGTAGGGTGATCCGCGTGGTCAACGTCGCTCTCGCGTAGCGCTCGCGGCGGCGCAATGACTGCGCGAGTCCAGCGGAGGAGACGAGCACGCGCCTTGCTCGGAGTCTGTACGTGAGATCCAAACACCTCCTGTCGACGATTCTCCGGCCATTCACGAAGGTGCATGCCAGCGAGGCCGCCGGTGTGGTGTTGATGGCCCTCACCGCGTTCCTGTTGCTGACCGCCTACTACCTGCTCAAGACGGTGCGCGAGCCGTTGATCCTCGTCGAGGGCGGCGCCGAGGTGAAGCTCTACGCGCGCGCGGGGCAGGCGCTGTTGATGGTCGGCGTCGTCTACGTCTACGGCGAGCTCGCGCGTCGCGTCGGTCGGACGAAGCTGCTGTCGTTCGTGTTCCTGTTCTTCATCTCGAACCTCGCGGTGTTCGCCGTGCTCGCGACGACGGACCTCCCGATCGGGCTGCCGTTCTTCCTGTGGGTCGGCGTGTTCAGCTACACCGTCGTCGCCCAGCTCTGGGCGCTCGCCGCGGACATCTACACCGAGGAGCAGGGCAAGCGGCTGTTCCCGATCATCGGCGCGGGCAGCTCGATCGGTGCCGTCCTCGGGGCGCTGTTCGCCCGCGCGCTGGTGCCGTTCGGACCTCCGGTCCTGATGGGGACCGCCGTCGTCATCCTGCTCGGCTGCGTGGGCTTGATCCTGTGGATCGGGCGCCGCAGCTCGCCCGTCGAGAAGAAGGAGGCGGTGAAGGAAGAGCCACTCACCGACCAGAGCACCTGGCAGGTGCTGTCGCACGACCGCTACCTGATCCTGATCGCCGGGCTCGTCGTGTTCCTCAACTGGGTCAACAGCACGGGCGAGTACCTGCTCGACCGGACGCTGGTCGCCGCCGCGCACGATGCGTCGACGTCGGATGCCGCGTCGAAGGCGTACATCGGTGCGTTCAAAGCCGACTACTACTTCTGGTACAACTCGATCGGCCTGGCGCTCGAGCTGTTCGTGGTGTCGCGCGTGTTCAAGCTCGTCGGCGTGCGCAAGGCGCTCTACGTGATGCCGATCTTCGCGGTGCTCGCCTACGGCTCCGCGATGTTCCTGCCGGTCCTCGCGGTCCTGCGGCTGGTCAAGATCGGCGAGAACTCGCTGCAGTACTCCCTGCAGGACACCTCGCGCCACGCGCTGTTCCTGGTCGCCAACCGCGTCGAGAAGTTCGTCGGCAAGACCGCCACCGATACCGTCGCGGTCAGGATCGGCGCGATCATGTCGACGCTGATGGTGTTCGTCGGTGCGCGCCTCGGATGGACGACGACCACGTTCGTCGCGATCAACGTGGCCCTGGCGATGGTGTGGCTCGGCTTCGCCATCCTGATCGGTCGCGAGCATCGCAAGCGGAGCAGCGAGCAACCGCCCGCGGAGCTGGCGATTCCCGCCGTGGCCGCGACGTGACTACCGCTGCACGATCATCGAGTCGAACTCGGTGCCCGTGCCGTCGATCGCATGCATCACCAGCTGATCCGCGGTGACCTCGAGATAGACGAAGTGGATCACCTCGGCGGAGAACGCGGTGAAGCTCGACGACGACACCGGTCGCGTGCCGCGACCACCACCCCCGGTCACCACGTAGGCGACGCCGTCCTGCGGAGTCATCCGCTCGTAGTCGTGATCGTGGCCGGCGAGGACGAGCTGCACGTGATGCGCGGCGAGCACCGGTGCGAGCTTGCTGCGCAGGCCGGTGTCCGACCCGTGCTCGCCGGACGAGTACGGCGGCCGATGGAGATAGACGATCTTCCACGGCAGCGTGGAGGCGGCGAGATCCGCGTCGAGCCACGCCGCCTGCGTGGCGTAGTCGGCCTCGGTATCGAGCGCCGCGAAGTGGATGCGGCCCCAGTCGTACGAGTACCACTTCTCGCCGCTGTCGCCGGGCAGCGCGAACACCGAGCGAAACGGCGCCGCCGAGGAGGTGTTGTACTCGTGGTTGCCCGCGGCCGGATAGAACGGGATGTTGCGGAACAGGTCGGCGTAGATGTTGAAGACGTTGGCCTCGAACTGCGCGAGCGTGCCGTCCTCGTACGCGATGTCGCCGGTGTGGATCATCAGCTCGTAGGGGACGTCGAACATCTGATCGAGCAGCGCCTTCTGATCGCTGCCGCCCCCGCCGGAGTCGCCGAACGCGAGGATGCGCACGGGATCCGGATCGTCGGCGGTCGGCGCGGTGCGAAAGCCGGTGCGGGTGATCAGCGGGTTGCCGTTGCCGATCGCGTAGCAGTAGATCGTGTCGGGCTCGAGACCCTCGAGGGTGGTCCACACCTGGGTCTCGTTGCCTTGTCGCATCGCGCCCGTGTCGATCACCGCCGGTGCGGTGGCCACCGGCGAGCCGTCGGGGAGCGTGAGCTCCACGTACTCCGCGGCGGTCTCGGTCGTGACCCACCCGATCATCGCCGAGCGGGTGGTGACCTGCTGCAGGTACGGTTGGCGCGCGATCACCGCGCCGGCGGTGG
>Ga0075163_10004996_pt1 | contig 17752 bp, 10 predicted proteins | sample JI1023141ADNA_FD_71478 | JGI IMG/M metagenome (GOLD analysis project Ga0075163, IMG submission 71478) | Wastewater effluent complex algal communities from Wisconsin, to seasonally profile nutrient transformation and Carbon sequestration -... | ecosystem: Engineered > WWTP > Effluent > Algae...
TTCAAGCAAGACCGTCTGACTCGCAGCGCGGATGATGTCGGTATTTACGGCGATCGCCTGTTCATTACCCATTTTCCGCATGGGTTCGGTCGCGATCCGAGTCACCATGTCAATCTTGAGGTCGCCGTCGCCTCGCAAAAGCCCGCGCAAGATACCCTGCAACAGGTGGCGAAGTTGGATCAGCAGCAGGCGCAGGAGCGTTTGGCGCAGCAGCAGACACAGCAGCAAGATAGCCCAGACGGGCCGAAGGGTCCGACCATTGGGCCGAGGATCGCGTGATGACGAAATTGCAATGGCACCCCTCCTTAAAGAAAACCTTCAAAGGTTGCGAGGAATGGTGGCAGTCGTCGATGGTCAAGCGAAATAAACGCGAGGCCCGATTGGCTGAATTGGCAGAAGCTCTCTCTCAAGGGGGAAGAGTCGGGGCCAACGCCTCCACCTTAATGGTTCTTGCGCAGACCTATTGCATCGAAGCTTGCCTTTTAGGTGCGAAAAACGAAATCGATGCTGTGGCGCGACCGCTTTCCTATGGAGTTAGGTTTCGGGCGCTAAATTTCATCATCCCGGCCACGCGTTCGTTGCCAAGCACGAATTCCCAGCCTTTGCTTCCTTTTTGGAGCAGCATGATGGCTGCCGGCCCGACAATGCTGTCGGATTGGGCGCTTGGCCGCCAATGTGCGTTTTACTTGATCCAAGTCGCGCATAAGGATATGCGGATCAATGTCCCAGAGATTCGCAAAGAAGGCTGGGGCAAAGGCACCAATGATGCATTCCTGATTTACCTTTTCTCTCAGGCATACGGCATCCCGACGCACTACGAGCCAGCGAAACCGATAGTCGAGCCGTATCGCCGCGTGCTGGAGTTGTGGCGAAGCACGGATGAGGAGGCGTTCCGGTCAGCAATGATGGAGGCGGCGGAGTTTCACATTAGCCGAAGCAAAGACGGAACCGATCGCAATATGTATGAGTTCGAGAAGGACATTGATCGCGTCTATCCAGGCGAACTTCTCGCTGTGCAAGCGTTGCGTCGTCGCGACGGACTTCCAGAGTTCGAAGCTGGACATCTACTGATCGATACGTCATGGGCGATCATTCGCGATCTACCGGATTGTGAAATTCACCCGCTGGCAGCTGCGCTAGAGGAACGACTGCGCAAGGACGATCCAGAATGTTGGTGACCCGATATCGGTATCCAGGGCGACCGCCTAATCATTACCGTCTTTCTGAATGAGATCGGCCAAGAACAGAGCCATCATGTCAATATTGGAGTCATCCCCGCTCCGCAGAGGTCCGCACGGGAAGCATTGAATTGGCTGGAAAAACTGGAGATCAGCAGCAAGTGTAGGGGAATCCGCAGCTGCGAGACATGTCGTTGCATCGTTAGGTAGCGCCCTGCCTTTCTCGGCTATGCAGTTTCGCTGTCCCGTCTGACTATGGAGAGTTCTTGGTGCATCCGATCATTTTGGCGCGTTTCGATGCGTTGGCTGCCTACTGCCGTTTTGGGCCAGCCATCGGTTTGGTTGAGGAGCATTCGTGGTACGAATCGGAGGACGGCCAACTGCTTGGGCTGGTACTGCGTGATGTTGTCGATAGCGACTATCAAGCGGCGTTTCTCGCTCGTGACCATGTCGGCCGCTTCCGCTGGATCCATGGAACGGAATTTGTCGATACCCCCGAGAGCGCAATTGCAGCACTGAACGAGCATGCTCCTAAGTTGTTGTCTCGGTTGGAAGACGAGCGCGGCCAGGGCGATGAGCCTGCTCGAGCCGTGGACTTCTTTACTCTGCAGGTGCCGCCGAATCGCTTGCATCCAAACTTCTCCATCTTGCGCGAAGGTGAAGGCTATAGCCCGGCGCGGGAGCTCATCAGTGCGATGATGCGGTGGCATGACGACATCGACGGCAACTATGTCGAGCAGTTTCAGTCCACTGCTTTCGGTGCGCGCTTGTTGGAGCTATACGTTTTCGCGATGCTGATAGAAAACGGCTTCGTTGTAAGACACCAAGGTGCCGCTCCCGACTTCCTGGCCACTGACGGCCACGGCGAACTTGCCATCGAGGTCACGACGGTCAATCCCACGGTCGAGCGCGGGCAGATTGTGCCCGCCCCACAGCCTGTGACGCCAGAAGAGACGGCTGCCTATCTAAAACAGTACGTACCGATCAAATTTGGAAGCGCATTGTTTTCCAAGCTGCGCCGCCAGTATTGGACATTACCGCATGTTGCTGGAAAGTCATTATTGTTCGTAATTCAGGACTTTCACGCGCCTCAATCGATGATTCATACGCGCACAGGATTGAGCATTTATCTATTCGGCTATGACCATGAATGGCACCACGACGAGCGGAACCGTTTGGTCATTGAGCCGCAGCGGGTTACCGAGCATCGCTGGGGCGACAAGGTGATACCTTCCGGCTTTTTCGAGCAAGAAGGTGCTGAGAATGTCAGCGCAGTGCTATTCAACAGCAGTGCGACCCTGACAAAATTCAACAGGATAGGGTTCATCGCTGGTTTCGGATCGAGCCGCGTACAGATGGTGCGTATGGGAACAGCCCTCAATCCAGATCCGAACGCAGCCGAACCGTTTCACTTCAGAATGCCCGTGGACCGGGGCTGCCACGAGACGTGGTCTGAAGGGTTGGATATTTTCCACAATCCTCGCGCCATTCACCCGATGGACCCGCGCCACTTCCCTACTGCTATGCACCATCATCTTGAGTCCGATGGTCAAGTTCTTTCCCGAAAACTAGTCGATGGTTTCCATCCGCTCGGGTCAATGACAAGCATCTTGGTGCCGCTTGACGATGCATCTTCAGACACAGATTGAAATGCATTTAGGCTGACTTGACTTCACAGTTCATGCTGAAAATATGGAGAAACGTGTGACCATAGATTTTCGCGATCAGTGTGCTCCCAGATAGGCAAGCGGCCGACGGCGTCATCAAAGACGACATAGCCGATGCTACAACAGGCAGTAGGCGAGTCGCTCTTGAATTCGGCTATCACTTCTGCATCAACGTAGATTTGATTAAGTTCAGGCATTTCCATCAGCTTGCGAAGAGTAGAAGCGAACGAATGGAGTTGACCGTCACGAATCCGCATCGGTGCCTCATGCGACATCCGTATGGTTGGGGTGTCTGCAAATGGCAGCAATGATTTGTATCGCTCAAGGTCGCGACGAATGCCCGTTTTGATCAAGTCGGCGATCCTAGAAATGTCGCTGGGATAAAGATCGGCATCGCACTTGCGGAAATGTTCTTCCAATTCGCGAAAAACTGTCCTCGTGAATGGGTGCCGTGGAATCGGTCGTGGTCGAAGAGCATTGATGAAGTTGGGTACCTCCTCGGTCCATGACTCGAGCTTTTGCAAATGTTCTTCAAGCGCGAGATAGGACGTGTACAGTTGCAACCATGCCTGTTCGAATGCATCAAAAGCAGCATCCCTCTCACGACGTGCTGCCAACATCTTGGCGTCTGCATCCGAGAGGTCCTGCTTGCAGAGCAAGTAGTCGAACGCAGCCACGATGTCAGACAGAAAGAGCCGGGCTTTGGGCAGAGCTTCGCTACTTTCGCGTTCACGCTGTAAATCGTCCTGCAAGCGCCTGAGGGCTGCCAGAAAGGAGGCAAACGAGCCGTGCTCGACGACGTGCCGGCGGATAAGGATGTGGCTATGCATTGGGACCTGACGCTTCGGCGATACTCAGAGAGCGATGAAATGTGGCTGCTCGGAGAGATTTGGAAGGGGGGGGGGGCGGAAGCGGAGCTTCATCCGATTCGATGCCAAGCCTTTTGGTCGGTGAACCTATCGGGCACGTAAATTGGGGCTTGAGGCAACCGTATCGATCTATATGATCGCCTGTAGCGATCATTATGATCTTAATTGACGAATCAAAAAGATGCGTATATGGTCATCGCAAACGACTGGTGGCCAATGCAGAATCAAGACCTACTAGCTCTGACCAGCGCGCAGCGCGATCGCCTAGCTTATATAGACCTACGTCTTCGATTCATCGGAGAGGTGCGCCGTGCCGATCTGGTCAGCCGCTTCGGCATTCAGACCGCCGCTGCGACAAGGGACCTTGCGCAGTACAAAGAGCTGGCGCCAGGCAACTTGGAGTACGACTCGAAGGGGAAGGTGTACATCCCCAGTGCTCGAATTCGGCCCATCTTCGAATTTACTGCCGACCGCGTCCTCACCTGGTTGACCCAAGGCTACGGTGACGGCGAGCCCACCATTTGCAAGGGGCTGCTTCCGCACGGAGGTGTCGCCCAAGCGACAAACATCAATCTGGACCTGCTCGCGGTGATTACGCGCGCGATTAGTGGCGGAGCTGCGATTGAGGTCAACTATCGGGAGCTAGCTGACGGCCTAACTTCGCGCGAGATCGTGCCGTTTGCCCTGACGAACAACGGTCAGCGTTGGCTGGTGCGTGCTTTCGATCGACGCGGCACGGAGTTCCGAGACTTTGCCCTAGGCCGCTTTGATGATGCCCGCGCAGTGCATGGATCGTTCTCAGAGAGCGAGCGCCACCAGCAAGACATCCAGTGGAACCGGATCACAGAGCTGGAGTTGGTGCCGCATCCTGCGAACGTGCGTCATCCGGATACCATCGAAGCCGAGCACGGGATGGTGAACGGTGTTCTGAGAATGAAAGTCAGGGCATCGATGGCAGCCTATCTGTTGGATCTTTGGAAGGTCGACTGCACGAAAGATCACAGCCTGAAAGGCGAGCACTATCATCTCTGGCTAAGAAATCGCCAGGCGCTCTATGCCATTGCCAATACGGCACTGGCGCCAGGCTATGAGACACCGGAGCAAGAGGGGCACTGATGCTGAAGCTTGAGCACATTCAGAAGAACGCCGCGCTTTCCGGGCTTGAGCCTGGACAAGTCGTGCGAATCGTCACGACAGAGCAGGTCGGTGACAACGCCCTCACTGTGTACTACAAGACGGCGGATGGCGGCTTGCGAGAGCGCATGCTGTTCCGCAGCGATGAAGCAAAGCTCTCTTTGGCCGAAGCTGGGCGGCCGTGGGGATTCGACGCGCCAGGTGAAGATTTCAAACTTGCTGTAGAAGCTTATCGGATCAATCTGGCACATCTGTTTGACCCGATGATGGCGGTCCACACATCGAATGTTGAACCGCTCCCCCATCAGATCACGGCTGTCTACGAGTCGATGCTGCCGCGGCAACCGCTGCGCTATGTCCTCGCAGATGACCCTGGTGCTGGCAAGACGATCATGGCAGGGCTGTTCATTCGCGAACTGCTGATGCGTGCGGATGCCAAGCGCATTCTGATCATTGCCCCTGGCAGTCTGGTCGAACAGTGGCAAGACGAGATGTTCGAGAAGTTCGGGTTGTCCTTTGCACTCTTCTCTCGCGAGAAGGTCGAGCAATCGCGGAGCGGCAATCCTTTCGACGATCATGATCTTATGGTTGCGAGAGTAGACCAGTTGGCCAGGGCCGATGACTTGCAGGACAAGCTGCGTCTGTCGCATTGGGACCTGGTGGTCGTCGATGAGGCGCACAAACTGTCTGCCAGCTACTTCGGCAACAAGGTCACCAAGACGAAGCGGTTCCAATTGGGTGAGCTATTGGGCACGATCACCCGCCACTTGCTGCTGATGACGGCGACGCCGCACAACGGCAAGGAAGAGGACTTCCAGCTCTTCATGTCATTGCTGGACGCGGATCGGTTCTACGGGAGGTTCCGCGATGGAGCGCCCAAGGCTGATGTCACCGACCTCATGCGCCGGATGGTCAAGGAAGATCTGCTGAAATTCGATGGCACCCCGTTGTTTCCGGAACGTCGTGCTCGCACAGTGAACTACAAGCTTTCGGAAGCCGAAGCCGAGTTGTATTCGGCTGTGACTGAGTATGTCAAAACGGAATTCGCAAAAGCGGACAAGCTTGCAGACGGTGGTCGTAAAGGCACGGTGGGCTTTGCGCTGACGGCTCTGCAGCGTCGCCTTGCCTCCAGCCCGGAAGCCATCTATCAGTCTCTCAAGCGCAGGCGAAACAAACTCAAGCGGCGTGTCGAAGAAGAGAAGCTCCGCCAAAGGGGCCAAGTGTTCGCCGAGACATTCGGCGACAGCGACGGATTTCCGGATGATCTGTGGGAAGCTTCGGATGCACTGCCCGCCGACGACTACGAGACACTTGAAGAAGCTGTGGTCGATCAGGCGACCGCAGCACAGACCATTCAAGAACTCGAAGCGGAAATCATCATCCTAGACTCCCTTCAGGAGCAAGCGCGTCAAGTGGTGCATTCCGGGCTGGATCGCAAGTGGGACGAGCTCTCACGTCTGCTGCAGGACACGCCGGAGATGCGTGATGTCGATGGCGGGCGCCGGAAGCTGATCATTTTCACTGAGCACCGGGACACGCTGAACTATCTTGCGGTGAATATCCGTGGCGTCATTGGCAGTGACAATGCCGTAGTCATGATTCACGGCGGCGTCAAGCGAGAAGACCGTCGCAAAGCACAAGAATTGTTCAGAAACGACCCCGCCGTGCGCATTCTATTGGCGACCGATGCGGCGGGCGAAGGTGTCAACCTTCAAAACGCCAACTTGATGGTCAATTACGACCTGCCCTGGAATCCCAATCGACTGGAGCAACGCTTTGGCCGCATCCATCGTATCGGCCAGACTGAGGTCTGCCACCTGTGGAATATGGTGGCCGCTGAAACCCGCGAAGGCGATGTCTTCCAAAGGCTGTTCGAGAAGCTTGAAGTGGTACGCGACGCGCTGGGTGGACGGGTGTTCGATATCTTGGGCGAAGTCTTCGAGGAGCGAAGTCTCAAGGATCTGTTGATCGAAGCCATTCGCTACGGCGCCGACCCCGAAGTCCGCGCGCGACTTCAGAAGCGGATCGAGGGCGCACTGGACACCCGTCACCTCGAAGAGATCATCAAGCGCAATGCGCTCTGCGAAGAAGTAATGGATGAGAAGCGGCTCTTCGCGGTCAAGGAAGAAATGGAGAAGGCTGAGGCACGCAAACTGCAGCCCTTCTTCATTCGCGCCTTCTTCAATCAAGCGTTTCAACAGCTTGGCGGTGAACTGCGCGCGCGCGAGCACGGTCGCTATGAGATCACGAATGTGCCTGCGGCTGTTCGCGAACGGGATCGTCAGAACGTGTCCCGAGAACGCAGGAATCCGGACCCAGTCCTGCGTCGCTACGAGCGTGTCTGCTTCGAGAAGCAGTACGTCCGCTTGACGGATCGTGTCGGCGCACCGATGGCAAGTCTCATCCATCCGGGCCATCCCCTGATGCAGGCCGTCACCGATCTCGTGCTGGAGAACCATCGAAACAAGCTCAAGCAGGGCGCGGTCCTGGTCGATCCCGCCGACATGGGTATCACCCCGAAAGTAATGTTCATCGTCGATCACGTGGTGAAAGAAGGGGCTGATCCGACGCGTGTCGTCTCGCGGCGGATGCAGTTCGTGGAAATTGACCCGAATGGCAACGCAACGAACGCGGGTTGGGCTCCGCATCTTGACCTTCAGCCATTGAGTGCGGCTGATTTGGCGCTCATTCCGGATGTTCTGTCGGCACCTTGGATCGCCAAGGACCTTGAGCAGCAAGCCCTATCTCACGCATCCAGTGCGCTTGTGCCAGAACACTTCGATGAGGTGCGGACGCGGCGCGAAAAGTCCGTGGACAAGACGCTGAACGCAGTACGCGAGCGGCTCGTCAAGGAAATCAATTTCTGGTCAGACCGATATATCAAGTTGCAGGACGACATCGCTGCCGGGAAAGACGTCAGGCTGACCCTGGAAAACGTGCGCCGCACGATCGACGACCTCACTGCGCGTCGAGAGTTGCGCGAGAAGGAGCTGCTGGCGATGCGCCACGTCGTGTCCGCCACGCCTGTCGTGCTGGGGGGCGCGCTCGTGATCCCTGCGGGCTTGCTCATGCAGCGCAAGGGCGATCCAGGCTGGTCGGCGGACGCCGACGCGCGGGCACGCATTGAGCGTATTGCAATGGATGCAGTCACCGCAGCCGAACGTGCGCTCGGATGCGAAGTCATCGATGTATCCGCCCAGAAGTGCGGCTGGGACCTCACCAGCCTGCCCAAGACAGCAGATGGTCATCTGCCGGTCTCTCGCCATATCGAAGTGAAAGGGCGCGTCAAGGGCCAAACTACGATCACGGTGACGCGCAACGAAATCGTCTACGGGCTGAATCAGGCGGACAAGTACATCCTCGCCGTCGTGATCGTCGATGGCGACACCTACGAAGGCCCGTTCTATGTCCGCAAGCCGTTCACGCAGGAACCGGACTGGGCGGTGGCCAGCATCAATCTCGACCTCGACCAATTGCTCGCTCGGGCGCAACCGCCTGCGTGAAAGAGTACACAAGATGACGCCTATCAAGACGCCGAAGAAGCTGATCGAGGTCGCGCTTCCGCTCGACGCCATCAACGTCGCTGCTGCACGCGAGAAGTCCATTCGTCACGGTCATCCCTCCACGTTGCACCTGTGGTGGGCGCGCCGGCCATTGGCGGCCGCGCGCGCCGTGATCTTCGCGCAAATGGTCAACGACCCTGGCTACGAGCGCCACTTGGGGCGCGGGGTCAATGCAGATCAGGCAAAGATGGAGCGCGAACGCCTGTTCAAGATCATCGAAGATCTGGTGCAGTGGGAGAACACCAATAACGAGGAAGTGCTTGAGCGCGCTCGGGCCGAGATCCGTCGTTCATGGAAGGAAACCTGCGATCTCAACAAGCATCACCCACAGGCTGCCGAGTTGTTCAACCCGGACAGGCTGCCGGGATTCCACGATCCTTTTGCCGGCGGCGGCGCGATCCCGCTGGAAGCGCAGCGGCTGGGCCTGGAAAGCTATGCCTCTGATCTCAACCCGGTCGCGGTCACGATCAACAAGGCCATGATCGAAATCCCGCCGCGCTTCGCTGGCAGGGCGCCGGTAGGGCCGCGTTTGACGCACGACAAGCAGGTCACCTTCAGCGAAGACTGGAGTGGTGCCCGCGGTCTGGCTGAGGACGTGCGGCGCTACGGCGCCTGGATGCGAGCCGAGGCCGAGAAACGGATTGGTCACTTGTATCCGAAGATTGAGGTCACGGCGGAGATGGTCGCTAAGCGGCCGGACCTCAAGCCTTACTTGGGCGAGAAGCTCACTGTCATCGCCTGGCTGTGGGCCCGCACAGTTAAAAGCCCGAATCCGGCGTTCTCCGATGTCGCTGTTCCGCTGGCGTCAACCTTCGTGCTCTCAAGCAAGGAAGGCAAGCAGACTTATGTCAAGCCGATCGTCGCGGAGGGCAAGTATTGCTTCTCTGTGAGAGCGGGCGAGCTTGATGAAGCAGCCGTGGACGGTACTAAGGCAAAAGGGCGTGGTGCGAATTTTCTCTGCCTGCTGTCTGGTTCACCCATCAGCGGTGATTACATCAAGGCTGAAGGTCAGGCTGGACGCATAGGCGCGCGTCTAATGGCCATCGTGGCGGAAGGCAATCGCGGTAGGGTTTATCTCGCGCCGACCGAGGAGCATGAGGTGATTGCCATCAGCGCGTCGCCAAGCTGGCGACCTGGTGGTGACGTGCCCGCGCGTCTGACCGGCGGCACATGTGTGCCCTATGGATTGAAGGAGTGGGGCGATCTCTTCACGGCTCGTCAACTTGTCGCGCTGACAACCCTATCTGATCTGGTGCAGGACGCCATCGCTCGCTGCCGGCAGGATGCGCTGGCGGCGAGCATGGCCGATGACGGAGCGGGACTGGATGCGGGTGGGTGCGGGGCGACGGCATATGCGGAGGCGGTGGGGGTGTACCTCGGTCTCGCTGTAGACAAGACCACTGACTACAACAGCTCGCTCGTCGCCTGGAGCCCAACACGAGACCAAGCCAAGACTACCTTTGGCCGGCAGGCATTGCCGATGATCTGGGACTTCGCAGAGATCAACACCTTGGCAGGTGCCGCGGGTGACATCGCGGTATCGATTGAGGGCATCTGCCGTTCCGTCCGTGCTGCGTCATCGATCGCAGGTTACGCCTACCAGTTGGATGCGCAGAACCAGACTATTTCATCGGCGAAGGTGATATCCACCGATCCACCCTACTACGACAACATCGGCTATGCCGACCTGTCCGACTTCTTCTACGTCTGGCTGCGAAAGAGCCTAAAACCCATCTATCCCTCCTTGTATGCCACGCTGGCCGTGCCCAAGGCTGAGGAGCTGGTGGCCACGCCCTATCGCCACGGCAGCAAGGAAAAGGCCGAGACCTTCTTCCTCGACGGCATGACCCAGGCCATGCACAACCTAGCCGAGCAGGCCCACCCGGCCTTCCCGGTCACTATCTACTATGCCTTCAAGCAAAGTGAAACCAACGCCCATACGGGCACGTCCAACACAGGCTGGGACACCTTCCTGCAAGCCGTGCTTGACGCTGGATTTGCTATAACCGGGACTTGGCCGATGCGCACTGAACGAGACGCGCGCTCAATCGGCATCGGTACCAATGCCCTAGCCTCCAGCATCGTGTTGGTCTGCCGCCAACGTGCCCATGACGCTCCCACGATCGGTCGTCGTGCTTTCATTCGAGAATTGAACGCTGCACTACCCGAAGCGCTTGAGGAAATGACACGAGGTGGGGTGAATTCGCCCGTGGCGCCGGTGGATTTGAGCCAGGCCATCATCGGCCCCGGCATGGCGATCTTCAGCAAGTACAGTGCGGTACTGGAAGCAGACGGCAGCGTGATGAGCGTGAAGACAGCGCTGCAGTTGATCAACCGCTTTCTTGCCGAAGACGATTTTGACCATGACACCCAGTTCTGCCTGCACTGGTTCGAACAGCAAGGTTGGGCCACGGGCAAGTACGGTGATGCCGATGTGTTGGCGCGGGCCAAGGGCACCAGCGTCAGCGGCCTGCAGGCCAGCGGCGTTGTCGAGTCAAGCAAGGGAGACTTGCGCCTGCTCCGCTGGACCGAGATGTCTGAGGATTGGGCGCCGGAATCGGATCTGCGCCTGCCAGTGTGGGAAGCCCTGCATCAGCTCATTCGCGCACTGAATCAGGATGGCGAGTCTGAAGCGGGGGCATTGTTGGCCCGGATGCCCGCCCAGGCCGAGCCCATCCGGGCGCTGGCCTATCGCCTGTATACGCTGTGCGAACGCAAGGGCTGGGCCGAAGAAGCCCGGGCTTACAATGAGCTGGTCACCGCATGGTCTGGCATCGAGCTGGCCGCCGGAGAATCCGGGGTGGCGGGTGCGCAGGGTCAACTGGAAATCTAACAAGCCAATCAGGGGATGGCGATGCAGAACAAGAAACTGTCGATTCGCAAGATCGTGTCCTATCTCAACGACGAGGAGTCCGAGGGCGGCGGCTTCTGGTTGCCGAATATCCAGCGTCCGTTCGTCTGGCAACCGGAACAGATGATGCGTCTGTTCGACTCGATCATGCGGGAGTACCCCATCAGCACCTTGCTCGTCTGGAAGACCAAGGAGCTCGTGAAGCATCGCCGTTTCATCGATACCTATCGCCGAGGTGTCAAGCTGACCGACTTCTATGTTCCCGACAACAAGCGGTCCAAGCTCATGGTGTTGGACGGTCAACAGCGCCTACAGAGCCTCTTCATTGGCCTGAAGGGCAGCTATGAAGGGAAGGAGTTGTACTTCGATGTCACCAGCGGTCAGCAAGTCGCACCGGAGGACATCCGTTACCGATTTGCGTTCAAGGATGCCGCAAACGGTGTCTGGCCGTGGGTCAAGTTCAAGAGCATCGTGTTCAGGACTGGCAGGCTGGACACGCAGATCGCCCGTGAGCTGATTGCCGAGGCGGGTGTTACGCTCAGCAAGGAAGTAGCGGAGGTGGTGGAACTCAATTTCGCGCGCGCGCGCCAGGAGTTCGTGAACGACGACAACATCACGTATCAGGAACTGGACAGCATCGACAACCCTGATGCCTACAAGGTCGACGATATTGTCGAAATCTTCATTCGTGCGAACTCGGGCGGGACGAAGCTGGGGAAGTCGGACCTGCTGTTTTCCCTGCTGACCTCCAGCTGGGACGAAGCCGATGAGCAGATGGAGGAGCTGCTGAGCAAGCTGAATGCGTCTGGCTTCAGCTACGACCGTGACTTTGTGCTCAAGAGTTGCCTGACAGTGCTGGGCAAGGGTGCCCGGTACGAAGTCAGCAAGTTCCGCGATGGCAAGACCAAGGATGAGATCATCGCCCAGTGGCCTGCACTGTCGAAGGCGATTCTCGCGGTACACGATTTGCTGATGACCGGCACTTACATTCGATCTGATCGTGCCATGCCTTCGTACCTGGCGTTGATACCCTTGATCTACTATCGCTATCACTATCCGAAGCAGTTCGCCGGAAATCCGCACCTGGCCGAGTATCTGCTTCGCGTCCTGGTAACGGGCGCCTTCAGCGGCAACCCCGATACATTGATCGACCGCATCGTCGATAGCATCCGGGAGCAAAAAGAATTTGTGTTGCCCGAGGTGATGGGTGTCATTCGCGAAGCAGGACGCAGCTTGGAGATCACGCCGCACGTCATCCTTGAACAGCACTACGGATCTCGTGAGCTGCACCTTTTCTTCAACCTGTGGTATCGCGGGTTCAATTACATCCCCGCCTACAACGGCAACACGCCTTCCGTGGACCATATCTTCGCGCAGAGCCTCCTTCGTGGCGTGAAGATGGTCAATCCAGAAACTGGAAAAAGGAATCTCCTCAAGTATTCGCAGCCTGTCCGCGATCAGATCGCCAACTGCATGCTCTTGACTGCGGATGAAAACGGCCCGGGTGGCAAGAGCGACATACCTCCACGCGAATGGTTCTCACGCAGTCGCTTCGCATCCGACGCTGAGCATGAGCGCTATCTGGACATGCACCTGATTCCGAGGGACCCCGCTCTCTGGGAGCTGGACCGCTTCGAAAATTTCATCGCCGCACGCAAGGCACTGATCGAAGACAAATTCGCTTACATGCTGCAGAAGAGCGAGGAGATTGCCGTATGACCATGAAGCCGTGGCGCGAGATCGCCGAGCCCCATGCTGATGTGCGTGAGGGGAAGTTCCTGCAGGCGGAGTTCGCCGCCGACTTGTCGCGCGTGCATGCCGGTAATGCCAATGAGGAGTACCAGGATGCTGCGCTCTTCTTCCAGAGGACGTTCATCACCGAGGGCATGAGGCTGTTGCTGGACTCAGTCGTAAAGCGCTTGTGCGGTAATGGCGGCGATCCGGTGATTCAACTGCAAACAGCCTTCGGTGGCGGCAAGACGCACACGATGCTGGCGGTCTACCACCTTGCCAAAGGGATGTACCCCGCCGGCGATTTGCAGGGCGTGTCGCCAATTCTGGAGGCAGCGGGTATCACCGAGGTGCCGAAGGCCCGTATTGCCGTGTTGGATGGCGTCGATTTACTGAGTTTGGCGAGCAAGCCTCGGGCACATCCTGACTGTACGGTCCGTACTCTGTGGGGGGAACTTGCATGGCAACTGGGCGGCGAAGCAGGCTATGCGTTGGTGAAAGAGGCCGATCAGAGCGGTACGGCGCCAGGAAAAGGAGAGCTTGCGAACCTGTTGGCCGGCAGTAGTCCCTGTGTGATCTTGATGGACGAGCTTGTTCGTTATGTGTCCCAATTCGAAGAGGGCAAAACTCTTTCGGGCGGCACTTACGATACCCAGCTCTCGTTCATTCAGTCATTGACCGAAGCGATGAAAGCGGTGCCCAACGCCGTGCTGCTTGCTTCCCTCCCATTCTCGGACCGCGAGGCGGGTAGCCAGCAGGGCGTGAAAGCCATGAAGGCACTCGAACACTACTTCGGTCGCCTCCAGGCGCTGTGGAAGCCGGTGGCTACGGAAGAAGCCTTCGAGATCGTGCGCCGTCGTCTTTTCGCAAGTATCAACGATAGGGCTGCGATGGAGTCCGTCTGCCGCGCATTCGCAGACTATTACATCGAGAACCGAGAAGAGTTCCCCCAAGAAACACAGGAAGGCAAGTACTTCGAGCGATTGATGCATGCCTACCCCATTCATCCTGAGATTTTCGACCGTCTGTATGAGGACTGGTCGACGCTGGAAAGTTTCCAGCGCACGCGTGGTGTCCTGAAGTTGATGGCCAAAGCCATTCATCGTCTCTGGAAAGACGGCAATAATGACACGCTGATCATGCCCGGCAGCCTGCCGTTGATGGATGCGGATACCCGCAATGAGGCGATCTACTATCTGCCGCAAGGATGGGATCCCGTCATCGAACGCGATGTGGACGGTGATCGGTCGGAGACCTGGGAGATCGAGAATAAGGACACTCGTTTCGGTTCCGTGCAAGCGTGCAGACGTACAGCACGCGCGATCTTTCTGGGTAGCGCACCCAGCACGTCCAATCAGGTGGTGCGGGGTTTGGAACTTGAGCGCATCATCTTAGGCGTTGCGCAACCGGGACAGCAGATCAGTTTGTTCAAGGACGCAATACGCCGTCTGACGGAACGGCTGCACTACTTGAATCACGCGAACAGTCGATTCTGGCTGGATACGCGCCCGAATTTACGTCGAGAAATGGAAGAACGAAAGCGCCGCTTTCAAGACAAAGAGGATGTATTTCCGGTCATACGGGATCGTGTGCAGCGTGGACTGTCAGGTAGTTCTTTCGGTGGGGTGCATGTCTTCACCGCAAGTGGGGATGTTCCCGATGATCTGGTGTTGCGTCTCGTTGTATTGCCGCCGGATGCGGCCTTCAGCAAGAGTGGGCAGAGCCTTGCCGTGGAGCGGGCGACGGAAATGCTCAAGAAGCGTGGAGATATGCCCCGTTTCAAGCAGAATCGGTTGATCTTCATTGCTGCCGAATATGACAGCGTGAGCAGGTTGAAGGACCACGTTCGATCGTTTCTCGCCTGGAAAAGTATCGTCAGCGACTATCGAGACAACCGAATCGTCCTTGACAACCTGATGGCCAACCAGGCCCAGGCCAGCTTGGACCAGGCTGAAGAGACCGTGCGCCGAATGGTCCGTGAGGCTTACAAGTGGTTGCTTGCGCCTGTTCAAGAGGTTCGTGCAGACAGAACTCCTTCTGATCTGAAATGGGAGCACTTCCCGCTCAATCCCGGTGCGCAGGGCTGGTCATCGGAGATTGATCGCGTTCTCAAGGAGAACGAACTGCTCATCAGCGAATGGGCTCCGATTCATCTCACCAAAGTGCTGCGTGACTGGTTCTGGAAGGGCAACACTAAGGAAGTCGGGGCATTGAGTGTCTGGCAACAAACATGCCAGCAACTCTATCTTCCTCGGCTAAGGGATGAATCTGTCTTCCGAAATGCGATCGCGGCGGGTGCTGAGAGCGTCGAATTCTTCGGTCTGGCGCAAGGCAAAGAAGATGGTCATTTCATCGGCTTCTCCTTTGGGCAGCGCACCTCTCCGATTATGGACTCGTCGCTGTTGCTGATCGATCCATTGACGGCAGCCATGCACATGGAAGCAGTGCGTGCAGCGGAGGATGCTTCCCGCACGACTAGGGCCAGCTCGGAAAATGGAAGCACTGCTGGTGAGCGGGGTGCTGACGATGGCGATGGCGATGGTACTCACGTCAAGGAGCCTCCTTCGGCCGATTACAAGGAGGGGACTTCGGCAGGTGGGCAAGTAACCAAGAAGCAGTTTTATGGCAGCATCGACCTCGATCCGATTCTTGCGAAGAAACAGTTTGCGGATCTTGTGGAAGAGGTTGTTCAGCTGTTCACGGTGCGCCCCGGCGTTGTGGTCAAGGTGGCAGTTGAGATCCAGGCGGAATCCGCGACTGGCTTTGACAGCAATCTACAGCGGAGCGTGTCCGAGAACTGCAAAGTGCTTAAGTTCAAGAGCGCTGAGTTCGAGGAGGGTGAATGATGATCACTCACCAGTCGTCCGTGCTGCTTGCCACAGATCCCTGCGGTGACAGGCTGTATCGCCCTCCTCGATCCGACGAGACCAAAGCTCTGTAGGCCCGATTCGCCTCCGGGTACTTGTTCTGCGCGAATGCATCGACAGGCTTGTCAAGCTCCACACCAGCCCGCCGCATCAACGTCTTACGGTCGATCGATGCACCCTCCAGCTCCCACAAGACGCGCATGATCGCTGCCTGCGCTGGCGTCAGCACAATGACCGCGTACTCGCCCGGCAGGGTCACCTCCCGGAAGTCGTGCGAGAACGGCCCTTGTCGGCGCTGGGTCGCGTTCAGGCCCGTCGGCGCCCGGACGCCGGCCCAGACTGCCTCGTCGGCGACCAAGCCGCCGCCACGCAGGCGGAACGCGGCGGGAAGCGGGACGAGGGTGGCCGGCACGCCGGGCAGGAAGACCCGGTCCGTGGGCGAGGTCGTCACGATGACGGCCTGAGTTTCGCCCACGTGGGTCGGCCAGGCGGCCAGTAGCACCTTCTGGACCATCATGTCTCCCAACTGTTGACCGAAGAGAACTCTGCGGCGCTGGGCGGAAGTGCCGATATCGCCAATCCTCCAGACCCGGCCGGGCACCATCATCCATGCCGGCTCGCCGGCCAAGCTCAATGCCTGCGCGATACGTCGCCGCAACCAGTCCCCGTCGGGCGAGAGCCGCTGCATGTCCTTCAAGGCCAACGCGACCTGCCCGCACTCAATGCAGAATGCCGACCCTGCGGTGATCACGCGAACGCTGCGGGCTTCGCACCGCGGGCAGATGATCGCCTGCGCCCGGGCCGGCACGAGCGCGCCCAATGCCTGCAACTGTTCCAGTCGCTTGCGTTCTGAAGCATCGGCAAGCGCCGGCGCAATGGTGGTACGCCCCTGTTCGATGCAGGAGGCCAACAACTCGAGTGAGTCCATTGCGCATCAGACCGTGGTCTGCAGAGAAGGACTCGCGTGCGAGCCGTGATCCGGGGTCAACCGCCAGTGATTCAGCCATGACTCGAACTGCGCGCGCGTGCTGGTATCGAACTCACCCAGGTTGCTACCGCCGCGTCGCCGCAGCACCAGGACCACCGATCGACCGATCGCTTGGCCCGGTTCGGGAAAGAACTCGACGCTCAGTTTGGCCGCAACCACGCGGAAGCGATCCTGGCGCATCGGGTTCTCGATCGGCATCCAGCGCTCCAACAGGTCCAGCACGCTGATGCGTACATCGCCCACGGGTGCCTTGATCGCGATCTCACCGCCAGTCGCCTCGTCAAGCAGGGTCGCCTCGTACAGGCGCACGCTGTCCACGACCAGGGCGTCAGGCAATGAGAGCGGTTGACGCAGGGTGTCGAGCGGCATGGGTTCGGCGAGTTGGGCTTGCAGTCCGCGTAGGCGAACGGCTTCATCGAAGAGATCGCGGTGGCGCAGGTACATCCACATCGCGCATTGCGGCGGGGCATCCGGCAGGTGCAGCGCATTCACTCGGCCGGGGCGGGCCTCGTTCACCGTGCGCAATGCCTCAAGACCCGCCTCGTCGGCCAGCAGGGCGATGTGACGCATGCTGGCCAGGATGCAGTCCCGCACCGGGAATGGCGCACGCTCGATGGCCGTTGCGATTCGCAACGTCTCGAAGGAGTAGTCGTCCGTGTCTATGACACCGAACTGCAGCGGCAGGCCGCACTGCGCCAGGAAGTCGAACAGGACTTCCTCTGGCGGGATTTTCAACAGCAAATTCAAATGCACTACCGAGCTGGACACGTTCCGTCTCCAGCGTAAACCCCGACCCCACGTCGACGATCCCCTTCGCCGACAAAGCGCACCGCAGATCCACGCTTGTTCACTATCGACATACTTACGATCCGGATTCTAGAACGCATGTCACTGTTGTCAATCG